>JACCDN011162474.1_pt1 | contig 20728 bp, 17 predicted proteins | sample 7441691 | NCBI WGS metagenome assembly JACCDN01 (sample SAMN15323439, study PRJNA562643) | freshwater metagenome | isolation source: river surface water | place: USA:Blue River Watershed | collected 2017-08-16 | reverse complement strand
GGATTGGTCTTGGTGTCCTGTTGATGCAGGATATCCAGATTCAGCGATTTCGGCCACCAGGCCACGTTACTGTTAGCAGCACCACTCTCAGTGATGGCACCGTGCATGACGGGGCATTGTCCTTGGCTGGTCATACGGCTCTCCTTATCGGGTTTGTTCGTATACGATAAGCCTATTACGCTGGCTAATCTAATTATTTATCACTATAAGCAACATAGGCAAAACAAATCCCCAAGCACAGCAAAACCAGGGGGCTCTGTATCGCCCCCCAAGCCAACTTAAACCCCAACTTTAGGCAAATGCGCCAGCGATGCCGTAATCGCGTCTGCCGGGTACTCGTAGTCTTCCAACTGATGTGTGAAGTACTTGTCGTACGAGGCCATATCAAAGTGGCCGTGCCCTGTGAGGCCAATCAGAATGGTCTTAGCTTCACCGGTCACTTTGCAGCGCAGCGCTTCATCAATCGCCGCACGAATCGCATGGCACGATTCCGGTGCCGGAATAATGCCTTCGGCACGGGCGAACTGCACACCCGCTTCAAAGGTAGCGACCTGTGGCACCGCCACAGCTTCGAGCAAGCCTTCATGCAGTAGTTGCGAGACCAGCGGTGAATCCCCGTGATAACGCAAACCGCCCGCATGAATGCCTGGCGGCATGAAGTCGTGACCCAGGGTGTACATCTTCATGATCGGGGTGTAGCCCGACGCATCACCGTAATCATAGGCGTACGCCCCCTTGGTCAAGGTGGGGCACGAGGTCGGTTCTACGGCCACACAGCGCAGGTTGGTTGCTCGCTTATCGCCCGCCGCCTTGTCGGCCAGAAAAGGGAATGCCACACCCCCAAAGCTGGAACCACCGCCGCAGGGCCCGAAGATGATATCCGGATAGAGCCCCACTTTTTCAAACTGCTTCTTGGCTTCTAGCCCGATAATGCTCTGGTGCAAAATCACATGATTCAGCACCGAGCCCAGGGTGTAGCAGGTCCCCGCCTCGGCAGCCGCTTCTTCGACGGCTTCGGATATGGCCAAGCCCAGGGACCCCTGACAGTTAGGGTCAGCGGCCAGCGCTGCACGGCCCGCGTTCGTCAGATTGGTCGGGCTGGCAAAGACTTCTGCCCCCCAGGTTTGCATCATCGAACGACGAAACGGCTTTTGATCGTAGCTCACCTTCACCATGTACACCCGAACGGGCAAACCGAACATCTGTCCAGCGAAAGCAATCGATGACCCCCATTGCCCGGCACCCGTTTCCGTCGTTAGACGTTTGGTACCCGCTAATTTATTGAAATACGCCTGCGGTACGGCAGAATTAGGTTTGTGCGACCCGGCTGGCGACACGCCTTCGTACTTATAGAAAATTTTCGCGGGCGTCCCCAGAGCCTGCTCCAAGCGTAGCGCACGGCACAGCGGTGCTGGCCGCCACAAGGCATAGATCTGACGAACCGCATCGGGAATTTCGATCCAGCGTTGCGCCGACATTTCCTGCTCAAGAATGGGGCCCGGAAAAATAGCCCCCATAGCTTCCGGCGACACCGGATTGCCGTCCGGCCCCAGAGGCACAGTCGGTGCATTGGGCATATCGGCAACGATGTTGTACCAATGGGTGGGGATATCGTCCTGTTCGAGATTAATGCGCAGCGGTGTCACCTTGAGCTCCTATGAGTTCTTATTGATCGATTTTCACTTTTTTATTATCCCCTCTGTGGTCAGGGTCAACAATCGTCACGCAGCCATCGATCAACTATTTATCCGGCACAAATTTGAGGACATTGCCGTTGATGCAGTACCGTTGATTCGATGGCGGCGGCCCATCATCAAAGACATGCCCCAGGTGAATGCCCGAACTCGCGCTGCGGACTTCCACACGTTTCATGCCGTGCGAGACATCTTCATGCAAGGTGATGGATCCCGGGACCGGATTAAAGAAACTGGGCCAGCCCGTCCCGCTATTGAATTTGGTATCACTACGAAACAACGCGGCGCCGGTAATCGGATCAACAAAGGTACCCGGCCGTTTTTCATCCAGGTGAGAACCCGTGCCAGGGTATTCGGTGCCCTGCTCAAAGGCAATACGACGCTGTTCCGGCGTCAGCAGCTGGAAACCCAGCCAGTGCCAGAAACGCTTCTGATCACCGTTGTATCCGGTATAGCGAGAAACTTCCTGGCCTTTTTCAAAGAGAACGATGGTCGGTGTGGCAAACAGAGCCTTCTCCAGGCGCCAGCCCGTCGGCGGTAGCGTGCTCAGGGTGGAGACCACGGGCACGTCGGATGTCCAGTGATCCAGCACCTCTTTTTTAAATTGCCGGCAATAGGCACAATCCGCCGCTTCAAACACAACCAGCTGTCGCGCCTGATTCAAGACGCTACCGACCAGTGGCTTAACGGTCGGCACCGCCAAGGGTTGGCCACTATTGACTTGTGGGTAAGCAACCCCGGTGCCTCCTAGACCGCAGTATCCATTGGGATTTTTCCTAAGGTAGTCTTGATGGTAAGCCTCTGCCGAATAGTACGCAGTAAGCGGTGCTATTTCCGTCGTGATAACGCCTTTGCTGGCACGCGTTAATGCTGCCTGATAGACCGCTTTCGTGGCCTGGGCTGTCTGTAGCTGTGTGTCGTTTTGCGTATAAACAGCACTCCGGTAATTGGAACCAACATCGTTCCCCTGACGATCGCCTTGGGTCGGATCATGGCTTTCCCAGAAGCGTGCCAGCACCTGTTCGAGCGCCACACGGTCAGGATCAAAGGTTACCTTGACGACTTCGGCATGATTGCGTCCCTGCACCTTGCCATATTGCAGCGCACGTTCATGAGCAAGCACCGCTTCGTAGGTCCCAGGGATATCACCGTTAGCATAGCCACTCTCCACATCAAGAACGCCAGCAAGCTCCGACATACGTTTTTCAGCACCCCAGAAGCACCCCATGCCCAGCACAATCGATTGCGCCGTGACTGGGGTGTTTTGCAGCACGATTGGCTGTGTCTTGGATGACATGGATGGCATCATTTTCTTCTCCTGACTACACGCTGAAAGGCTCAGAACAGTGAGTGCAGCCACGGCCACGCACCGCCATAAGTCATACCATTTACTTTTTACCGTTTTCACCATTGATCACCTCGCGGTATTTCAACAGACTGGTCGATAGCGACTCATTAAGCCCCGGTGGCACTCTGGACCAGGGGTAGCCTTTCTCAGCCAATCCTTCGGCATAGCCAAACAGGGAAACCATGTAATCCCGGTCAAAGCGCTTACTTGGGGTACTGTATTCGAAATCATCCGTAGCAAAGGCCATATTAAAACCGAAGCCATCCTGCCGAGCCGTCAGGTAGGCCGTCAGGATATCGCCATCGCCATGCGAATGGGCAAATTGTGTGAGCGCCTGATTGGCGATGGCGAGTGTCTGACGTGCGACCGTCTGATACTTTTCGGCCTCGAGAATATCATTGCGGATGAAGTAGGCCTCGCGCTTGCGACCCTCTAGTAACTTATAGGCACCGGTTTCATGGAAGAGCGATGCAGGATAGATAAACACCTGCCGGCTCACACCACCATCAACGTGCATTTCCTGATAACGCTGCCCCTCAAAAACCACATCCAACATGACGGGTGAAAAGAAACCCGGCAGGGAAGCAGAGGCGAGCATCACCTGGCGAAATAGCTTCAAGGCCTCCGGCGTATCGTTGGCGGCAATCTTTCCCATATTCCAGATAATCGGCTGCCCTGTATCCAGATTCGTCGTGCCGACCAGCAACCACCGATGGCGTACCGAATACTCATACGCCACTTGACGCAATAACTCCGGCGTCACATGACGCGAAATGAGCTCATAGAGCGGACCCGTGTCACTCAGGCCATCAGAAAGCACTATCGCCATGTAATTGCGTTTTTTGTAGATATTTTGGGCTGTGATATTGGTGTACAGGTCTTTGAGCACCGGGTCGTAGGCGGGCCCGAGAAAGGCAAAGGGCGCCATCAGTGCACCGGTACTGATGCCTGTCACCATATTGAATTCCGGCCGGTTCCCATGCTTTGTCCAGCCGTTCAACAAACCGGCACCAAAAGCCCCCCGACTGCCGCCGCCGGAGATCGACAGATAGTTGATCGCCGCACCTGGGTGATCGCGGTTCATAATGCGTAGCGTCGCTTCCAAATCCTTGAGCAAGTTTTCAACGCCGGCGCGCTGATAGATGGCATAACGAACTCCGGACATGCCACTAACCACGGCCTCGTTAGCATGTACGGGCGGCAATGCCGCCTGCCGCTCCAGCGACTTCCAAGCCGAGAGCGTGCAAACGAACAGGAGTGCCAGGAGAATTTTGGGCAAGCAGCTTTTCACAATAACAATCCGAGGACGCGGGTGATCTGAACAAAGATCATACACACCTCAGCAACGTACCGCTTTGGCGTAAAATAGGCTTACATAGCGCTTGCAGGATGAGTACTCGTATCGCCTATCCTATAAGTCACCGGACATGACCTCTGTCCGGTTGTTCCCAGTAGATTTTCAGATCAGAGCTCTCATGGCACGTCGTTTAGCAACCTTTTTGGCAATTGCAGTCTTTCGTACATTGGGTCTGCTGCCGCTAAGTTCGCTGCAACGCCTGGGCAGTCTATTGGGCTGGGTGGGCTGGATGGTGCCGGGCACTTACAAAAAACGGGCGGTGAGAAACATGGCGTTTGCTTATCCGCAGGCATCGACCGCACTCCAACGCCAATCCTTACAGCAACTCCTCCAGATGTTCCTGGAGCTGCCCTACCTGTGGGCACCCCGGAATGCCCAGCGTCTGCAAAGTCTAGTCACCTGTGATGCCTGGCCTCTTATCGAGCAAACCCTGGCCGAAGGCCGTGGGCTGATTCTGATTTCGCCGCATATTGGTTGTTTTGAAATGCTCGGCCCCATATACAGTCAGCGGCATCCGGCCGCCGTGATTTTCAAGGAACCGCGTATGCAGTGGCTAGGCGATCTGATTCACCGAATCCGCCTCTCTCCCCAGCTGACACTAGTTCCAGCCAATCAGAAAGGCGTTAAAGGCCTCGTCCGTACCCTGATGCGTGGCCAAACCATCGGCTTTTTGCCGGATCAGGTACCGGCAGACGGGGACGGCGTCTATGCACCGTTTTTCGGTCAGCCCGCCTATACCATCACGCTGGTTCAGCGCATGCAAAGCCTGCGTCAAACACCGATCTTTACGGTTGGACTGGAACGCCTGGATCACGGACGCGGCTACCATTTCCATGTGGTGCCCATGTTAAACCCGCTCTCTGAAGACCCCGTCACTGCAGCCACGGAAATGAATGCTGCACTGGAAGAGATGATTCGTCGTATGCCTAGCCAGTATCTTTGGGGCTACAACCGCTACAAAACACCCCGGCCAGTCAAAGTCTAAGCGTCGTTTTTTTGTGCGTTGAGCCTTGCCGGAACTCAATGCCCTTCGGTAGCATGCCTGTATGAAAACATTTCCCTTGTTCCTGACGGTATTAGCAGGTCTGGCTGGATGCGCCTCCATTGATATATCGGCCGCCCATCTGCGAAATACGGTTCCCCGCTTTACCACGTTTACGACCGAGACCCCGCAGGCCATGACGAATTGTATCGGTGACCACTGGGAAAAATCGGGCCATATCAGTCTGACCACTTCGAAAACAGATACCGGGTTTGCGCTACAAACCCGCCAGAAGCTGGCGGCCGACAGCGACAAAGTCCCGATGATGTATATCGAGGTCAGCCCCAGCCGCGAGGGCTCTTCCGTGCGTTTTTACACCAACCGTACCGATGAAATTGCGGACCGCAGCATGATCAGCACCATCCAGCGCTGTCATTAAAGCTGGCGCTTTTAAACCCGTACAATATATACGGGAATAATAAATTGTTTTGCAAATCCTCGAAAAACGTCTAGACTGTCTTTACGGAAGCGTATAGATTTCCGATAGATTCTTTCAAAAGCTTTCACCCCACATGGAAAATTGATGATGAAATCAAAAAACCCTTATGTCCGCCTGCTGAACTTTATGCGCGTCTCGAACAACGAAGACACGGGTTTCAGTGGATGCGAAGAGGTTATGGCGTACATGCATGAAGCCAATGCTATTGGCAAAACCGTCAAAATCACTGATCTGGTGCAGAGTCTGCAATTTGGCACAGGTCCAACTGTGCACCGTAAAGTAACGGAACTGCAGGAACGCGGCATGATTGAGGTCAAGCGCTCACCGACCGATGGCCGTGCCAAAGCACTGGTTCTGTCTGATGCAGGCATCAAGCACCTTGAATCCCGTAGCAAAGCACTAAAAACAGTTCTGCAAGCCTAAGCATGACGCTTCATGGGCCCCAGAAGGTTGAGGCCCAGCCTCAGGTCCAAAAACCGCATCCATCGGATCGATTCAGGCTCCCTTCGGGCGCTTTAGAAAAGGGGCGCTCTCAGCCTAAGCGCACGCCCCCAAAGCGCCGAAGTAACAACCCGCAACTTATGCGCCGCCTAGCTTTAGGCCTAGCCACCTTCCTGGTGGCTTTAGGCGTTGTTGCGATGATTTACGGCGTGATTGTCTCTGCGTCATTTCGCGATCTCACGCTGGAAAATGGCACCACGGCTGCAGTTGCGTTGCTCATCGGCTGCTTTACTTTACCCCTGCCGCAACGGCTTAGCCTACGACCCAATGCCAACCTGTTCGTTTGCCTAGTTATGCTGGCGGTGACACCCTGGACGTACCAGCTGGGCAACCAGAAAGAAGCGGCGGGCATGGATCTGGCCACCGGCTTTAATTTTGTCTTCGAAGTTTTTCTCGCCGTAGTGCTGTATCGTCTGGCTGCGCGCTGCAGCGCACGAACGCGGGATGGCACCCAGGCCTGAACGCTGCCCCCCATCGGATGCCGGTGCTGATATTCCTAGAGCTGGGGATCGCCCTACTACTCGTATTGGCGGTATGGGGATGGCTGTACTGGCACCGTCCCCGCGACGACATACCAGAACCCCCGAAAAAAACGCCTCTGAACTAACACCCCTGGAATTTGGGCGACCGCTTGTGTCTGATCGCATCCAGCCCTTCGGCATAATCCGCACTGTTATAAACCTCTTTGCGCAACTCTTCCAATCGCTCGAACTCAGAGGCCGAAAGTTCGCGGGCGCCCAGCAATACATTCATCATATCTTTGGTGGCACGAATCGTCAGCGGGGCGTTCTTCAGAATCTTGGCTGCTAGATCCAGGCAAAACGCTTCTAGGGTATCGGCTGGCACTACATGATTGACAGCACCGGCACTCGCCAGACGCTCAGCAGGCATCGGGGCTGCGGTAAACAATAGTTCCTTGAGCAACTGTGACGTCATGGCCCGCGTAAACGTTGACAAGCCGTTGATGTTGTAAGGCACGCCCAGGCGTGCGGGCGTTAAGGCAAAGGTTGTCCCTGTGGCGGCAACGATCAGATCGCAGGCCATGGCCAATTCGCAGGCCCCGCCCCAAACCGAGCCTTCAATCATGGCGATGACGGGTGATGGAAAATGATGAATCGTTCGCGTCATGCGCGGCAGAATCTCAGCCCAGTCCAGCGGATCCTGGCCCGGTGGTGGCAACTCATCAACGTCATGGCCAGCCGACCAGACCTGGACACCAGGGTTGGCACGTAGAATCACGACCCGGATCCGGTTTTCCCGGAAGCTGTCGAGGATCAGGGTCAACTGATCGACAAAGGCCCCGCACAATACATTACGCCGGGCATCGTTGTTCATCGTCACGATGCCGATATCACCCTGTATCGAAGACAGCAATGGCTTCATAAAGACACTCACAGCTCGGTGATCACAGTGGATTCTGGCAAGCGGGATTTGGGCAATGCCGCGTTGAAATCCTGACTTGAGCTACGTCCTAGTGCGACAAGGACCTGACTTCTCAAACCCTGAGCCGGCAGATTAAGCGCCTTATCCAGCGCTGCGGCATCAAAGCCTTCGATCGGGCAAGCATCGACCCCCAGGTCAGCAGCACCGAGCAGGACAAAACCCAGCGCGATATAGACCTGGCGCGCCGCCCAGTGCAGCACCCCGTCCGGTTGTTGGGCATGTTTTTGTACATAACCCGCGCGCACCTTGTGTTGGTTAGCTCGCGCCTCTTCGGTAGCCAAACGACCGTCTGCTGTTTCCTGATCCAATACGGACCGCAGATAGGCATCATCCATGGCATCGCGTGCACACATGACCAGCACCGCGGATGCATTCATGATTTTTGCTTCGTTATAGGCAAAGTCCCCCGTTGCTCCGGTCGCGACTTGGCGTTTTCCAGCATCGGTTGTCGCCAGGAAGAAATGCCAGGGCTGTGCGTTGGTCGATGAAGGCGCCATCCGAAGCAACACCCGAATTTGGGCCATCTGCGCGTCAGTGAGCCGGAAACTGGCATCAAAAGCTTTGGTCGTTTTCCGCTGATTACTTAGGTCGGCAAGCGTCATATCGGTTCCTGAGGGTCATGGCGCAGCACGTTTGGGCTGCTTCAGCTAGTATGTTAACTGTATAAGACGATGATATGACAGCACCCGAAACAATCCCTCTTCCAGCGGCATCTCTGTCGACAATAACGCCCGACAGCGTCATCCTTTGTGCAACGCAGCGCCTGGCGCAGACGCTGTCGCGCATGCATGATGAAGCCGCTGGGGCCAAACAGACCTGGGCGTCGCTCCCGGCGAGCACAACGAACCTCTGGCTGGCCGGCCTCCATGCCGCACTTGATCTCCGCGGCTTATTGCCACCCGCGCTCGCTGGTTGTCGTGTTCTCAGTCCCTTTCAGGAACAACTTGTCTGGGAGCAAGTGATCCGTTCGTCCCTGGGTAGCGATCTTGAGCCTCTGTTCGACCTGTCATCGCTGGCCGCCACTGCCAGTCAGGCCCATCGCCTCTCGATCCAGTGGAATATCCCTGCAAGCCCGGAAAACAGTGCAACACAGGAGCAAAGTCAGTATCAGCAATGGCAAGCGGCATTTCAACAATACTGCCAAGCACACCAGTTGATTGATGCAACACGCATGCAGGCCTATCTGATCGATTACTTGGCTGAAGTACCCAAAGCGCTGCTCAAACCTCAGGTCGTCTTTGCAGGCTTCGATCACTACACGATGCTCGAACAGCGCCTCCAACAACAGCTCAGGAATATGGGCATCCGTCTGTCCGAACTCGTCCAGCCTGATGTCAACGCTGACGTCCGCCGGGTAGCACCGATCGATCTCGACGACGAATGCCAAGCGATTGCCCAATGGGCACAAACACATCTGCAGCAGAATCCCAACGCCCGTCTGGGGGTTGTCGTTCCGGATCTGGCAACGTACCAGTATCCGCTTCAGGATGCGCTGGAAGACCGGCTGTGCCCCCAACGTTTGATGGGACACCAGACTGAACAAGTACGCCCGTTCAATATTAGCCTGGGCCAGCCTCTAGCGGCAACACCCATCGTTCAGACGGCACTGACCTTGCTCCAAATTCTGGCCGCCTTTCGTGATATCGAACAACCCGTTTTTGCCAACCTGCTACATAGTGCCTATTGGTCTGATGCCGCCACCGAAGCAGACGCTCGCGCCCGTCTTGATGTTGCCTACCGGAGTAGCGTGTCACTGAAGGCCCCGCTGCGGCGCTATATCGATTTTGCCGAGTGGTTCCTTACTGAACAGCAACTCGTTGCACCGAATTTAAGACAGCATCTTGCCACCCTCATACGCACATCCGCCCGGTTACGCGGAGACCACTCACCCGCTGAATGGTGTCACCAGCTCGAATCCGTGCTCGCCGCCTGTGGTTGGCTGCACGGAGGGCAGCTCAACAGTCTGGAGTTCCAAACACGTCAAGCCTTCCTGGAAACACTGGAAGAGCTTGGGCGTCTGGAGCACATCAGTGGCAAACTCTCCCTACGGGACGCTGTCGCGCTAATTCGCCAGCTCTGCCAGGAAAAGCTGTTTCAGCCGAAAACCCATGGCACCCCCCCCATCCAGATTCTCGGCATGTTGGAATCCACCGGATTGAGTTTTGATGCGCTCTGGATCGCCGGACTGACAGAGAGTAGCTGGCCGCCGGTGGCACGGCCGAACCCACTGTTGTCGTTGAGTGCACAACGCGCACAGAAGGCACCCAATGCCTGTGCACAGGTGCAACTCGTATTCGCACAACAGATTCAGGCACGGCTGATGCGCAGCGCGCCCGAAATCACGGTGAGCGCCCCAACCCAGGAGGGAGACGCGGAACTACAACCCAGCGCCTTGATCGCTGAATGGCCCTTAAGCGCTTTACCGGAAACCTTGCCCATGCCCTGGGTACGAGCAGCCCTCTCCGCGAAGGCAGATGCCCTGACGTGTATTGAAGATCACGTCGCCCCAGCAGTTGAAGCAGGCAACCGGGTTCGTGGTGGAACCTGGCTGCTGCGCGCGCAAGCGATCTGCCCGGCCTGGGGATACTATGAGTTCCGCCTGGGGGCCAAAGCATTGCAAACACCCAGCGAAGGCCTCGATGCACGCCAGCGTGGCACGCTGGTTCACCATAGCTTAGAAGCCTTCTGGAAAGAAACCAAAGACCTGCATACACTACAGCAGTTGGCACATTCAGGCCTGGAAACTGCCGTGGATCTGGCGATCGATATTGCGTTAACCGAATTCAATGCGGATAAACGCCACGAAGCACTGAAACCACGTCAGCACACACTCGAGCGCAACCGGCTGCGCCGCCTCATCACTGCCTGGTTACGGGTCGAAGCCGAGCGCAAAGACGCCTTTACCGTCCTGCATACGGAACACGAATTCAAAGACACCATAGGCGGCATTGAAGTCCGAATGTTTATTGACCGCATTGACCAGCTGGATGATGGCCGGATTCTGATTGTGGATTACAAGACTGGCGCCAATATCGACACCAAGAACTGGGCCGAAGATCGGTTGACGGAACCCCAATTGCCCATTTACGCCGCGATTGCCCCGCCACCCGGTGGTGATGTCGCCGGCGTGGCCTTTGCTCAGATACATCTGGCCAAATTAGGCTTCAAAGGTATTGGCGATGCCATTGAAACACCTGCCGGCATTGAAGACCTGCAAAGTGACAAGGCCCGCCGGCTTTTCGATGCGGCACGCTTCCCGGACTGGGCCAGCGTACTGACGCACTGGCAAAAAGCCATTTACAGCATTGCTGCAGAGGTCTGCGCAGGCGACGCTGGCGTACGCTTTACCAACGACAAAGATCTCCTCTACTGCGATGTCCGACCCTTGCTCAGGCTGGCCGAGCGCGCGCGTATGCGCGAACAGCAGTCTCTCGTTATGGAAGTTCACGATGCGTAAGCCAACCGCTATCGATGCGACACCACTAACGCCAGAGGCGCAGATGAGCGCCGACCGCGAGGCACGTTGCCATGCCTTGCAGCCGCACATGTCGTTTATTGTCGATGCGCCTGCGGGCGCGGGTAAAACGGAGTTGCTGACACAACGCTTTCTGGTGCTGTTGGCCCGTGTGGCCGAACCGGAAGAGGTTGTCGCGCTGACCTTTACGCGTAAAGCCGCCGCTGAAATGCGAGACCGGGTGATGGGCAATCTGCGCCGCGCAACAGCGCCCTTAGCCGCCGATGCCCCTGAGCATACGCAAACCACCTATCGCCTTGCCCAGGCTGTCCTGGGGCAAAACACCCGGTGTGGCTGGCAGTTGCTGGAACAGCCTGGTCGTTTGCGGATCATGACGCTGGACGCGCTCTCGATGAACCTGGCGCGCCAGATGCCTTTGCTTTCCCGCTTTGGTAGCCAACCGGCGCTCAGTACGGAATGTCAGCCGTTGTATGAATACGCCGCACAGGAAACACTCAGCCTACTCGACAATTCCGATAACCCGAGCGACGGCGAAACGGTTGCCCGGGTCCTGGCGTACTTTGACAACGACACCAATCGTCTTCAGAAAATGCTGGTGGCAATGCTCGAGCGGCGTGACCAGTGGCAAAAATATGCATTCAACCAAGCCAATACCGGATTGCAACAGGAAATCACTCGCGTCCTGCGCGGGCTAGTGACCAATGAGCTCAAGGGCATTGCAACGCAACTTCATCGCATTTTTAGCGACCAGGTGATGGCCGCTGCCCGACATGCCGCCGCCAATAGCCCGGAGGCATCCATTCACGGACTGGTGGCGTGGCATGAGGCATTAAGGGCTGATGTTACGGCGCTGCCACAATGGCGCGCCGTAGCTGATCTCTTCTTGACGGGTAGCGGGACTTTGCGCAAAGACTACCGTGCACCCATCAACCTAGCCGGCCCGGCCAACAAAGCCCCCAAAGAAACACTCAAGGAAGCATTGCTGGAAATAGGCCGCCTTAATCTGACCAACGAACTTCTCAAGATCCGGGCGCTACCCGAACCCTGGCTCAACGATGAAGAGTCTGCCATCATCAGCGACCTGGCGCGCCTACTGCAGTTGGCCAGTGGCAACCTTTGGCTCGCATTTATCCGTGAAAAAACGGTCGACCATACGGAGATCGCTCAGCGTGCGCTGGCGGCACTCGGCGAACCTGAAGCCCCGACGGATCTTGCCCAACAACTGGATTATCAGATCCGCCATCTGCTGGTGGACGAGTTTCAAGACACGAGCCCGACCCAGGTGGCACTTCTGGAAAAACTCACGGCTGGCTGGTCATCTGACGGTGGTCAGACACTCTTTCTGGTGGGCGATCCGATGCAGTCGATTTACCGCTTCCGCAAAGCGGATGTCGGTCTGTTTATTCGCGTCCGCCAACAGGGCATCGGTCATATTCACCCGTTGTCCCTGCGCCTGTATCAGAACTATCGATCCACCAGCAATATTGTCGATTGGGTGAATCGAACCTTCCAGCCGATTTTCTCATCTCACGATGACGCCATGCGTGGTGCCGTGCGTTTCAGCCCGGCGGTCGCCAACAAGCTAGCAACTGCACAGATGGGGGTCACTATTCATCCGATCATCAGTGGTGAACCTGTGGATGACAGTGAAAACGCACCCGCACAAACCCCTACCGATGATCGCGAAGCACAGCGCATCCTCGAGCTCATCAAGGAGGCACGCGCCGAGCAGCCCTCGGGTACCGTCGCAGTGCTGGTCCGCGCCCGCGCCCACTTAAACGCCTTGGTCTCACTCTTACAGGCCCAGGTTCCCCGTATCGCATTCCAGGCGGTTGAGATTGATGCGCTAGCGGCACGCCAGCCGATTCAGGATCTGGTCTCGTTAACACGGGCGCTGCACCACCAGGGAGACCGTATCCACTGGCTGGCTATCTTACGAGCCCCCTGGTGTGGGCTACGTCTAGAAGATTTACACCGACTGGCTGCTGATGACCATGAGCAAACACTCTGGGCCCTGATGCAGGATGAATCCCGCATCAATGGCTTTTCCGATGATGGCCAGGAACGATTACGCCGACTGCGCAAGGTGCTGCATGATGCCTATGACAGCCGCAGCCTGCTTCGCCCCAGACGATGGGTGGAAGGTATTTGGCGCAGCCTCGGCGGTCATATCACACTTGACGGTGCCAATGACGTCGCTGACGTTCAGGCCTATTTCAAATTATTGGATCAGCTAGATCAACATGGCAGCCTTGATCTCACGCGTCTCGATGCCGGGTTGAAGCGTCTATTTGCCACACCGGAGACCACTCTAGACAGCCGTCATGTGCAATTGATGACGATCCACAAATCGAAAGGCCTGCAGTTTGACACGGTCATCATGCCCGGGCTGCACAAACGGCTGCCAGGTGATGACAAGGCCATGCTCCTCTGGGATACCGTTCTTCTGGATGATGACCAGGAACACCTGGTGGTGGCACCGATTGCCCCCATTGGCCCAGTAACGCCGATGCGTGTCAGCCGAACGGCGACGCCTACGGCGTATGACCTGCTCCGCGATCTGGAAAAAACACGTAACCTCAATGAAGCGCAACGCGTACTGTATGTCGGCGTTACGCGTGCAGAACGGCGGCTGCATCTGCTCGGCGCTGCCACGCGTGACGCCAAATCCGATGCCCGCACCGCATTACGCCCACCGCCTACGGGCTCTCTGCTGGCACCGCTCTGGCCGGCACTTGAAGGGCTCTTTCAGGAAGCGGCTGCCGAAGACGCTGTCATGACAGATAACACGCTGACTCGCCAACTGACGGACCCTAAAGATTACACCCCGCCGCTCATTCGTCTCGAACGCAAATATTGGCCAGAACCTGGGGGTTCCGCCCCAACATCCATTAATTTGAGTGATACTAACAACGCCAACGCGACGAGCTTGGCAAGAAGCCTATCCCAGGATCGCATCGACCGACATGTTGGCACGCTGACCCATCGCTATCTGGAAGCGATCGCCAACGATGGCCTCGAGGACTGGCCGATCGCGCGCATTCATTCTCTGACACCGATCATTGAGCGCGCACTTTTGCAGGATGGGCACCGCCTTGAAGATGCAAAAAGTGCGGCACAGCATGTCATCCTTGAAATTTCTGGCGCACTGGCATCGGAGAAAGGCCGCTGGCTGCTGGGCCCGAGAACGGGGGCCGCATGCGAAGTTCCCATGAGTAGCCTGCATCCTGAGGCCGCAAACGCATTTCAGCACCATGTCATCGACCGCATTTTTATCGATGAGGGCGTCCGCTGGATCATTGATTACAAAACCATGCACAGCGACCAACCCATGACGGAAGCGCTCCTTCGATCTAAAGCCTTGAGTTATCAGCCCCAACTCGCTCGCTATGCCAGCCTCTTTGCAGCAGACCCCATTGCAACCCGGACCGCGATTTTTTTCCCGGCGCATGGCACACTGATCGAAATTACTCCGGATATGATGAGTTAACAGTGCCCCAGTCACAAAGAGAACGCCATGCCTGCCAACAACACGATTCCTAAGCGCCTGCTTATGGCGGCAGCCGCCAACCGCAGCCGCCTACCGATTATTTATGACGAGCTGGGGCGCTCGCTCACTTTTGATCGGCTCATCATCGGCTGCGCTGTGCTATCCCGAAAAATCGAGGCCTTTACGCTACGGCACCATGTCGGCTGCCTATTACCTAATAGTGTGACGGGGGTTGTTGCAACTTTGGGCTGCAATTTCGCCCATAAGACAGCGGTCATTCTGAATTACACATTCCCATTGCCCACGTTGTTGCGCTGCTGCCTGCGCGCGCATCTGGATGTCGTCATGACCTCACGCCAGTTTTTGGCTAAATCCGGCTTATCGGATCTGCCCGATTTACTAGCCGCCAATGACATCCGCGTCATCTTTCTGGAAGATGTCGCCAAACAGATCGGACGGCTTGCCAAACTGCGCGGGATGCTCCGCGTCCGCCTCAAGCGTTTGCAAACGGAACGCAGTGCGCCAGATGACGCGGCCGTCATTCTATTTACGTCCGGTAGCGAAGCTGAACCCAAGGCAGTTGTCCTCTCCCACCGCAATCTACTCGCCAACTGCGCACAGATTCTTGAGGCCTTTCCAATCGGCAAACACGAGGTGATGTTCAGCGCGCTACCGCATTTCCATGCATTCGGCCTGACTGCCGGTGTGGTTCTACCCCTATTGAATGGCATGAAAACCGTCATTGGCCTCTCGCCGTTGCGCCACAAAGAAAACCTTCAGCTCATTCGCGAACACCACGCGACGGTCCTGCTATCCACAGACACTTTTCTCGCCCAAATGCACAAAGTGGCAACACCCCAGGACCTGGCATCGATCCGCTTCGTTGTCGCTGGTGCAGAACGACTTAAACCGCGTACACGCGAACTTTACGAAGCCCTGGGCGTCACAATGCTCGAAGGCTACGGTGCGACCGAAGCGGGCCCGGTGATTGCCGTAAATGTGCCGGGAGCCAGCCGGCATGGCACGGTTGGACGCATACTGCCGCACATCGAATATCGGATCGAACCACACGACGGGATCGAGGACGGCGGGGTGCTCCACGTACGCGGCCCCAATATGATGAAATCGTATCTGCATGACCTACTCGAAGAGCGCTCTTCGCTGGATGACGGTTGGTACGATACCGGCGACATCGTCTCGGTGGATGATGGTGGTTACCTGGTCATCAAAGGTCGTAAAAAGCGCTTCACCAAGATCGCCGGAGAAATGATCTCTCTGGGATATATCGAAGACGAAATATCTCGCTTATCTCCTGACTCCCAGCACGCTGCCATTGCGATCGAGTCTGATATGCAGAACAAGACGCGCATCTGCTTGTACACCAATGATCCGGCTCTGACACTGGAGAACATTCGTCTACACTTCCATGAAGCACGTATTCCCAATACCTATCTCCCCCGAGAGCTCATCCATATGGCCGAGCTCCCGGTGCTGCGCACCGGGAAAGTGGACTATCAAACGCTACAGCAGCAAATTAGCGGGGCAACCCATTAATCACGATCATAGTAGTACACGGGCGGCGGCGCTGGCATAGCATACGCCGGAGGTGGCCCATAGTAGGGCTGCGCCAAGATTACTCGCGGAGGTGGCGGCCCGACATAGACGGCCGCCGGGTAGACAGGGCGCGGCTGTGCCCAGGCATTGATCGCCAAACCACCCACCACCGCACCGGCAACCAATGGTGCCCAGCCCCAACCGTGAGCGCCTCGACCACCATGATGATGCCCACCACCCGCCAAGGCGGGCTGAACCAGCATCGCTGTCATGGCAACGGCTGACACTAATTTTAGAATCTGCATAGCGTACTCCTCACAAAAAGTCACAACGCTCGTGACACATAACGTGTGTTGTGCTGATCGGATGACAGCCGCTGCACCGCATTTCACATTTTCTCTGTAATTTTTTGTCACAGGCGCTGGACAGCCTCAGCGCTTGGCTTTAGTCTTGCTTAAGCAGCCCAAACCCACCCCTTCGGAGCCTTTTGTCATGACCGCACATCGCCAAAATCGTCTGCACCCCACTTTGCGTCGCCTACGCCATCTTGCTTTAGCGACGACGGCAGGCCTGGTACTGGCAGCCTGTGCTGGCGGCGGTCTGAGCCAATCCCAGAAATCGGGATTCCTGGGTAGCGGCGAATATGATCGTCTGCAAAAGGTAGAAAGCCCAGCGCCCGGCGTTAATGTTTATCGCTACGTTAGTCCGGATTTCAAGCGGAGTGATTACAAAGGCGTGATGATTGATCCGGTCACGCTCTACCAAACGGCTCTGCGCAATGAAGGGAACAAAGGCCTTTCGGAAGAAACCATTTATCAGACACGAATGATCATTGATCAGGACATTAAAACCAAGGCTGCCCGTCGCTTTAATGTTGTCGACAAGCCCGGCCCCGGCGTTGCCCGCATCAGCATTGCCATTACCGGTGCAGAAGTTGAGGGCGAAGGCTTCAAGCCGCGCAATCTGGTGCCAATCTCGGCAGTGCTCAACGTGGCACAGAAAGCCACCGGACTTGATTCTAAAACCGCCGTACTCGTCGTAGAAGCCAAACTACGTGACAGTGTCAGCGGCAAACTACTGGGCGAAGGTGTCTACACGATGTCCAGCGAGACGTTCAGATTGGAATCCAGCACGCCGGAACAGTTCCAGAAGCTGGCCACGGATTGGGTCTCTACGGCAGTTCGCGTTGCAGCTGGACAGGCAGGCAACTGATCATGCGCTACCATGTCATCGCTGCCACTGTATTAGCTGCCTCATTGGCCCCCAGCGTTTGGGCACATGATTTGGCCACCCCCTATGCCAACAACATACCCGGTGTTTCGGCAGAGGTTCTGATCAAATCAGAAAAATCGTGGAACGGTAGCGTCTTGCCTGCTTATCCAACGGGTCAGCCGCAAATCACCATCATCCGTTACCAATTTGCACCCGGTGCAGTCCTGCCGGTACACAAACACCCGGTGATTAATGCGGGCGTTATGCTCCGCGGCCAGCTGAGTGTGCGCACTGAATCGGGTCAGACATTGGAATTAACAGCTGGTGACCCGATCATTGAACTGGTCGATCAGTGGCATGAAGGTCGCAACAGCGGCAACGAGACCGCCGAGTTGATTATCGTCTATGCAGGAACCCCTAATTTGCCTCTAGCCATTCGTCAATCAACTGAAGCTACCAAACCAGCTTCGAGTCCACAAACCGTTGCTGCACCCGTGCGTACCGGTGTTGTCTCTGGCGCTAGCGTCCCCTTCATATCAGGCGGCGTCGGCGATGAATCCTTTGCTGCAATCAATGCGCGTGAGAAGGACTTCGACCTGAAGCTTTTCCTTGTCGGTCAATCCGGTAGCTACCTCAGTGATATCCGTGTGACGATCACTGACCAGAATGGCAAAGGTGTCTTGCTCACGACGAGCGAAGGCCCTGTCCTCCTCGCCAATCTTCCAACAGGGTCTTATTCCGTCAAAGCTCAAAAGAACGGGCAGACCCTGGAACAGAAGATCAGTGTCAACCGAGGTAAACTAACAACGACTTATTTCCGGTTCGCTGGTGAATAATTAACGCATGTCGTTGGCAGCAGCCTTTCTCTCAGCCGGACAGCAACAAGCTCGAGCGCAACTCAGGGCACTGGCCCGCACCTGTGAACTCGTCCGGTGTACGGGTGAATTGGTACACCAGCTTCAAGCCGAACGTGGCGCAACCAATTTAACCCTGGGAGCGCAGGACGCACGCTTTGCCAAACTCTGGCAAGATCACTGTCAGGGTGCCGATATGGCAAAGCAGCGTTTCGACATCCTGCTTTCAAGGGACATCGCCCTTCTCTCGACTGGCGGTGGTAGCCGCCTTTGCTTGAGCATCGCCCTCGCACTGAACGAACTAGACCAGCTACCCACCATCCGGCAACAAACACTGGCCGGCCACCACAACCCCATCAACGCCACGCGACAATACTGCCAGATTGTCCGTTCGCTTCTGGCGCTCATTTTCGAGGCGATTGATGCGGTTGCCGAACCCTCAGTGGCCAAACTGCTCGTTGCGCTCTTCAATTTGATAGAAGGCAAAGAGGTTTGCGGCGTTGAGCGTGCAAATGGTGCGCGAATGTTTAGCGCCGAAACCATCACACCTGAAGATCTCTCGCGCCTCTCGGATCTGATTGCGCAACAGGAACAGGCCTTTGGCCGTTTCGAGGCTTTTTGCGACCCCACCACCTTGCAACAGTGGCGCATCTTACAAACCCAGTTGCCGCTGGCCGAAATAGACCGCATGCGTCGCATCATGCTGGGCGGCATCGCAACCAACCCCGATGATGCACATCACTGGTTCAAGTACTGCACCGAACGCATGGACCGTTTGCATGAAGTCGAGCAACATCTGGCCAATCATCTGGAAGCGGTATGCCGTGAGCGGATCGCCGAATCCGCAAGCCCTACTTCAACAGCTATAGCGGACCATGAAGCGGTTTCAGAAACTCGGCCACTCCCGCCCCCGAATGCCATACTCGAGCCACGCATCCATCGTGAATTATATGATCTCTTGCAGCTGCAAACGCGGGATCTTGAGCGGGCTAACCAGGAACTTGCTAGCGTCCGCGCATCCCTGGAGGATCGTAAACTGATTGAGCGGGCAAAAGGACTTCTGATGTCGCAACAAGGCATCAGCGAAACAGCGGCGTACGGACTAATACGTCAAAAGGCAATGAATCAAAAAGCCCGAATGGCCGATATCGCCCAAGCGGTGCTTGCCATGGCTGATTTGATCACAGGCGCAGAAAAACGCACCTAATAGGTGCCTCGGCAACCCCTAAGGCACACATTCAGGGCGTTGCCCCATCAAAGGCCTTTCAAAACATCTGTTCAATCCCGATCTGATGTTGGCTCGATTCCTGCTTAGAGTAATGCGTAGGTCAGCAATGACCTAAACGCCACTCGGATTGATTCAGCAGATCACATCGAGCAGCCCTAGGACAACGACGTCCATTCCTGACGCAGTACTGCGCTGGGAATGGACGTTTTTTATTGCTTGACGGGAAACTTCATGCCAGCAACCACTTTTCATCATCACTCGCGCCCCCACGTGACTCTCGTCGGCGCTGGCCCCGGCGATCCGGAACTACTGACGCTTAAGGCTGTTAACGCCATTCGACGTGCAACGATTTTATTGGTAGACGATCTGGTCAACCCGGAAATACTGGCGCATGCCTCGCCACGAGCCAGAATAATCCAAGTCGGTAAACGCGGCGGCTGCGTCTCAACGCCTCAAAGCTTCATTGAAAAGCTGATGATTCTTGCTGTGCGCGATGGTGAACAGGTGGTCCGACTCAAAGGTGGTGACCCATTTATTTTCGGCCGAGGTGGCGAAGAAATGCACCATTTGGCCGAGGCGGGGATTGAAGTCGATGTGATCAACGGCATTACTGCCGGGCTTGCCGCCAGCAGCACTCTGGGTATCGCTCTCACGCATCGAGAACATGCGCATGGCGTCGTATTCGTTACGGGGCACAATCGACCGGGTGAGGCAGCCATCGACTGGGCAACACTCGCTGACACTGCGCACCGCTGTCAACTCACACTAGTGATTTATATGGGCATGGCCCAGATGTCCGTGATCGAAGCAGGACTTACGAAAGGCTTACCGGCGTCGACGCCAGCAGCCGTAATTCAACGCGCCAGCCTACCTGAACAACAGCACATCATCTGCACATTAGGCAATCTTTCCGAGACAGTAGAGACCCACCAACTCGCCAGTCCATCCATCATTGTGATCGGTCCCGTGGTTCGTACCGCCAATCTACATGCGTTGATAAAGCCACAATCATCGGCCATCGCAGCCTGAGAGCGCAACGGCTTGCCACTCAGGCTTTTTGACTTGCTTCAGAGAGGTGCAGACCGGCCATC
>JACCDN010221842.1_pt1 | contig 20738 bp, 17 predicted proteins | sample 7441691 | NCBI WGS metagenome assembly JACCDN01 (sample SAMN15323439, study PRJNA562643) | freshwater metagenome | isolation source: river surface water | place: USA:Blue River Watershed | collected 2017-08-16 | reverse complement strand
TTTTACCAGCAGGGCAAGCCGCAGACCTGATCAGACTGGTGAGAACATTAGTCTGGTATGGTTTGTTCCGAGATAAAGAAGTAGATTTACAACTATGTATCGCTGGTCGATGGCCAGAAGATGTCGCAAGTGTCGTTGGAGCCAGCATCATTTTAGGTTCAGATCAAGGCGTTTTGTACAAACGTGGTGCATTCTCAACTACTCACAATAATTTAACAGACGCACGAGTTATGGCACACGACGATGGCGTCAAATGGACTAAGGGACCATTCGATTTACCACAAGCAAAGGGCCGTACCGACATGCTGGGACGGCATGCTGGAGTTGATATTAGAAACTACCAAGTACTAGGCACCTTAGCTAGCCACTATGTCTACGAAGGAAGATGGAAATATCTTTTTGAAAATTATCGTGAGAACTTTCTCAAAATACTCAAAGGTGCAGGTTTATTAGCTGCGCTCAATCATGCATCATGGGTTTACAACGGGGAAAAAACAAAAGACGATACTGTATTTGCTCATGAGCAAATGGTCAGAATTTTTTCCCAGGCTTGGATTGGTGCCCAAAGTCAGGCAAATGAAGGTGTAGCAGGAGCAGTCACGGCACTTATTCAACAAACGATGTCAGAAATATTCCACCAAAGAGCTGTAACAAGAGCTCTTTACCCAGCAGATTGCGAGGCATTACACAAACCCAGATTTGTCTATGGAGAATAACAGTGCTACTTTTACTCCTTATTTAAGTTAACTCTATGTGTGAAAATCATCGCAGGGTACCAGTTAAAGAAAAAGTGGGGCGCGCAAGAAATTTAGGCGGAGATCAGCGCCATCAATTGCTTGGTATCATGAATGAGCAAGGAGGTCCATCAAATCCCTTGATAACTGCAGTTTCATTACTAGCTTCTCTTGCTCCAGAAGAAAAAATATATATCACCACGGGCACAGACCATGAAACAGAATTAAATAAAACGTACAAGCTCTGGCAAAGACAGGTTATAACAGCACTAGCTGCAATTTTCCAAATTAAACCATCAGCAGATGAGGTGAAAGAACGATTAACAAAAGCTGGAATTGATAAAAACAATCTACCCAAATTTCTTCAATAGATTTGCCAAAACCTAATTGAGTCATGAACAGAACAAGCTAATCAAAAAAACACTAAAAAATCAGGCTGAGATTGCCCCAGCAAACGATCGAAGTTTCAAAATCAGTTTTACCAACAATTTCCTGCATAATAAACACTCTCAAAGTCTAGTATTTTTACTTTAGATACAGCTATCTCACGACCGGCAGTAAAGCCTGACGAATAGCAGCTTGAGTCCGATCAACAACGCCCTTGCCATTCAAAGCAAAAACAAAAAATTCTTTAGCAGTTGCCATTGCAGTGTGAACATCACGATCAAGTCCACGTGCGCTCAACATTTTCTCATAACTCATATTGCGACCAGGATTACGATCAGTAGCAGTAACAATTCCTAAGGCTGGAATACGATCTTTGCCATGCGCATAATGATTAATGAACGCCTGAGAAGGCAAAAGGGGCGCACCACTGGTATATGTCAAAGCAACTCGTTTATAACGTTCATCAGTAATCTCCGCTGCAGTAGGTGCTGCGACCATACCGAGAGCCAAGCCAACTGGACTAAGATCACTCATAATTGGAATCTCATATGCATGTAAACCATGATTGCCTCCTCTAAGAAATCTCTCGGCTTCAGCCACTAAAAAATCATGTGCTTTAGCTCGATCAAAAGTCCAAGGTTTTGTAAAAAAATAAGCACTAAGATCAACTGTAGGTACCATAAACCGAGAAGGAAACTCCAAATCCAACCCAACATTTTGAACACCAACATGGGCACGTTCTAAAATATTAAGTACTTCGTATATTTGTCGCCAAGATTCTCTGACATTACCAGCGTGAATCCAATAGTCCCCCTCAGCTAAAGTGACCCAAGCATCCACTGGAATTTTAGCCTTATTTAAAGCTTGTAAGAATTCAATCAGAGCACTATCAGTACGTAACTCTGCATTATTCAAAGCAATAGCAACACGTCCACGAACCTCTCTCAAAGCCTGGAGACAATCATCAGTAGCCAGCCGCTCCAAAAAGAAAGTACCACGTGAACCAGTTCCCCTCATCTTCCTTATTTCATCAGCTTCTTCCCGACTTTCTACAAAAAAAGTAACATTATTGGGCTGTTGCATATAAATGAAAAATCAGATCAGTTGTAGTGATCCCCTGACATGAACATCTTCTGGCAGCATACTATTACGCTCTAGCCAATAGGTTTTATCATCAGCATTCCAACTACCAACATCAATAGGATCACCTTTAAGAACAACATGTGCGTTTAAAATCAGGTCCGATGAACCTGTTTGTCCCGCTTCTAGTCTTCGTTCCAGAACACTACTTCTCACTACTAAAGCCAAAAATTCTCTAATACCACTCAGTGCTACCAGCCCCTTGGATCTCATCTGAGCCACTAAGTATTTTACATACTCAACATCAGACATGGTTGGTAGACGTGGATATTTAGTAACAGAACTACTACCGTCTACAAAAAACATTTTCCATTTTTTAGGATCAGGCAATGAAGCACCAAAGTGCTTTTCACGAACTGATGCTTGAACATCAATTTCTTTACTCATACCATTATAACCACAGCGAGCATTAACGATATTCAATAAAGTAGTAGCATCCAGTGGCGGTAGGCAGCACAATAGTGGATCTGCTGATTCATTAATAGCGCCCAGCTTCTTAGGAGTGATCCGGCTACTTGTTTTCAGCAATGAAGGCGCCCCGGCAGTATCAATGCCATATTTTGCCCAAGAGCCTAAAGCTTCACGATGCTGACCAGCTAGACCTTTAATAATTCCAGCATCATCGATCACATCCTTTAAGTCTTCTCTTACTGGCAAGCGCTCGGCACTTTCAATATCAGCTAACATCTTTCTGACAGTATCTACTCCAAGATTTGATGAAAGGGCACGTAATACGTCTGATCCCATCACTTCAATACCATTTCTAGGCATTTTAAAATTTAAAGGTGTCAATATAACACATTTATTAGAAATACCAATATCTCATTATTAAACATAGTTTTATAAATCTTATGTCTAAAATTGATACTTAGCGTGTTTCATGTGGAACAAATAATTACACCAAGTCGCCCGGACCATTCACTACTGAATATACTCCTGAGCTTGGAAATAGACTCGCATCACTAATGTGAGGACTCGTGGAGAAGAATGTAAACAAAGTAATTTTCTATACCATTTCCACATTGAGCTTTTACGAAAGCCATCGGTACGATGGAGTGGCATGAGAAACCAATGTATAGATGAAGTAATAGTGAAGCAATGTGATTAGTGTGTGATTAGTGTGGGATTAGTAGGTAGTAACTTCGGACCGAATTCAAATGTGCGATCCCTTAAGTGAGCTACTTCAACAGCTTAGGTTGAAGGTGACATCCCTCCTATAAAGAGTCAAAAAGTACTGCACAGAGAAACTCTATTATGAACAGCTGATCCTAAATAGTCATTTCAACAGCGGATATTGTATGCTATTCTTATAAGAAACCAACCATAATATGGGAAAACCTGAAGAAGCACCGTCGGGCGAAAAAACTCATGCTGGTATTGAAAATCAAAGAAGTACTACAAGATCTTCCCTAAGAAAATATTTGTTAACAGCATTGCTTGTTCATGCACCTGTAGTGGCGTTAAGCAATAGCACTGTTCACCATTGGGCAAGCACACAAATTGAGCACACCATCGAAGGAGGAAGAAGAGTACGGGCAAGATCGGAGCTAAAGGATGCAGTAGCCAGAGACGCAGAACAGGGTAGATTTCACCCAGCAGATTTTCTGGTAAAAGCCGAGGGTATCGAGCGGAGCATGACACCGGTACAAATACGACAACATTTGCTTGACCAGGATACACTCTTTGCTGAAGTACAGAGATTACAAAGGGAACAAAATCTTAGTGATATTGATGTAGTACGACGAGTTACGGCAGAAAGATATAGATACAATGAAGGCCAGCAACGTGTAACTGGAATAAAAGAAGATAGTACGTTCAATTGTACCGGATTTACCTTACAAGGAGCGATTCTCTTCCTTCGGCTAGGAACTCCTAATGTCTTCATCGAAGCATTCCAACCAATTGGTAGACCACCCATCAGCCATGTAGCTTTGGTGTGGCAACACCAAGGCCGTTGGTATGATATCCGCGATGGAAAAATCACACCGCCACCAGATGTAAGCAAACTGGTACCACTACAAGATATCTGGCGCCATTACCGAACAATGGATCAGGCTACTCATGTATTAGCTAGAGATACTGGTCAGGCTTTATTTGATTTTCCTGCTCAAGACTTTGGTTATCCAGGAGGAGTAATCTTCCGCAGCCCACCAGCAGGAAGAGCTCAATGGAGTGAAACAGTAGCAGTAGCGACTGCCAGCAACGCCAGCACCGTCAATCCAGTAAGTGATGGCCAGTTTCTAGATCATATGGTTGATGTATGGCTGAATGACTTCGTTCACAACACGATTGCCCCCACTCCTTACGGATCAGTAAGTAACTCCAATACTGAAAATAGAGCAATAGAAGTGGACTATATTGGAACGCCATCACCCACACCAACATCCCCAAGTAGCCAAAGCACTAATCTACAACCTGTTACCTCATCTGACTTACCAAGTGGACCGCTTGAACAAACAGCTGAAGATGCTACCGGTTTTGCTAACATCTTCAACCAAGCCGTCAATCGTTTAGCTCGTCCTGCTACAGATGACCGTACTGGTATAGAAAGAGGTCTAGTCTTGAGCAACTTCGTAGCAATTGCCCAATCTAGATTAGAAAGAGCACCAGATCTGACCCCCTCAGAAAGAAACTACCTAGAGTCAGTAATCCAAACAGCTCGGAGTGAGCGGGATGAAGGACTCAATCAAAATGAAGAAATACGCAACAACACCGAGATCAGAGAGTCAGTTGCAGATGAGAGCACCATTACCAGTACTCTACTCCGAGACCCCAGCCGAAGAGCAACTTTTCTCCGAAGAGAATTACAAGCAAACGAACGGCATGGTTTATTTCCTTTTGGCGTGAGTGGGGTTCGTCTCAGAGTAGTACCATATCTGTTCTTACCTGAAACCAGATCAGAACTAGTTGCTTGGGCTCAAAGAAACGGACCGGGATCATTAGCCTCACTTATAGTAGGCTTCAGATCAGTCTTACACCAAACTGTGAATCCCGATCAGTTGCTTGAGACAAGAATCGCCCATCAACTCCAACTCGATCAAATTCCAGAATGGCAAGCAGCTTGGACTGAAATCAACGAATTACCTCATAATAGCTACGACGAACTAGCAACTGAACATGACCAATTTCTTCAAGTCGAGCCTCTCTTTAATGCGCTCATGCAAGCTCATGATCTGACTCCACTGCAAAAAGCAGCTCTAACGTTTCAGGTAAATCAGTTCATTCGTGTCTATATACTTGGTGGCCATCCAGCACACAGACGGAGACTAGAACAAATAATTTTTAGTGCTTGGTATCATCAAGTAGGCTCAACACCCCCAACCCAAGATCAAGGTACTACTGGCCTATGGGCATCTACTCAAGAAAATAATCACCCTACTCTTGCTGCCACTGAATTACAAGAAGCGTGGCAAGGTATAAGAACACAGCTAACAGCAAACTAAAAGCCATTATTAAAGATGGCATCATACAGTTCTTAGTACTTTCATTCTCCATTCTTTTCTTCGTCACTGTCTTGTGATTCGTCTTCAAACTCGCAAAATGTACCTTACTCAGAGGAGAAGGCATAAGGTGAGACGTAAGTGAAGACGCAGACTCACTCGCAGGCGAGTTCGTGGAGAAGACTGTAACCAAAGTAACATTTTATATCATTTCCGGATAGAGCTCCTGAAAAAGCGATCCGTAAGATGGAGTGGCACAAGAAATCAATGCATCGACGAGGTAGTAGTGAAGGAATGTGATTACAGTGAAATAGCCAAGTAAGAACAATTAAACCACTTCAAAGCACGAATGGTATATATGCAGCTACTTCAATAACTGAGGTAGGAGGTAGAATACGCATTTATCTAGTATACTTCCAAATTGGAAAATAATGATTATAGTTACTAAGGTTTTTATATGAACATCTATGGAAATCTCTGAGAAAGATAAAAACATTATTGATACAAAACCGTCAACCAATAAGGCTATACCTGATACTTCAGACAATGGTGTAGCACAAGTTCAAACAACACTCAGTTCATTATATGTCGATGATCCAGATGCATCTCGAGATTTAGAAGAGGGCCAAGCTACACTAGGTCATTTGCTCTCCTTAATAAATCGACCTTCAAACAGAACTTTATATAGTGCAGAGTTGCTGGCAATGCTATTAGATACCCTACGCATTCCTAATGATAAACTCTTAGATATCACCGCAAGTTTAGCAGTACTTCGAAAATATAAACTGACATCAGAACAAGCCAAGAAACTAACTCAGTATATGAGAAGTAGCCCCGTTCTCATTGAGAGAAACTTTAGTTTAAGAGAATTCGAAGCGTTAAGTACCTCATCACCAGAAGTTTACAAAAAAAGAGAGAAGCTTCTACGTGCTAAAGATACTCTAGCTACATATGACAGAATTGAATTCACTCTTTTTACTGATGGACAAGAGCTGGTGACTGTTGAAAAGGATAACCAGAAATATGTATTACGTGAATTTAAGACAAGCCTTTCTTCACATGAAATAGCAACTAGGTTCAAACAGGAAATACCGGGACTTCCTAAAACTGATATCCATATAACAGAAGAAACCATTGATCAGAACCATCATGTTTTGGCGCTCACTCAAAAAGTACCAAGGGAAATAAATAATTCTGAGCAAATCATTGACCTAAGCAGACAGTTAGTGGAATCAATTGGATTTGTAGTCGATCTCAATGATCAAAATTTCATGCAGGATGAAGGTGGGAATGTTTACTATGTCGATGGTGACTTGGTTGAGTATTTAATTACGAGTCCAACTCTGGCTGTAAATGATAGGAGTCGAGATGCAGTTGAGAAAGAGATAACTGAGTACTCCCTATCAGGTAAACGGGTGAAAATTGCCGCTTAAAAGTTACTACAGTCATTCTACTGAGTAATAGGTTACATCACGATTGTCGACTCCAACATTATTCCGTGATCTTTTCAATAATCCACGACATAACTAACAATCCCAGTTACGCAAACAGATAGGGCAGCTAATATTATTTGCAAGGGGAAAAATGGAGAAGAATGTAAACAAAGTAATTTTTTGTACCATTTCCATATTAAGCTCTTGAAGCAGCGGTCAATGAAATGGACTGGTACCAGGAATCAGTGTGTTGATAAAGTTATTGTGAAAGAAAGCTACAGTAGTCTACTGTAGCTTAAAGTGGCATATAGCTAAGGTAGCATTAGGAAATGAGAATTTGTTCGGTGTAGGTTAAGCCAATAACTGAGGTTTGAGGTGAGAAAGTTGAATATAATGTTATTTATTAACATTAACCTGCCAGCACAGTTCTAACAGCGCGACGAAGTGAGTCAACACTAGACATTATTGATCTAAGTGTTTTGGACAAATATCGCTCTCGCGATACTCATATTTAATGCGGACCTATTTGATCCCAATTAATGAAGCCTTACTAGAAACACTCATAAAATCATAAATATTTCCTTTATTGTCAGATCTAATTCCTAGTATCACGAAAGACTCAACCCCTTCTAGCTCAGGCATTTTTGTTATTTGATCAGCAATATCAGATACCACATCTGAAGAACTTGAAGCAAAAATACACCTAACTACTGCGAACTTCCTCTGATTGGGACCAAATTTAAAAACATTTATAACCGGCTCAACTTGTTTCGATTTTTTGTACTTACGTCTGAGTTTATTATCCAATCGTTCAAAAAAAACCTGCTCTTTTTTTTCAGCACATAGTAAAATATAGCTTGCCTCGACCCAATGTTCATCTCTTTTATCTGCAAGTTCTGTTAATAAAGCCCGCCAATATCGATGAATAGCACGCTTGGGTTTAGGTATCTTCTTATCCATAAAGTACGGATCCAATTCTTTAGATTTACCTGTGATAAGTAGTGCATATCTATTATCAAATTCAACATCACCTATGTTAAAACCAGTCTCAATATAAAAAGCTAAGAGATCATGTTCATCACCAGAATACTTAATGGTAGTTTCAAACTGCCGTCTTCTAGCCAAATAATGAAGCTTCTCGGTGGTGGCATCGAGAAGCTCAAAAACATTCTCCAAATCCGTCAGTTGAATAATAGGTATTGTCTCTTCACGCTTTAACTTCAGTAAATTCGTGCTAATAAGAGTATCAATATTGGCGCTCATGAGCCATAATTGAGAAGTTATAATACCTAGGGGGACATAGTAGTCGATTTTGGAGCTATCTATGACGTTTCCTTTAGGATCATGCTTTGTCTTAAAGGTATGTATGGACTTTGAACTCTTTAATAAATTTATAAACCTTAAGGCTTGCTCTGCTGGGTCGCTAATTAGATTCTTAATCACTTCAGACACTTTGCCCCTCTCTCCCATACGTGCCCTTTCACCAGTAGCTCCTGACTTAGCCTCAATAATAATTGCGACGTTCTCAAAAATCACAGTTAGATCATTCTCATACAATATGCCATCCACATGGTACCTACTTCCTGGAAAAAATTGAGCTGTAGGGAAACTACTTTTGAAGATTCTAAGAACTTCAGATTCAAGGTATTCGCCCTTCAACTTTGTATACTGATTACGAAGCCTCTCACGCGCCCAAATAACATTCTCTAAAATCTGATGCATTGCGCTAGGTAGAATATGCCACAGTGAAGAGTAATAAGTATCATTGGTAAGTTTAATAAAAGGTTTATGCTGAACTGGATTTTTTTCAATGATATCTACTGAGGATAGATCAGCTAAATCTCCGAATTGAAAAGACAGTTGGTCTAGGATACCTACTAAATCTTTATCTTGAGTTGCACTTGGAATAAGTTGCTTTAGATCATCTACAGAAAAAGAATACACTGATTGAAGTTCCTGATCTGCTAAGGCAATAAGCCATGAAGATAAGTTCTGCATATTTTTTCCAACTTTCTCCCAAAGAACCTTTACCTCTCCAGCTGTAGCCTCTCGACCAGAAAACAGCTTACTAAAGCTATTGATCATATCTTCATAAGAAGATTTGCTAAGAAATTCATGTGTTTTTTCAATATACCCCCTTACCAATTCATTCCGATTCCTATACAGGGCATAAAGACCATTAATGAGTTCACTTGAACTAACACCATATGTCAGCAAAAAATCTTTGTTGATCTTTGACGCCAGGTCTAAAGTCATTTTCTCCATTTGCTCAACATAAGCCCAGTTCTTAATCGAACTCCAACTTACTCTCATTAAAGAAAGTATGTAATTGATGTGCATTTCTTCTTCTGATGCACTAGGCAAGTCAAACACTGTGTACGGTATTAGTCTTCCAACTTCATGCATAGTAGACTTGATATCACCCAGATCTATTTGTTCAAGCGGGGGAAAACTTTGCATTTGCTTTAAAGCAAATGCCTGCAAAACTTCTAGGTAATAAAATTGAAAAAACATTTCATCTGTGAGCTCTGGATCTGAATTACTTATCTTTTGAAAGAAATAGAAACTACAAGATGATAGCAAGTATAAGGCATTATATCTTATGAAGAATTTGTTTATAGCTTCATAAATAGGTATCAGTTTTGCATTGGAAGTAGCTGCTACAATCTTAAGCATTCCCAATCGTTCCTCATGTGAAGATTGGCTTGGGAAAAAGTCTGGTACTTGTTTATACCTTGAATCGGGCCAGATATTATTAAGTGAATTCTCCTGTGCTCGTTTTCTTTTCTTATGGTTTCCCTTTTTTCTACGCTTCCGTCGTTGTGATTTAGTTAGCTTGGTCATAGATAATGAGTTACACAATATTTGTTTGCTATAAAAGTACCACATAGAAGATAACTGACTATGCGCCCCCACCTAGCAATGGAAACGAAACCTTCTCATACTCAATAGTAACAGTACCGTCAGCTCTCATGACTTGCCTGCTTCTAGGCTTGTTAGGAAGTACTTCAGGGTTGTCCTTTAGCAAAAACAGATGAACACGTGTAGTACCATTTGCATTAGGAACTGTACGAACCTTAAGTTTTCCCTGACGCACAAACTTCAAAGCAGTCTGGCTTCTTACGCCAAAGTAATGAAATAGTTCCCACAGGCTATACCACGCGTTTTTATTCTTACATACATAACGTGGGATGATCTTCTTATCAATAGCAGCCTGACAAACCACACACTTTGTACCACTGCGATCATACCAAGTTTCCTCCCTACCTACGTATTGATCACATATACAGCACTGGTAAGTACCATCTTCTTCAAGATGAAACCCCTGGGGCTCGAGTTTGAGACGCTCGAGTCTTTTTTGTTCACGACAATGGCTCTCCCACAAGACCTCCATCAAGCCCATAAAATTAGCGGCTGCATCTCTTGCTTCTTCCATACTGTATTCAACTCCATAATGCTTCTTCATCAACGCCTGAAACTCCGCTGCAGACTCATCAGTAATTATCATATGAGAATTGGTTAGTGTTACTATTCACAAGCATCTTTAGCAGGATCAAGGTGACCCTACATTAGTTTATCTCATGCCAGATATTTTCTTGGCAAGGTCAATATCTTTATATAATTAGATCTGCAGAAAATACTCCTTTGTAAGAAAGATGCATAAGAGCATATCTATCAAAGGCCGATGTGTTTCGTGAGTGAATAAACTAGAATTTAGGGAAGGTTTCGTGAATGAATATCATAGGTTTCAAATGTACCTATTTTCACCCCAGCCGAAACAAAATAATCATCAGTTTTTTGTTATCCTTATGGGGGAAAAGTTCTCACCATAATATAGAAGGTGTAGAGAGCCTATTATGCAGAAAGAAACGGGCACCGTTTATCGAAATACCTACTCATAAAATACTCAGAATAAAACTACTTTTCCCCTAAAAATCATTAGTTTATTTGACGCACAACCATCTGTAAGTGATATAGTGCACCTGACGTGAATAGTGAGTTTTACCGTGCATAAGTAACGCATGAACACCCTCAAGCTGGGGCAACCAGTTTCGGAGAATGGTGTTCTGCGTAAGCGGTCGCTATTCACGTCATCCGGGGCAGGTTGTCCCTTTTGCGTAAATTTTAATAACACTATCGCTATGCCTAAGACAAAGGATGCTGATTCCAAAATCAGTTCAGATACAGTAGCAGCACCAAGTACTCAGAAAAAGATGTCACGTAATAAGCGAATAGGGCTTCTATGGCTCCTGGGTCCAACGGGTGGAGTTATAGTAATAACATTGCTTTATGCAATAGTAACTTTCATGTCCAGCATTGTTATTGGAACAAGCGGAGAAAGCCCTATATTAGACACTATCCTTTATTTCTCGAACTTCATTTTAGGACTTGCTGGAACTGTTTGTGTGCTAGCCATATTCGTGGGAGTACCAGTTGGTCTTATCTATTTAACCAAGAAAGACATTAATGAAAGCAATGAAGGTGACACGAATCTATTACCTTTAGCTGGAATTGCAAACGCAATCTACATTATCAGTACTGTACTAATCGTCTTCTATATAGGGTTGCTGATATTCACAACGCTAATCTATCAGGGCATTATTATTCCCAACGATTTCCTATCACAATCTCTTGCATACATAACAGAGCCAAAAGTAAGCGGGACAATATATATTGCTTTTTTTATTTTATTTCTAAGATGGCTCTACTCAGCGTATAAGAATCTCTCATTACTTGGCCATGATACAGAAACGACTCCTGGTTGGGCTGTAGGTAGTTTTTTTATTCCCATCGCCCAACTTTGGAGACCATACAATGTCGTCAAAGAACTTTACTTAAAGACAACTGCGGGTCAGACCAATGGTATAGTAATATTATGGTGGCTTACATCCATCGCATCACTTTTTATACAGGATCCAATATTTTTACTTGCGGGACTGATTTTCTTTGTAAGCACTACAATCATAATTGTAAGCACGGTCACTCGTGTACAAATGAGTAGCCTAAACAAACCTCTATTTACTAAAGAACAAATTGATTCTATTAAATCAAGATCTGTAATCCACACAATTATTATTGTAATATTAATCTTCCTTCTCACATGGATTGCCAGTTCAGCAAAGAGTACAAATGACCTAAGAATAGCGACGACAAAAGCAAATTGGATAGAAGCTGACACACTATTCAATAGCTTAGATGACAAGTGGGAAAGTAATGAATATATTCACCAGCTTTCAATATTAAATGGAGAAATGATTAGCGGTGATGAATATATAACCCGTTTGGACAACCTATCCTCCGCATTCCTAGTCGCCGCTAACACGAAAAAAGAGCGAGTAGCACTTACTGAAGCTAAGATTGCTGCATTATTAAATGACCAGTTGTCACCAAACGATCGACAAACGTTACTTAATGAGCAATCCCTTATTAAGGCAATAAAAACCAACTACATTACTATAGCAAAACTAGCAACTAGTAATAAGAAACTGGTAGCTTTCATAAAAAGAGTCGGCATAGACAAACTCCAGTCCCAAGATGTCACTCCTGCACAATTAAGCGAGCTCAATGAAATTGATGCTAGTATTACCCAAGATACGAGAGCTGCTAACTTAGCGGTCACCGAACTCAATCAGGCAATCGATCAATTCAATATAACACGACAGTAATAATGTGTATTCTTTTGCAAATAAGCGATTGATTCCATAGTGGTAATAGTTGGTGGAACTAGGCACCTCCAGAATCATATGTCCGTTAGATCCTTAACTTTAAGCTCTCTCTTTTAAACCATACCAGAAGACTCTTAAGCTGTGAGAGTCTCAACGAATAGCCTTCTATAAACACACAACAACAGTTCGTATAAAGCTATTATTTTTTAGAGATATCTTCACCATTAGCACCCTTTTCCCAATGCTCAATTAATGTAGTCCCATCACCAGTGGAGGGTTCCTCACCAAACTCAGCAGTATCAAGCTCAGTAATAGGTTCTTTTTCATCATCACTAATCATATGAAAGTTGGCTTAAATAAATAAAGGATCACTACTATCAAGATTAAGCATACCACGGCAGCTCTCACACAGTTAGTAGCATCGCGGAGTACCTTCTTGCATGCATCCACAATAGTTCTCAAATCTTTGTGACAAGCGTTTAGTAATTCGACCGTAGACAACCTGTTTTTTTCCCAATCACGATCGAAGACAGGTGAAGTGTTTATTGCTATTGGAATTGACGTACCATTGAATGCCATGAATAAAAGACCCGACGTAATCAATACTAAGACCAAACATACTCCCCTCCAAAGATCCGGCAACTGATGGAGGTGATCTAAGCCGTCCACCATAATTAACATGAAAAAGCCAAGCAATAAGCCGGCCCTTGCCCTAACCTCTTCAACACACTTAATCATAGCACTATAACTTTTTTGATCTTGAGCGAAAGCAATTTGTAAAACAGCTTCTTTCTCTTTTTTAAAAGCATTTGATTCACTATCTTCTTTCTTTTCATTATTGTTTTCCATGAACTAGCGTTAGTCAATTGCAGCTAACCATATTAAATACATTAAGCCCACATCACGTCAACAATTATATAAAGTTCGCACGCCTCTTCTTCGATGACGGACCTACAAAGGTTATTACTTACCCTTCATAATCCGTCCCAAAATCCCTTGACATTATACTAGCAAGATATTGTGGAGTATCAATTCAACCATATAACCGTTATATACCATTACACACGAGCCATAAACTTGCTTAAGCCATCCGACAAAAAGGGATTACATCACTCCCAACTTGAGCAAATTCATAGTTGATCAAGGTACCACAATTCTGCTGTAATTCATCAGATATATGATACTAAGGAAATGGGGCAGAAAAAGTCTAGTTTACATGCCAAGAGTGTAGATACCGCAACACCCCAAAGTCAGAAGCAGGGAAGAGCACATTTGCAGAACTCAATTTCTAATAAAAAAAGGTGTAATTCTATTCCAATAGAGTTTCATGACCATTACCCAGAAGAAAACCCTGCTAGTGCTATCACCCATATTACTAACGCCTTAATAGAGTTAGGCACATTCGATAGGGCACAAGCCAAAAGGATTGCTAAGGAAATGAAGTAGTATTACTGTAACAGTGATACTAAGTTCAACCCATGACAGATGTACTTACTGATAGCAGCAATAAGATTAAAGTTGCCATATATACTCGTGTATCAACACAAGAGCAGGAAGTAGATGGGTACAGTCTTGAAGCACAAAACAAAAGGCTTCGTGAATACGTCACCAACAACCCTGGTCTCAATCAGGAGACACGAGATGAGTGGATATTCAGTGACACTGATTCTGGGAGCATTATCGACAGGCCTAGTCTTATCAAGTTACGTGAACTAGTTGCACAGAAAAAGATTCAAGCAGTACTGGTATGGAAGATTGACCGACTATCACGAAACCTACAGCATCTCCTCATCCTTTTTGATGAGTTCGAAAAAGCCGGTGTAAGCCTAATCTCCCTACAAGAAAACATTAACTTCTCTGGCCCCATTGGAAAGCTTGTCTTCCAAATGTTCGGAGCAATTGCACAATTTGAACGTGAACTGATTAAAGACAGAACTAAGGTAGGTCGCATTGCATCAGCTGAGGCAGGAAACTTCACAGGTGCTACAGTACCATTTGGCTACAGAGCTGTTCCCAACGCGAATGGCAAAGGTAAAAAGCTAGAAATTGTTGCGAGTGAAAAAATGTGGGTTAGAAAGATATTTACCATGTACGTTGATAAGCGACTAGGGTTCGGTGAAATCGCCACAAAACTCAATCAACACAACATATCACTTGGTGTTGGATCCTTACGGAAGCGAAAGGATGATTCTTGGACAACACGAAGAGTAGGCACTCTTATTGAAAATCGAATCTACACAGGTCAATTCATAGCTAACAAAACCCGGCCAGACGGCAGCGAGTTACCAGCTGACCAATGGACAATTGTAGAGGTGCCATCATGTATTGATCACCTCACTTATACACTTGCACAGGAGATCAGAGAAGGTAAAAACTTCGGTAATAACAAAAAGTACTTATTATCAGGGAAACTCAAAGGTATAACAAATGGAATATCTAAAGGTATGAGTGGAGTAAAACGAGCTAAAGGTGGCTACAGTTATCGTCGTAAACCTTTTGTTGATAACGGGGTAAGGTACTCAGTTTTAGAGGTACCAATGAAGCAAGTAGATGAATATGTCTGGAATAAACTTGTATATGCATTTAAGAATCCACGTGAGTTCGTTCATGAGTACCTCACTGGACTAAATTCAAATGCTGAGTCAGCACAAGAGCTTGAAAAGTATATCGTCTCTACCGAGCAAGAAATTGCTAAGCTAGAGCTGGCACTCGACCGATTGCAGACCGATTACTATGATCAGGGTTCTATCAGCAAAGAACAGTTTCACAAGATGCACAATGCTCGCACCACAAAGCTGGAAGTAATGCGAAAGTCTCTAGAAGAGGCATCTAGCCGGTTACTTATTAATAGCCAAGCTAAAGTAGAGATAAAGACTCTGCAAGACATAGCTAAGTTCATACCTGGCGATGTGAAGACATATACTCTAGCTCAGAAAAAAGTACTGGTAGACCTCTTTGTGGAGCAAGTAGAGATTGAACAGACAGTATTGGCTGATGGAAGCAAAAAACGCGATGGACATATATACTACAGGTTCAACCCCAAGAAGTGGTTGGCATGGAAACCAAGGGGTTATACCGAAGAAGAAGTCACAGATAACAAAAAACGCCCACCTGACTCTCAGAAGGACGGAAATGGAGCCACTTGTCGGACTTGAACCGACAACCTTTCGCTTACAAAGCGATTGCTCTACCATTGAGCTAAAGTGGCCTATATTTCAAAAGCGCTTGCATCTTACTGATGAATGCTCATTCGTTCAAGAGCAAAAAGCACAAATTGTCTCTTTATAGGTTCTCGGTCTTCAGTAAAGCCTTTATCTTCGTTCTCGCCATCTCCAACCCAGCAAGCAATGCAGCACGTCTCTCGGCAATATTAGCTGGCAAATCAATTCGCCCAGCTTGCCATAAAGCGGCAGGGATAGCAGCAATAAGTGGCTCATTCGCCTGCCATTGATCAAGCGAATAATGAATGAGTCCCAAGTGTTTTCCAGCTACGAGATCACGTCTCTCCCAAATCATAGGAGTAAATGAACATGGCAACACGACCAGCACCATACTCAACGGCCCATCAATAAATGACATCGATTCAACCATTTCAGTTGCGCTGCTCACAAAAGCTGCCCAAGCTGCTTCTTTAAAATCTGGCATTAACAATTCACTGACGGCATCCGCATATCCTGCTGGTACCACCTTTTCAGACTGACCAGTTAGCCTAGATTTAGCATAAGACGCAAGATCACAAAACGCTTGTATGGATTGTCTGCCTTCATTTATACTGCCTAAATTTTTCATAAAGTCTGGTTAAGATTTGGATGATAGAGAAGCTCTATAGACCTGATACACACTATCTAATTCATCTGGCGCCTTACACTGTTCTGCACACTTTCTTAAATCATTAGCAATTGCGGTAAGTGGCCGTAAATTTTCCACCGGCACCCGTATACTACCCAACTCACGAATAAGAACAATTATATGTTGCAATACATTTGATAAAAATTTCCCCCTCTCCGCAGGTGGCAAAGCAGCTTTTACCTCAGATATTTGATAAATTGCAGGATTTTCCCAATCTGAAACATCCCCACTAAAAATATGCGCCAGTTGAAGAACATCCACTAAAGTAACAGCCAGAGCTCTTCGATCAGCAATGCGAATATCACTTCCTAACTCAATAGCCTGCTGAATTTCACTTACATTTGCAAAATTGGGAGTCAGAGCAACGGTCTCAACAGCCTGATTTCCATTGCTATCTGCAAAATTACGAATGACCCAGCCCTTATTTGGATGAGCATCTGAAATTGAATAGGTCAAGGTTTCTCCCACCGACGTAACACTACCAGGATCTCCTAATTTAAGCTTATCATCAGGTCCCATGAAAAGATTGTCAGGTTTAATATCACAGTGAGCAAAGCCTTCAGAGTGAGCATGACACCGAGCAACAGTATCAATGACATCAGCCATTGCTGCCAACTTTCGTGAAGGTGGAACATGAATATCTGCAGCAAAATTACAGCCATTTTGTACTTTTCGATCACGATTCACCACTTTTTCGTATGCTATAACTGGTAAACCATTGGCTCTAGGCTCAGTGACAGTCAAACATTTAACCACCCCAGGAATATCGGCCTGCAAAAGTTGGCTAGCATTATATGCTTCCCGTTGATAGCTCATAATACGACCATTCTGAGCCTCCAAATCAGCACTAGAAGCATTCTCAGCAGCCAAAATTGGTTCTTTGATTGCAGCACGAATCAACTTCTTTCCCTTGAGCACATAGCCATCTTTCACCATTCCCATCCCTCCCCAACCAATCACTCCAGCATAATTCTCTAGGAAATCAAAAGTATAGATGGTCACCTCAGTCCCATTACGATCACGCAACTTCTCACCACCGATACAGAGGGCCTCACGCAAAGCAATATTATTAAGAACCTCAGATCCATTGGCTAAAACTACTTGTACCAATTCATCTGACAAAGCCGGATATCGACCAATGTACTGACGAGGATCGAATTCAGGAGCCCAATTAGAAACTTGAGGGCGAATTTCCTCAATCAAAGCCACCAATTGCGAACGTCTTTCATTGAGTTGCTTTAGCCACTCCTGGGCATCAAGCTGTGCTATTGCATCCACACGAGCTGTAGCATCTAAATCGCTTTTGCTTGGTGAAAAATCACCGGTCGGGTAAAGATCGTCATCATCTAAAACGATTGTCTGCAAAGGATCACTTCCCTGCGTATCGTCTTTTAAAGGTGCTAAAATCCCAGCGACAACTGTAGCATCGTCATGCACAGTCTGGTGTTGCTTACCACTACCAGTAGTTTGCCTTGGTGCGTCTTGAATTGTGTCGTGTGCTGAACGCCTCTCCAACATGTCTTTTTGTTTTATCTAAACATTATAGCACAAACCACCAACCTCAGTCATCAGGAAATAAAACACACCGAAAACACTACCAAAAGTATAAAAAATTGATCAAACGCTATATCCGCACGTATAGTCAGGGAGTGCAGCAAAACACAATCATCGCCTAGTCACTAACCACCAAATACTCCCCCTATGAACTACTGGATCATCAAGAGTGAACCACATACCTACAGTATGGATCACCTCACCCAGGACAAAACTACTGCTTGGACTGGCGTGCGCAATTATCAAGCTCGCAACAATTTACGGCTAATGAAGAAAGGTGATATTTGTCTCTACTATCATAGTGGCGATGAGAAACGAATTGTTGGTATAGCTGAAGTAATCAAACCAGCCTATCAAGATCCTACTACTACTGATCCCAATTGGGTCTGTGTTGACATTAAGGCACATAAAAAGCTCAAATCACCTATTACTTTAGCAGTATTAAAAGCACATCCAACCTTGAGCAAAATGCTTTTAATAAGACATACTCGCCTCTCTGTGATTCCCATTAGCCCTGAGGATTACCAAACCATTATCTCAATCGGCAGCTTGTAATGGAGTGCTTGGACGAGCAAAAACTCTCGATAGTTGAGCTCTATCTGTCTGCCTACTCAGAAACAAAACCCGCATTATTGCAGCATCATTTGGAGTAATTGGGTAAATATGCTCAAACAAAGCTGGTGTTGGTTCAGTAAAAGACACAATAGGCATATACCAAACCAATCTATTAACAATGGCCCCATCAGCATTTGTCGTAACTTCTGTCACTTGCAGAAATGAGTGACGATCATTTGAATCTGAAGGTTCAAAACAAAATCGAAATGTACGATTGTCGGCAGTAGTCTGGGTAAATGTGCACTTACCATCAACAAATAACGCCATTACATATTTATTGACAGCCTGCCAAAGCAACCAATCATGCCCATGTTTGTCCAATTGGAATTTTAATTGATTCGTAAGCGCAGTCATTACAGCTTCTGGAGTAGCCAGAGTGGCAAAAGTAACATCAAGATTTCTTCTCATAAAATAATAACTTACAATTAACGAATATTTACTTTAAAACAATACCAGATCAAAGTCAATAAACCATTAACAACTACAAGCCAGCAACAAGATCACTTATTCTTTGTCTAACTATTGCATACATTTTTCGATCAGCGCCCATTCGATACTGACTAAATTGATCAAAAGACCAATGTTGTAAAAGCGGCATAGGAACAGCACTTGCCTCTACGAGATCTTGTAAAACTGGTGCTGGATGAACAGGTAATATAGCCTGAGCCAAAGCTTCTGAATCAAATTTTTCACCATATTTACGCGCCAATACATTCCAGCTAGATACCAATAATGTCCCCACATCACTGGAGAATTTTCGATTAGGAGCCATACCCTTTACATACCCCATTTCTGCCTCCACCCAGAGTGGCAAACCTGCCTTAGTAAAGGCTAAATTTTGCAAAGTTGATTCTCCCACTACAAAGCCAAAATCATGCTTGGCAGCAAGCGCAACTGACGCAGTTTCTAGAAGTTTCATCGCCTCAGCCCAGGAAAGATCTTTAAATCGAGCAAATCCTTCCCAATTCCTAATTTGATCAGGTCGTGCAAAAACATCATAAGCACTGATCAAATCTAGGTAGGGCATAACCACTATATTTCTTTCCACATCGCTCTCCGCTGAGAGATCAACAGTTGGAATAACGCTATTATTGATAAAATGCTGTTGCCACTGTTTAGCAGATGGCGTACGCAAAGGATCAGCAATCAACCTTTCTACAAAACGCATACCAGCGCGACGAATACGCCCACCTGGATAACTATAAAGTGCAAAATACGGATCTCGATCGACTGAGAACCGGTGAGACATGGTAGTCCACCCTTCCACCAAAATACGATCAGATGGAGGAGTCTTATTACCCTGAGCACGAGGAATTGGACCAAAACCAACCTCTTTTTGCCAATTTTGCATTTCATTGAGAATGGCACGGACCCTCTCCCTATCTACGATTACTTGATGACGATCTCGACTCCAAGTACCCGAAGTAATAGCTCCATCAAGCTCTCTAGCCAAATGAGTATTATAATCAGCAATTGCTTGGTGTGATTGTTCTGAAGTCCAAATCATAAATAGCAGTAATAATAAAAGCTACTAGATACTATTTAGTACCACATCCTATTACTGATAACAAGTTTACTGAAGTAAGTCAGCCACATTGTTAAAGTGATCCAGCACCTCACGTAAAAAATATCGAGTATGTTCAATAGTGGCTATGCTTGGGTTGGCACTATCCCTCTCAAAGTGCACTTTGAATGTGCCTGCATTCCAAATTTGTAGAGGCAAAACTGCAAACATGCCATCACCATGTACACCTCGCCTTGTAGAAACATTTACAGGCACAATATGAATATGAGTACCCTGCCTCACTTCTTCTGCTGTATACACTTTGCCATTTAAATTGCAGGGAAATGGGGCCACAAGAACAGTACCACCATCCAAGAATTGCTCAGCAACTGTTTGCTGCCATTGAGCCATGATAT
>JACCDN010464663.1_pt1 | contig 20740 bp, 18 predicted proteins | sample 7441691 | NCBI WGS metagenome assembly JACCDN01 (sample SAMN15323439, study PRJNA562643) | freshwater metagenome | isolation source: river surface water | place: USA:Blue River Watershed | collected 2017-08-16 | reverse complement strand
TTTAAAACAAATTTAAAAAGGTAATTTATTAAGGTTTAATAAAAGAAGCAATTTTAAAGGAGTTTAGAATTAATAACAATAGTGAAAATTACTATTATAAATAAACTAGGTTATGAGAATAAATCATAATGATATATAATTACGTTAAATATTTTCTAAAAAAGCAATATTAGCAGATTTATATCTCTTATTAATAAAGCCTTTAGAAATAAATGCTAAAAGCTATTTTGAGAATAAATAAATAAAATTGACTTTAAAATTTATTAAGGTGTTAAATTATTTTTTCTTATTATAATATAAAATATTTCAGAGAAAATTGATGAAACTAATTGGTAAACTTCGAGATTTTTTTCAAACAGGAAAAACTCTTTCAATACAATTTCGTCGCGAGCAATTATTAAAATTAAAAGCATCCATTAAATACCATGAACAACAACTTTTAGAAGCATTAAAATTAGATTTAAATAAACCTGAGCAAGAGGCTTATTCAAGTGAAATTGCTATTGTTTATGAAGAGATTAATTTTGCTTTAAAAAATCTAAAGTCTTGGATGAAAAAGCAAAAAGTAAAGTCTCCTATTACATTATTTTATTCGAAAAGCTATATTTATAAAGTTCCTCGCGGTGTAGTTTTAATAGTTGCCCCATGGAATTATCCTGTTCAACTTATTTTATCACCATTAATTGGTGCTATTGCTGCAGGTAATTGTGCAGTAGTTAAACCATCAGAATACACAGTAAATGTTAGCAAAATTTTACAATCAATAATTTCTTATTCTTTTAATCCTAATTATGTTATAGCAATTGAAGGTGATGGTTTTGAGATTATTCCTAAATTAATAAATAATTTTGATTTTAATTATGTTTTTTTTACTGGTTCTTCTATAGTAGGAAAAGAAGTTGCAAAACTTTGTGCAGAAAAATTAATCCCCTATACTTTAGAACTTGGTGGTAAAAGCCCTGCAATTATTGATCATAAAATTAATTTAGATGTAGCATGTAAAAGGCTTATTTGGTCTAAATTTTTTAATGCAGGTCAAACTTGCGTAGCTCCTGATTATATATTAATAGATCATAATATTAAAGAAATTTTTATTAAAAAATTAAAATCAATTATTAAAGAATTTTATGCAAATAATCTTAATAATTTTACTAAAATAATAAATCATAAGCATTTCGATACTCTATGCAACTATATAAAAGATAATCAAATAATTTATGGAGGAAAATCTGATGCAGATAACCTTATTATTGAACCTACATTAATAGATGAACCAAACTTAAATAGCGAAATTATGCAAACAGAAATATTTGGTCCTATATTACCAATAATCAGTTTTAAAAATAAAGCACAGCTATATGAAATTATAAGCAAAAACCCTAATCCATTATCTTTGTATATATTTAGCCAAGATAATAAATTTTGTGATGAAATTATCCATAGGATTCCTTTTGGTGGTGGTGGTGTAAATATTGGCTTATTTCATTTAGTTAATCCTCGATTGCCGTTTGGTGGGATAATGAAAAGTGGAAACGGTTGCTACCATGGAAAATATACTTTTGATGCATTTTCGCATGCAAAATCTATAGTTAATACAGCAACATTTTTAGATATTCCTATTAAATATCCTCCATATTCTAAATGGAAAATATGGTTAATGAAAAAACTTTTTGTTAATTGATAAAATTAAAGAAAGTTAAAATATGCAAACTAACTTAGATTCTAGTATAATTTTAATATTACTTGCACCAATTTTTATTATTTGTTTTTTAATTGAATATATATATTATTACAAAAAAAAATTAAATATTTATAATCTAAAAGATACATTTGCTAATTTTAGCCTCTCACTTATGTTTCAAGCCTCTGATATAATTTTTACTATTCTAATAGTAAAAACAATATATACATGGGTATATCAACATGGTATACATTTATTTTCTCAATTAACATGGTATAGTATATTTATGCTATTAATTGGCCAAGATTTCTTTTATTATTGGTTTCATAGAACTGCCCATAGAGTTCGCTTTATATGGTCTTCACATGTAACTCATCACTCATCAACTAATTTAAATTTTTCAACAGCCTTTCGTCAAAGTATGACATACCCTATTTCTGGGATGTGGTTATTTTGGATTCCTTTAACATATATTGGTTTTACGCCAGAAGCAGTTTTATTAATTGTAGGGCTAAATTTAGGTTTTCAATTTTTTGTACACACTCAATTAGTAAACAAATTAGGATTTATTGAAAAAATTTTTAATACTCCATCACATCATAGAGTACATCATGGAAAAAACCCTAAATATATTGATAAAAACTATGCAGGCGTTTTTATAATTTGGGATAAGATATTTGGAACATACGAAGAAGAAGAAGAAGAACCTATTTATGGCATAACTAGACCAATAGAAAGTTTTAACCCTATAACTCTAACATTTCATGAATGGAAATCTATGTTTAAAGATATTATTAAAGATAAAGATTTGCGCCATTTATGGATGCCACCTAATTGGGCTGATTATAATGGTAAAGAATCGCATGCTGAGTTAGCAAAATTCATTAAATACTGATTTTTTTGCTTCATAATCTAACTTTAGTTCTTTAATTTTTATCGCCCATCGATATTTATTTAAATTACCCGATTTACTAATAACTCGATGGCAAGGAATTAAGAAAGCAATAGGATTATTGGCAATCGCACTAGCTACAGCTCTAACAGCCTTTGAGTTTAAATTATATGCAACTTGCGAATAACTAGTCCGTCTGCCGTAAGGAATCATACATAACTCTTGCCATGTTTTTAATTGTAACTCAGTTCCTTTGAATATTAACTTTATTCCGTCTCCCTTATATTCATCATTAAAAAATAATTTTAATTTAGGAATTATTTGGGAAATTTTTGATTCATCAAATATAATATTTGCCCCCATCCATTTTTTTTGTAACGCCTGTAATGCTATCTCATTAGTAGCATCTATATCAAAAAACGCTAAATAACAAATATAATCCTTATATAACCCAATTATACAATTACCAAAATGTGTATTATAAAAACTATAATAAATATTTATTTTTTCATCTAAAATTAAGGTTTTTTTAAAAATTACTTCTTGTTTGGCTTTTAGTGTCAATGTAGCGAAATCGCCACAATTTATCTTTATATTCTTGTGCATAATTAATCCCTATTCTTGGCAATTTTTCAATATTTTTTAGCTTTACTCCTAAATCTTCAATCCAAATTTTACTGTTAATATCTAAAGGTTTACCATTATAACTATTATCTATTTGCAATAATTTGCTAACCCTCCCTGGTCCATAAACATTATTAACACCTCTAATTAAAATAGCCGCCGGAAAATTCTCTTGTCCTGTAACAATATTTAGTAACCAGTGAATACCATAACATAAATAAACATAACAATATCCAGATTCGGCAAACATTAAAGAATTTCTAGAAGTTTTACCAAACCTTGCATGGGAAGCTTTATCAGTTATACCGTGATAAGCTTCCACTTCTGTAATCATATATTTATTAATTTGATTATTAATATTTCTAACTAAATATTTACCAATTAAATTATATGCTAACTCGACAGTTTCATTTGATGAAAAATATTCAGGTGTTAAAATCATACTTAATTAATCTCATTTAGCAATACATATTTGTAATATTAACATATTTTAGGGATTAAAATAACATCGAAAAATAATAATATTGCTATTATATTAATTTTTTATTAATGAAACTCTTGAAAATTTTATTTTGAGATATTATAATTATTAGTATAGATTAAAACTTTTATTTTTTTAAGGAGGTAATAATGAAAATTGGATGTATTTTATTAAGTTCTATATTCTATTCTAGTATAGTATTTGCTTCAAATACCCCATCAATTATATTGTCAGATTCAAGTGATAAAAACTCTATTTCAGTTACTTTAAAAATTACCAATGCTAAAAATATTAAAGATATCAAATTTAATGGAACCAATAATCTACCTATTATTGGTCGAGAAATATCATTTAATTCATCATCAGCAAATGAAAGTAGTAATGTTTTTCTATCTAAATTATATTTATTACCATCTAAAGTTGAATCATCAAACATCTCAGCAACTGCTAACTTAGATGGTAAAAATTATACTTCTAATCAAGTTTTATTTAAAATTACCCAGCAACAGTTAGATTCTATCAAATCTAATCAACAAAAACAACAGGCTATTGCTAAAAAACAAATGCATGAACTTCAAAAACAAATAGAAACGCAAATGAAGGCACAGCAACAATTCTTTAATAATATTAATAAACTATTGTTAAAACAACAAGAAGAAATTAGAAATAGTTTAAAATAGATATCTTTTTAAGTAGTCAAAATAATAAAAATTATTTTGACTACTGTTGTTAAAATCTAAAGTTATTGCCAACTAGGGTGTGCATTTTTAGGACCAAATTCAAATGGATTAAAGTCATCTACTTGAATAACCATATCAACATATTTACTAGCCATGTTTAATTTGTCCATTTCTTCCTGATTTATTATTCCATTTTCTAAAGCTACCTTAGATAATTTATAGGAAGAATCTTTACCTAATTGTTTTTTCTTTATAGCATAATGTATTTTTCTTTTAATTAAATAGGTATCTAATACTGCTTTGTAAGCTATTTCTACCCTACCAATAATATCATTTGCATCATTTGGAATATAACATTCCTCCTTAAATGCTTTTCGTGTTAAACAATCATTAAGTAAATTATAAGAAATATCATGTTCTAATCTATCACTAGATTTTTTAAAAGGTTTTCCATATGGAAATAATGATATTTTCATAAATTTAGCTAGTATCGGTAAAGGAAAATTATCTAATACTTCTAAGATTGCATTTTGTCCATTAAATAAACAATAATCTAATGACCATTTTAAAAATATTTCATCAGATTTAATTTCTCCATTATCTTTAAAATATTTTAAAGTAGAGCAAGCCATATATAGATAACTCATTGTATCTCCCAAACGAGCAGAAAGTCGTTCTTTACGTTTTAATTCTCCACCTAATACTATAAGTGATAAATCATTTATAATTGCAAATGCACTAGATAATCGGGTTATTTTTTTATAATAAGCATTAAATTTTGAATTATATCCTTTAGCAAATATTCCAGCAGTATACGCATTAAAAACTGAACGAAGCATATTTTGCAGAAAATAACCAATATGCCCATAAAAAGCACGACTAAAAGTATTTAATCCTTCTTTATACTCCATAGATAATGATTCGTATTCTTCACGAATAAATGGATGACAACGCATAGCACCTTGGCCAAATATTAATAAATTTCTTGTCATTATATTTGCACCTTCAACAGTAATTCCAATAGGTATTCCTTGAAATGCATTACCTAAATAATTGTTAGGCCCCATAATGATCCCTCGTCCACCATGAATATCCATAGCATCACTTAATATCTCACGACCATTTTCTGTTATATGATATTTAGCAATAGCAGATGCTACAGATGGTTTTATACCATTATCTACTGCGCTAACTGTAAATTGTCTAGTAGCATTAGTCATGTAAGTTAAACCGCCCATTTTCCCTAATATTCCTTCAACTCCCTCAAATGAACCAATTGGCACTTTAAATTGCTCTCTAATTGCAGCATAAGCTGATGTTGTAATAACAGATAATAAAGAATTTGCAGTTCCACAAGCAGGTAGAGAAATTGATCTACCAATGGATAAACAATCAACTAGCATACGCCAGCCTTCCCCAGCCATTTTTTGTCCACCAATAATCCAATCTATGGGAATAAAACCTTCTTTCATTCTAACTGGACCATTCATGAATGCTTGATTTAGAGGAAGTGAACGATTTCCAATTTCCAAGTTTAAGTGATCATAAGGCAGTAATGCACAAGTTATTCCTTCTCGTCCTACATCTTTTAATAATCCATCCGGATCTTTTAATTTAAATGCTAAACCTACTAAAGTGGCAATTGGCGCTAAAGTTATATATCTTTTATTTATATTCCTTAATTTTATACCTAATACATTTTGACCTTTATGTTCTCCATAACAAACAATGCCCTCATCTGGCATAGAAGTAGCATCTGAGCCTGCTGTTGGCCCAGTTAAAGCAAAGCAAGGTATTTCTTCTCCTTTAGCTAATCTAGGTAAATAATAATTTTTTTGTTCATCAGTTCCATAATGATGTAGTAGTTCTCCAGGACCTAACGAATTTGGCACCATAACTGTGACAGCTGCTGAATTACTCCTTGTAGCAATTTTTAAAACTATTTCTGAATGTGCTGCTGCCGAAAATCCTTTGCCACCGTATTTTTTTAAAATAACTAAACCAAAGAACCCCTTATTACGTAAAAAATTCCAAACTTCCACAGGCAAATCACGCGTAATATTAGTAATCTTCCAATCATCTAACATAGAACATAGTTCATTAGTCTCATTATCTAAAAAGTTTTGCTCTTCAAAAGATAGTTGAAATTTTTTAGTATTATGTAAGGTATTAAAATTTGGTTTGCCTTGAAATATTTCTTTTTCAAACCAAGGGTCTCCTGAATCTAATGCTAACTTTTCAGTTTCAGAAATTTTAGGTAAAAGCTTTTTTGCTTTTAAAAAAATAATTTTTGTTAAGAGCCGCCCAATTCTTTTTATGTTAAAACAAGAAAGTATTAAATATATTAATGATATTACCCAAAAGACCTCATTGTTAATATATTGCCAGGATATAAACCTTATAATTAATAAATAAACAAATAGACTAATTGTCCAATATAATAATTTGGGTGTTATATAAATAACTACCATACTCAATATAATAAAACCAAGAATAAATATAAGTGTCATGGTAAAATCTCCAAATATTTAATAAATTATATATTTTTTTCAACATATAAATCTGTTATTAATTTACTACCAGGAACAACTGAATAACTATCTAAATTTAGTCCGGCTTTAACAATTATATCTTCATCCAAATAATAGTTTCCGGTAATACTACTATCTTGGTTTAATATATAATACGCAGCATCTGCCATAATTGTTGGTTTTCTAGATTTTTCAATAACACTTTGACCTCCAAGTAAATTTTGTACTGCTGCTGTGTCTAATAATGTAGCTGGCCATAAAGCATTAACGGCAATATTTTTATCACGTAGTTCTTCAGCTAGCCCCATAACCATCATACCTGAGCTAAATTTACATAATGTATAAGCCGTATGATTTTTAAACCATTTAGGTTTTAATTCCGGCTTTGGAGCTAAATTTAAAATATGTGCTTGACTAGATTTCTGTAAAAATGGTAATGCATATTGAGATGCAAATAAACTTGCTCTAACTATAATTTCCTGCATTAGATCATAACGTTTCTCTGGTAGTTCTGCCATTTTTAATAAGTGAATGCTACTAGCGTTATTTATTAATGCATCAATTTTTCCATATTTCTCTCCAGCTTGATTTATAGCGTTTTTCAATGCTACTAAATCTCTTGTATCACAAGGGATAGCTAATACATCATTTGCACCAGCTTGAAGGATTTCATCGCGTGCTGTCCAAATTGTACCAGGTAATTTAGGATGAGGGTTAACTGTTTTAGCTACAAAAGCAATATTAGCGCCATCTTTTGCAAAACGTTTTGCAATTTCTAAACCAACCCCCCTTGATGCTCCAGTTATAAAAATAGTTTTATTTGTGTTATTAATCATGATAACTCCTTTAATGTATCAGACAACCTTTTTTTATCTATCTTACCAACTAATGTTTTTGGTAATTCATTAATAATAAATATACGATGCGGAATCTTATAATTTGCTAAATCTTTTTTACATTTTTTAATAATCTCACTTTCTGTTATTGACATATTAGGTTTTAAAACCACAAAAGCATTTACCCTTTCTCCGGTTGGTTCGTAAATACTCCCCACTACAACTGCCTCTTTAACTTCAGGAATCTTATCTAATACCTGTTCTACTTCTACAGGATAAACATTAAATCCTGATACAATGATCATATCATTTTGCCTACCACTTATAAATAATTTCCCATATTCATTTAAATAACCACAATCCCCTGTATTAAACCATCCATCTTTATCCAACACTTGTGCTGTTTTTTCAGGATTATTCCAATACCCTTTCATTACCTGAGGCCCTTTTACAAAAATTAACCCAATTGAATTAATAGGTAATAAGAAACCATTCTCTTGATCTCTTATTTGTACTTGTGTAGAAGGAATAGGAAAACCCACCGAATTATCAAACGTATTATCAAAAGGGTTCATAGTAACGGCAGGAGATGTTTCGGTTAAACCATAGCAATTACTAGGCATAACATTTGTTTCTTTAAACCATCTATTGGCTACTGATTCTCTTGCAACCATTCCTCCTGCTACGCTATATTTAAAATATGGATATTTATTTTTGGTAAATTCTGGAGAATTTAATAAATGATTATATAATGTATCTAGCGCACTAAATATTGTAAATGGAACATTTTTTAATACTTTAATCGTATTATGCACATCTCGTGGATTAGGAATCATTATATTTTCACTACCAGCAAAGAAGAACGTAAATAAATTAGCCGTTAAAGAAAATATATGATAAAGAGGCAACGCATCAATTACTATTTGTTTATCTAAATCTGGCGCCCATGGTTTAATCCATAATCTAATTTGTAAAATATTAGCCACTATATTTGAATGTAAAAGCATTGCACCTTTGGGTCTACCAGTTGTGGCCCCGGTATATTGAAGAAAAGCTATATCACCACTAATTACCTCATTTTTTAAATTTAAATCACTTTCATTCAATACCATATCTTTAAAACTGTAGGCTTTATAAAGATAACTAGTATTAGTTCTTTTTATATATTTTATAAAAAAATTCATTATGGTTCTTTTTATAAAAGGATATAAATCAGGAACTTTAGTAACAATTATATGTTGTAAATTATTTTTACCATAAAGATTATTTAGGTTTTTTGCTATCATATTTAAAACTATAGCAACTTTTGCGCCTGAATCTTGCAAAATATATCCCATTTCATTTTCAGTATATAAAGGGTTTATATTTACAACTATTGCACCAATCTTTAGTATTGCAAAAATTGAAATTGGATATTGAGATAAATTAGGTAAAATTACAGCTACTCTATCACCTTTTTGCACTCCTAATTTTGTTAAAGATTTTGCAAGATTATTTATATATTCTAAAGATTTTTTGAATGTTAAAGTCTCTCCATGGGAAGTAAAAGCTCGATTATTTGGATATTTTTTACAAGCATCTTCTAGAAAATCGACAAGGGTTTCATTTGTTTTCTCAATTTCAGCTGGTACCTCAGCTGGATAATATTTTAACCAAATTTTTTCCATACCTTATATACTCATAAAAATTTATTAATTTTATTCCAGCGCTTCAAATATACCAGCAGCCCCCATTCCAGTTCCTATACACATTGTAACCATTCCATATTTTTTATTATTTCTACGCAAAGCATGCAATATTTTAGTAGACAAAATTGCACCTGTAGCCCCTAATGGATGCCCAATTGCAATTGCACCACCATAGGGATTAACTTTATTTTTATTCAGTTTCAATTCATTTATAACAGCTATGCTTTGTGCTGCAAAAGCTTCATTTAACTCAATCCAGTCAATCTGTTGTAAAGTAATACCAACTTGCTGCAAAACTTTAGGTATAGCTTTTATCGGACCAACCCCCATTATTCTTGGAGGCACCCCCGCCACAGAAAAACCTAAAAATCGCCCTAAAGGTTTTAAATTATGCTTTTTTAAATACTCCTCACTTACCAATACTAAAGCTGCAGCACCATCCGACATTTGCGAACTATTACCTGCAGTTACCGATCCATTTATGGCAAAAGCAGGCTTTAATTTGGCTAATGCCTCAAGTGTGGTATCCGCCCTTGGTCCTTCATCAGTATCAATAATAATTTTTGTTTCAATAATTTGATGAGATTTTTCATCAGGCAGTCGATGAATAACCTCAATAGGAATAATTTCTTCAGCAAATAATTTGTTATCTATTGCATTAATAGCTCTTTTATGGCTTTCTAGCGCAAATTCATCTTGTGCCTCACGACTAATACCCCATTCTTTAGCAACATTTTCCGCAGTAATCCCCATTCCATAAGCAATAGCTACATGCTCATCTTTCTTAAAGACTTCAGGACTAACACTCCAATCGTTTCCTCCCATAGGAACAAGACTCATACTTTCAACTCCACCGGCAACTATAACATGCATTTCACCATGAGCTATACAGTTAGCCGCAACAGCAATTGAATTTAATCCTGAACTGCAATACCTATTTAAAGTAAAACCAGGAACTGATTCTGGTAAATCAGCTAATAATGAAGCTACCCTAGCTACATTTAATCCTTGCTCTGCTTCAGGAAATGCACAACCTATTATTACATCCTCAATATCTAAAGGGTTTATTTTTGCAGTTTTAACTGTTTCCATTATCACTTTTGCTAATAATTCATCAGGTCTAAGTTTGGCAAATCCACCTTTTTTTGCTTTACCCACAGCAGCTCTTTGTGCTGCAATGATATATACTGGTTTATTTATCATATTATAAAGACTCCTAATTTAAATTTAGTTACGCAATGGCTTACCATTTTCTAGCATATATTGCATCCGTGCAGCACTCTTTTCTGATAAGGCTAATTCTTTAAATTTTTCTTTTTCTATATTAAGAACCCAATCCTCGCTAACAATTGTATCTTTTTCAATTTCTCCACCACACATAACAATTGCTATGTTTTTGGCTATAAACATATCATGTTCTGAAATTTGCTCACCAGCTAACATATTTACTAATAATCCACTAATAGTTGCAATTCCCTGTTCACCAAAAACTGCAAATCGCCTTCTAAGTGGTGGCTCATAAAGAGCTAGTGCCATATATTTTGCTTTTTCTTTTGCTATTAATAAAATTTCCTTACTATTCATAACTATTGTATCTGAATCTCTTAAAAACCCCATCTCTTGTGCCTCTCTAGCAGACATTGCTACCTGAGCCATAGCTAAATTTTTATATCTTTGAGTAAGATCCTTCCATGATTCAATTGATAAGGAAGCTCTATATGCCATTTCTGTACTACCCCCCCAACCAGGTAATATTCCAACTCCAGCTTCTACTAAACCAATATAAGACTCTAACGCTGCAACTACCCCATCACAGTGTAGCATTATTTCACATCCACCGCCAAAAGCATACCCTTTAACCGCTGCAATTATAGGAATTCTACTATAGCGTATTCTTTGTGTAATTATGCGATGCCCAGCTTCAATAATTTGGTCCACTGCTTCTGCCCCATTCATCATGATAGAAAAACCAAACTCTTCAAGATTTGCCCCAACTGAAAAAACATCTTTCTCCTGCCAAATCACCATAGCAATACATTTATCTTCACCAATCTTAATTGCTTCATCAATACCAGATAATACCTCCATACCGATTGCACACATTTTACTCTTAAATGATAAAATTCCAATGTTATCGCCAGTATGCCATAATTTAACACCTGCATTTTCAAATATTATATTTATTGCAACATTTGGCTTTTCATTTAATACTAAATCAGGAAATAATTGTCTTTGATATACAGGCAAAAGATTTCTTTCAACTAATTTATTTTCAATAATATTAAAATGCTTATTATCTTGATAAACCCCATCTGTTAATCTAAAAACCCATTCAGGTAAGGGAGTTTTTGAAATAGATAAGCCATCCTCAATATCTTTTAATATCCATTTAGCAATTTTTTCCCAGCCAGCCATTTGCCAAATCTCAAAAATTCCTTCTTTCCAACCAAACCCCCATCTAATTGCTAAGTCCATATCTCTAGTTGTATCAGAAATCTGCCCAACTAATACCGCTGCATAATGAAAGATATCTCTAAAACAGGCCCATAAAAATTTTGCTTCTGGGCTTTCTAAAGTTTTTAATTCGTCAAAAATTATAGCCCAGTCTTTTTTGCGTAAAACTTCTAATACTGCTTTATCAGCTTTTTTATCTGCCATCCTATATTCATTTTTTTCTATATCAATTACATTAATAATATTCTTTTCTTTTTTATATATTCCTGCTTTAGATTTTTGCCCTAAAGCACCTTTTGCAATTAATTTTTCTAGCCAGTCTGGTAATTTATAACAATGTTCAAATCCATCTTTACAATTGTCCGCCATTGTTTTTACCACATGAGCAAATATATCTAAGCCCACAATATCTGCCGTTCGAAATGTTGCACTTTTTGCTCGTCCTAAATCTTTACCTGTTAGTTTATCAACCACTTCTAAAGGAATATTTAATTGTTGTGCATGAATACAAGTAATTAGCATTGAAAATACACCTAAGCGATTAGCTATGAAATTAGGCGTATCTTTCGCAACCACCACGCTTTTTCCCAAATTAGTTACTAAAAATGTTTCTAGAATAGGTAAAATATCTTTATTAGTGCCTTTATGTGGTATTAACTCTACTAAAGGCATATACCTAGGTGGGTTAAAAAAATGAATCCCACAAAATCTATGGCGTAATTTTTCGGGAAAACTTGAAGCTAATAATTCAATGCTAAGACCTGACGTATTTGAAGCAATAATAGCATTTTCATTAATAGATACCGAAACTTTATTATAAAGAGATTCTTTCCAATCTAATCTTTCCGATATCGCCTCAATAATTAAATCACATTCTTTTAATAAATCTAAATTATCTTCATAATTTGCAGGAGTTATATAATCTAAACTTTTATTCCAAGCAAGTGGTTTAGGTGATATTTTTTTTAAATTATCTACTGCTTTTTTTATTACAGAATTAGCATCGCCTTTATCTAATTTCAAATCATATAATATAACTTTTATTCCAGCATTACCAAAATGTGCTGCAATTTGAGCTCCCATTACTCCGGCACCCAAAATAGCAACCTTACGGACGTAGAATCCTTGATTATGCATTCTTTACTCCCTAAATGTCTTAATTTAACAATTAATCATTAATTTAATATTTAAATTATTTTAGCGACCTGTATTGTATCCGTTTTGTAGCAAACATGCTATATGCGGCGCAATAAAAAAAACCGACAAAAAATGTCGGTTTAATAAAATTTATTTATAAAATTATATTATTTACTTGGCAAGATCCTCAATACATTGATTTGAGCGGGTAAATTCATCAAATATAATACTCGTTGTTTTAGCCACAATATCATCTCGACTTTTTGCTTCTTTTTTATCACGTACTGTATATATAGCTAATACAATCGGTTTACATGATAAAGACCATATAATACCAATATCATTACGTACACCATAATCGCCACTACCAGTTTTATCAGCAACTGCAAAACCAATTGGAACACCACCTCTTATTGTTCTATAACTAGTAACGCTATTTCTCATCCATGTTAAGAGTTGTTGTTTTTGTAGTGCGGCTAAAGCATTATCAACAATTAATTTTCTAACACTAAGTGCCATATCTCTAGGAGTAGAAGTATCATCTGAATTTTTTGGATTAGAATTCATATATCCATCATAATGAGTTATATTATAAGATTTATTACCAATTGAATGAGCAAAATCAGTAGAAAATTTAGGTCCACCATACTTTTTCATAATAACATTTATGGCGGCATTATCGCTATAAGTAACGGCAGCTTCTGCTAAACTTTCTAAAGTCATACCGCTATCCAAATAATATTTGGTAACAGGAGCCCAAGTTAATAAATCATTTTTAGTATAATGAATTTTTTCTTGTAATAAGCTTGGATTACTTTCACTTAACTTTAATAATGCAGCCACACCAATCATCTTCATTGTGCTTTGCACTGGAAATCTCTCATTTGCACGATAAGATATTATTTGATTATTATTAGTATCAAGAGCATAGACACCAATTTTTCCATCAAATGATGATTCTAATTTTATAAATTTTTCTTTAACTGAATTTCTTTTGCTTGATATTAAACTATCAGCATTTACAAAAGGAGCTAGTATAGTAACTATACTTATTAAAACATTTTTTAATTTAATTCTCATTATTATATACTTTATAAATAGTTAATTGATAAAATTTACTTATTGTTTTTATCTCTATTATTTTTTCTTAAAACAACATGGTTATTAACATACCATTGTTGTGCCATAGATAAAATATTATTAACTAACCAATATAAAACGAGCCCTGCAGGAAAAAAGAAAAACATTACGCTAAAAGCTACGGGCATAATTTTCATCATTTTAGCTTGCACTGGATCCGTTGGCGGCGGGTTAAGAAATGTTTGTAAAAACATAGTTATTGCTAAAATTACAGGTAAAATATAATATGGATCTGGACGGCTTAAATCTTGAATCCATAAAAATGGTGCTTGCCGTAATTCTACTGAAGATAGTAATGCCCAATATAAACCAATAAATACTGGAATTTGTAATAACATCGGTAAACAACCACCAATTGGATTTACTTTCTCACTCTTATATAACTCCATCATTGCTTTTTGTAATTTCGTTTTATCTGTTGCATATTGGGATTTTAATCTTTCCATTTTAGGGGCAAGAACTTTCATTTTTGCCATAGAAATATAACTAGCTCTAGTTAATGGATACAAAATCATTTTTACCACAACAGTTAAAAGAATGATTGCATAGCCCCAATTTCTCACAAATTCAAAAAGTTTAACTAATAACCAAAATAATGGAGTTGCAAAAATATAAACCCAACCATAATCTTTTATCAGCTCTAAATGAGGAGCAGTATTTAAAAGTACATTATATTCTTGTGGCCCAACAAATAATGGCACAGAAATTGAATAAGCTGTATGCGGTTGTATTATCGGTAAATCTGTTAAAAATCCGCTAGAAGCTAAATTATTACCTACAGCTTTAAAATTTAACCTACATTTAACTCCTTCAGTGCACACTGATGGGTAATTATATGCATTTAATAACCATAATGTCGAAAAATAATGTTGAACAAATCCTACCCATCCATTATTAGTTACATCTAAGTAAGAAATATCATTTTTTGCTAAACTATCAAATTTTATGGTATTGAATTTAGCATCTGCTGTATAATATGCTGGGCCAGTAAAAGTATGTACAAACTTGGTTTCACCTTCAGGTGCGTTACCATCTCTTAATAAACGCCAATATGCTGATACCCCATCTATTGGTTGATTTGAGTTATTGATAATTTTATAATTGACATTAACAATATAACTATCTCTTTTAAAAGTTAACGTTTTAATTATTTCTATACCAGAACTCTCTGTTGCTTTCAAAACAGCATTAATCGTATTTTGTTGAGGTTCAAGCACATAATTATACTTATCAGCCATAAAAATAGTATTATGTGTAGGCAATGAAATATTATTATTGCTTACTAAACCAGTTTGTGCTATAAATAAATGATTATTGTTATTTTGTAATAATTCATACGGTCTTTTTACATTATCCAAACTACCATGCTGTAATAGCTCTATCCCGCGAATATCACCACCTACATTACTTATTTGTGCTTGTAATAAATTAGTGGTAACCATAATTGTTTTATCATTAATTAGATTAAAATTATTTGAATTTATATCCGATGTTATTTGATTAGAACTAACTGGTTGAATATTGGCTATTTCCCTACCTATATTATTAGTATTTTGTGGTGGCGTAAAATATTTTTCCCATATTAATAATAAGCCTAGCGACAATGCAATAAAAATAATAAGTCTACGCGAATCCATATACAACACTTCCTAATAAAAATTCATGGTACTGGGTCATTACCACTACCACCAAATGGCTGGCAGCGTAATATTCTTTTAACACTAATAAATAAACCTCGGATTATACCATATTTATTCATTGCTATAATCGCATACTCTGAACAAGTTGGATAATAACGGCAAGTTTTAGGTAGATATGGACTCAAACAGAGTTGATATAATTTTATAGGGAAGATAATAATTTTTATTAAAATTTTATATATCATAATTTTCTAAATTGTTTAGTTAAAAACTCGAATTCTTGTACAATTTTTATAAAATCATCTTTTGTAAAACATTTCTCAACTCTAATAATAATATCATGGCCACTCCAATTAGTTTGATTATTACGAAATAATTCACGAAGTAATCGTTTCATGTAGTTACGTTTGTTTGCAAATTTATTAATTTTTTTACTAATTATAAAACCTATACGAGAATGACTTAAAGAATTAGGTTTATAATATATTTTTAAAAAAAACCCTTTCTTTATTCTTTTAAATTTAAAAACGGATGAAAAATCATCCGTTTTTTTTAATCTATAAGCATCAGTAAAATTAAACACTCGTAGCACCAAATATTAAATTTCTTAAACAGCTAATTGCTTTCTACCAGAAGCACGACGTGCATTAATAATTGCTCGACCAGCTTTAGTTTTCATTCTTACTAAAAACCCATGTGTGCGTTTACGTTTTATTACTGATGGTTGGTAAGTTCTTTTCATTTTCCACATTCCTCTAGCTAAAATCTTTAAGTCCATAATTATATCACAAAAATGGCAAACATATTAGATTCTTTAAAAATTTATTATAAAAATCCAGCATTCAACGTAAGTTGTAAAATAACATTTGAGGTGTATGAAAATCATTGCAGGAGTGATCATTATCAAGCTATAATATCTCTATATTATTTAATATCACCCTTTAAACCTTAATAAGGAATATATCTCATGAAAAAGAAATTACAAATTTTATCTTTTGTAAACCTTACATCTACAGCACTCGTTTATAAAGCAATTAAAAAAACAATCTGAAAATATTTTTCAAAGTGCTGATTGGAGTTTTAGTACCAATGGAAACACAAATTCTATAAATGATTCTGAATTAAATGTTTATGTTCCTCCCTTTTCAGACACAACAATTTCTATCTGGAACAAAGCAGTTTTAAACAGTAAGATACTTACATTTTGTTCAAGCAATAGTAATTATTCTTGTAATGATTTAGAAAATTCGTTATTTGCATATTTTCCGAGAGTTTATGGTGATGAATTACTATTACGTGGATTTGCTACAGATAACTCTAAATGGGATGAACCAATTCAATATCTATCAACTCAAAGTAATCTTTCTATTGATTTAACTAGAGTGGAAAGCAATAGAACAGATTGGACTGTTAAAATTCTACGATAAAAACCATTCAATAGTCTCATAAAAACATTGTGCTATAATATCTACCTTATACAAAAAGAAAAGGAAAATATTTATAATGAAAAAATACATGTGTTTAATTTGCGGTTATATTTACGAAGAAGAATTTGGCGACCCTGAAAGTGGAATTGCACCTGGAACTAAATGGGAAGATGTTCCCCTAAACTGGTGTTGCCCTGACTGTCAGGCAAGAAAGTCCGATTTTGAAATGATAGAATTCTAAGATTATATTATCTACCATCTTATTAAAAAGAATAGATTATTATGAATAAATTACTTAATCAATATCTCTTTATCCCTTTTAATCTTTTTACCACTCAAGATTTAGAAAATGCTATAACTTATAACCTAGAAAACTGTAAAAAACATCTAGAAGATATTAAATCACAAACTTATAGTTCATGGGAAAATATTATTGAACCTATTCATTTTTCTCTTTATAAATTAAATCAAGTTTGGGGAATTTTAGGTCATTTATTATCAGTTAGCGATACGATAGAATTGCGAGATTTGCAAAAAAAATTACAACCATCAATTTCCGAGTTTTATGTCAATTTAGGACAAAACGAAATTCTTTATACACATTATAAAAAAATTAAAGCTAATGAATTCTCTAGTTTAAATAAAGAACAACAAAAAGTTATTGATAATGATTTTCGAGATTTTTTCTTAAATGGTATAGAATTATCTGTTGATAAAAAAATGCAATTCAAAGCAATTCAAAATAATTTAGTAGAACTTTCAACTCAATTTGAACAAAACTTGCTTGATAGTACAGATAGTTATAGTAAATATGTTACTTTAAATGAATTAAAAGGCGTACCTAAAGACATTTTGAATATGTATAAAGATATGGCTCTTAAAGATAATATAAATAATTTATACAAAATAACTTTACATATGCCTAGTTATTTACCTGTTATGCAATATTGTGAAAATAGATTATTACGTGAAGAATTATATTACCAATACTCAACTCGTGCAAGTGAACTAGGCGAAAATATTAACTTAGATAATACTAAAATTATAAAAAATATTTTAAATTTAAGAAAAAATAAAGCTACCTTATTAGGTTTTGAAAATTTTAGCGAGTTATCTCTTTATACAAAAATGGCCAATAGTAATAAACAAGTTATAGATTTTCTTAATAAATTAGTTGAAAAATCTATGACTAAAGCAAAAAAAGATTTACTTGAATTAAGAAATTTTGCTAAAGATAAATATCAGCTAGAAAATTTAGAAGCTTATGATATTGCTTATTTTAGTGAAAAGCTTCAAGAGGAAAAGTATAGTTATTCAAATAATGAACTAAAAAAATATTTTCAATTACCCGTAGTTCTTTCTGGATTATTTAAATTAATTAAACAATTATATAATGTAGAATTTGAAATAAATAATATTATTCCTACATGGAATAAAGATGTACAAACTTTTACTGTTATTAAAAATAAAAAAATAATTGGATATTTATACCTAGATTTATTTGCAAGAAATAGTAAAAAATCTGGGGCTTGGATGAATTCAGCACAAGACAAATTTAAACATCATACAGTAGAATTTTTACCTATAGCATATATAGTTTGTAACTTTACTCAGCCAATTACTAATCATCCTAGTTTATTGACTTTTGATGATGTACAAACTTTATTTCATGAGATGGGACATGCTCTTCATCACCTTTTATCGGAAATATCGCACTTTGCAATTTCAGGAACAAATGGTGTAGAATGGGACGCTGTTGAATTACCATCTCAATTTATGGAATATTTTGCATGGAATTATAATATTTTAAATTCAATTAGTAGACATGTAGATAATAATGAGACGTTACCTTTAGAACTATATAATAAATTACTAAGTTCAAGATTTTTTCAATCTGGTTTGCAAATGTTACGCCAACTAGAATTTGCAATTTTTGACATAGTTTTACATAGTGATTTTGATTCTGATAATTCTAATTATTTAGAACTGCTAACTAATATACGAGAAAAAGTGGCAGTCATAATCCCGCCTAAATATAACCGCTTTCCTAATTCTTTCTCACATATTTTTGCTGGTGGTTATGCCGCTGGCTATTACAGTTATAAATGGGCTGAAGTACTAGCTACAGATATTTTTAGCGAATTTGATGATAAATCTTTAGATAAATATACTGAACTTGGTAATAAATTTTACCTAACTATTTTATCAAAAGGTGGGCTTAACCCTATGATGGATAATTTTAAAGAATTTATGGGGCGAGAACCAAATATTGATGCATTATTGAAATATTCTGGAATCTTACCATAACCTTTTTATATTATATCTATTAAAATATAACTCTTTAAATTTTTAACTACAACTCAATTTAAGAATATAATGTTATCAATGGATAAAATAAATTTAAATCTTGTTAAACAGCTTATTTCTGAGCAATGTAATAAATATAATGGTTTACCAATTATCCCAATCCAAAGCTCTGGTACTGAACATACTCTATATAAATTAGGAAATGATCATCTAATAAGGCTTCCTAAAATTGAAATAGAATGCAGTAACTGTAATATATACACATTAAATGAATATAAAATTACTTCTGATTTAGCAAATAAATTAAGTATTCCAATATCAGAACCAATTTTCTTAGATCATCCAAATCTACAATATCCTTATTATTGGAGTATTATAAAATGGAATGAAGGTTATAATCCTGATATTGAAAATATTGACGAATATAGTGTATTAGCTATTGAATTAGCAAAATTTATAAATGAATTGCATAAAGTCAAAATTAATGATACCTCTTATTCTCGACGTGGTCTTAACTTAAATACAGTTGATATTGAAACTAGAAATTGCATACTAAAATTATATGATGAATTTAATACTAAGCTGTTATTAGATTTATGGAGTAATTACTCTAATGTACCTACATGGGATAAAGATCCAGTTTTAGTACATGGCGACTTGTTACCTAGCAATATTTTAATAAAAAATATGCACTTAAATGCAGTTATTGATTTTTCTGATGTGGGAATTGGCGATCCTGCTTGTGATTTAATTATAGCATGGAGCTTATTTAAATATAAATCTAGAAAAATTTTTCGAAATCATCTTATTAATATAGATGATAATACTTGGATTAGGGGTAAAGCCTGGGCCTTATCTATAGCAGCTATTATGTTACCTTTTTATAAAAATTCTAATTTGGTAATGGCAAAATTAGCTAGAACAATAATAAATAATTTGGTATTAGATTGCCAAAATTTATAAAATCACTATTTTAATAAAGTGCAAAAATCTATAAATACTTAATCAGATCAGGTGAGAGATAAAATTTTATTCCGAGTTAGCGTTAGAACTTTGGGAAAAAAGTTCATTAAACTGCTATAATTAAAATATATTAAGCTATCTGTATAAACTTAATATGTAGTTACGCTAATAGTTTATAAATATAAGAATAAATATATTTTAATTATGTTATAATAATCATTAAATTTTTATAAATTAAATTGATAGGTTTTAAAAGTTA
>JACCDN010619892.1_pt1 | contig 20760 bp, 23 predicted proteins | sample 7441691 | NCBI WGS metagenome assembly JACCDN01 (sample SAMN15323439, study PRJNA562643) | freshwater metagenome | isolation source: river surface water | place: USA:Blue River Watershed | collected 2017-08-16 | reverse complement strand
GTTGAGTCATGAGCCTGAATCTGCCTTTCGCCTAGTAGGCAAGCGCCCGGTCGACTGCTTCGAGAATACGGTCGGCGTCTGGCAAGAAGACCTCTTCGAGCTTGGCCGCAGGGTATGGCACGTCAAAGCCACCGACGCGCAGCACCGGTGCCTCGAGGTGATAGAAGGCAAGCTCGTGAACGCGCGCGGCGACCTCTGAGGCCACCGAGACGAAGTTACTGGCCTCGGATGCGACCACTAGGCGGCCGGTCTTCTTGACCGAGTTGACGATGGTGGTGAAGTCGATTGGGCTCATCGAACGCAAATCGATAACTTCGATGCTGGTGCCCTCTTCGGCTGCAATCTCGGCGGCCTGAATCGAGGTGGCAACCATCGGGCCGTAGGTCGCAACGGTGACATCGCTGCCCTCACGCAGCACACGCGCAGTGTGCATCCCCGCTGGTGGCTCGTCCAGGTTTACCGGACCCTTCTGCCAGTAGCGACGCTTTGGCTCGAAGAACATCACGGGGTCGGTGGATGCGATTGCCTGCTGAATCATCCAGTAGGCATCGTTCGGGTTCGACGGGCTGATCACGCGCAGGCCCGGGGTGTGTGCGAAGTAGGCTTCGGGGCTTTCGCTGTGGTGCTCGACCGCACCGATGCCGCCACCGTAAGGAACGCGAATCACAACCGGCATGGTGGTGTGACCCTCGCTGCGGTTCTGCAGCTTGGCCAGCTGGCTGGTGATCTGGTCGAACGCAGGAAAAATGAAGCCATCGAACTGAATCTCAACGACTGGGCGGTATCCGCGCATCGCTAGACCAATCGCCGTGCCCACGATTCCCGACTCGGCGATAGGCGAGTTGAACACGCGGTCTTGACCGAATTCCTTGTGCAGGCCCTCGGTAACACGGAACACACCACCGAGCTCGGCGACGTCCTCGCCGAAGACCAGGATCTTGTCGTTCTCGCTGAGTGCCTTGCGCAGACCGGCGTTGATTGCCTTGGCAATCGACATTTCGACGAAGTTAGCCATTAGTGCACGCTCCCGATGTTCGGGATCTGGCTCGGATCTGGATTCGCGAGGTGACCCTGATCACCAAATGAGGATTCGTATGCCTCGAGCCAGGCTAGCTGCTCTTCGATCAGCGGGTGCTGCTCGCTGTACACGTACTTGAACATGTTCTCGAACGGCGGGTTCTTGAGCGCGAAGGTAGCGGCGCGGATCTCTTCGCTCAGCTGCTCACCGGCCTGCTCTACCTCGTCGAAGAATTCTTGGCCGATGCCCTGGCGACGCAGGAACTTCTCTAGGCGGGTCAGCGGGTCGCGCGCCTTCCAGTACTCGACCTCTTCGCTGCTGCGGTACTTGGTCGGGTCATCGCTCGAGGTGTGTGCACCGATGCGGTACGTGAGGGCCTCGATCAAGAACGGGCCACCGCCTGCTCGGGCTTCATCCATGTGCTTCTTGGTGACCGCGTAGCAGGCTAGAACATCGTTGCCATCAACACGGATGCCTGGCACGCCGAATCCTGCACCGCGCTGGAACAGCGGCACACGCGTCTGGGAGTGGGTCGGAGCCGAGATTGCCCACTGGTTGTTTTGAATGAAGAACACCAGCGGAACCTGGTTGTTTGCGGCAAACAGGAATGCCTCGCTGACGTCACCCTCAGCGGTAGCGCCATCGCCAACATATGTGATGACGGCTTGGTCGTCTTCGGGGTTGCCAGTGCCGACTTTTCCGTCGAACTTGACGCCCATGGCATAGCCGGTGGCGTGCCGGGTTTGGGTGCCGAGCACGATCGAGTAAAGGTGAAAGCGCGTCTCGTCTGGGTTCCAGCCACCGTGGTTTACGCCGCGCAGCATGGTGAGGATCGACATCAGGTCGATGCCGTGGGTGAGCGCTACGCCGTGTTCGCGGTAGGTAGGAAAAATGTGGTCGTTGTGGCCGACGGCGTAACCCGATCCGATGTGGGCGCCTTCTTGGCCGATAGCCGGAATCCACAGGCCAAGCTGACCCTGGCGTTGCAGCGCATTGGCTTCGAAATCGAATCGGCGGATGCGTGCCATGTCGCGATAGAACTTGAGGAAATCCTCTTCGGTCAGGCCCTGCACAAGCTTGGCGTATTCGGCGTATTGAGGCGCTACCGAGTACTCACCCTCTGGGGTGAGCAGTTGCACCATCGGCACGTTTGCGTCTTGAGCAGTCACGAACACTAATTTACTTTGCTCGTGGCACAATCGAGACATGATTCGTTTTCTAATCAGTGCCGTTATCAACGCCGTGGGTCTTTGGGCAGCTTCGACCATCGTTCCGGGCATCCACTTCACGCCATACGGCGGAACCGGATTCTGGGAGACCGCGGGCTCATACCTCGTTGTCGGTGCTGTTTTCGGCCTGGTGAACACGTTGATTGCCCCGGTAATCAAGGTGATTGCCCTGCCAATCTATATCCTCACCTTTGGTCTTATCTCGTTCGTCATCAACGGTGCGATTTTGGTTTTCGTAGCCTGGCTCTCGAGCCTGATCGGTGGCGAAACCCTTACCATCGACGGCTTTACTCAGGCGGGTCTCTCGATTGAGTCGCTCGGTTGGGCGATGCTGGGTGCAATTGTGATGAGCATCGCATCAATGGTCACCAGCTGGATCTTTAGAATCATCCGCATTTTCTAGGCGACTTGCGGCAAACCACTCGACCCTGCCAGGTCGATCGCCGACGAAGTCGGCCAGCCAGCGCAGCTTGGCCCGCAAACGCAAATCGCGACTGAGGTCTGCCTCGCCTGCCGTCTGTTGATAACCGGTCATCGCGTGCGCGTCGAGTGGGGTGTCCAGCCCCGGCGCATCCATTCGGCTGGTAACGGTCAGCAAGTTCTTGGCAATCGGATTGGGCTGACCGTCGAGCTTTGGCACCGGGTCGTTGCTGTGCTCAAAGGCCAGCACCTGGACACTCGGCTGAATCTGCTTGCCCGCGATTGGTGAGCCAAAGGTGATGATTCCGGCGACCGTGTAATCGTGCACCGAGGATGCGATACTCGCGGCGACAATGCCGCCCTGAGAGTGCCCAACGAGCAACACGCTGTCACCCGCGCCGACCTTGGCGAGCGCAAGGGCATCCTGCACGGCTCGCTGACTGGCCGCCAACTGGTCGTCGGTCATCGCGTGCGCGTTCGAGGTCATGTCAAGCGGGTTGGCACCCGACTTCAGCGACCAATTCTGGGTGCCTGGAATGTAGGCAACCACGTGATTTCCGTATCGCTCGATGCGGATCTCGGCATATGAATCGGGATTCGCGTTTTCGCTGGCCTGCTTGAGTCTGGTGGCCAGCGCTATCGCGGTTCTGGGCGCAACTTGATCGCCCGCGAACCCGATCCTCGTGACTGAAACCGGTCGCTCGCGCAGCAGACCCAGCGGCGCGATTGCCCCGATCGCACCTGCTGCCAATCCCGAAACGTTGAAGTCGGCCAGTTCTGCCAGGTTCTGGGTTACCGACTGCTCGACCCCGAAATAGTGTTCTGCTGCCAGTTGGCATCCGGTCTGGATGCGTTCAAACTGACTCAGAAGTCGCGGCAGATACATGGCCAGCTGCACCGATTCGATCGGGTGAGACACCGCATCACCCAAGCTGACCGTGGCCAGCAGAGAGTGGGCGCTAGCTGCGACCTGAGCGGCGACTCGCTCGATCTCGGCGCGGCTTACCCGAATCGGCAGCCCGCCGACGACATCGAGTTGCTCGCTCATGCGTTTCTACCAGCCGCCGAGCACCCAATCCAGGCCGAGTTGGCTCTGAATACTGCGCAGATCATCGGCGAGCGCCTCGATGGCCGCCGAGCAGGCGAGAGCCGCCGACCCCGACCACTGGGTGGGGTTTGGAATCGCGAGAAGCAGTTGGCTGAGTGCGTGTTCGAGTTGGGGCATGCCTAAAGCGTGTGGCATGCATCCATTCGCCGACCGCGGCAAGCGAAATCTGTGGAAAACTCGGGCAATATAGACGTGTGAGCAATCTTTCTGTACAACCGCTAAGCCCCCTCGACGGCCGCTACCGTCAGGCGGTGTCTGAGCTCGGCAACTACCTCAGCGAAGCCGGACTCAACCGCGCCCGCGTTCAGGTCGAGATCGAATGGTTGATCCACCTTGCAAACCGCGACCTGCTTGGCACCGGTAGTTCGGTTGACTTGACCGAGGCCGCCGCTCTGCGCGCGATTGTCACAAACTTCTCGGATGCCGACGTCGCGACCCTTGCCGAGACCGAGGCAACCACCAAGCACGACGTCAAGGCTGTCGAATACTTCATCCGAAAGAAGCTCAGCGAACTTGGTCGCAACGACCTGCTCGAGCTCACCCACTTTGCCTGCACCTCTGAGGACATCAACAATCTGTCATACGCGATTACGGTGCGGGATGCGGTCAACAACGTCTGGCTGCCCCGAGTCGAGAAGCTGCTGGACAAGCTGCGCGAGCTAGCCGGTCGCTACATGGACTCGGCCATGATGAGCCGCACTCACGGCCAGCCGGCAACCCCGACCACCATGGGCAAAGAGATCGCGGTGTTCATTCACCGACTCGAGCGTCAGGTGCAGCGAATTCGCAAGCAGGAATACCTGGGCAAGTTCTCTGGAGCCACCGGAACCTTCTCAGCGCACGTCGTCGCCGCACCTTCGGTTGACTGGGCCGCCGAATCTGAAGCCTTTGTGACCTCGCTGGGTCTGACCTGGAACCCATTGACCACCCAGATCGAGTCTCATGATTGGCAGGCCGAGCTATACGCTGCGGTTGGGCTGTTCAATCGCATCCTGCACAATCTGTGCACCGACATCTGGACCTACATCTCGCTCGCATACTTCAAGCAGATTCCGGTTGCCGGGGCCACCGGCTCTTCGACCATGCCGCACAAAATCAACCCGATTCGCTTCGAGAATGCCGAGTCAAACCTTGAGCTGTCGTGCGCGATTCTTGACAGTCTCGGTGCGACTCTGGTCACCTCGAGACTGCAGCGTGACCTCACCGACTCGAGTTCGCAGCGCAACATCGGCCTTGGCTTCGGGCACTCGCTGCTGGCCATCGACAACGTGACCCGCGGACTCAACGAGATCGACCTGTCGCCTGCGGTGCTGGATGCAGACCTGTCAGACAACTGGGAGGTGTTGGGCGAGGCGATTCAGACCGTGATTCGCGCCGAGGTGGCAGCCGGTCGCTCGAACATCAGCGACCCTTACGCGCTTCTGAAAGAGCTCACCCGAGGCAAGCGAGTCGGTCACGATGAGCTGGTAGTTTTCGTCAACGAACTCGACATCAGTCAGGATGCGAAGGATCGCCTGCTGGCCCTGCGCCCGCACACCTACACCGGCCTGGCAGCCGAGCTCGGCAAGCGCATCCTCTAATTCGGCTGGGCCCAGCCAAGTATTGGATAAACCTGGTTGTTTCGGCCCAACCTAGTAGTTCGGCGCGGGCGGCAGATTCCAGAACGCCTCTAGTGATTTGACACCACGCGATTTGTAATCCGTCGCCAACTCGACTCCGACAAACCTAAAGTGCCATGGCTCGAACTGGTAGCCGGTGACTGAGGTTTGCCCATTTTCGTAGCGCAGGATCCAGCCATAGCGCCAAGAGTTTGCCGCCAACCAGCGACCAGCTTTGGTTTTGGCAAAGCACACCTGGATTGCGCAACCCTGACCTATCGCCGAAACGTCTGCGGCGAGGCCGGTCTGGTGCTCTGAATAACCAGGACGAGCAGCTAAGCGTTCACCCGCAACCTTTCCGAGTCGGGCAACCTGGCTTGCGTGAACTTGGGTTTGAGTTGCGTAGCTTCGATAGCCCGAATTAAGCCAGAGAGTTCCGGCACCTGCCTTCTTCATGTCTGCAGCCATCAACCGCAGCGCCGCAGCAGCATCCTTGGCCAGAGGTGTTCCGTTCACGTTGACGAGCGGCTTTGGTGCGTATCGAATCGGGTTGAGCGGACGCTTCTTATTAACCACTACCCAGGGCGAACTCGCCGATTGGATGTTTGGTCTAGGAATCGAAGTGGGTGAATTGGTTGGAGTGGGTGTCGGATACGGATCGGGAGTAGGTGTCGGATCAAGGGTCGGAGTTGGGGTTTGACTGACCGAAGGGGATGCCGTTGGCGTTGGATCCACTGCCTGCGCTGCCGAATTGAAGCCGGCAAGAACAAGCCCGATGGAAATAACCAAAGAAAAAAGTTGGTTACGCGAATTAGAACTTTTTTCACGTTTAGGCTTAGTCACGCATTAACCCTAACTTTTTGAATCGAGAACCTTTTGTCTAAAGCAGCTAGAAAAGCCGCCGCGGCCGAGTCAGCCAAGACCGGCGTTATGACTCAGCGCCAAATTTGGCTGGTACTGATTGGACTCATGTCCGGAATGTTCCTCTCGGCACTCGACCAGAGTGTCGTCGGAACCGCGATGAGAACCATTGCCGATGACCTCAAGAACCTTGAAGCCCAGGCCTGGGTCACCACCGCTTACCTGATCACATCGACCATCGCGACTCCTATCTATGGAAAGCTCAGCGACATCTTCGGTCGTCGTCGCCTGTTTATTTGGGCAATCAGCATCTTCATCTTTGGTTCTGCGCTGTGTGGTTTCGCCACCGACATGGGTGAACTGGCTGCTTTCCGCGCGGTTCAGGGAATCGGTGCCGGTGGTCTGTTCTCACTCGCGATTACCGTTCTTGCCGACATCGTGCCGCCGCGCGAGCGCGCTCGCTACCAGGGCATGTTCCTGGCTGTATTCGGCTCATCCTCAGTTCTTGGCCCGCTGGTCGGCGGCCTGTTTGCCGGTGTTGACCAGATCCTCTGGGTTGACGGCTGGCGCTGGGTGTTCTTGATCAACCTGCCAATCGGTGCACTGGCCCTCGTCATGGTGACCGCATTCCTGCACGTTCCACACACCCCAAAGAAGCACCGCATCGACTGGTTCGGTGCCGCATCAATCGTGGTGGCTGTGGTGCCGATTCTGCTCGTCGCCGAAAACGGTCGCGACTGGGGCTGGCTCAGCTCAAACAGCATCCTGATGTACGTGTTAGCGGTCGTCGGTATCGCCGCTTTCATCTTCTTCGAGCGTCGCGCTGGTGACGAGGCGATCATGCCGCTGCGTCTGTTCAAGTCGCGCTCGTTCACGATGTCAACCATCATGGGCGTCATCATCGGTGTCGGCATGTTCGGTGGAATGATGACGATTCCACTGCTGCTGCAGATTGTTCTGGGCGCGACCCCAACCGAATCAGGCTTCATGATGCTGCCGATGGTCGCGGGAATGATGATCGGAACCACAATCTCGGGTCAGATCACCTCGCGCACCGGCAAGTACAAGATGTTCCTGAGCACCGGCACCGGAATCCTGACCATCGGTTACGCCTACATGCTTGGCTTCACCGCAGACAGCGAATACTGGTGGATGTCGGTCGGCATGTTCCTGGTTGGTTTGGGACTCGGCCAGCTGATGCAGACCCTGACTCTGGTGTCGCAGCAGTCGGTTCCGCCAAGCGAGATCGGTGTAGCGACCTCAGCCGCAACCTTCTTCAGACAGATGGGTGGAACCCTCGGCGTCGCCATCTTCATCTCAATTCTGTTCAATGGTCTGGGTGACGCAATCGGAAAGGCCTTCACCAAGCCAGAGGTTCTGGCCGGCGTTCAGGCCGCAATCCAGGATCCTGCCGTAAAGGCGGATCCAGCAAACGCGAGTGTGCTTCAGGCCCTTGCTAGCATCGGGCAGAACAACCCTGCCGGTGCGAGTGTTCTGGGTGACAAGCTGAGCACCGACTCTTCGTTCTTGAACACCATCGACGAACGCCTTGCTCGCCCGTTCCTGATTGGCTTCGCCGACTCGGCGGTAACCGTGTTCTTCTGGGCCGCGGTCATCGTGCTGGTCGCCTTCGCGCTGTCGTTCTTCATCAAGGCGGCTCCGCTTCGCGACAAGTCGGCAGCTCAAGAGGCTGCCGAGGCAGCGGCGGCATCCGGCCACTAAAACCTGACGCAGATTGGCGGCCTAACCCCAGTGGTTGGCCGCCTTTCTCGTTTTTGGAAATAAAGGCACTTGCTCTTCGCTTAGCATTTAAGAACACGGGAGTCCGGTAACACCGGTCTGAGAGGAAGACTCCGTAGTCTTCGACCGTCGAACCTGATTCGGGTAATGCCGACGCAGGGAGGACCTCTAACCCGTGCCCACTATTGAAGTGGTTCATTCGAACCCAAGTTGATACGGAGGGCACGTAAGTGCAGAAAAGCTTTATTCCAAAAAACGCATACCGTCTGGTTGCAGGCATCGCGGCGCTGGCCGTTGGTCTGGGTCTAACCGGATGCGCGTCGAGCCAGAATTCGACCGAGGGCACCCCAGCTGCAACTGAGGTCGTACTGGCAACGCACGACTCATTCGCCATGAGTGACGAACTGATCGCCGAATTCGAAAAGAGCTCGGGCCTGAAGCTAACGCTGATCAAGGCGGGCGATGCCGGTGAACTCACCAACAAGCTCACCCTGACCAAGGATGCGCCAATCGCGGACGCAGTGTTCGGCATCGACAACACCTTCGCAGGCGTGGCCGAAGAGGCGGGTGTGCTTGATGGAAACCTGACCGCGATCAGTTTCGGTGACGTTTGCCTCAACTACGACAAGGCCTGGTTCGCTAACAAGGGGCTAGCCGCTCCGAGTTCAATCAAGCAGTTGACCGAGGCCAAGTACAAAGGCCTAACAGTTCTAACCAACCCAACGACCTCGTCTCCGGGACTCTCATTCTTGGCAGCAACAGTTTCTGTATTTGGCGAGTCTGGCTGGCAGGAATACTGGCGTGCACTTAAGGCAAATGGAGTCAAGATCGCAGGTGGCTGGGAGGATGCCTATTTCACCGACTTCTCGGGTTCAAGCGGAAAGGGTAAGTTCCCGATCGTGCTGAGCTACTCGAGCTCTCCCGCTTTTGAGATTCGCGAGAACGGTGAGTCAGGCACCGCATCCATTCTGGATGGTTGCTTCAGACAGACCGAGTTTGCCGGAGTCTTGAAGAATGCCAAGAACCCAGCCGGCGCGAAGGCAGTGATTGACTTCATGCTCGGCAGTTCTTTCCAATCGGCTCTGCCGACCAGCATGTATGTCTACCCGATTGTTGAGTCGACCGTGCTCCCTGAAGATTGGCAAAAGTGGGCAACGCTAACCACTGCTCCTGTCGGTCAAGAACTTGACATCAACCGAGACAGATCGAGCTGGCTGACCGCGTGGTCAGAAATTTTCGGCTAGCGATTGCCTGGGCAGTACCGCTCGGATTCGTAGCGGTACTGCTGCTCTGGCCAAGCCTGCAGCTATTGATGCAGGCTGGCTCAAGGGGTGCCAGCGTCGGGCCGAGCCTGCTTGCTAAAGCACCGGCGGCAATTTGGTTCACCATCTGGCAGGCCTTGGTTTCGACCAGCTTGAGTATGTTGCTTGGAATCCCAACGGCGCTGTTGCTCTATCGTCGCCGTTTCTTCGGCAGTCGTCTGCTCAGGGCTTTAATGCTGGTTCCTCTAGTGCTGCCGAGCATCATCGTGGCGGTGGTGTTCAGTGCATTCCAAAACTGGAATACCTTTTATTGGATTTTCGGAATCCAAGGTAGTCAAATTGCCTGGGTGATCACAGCCCATGTGTTTGTGAATTTCGCACTCACCGCCAGAATCGTAGGCTCTAGCTGGGCAGCGCTAGATGTCCAAACTGAGGAGGCCGCCTCGCTTGATGGAGCCGGTCGATTCAAGACTCTAGTCTCTGTGGTGCTTCCTCAGTTGCGCGGTGCTCTGCTGGCCTCGGGCACGCTGACTTTCCTGTTCACGGTGACCAGCTACGGAATCGTTCTGACTCTGGGTGGAGGTTCGATCGAGTCGATCGAAACGCTGATGGCGAAGTCTGCCCTGCAGTTTCTGGACTTGGGTACCGCATCCGTGCTCGCTCTGGTTCAGAGCGCGATAACGCTAGCTGCTGTATTCATCGGTGGCAAAGTAGCAGCGGCTCAGAGCCAGATCGAATCGGCCGACCTAAGCGAGCCAACAAAACGGCTGGATCGACGCGATTGGGCCGCGGTGATTTTTGTTGTGCCAACCGTGATCTTCTTTGTGTTGCTGCCACTCTTGAATCTCTTTGTCAAAGCATTGACCCAACCGGACGATTCATTCGGGCCAAGCAACTTCGCGGCACTCGCCGGTCGCGGCGATCGAAACCTGCTCAACATCAGCGTGTTCGAGGCGATAGCGAACTCCATGCGAAACCTCGGCATCTCGACAGTGCTTGCCGTGACCCTCGGCCTGCTTGCCGTTTATCTTCGAACTCGCTGGACCACCCGGCCAAAGCTCGATCGTGCAGGTTGGCTCTGGGATTTCTGGATTCTGCTGCCGCTCGGTGTATCCCCCGTGGTGATTGCCCTTGGCTGGCTGGTGACTTTCAATCAGGAACCCTTTGCGCTGCGCGCATCCTGGCTGGCTATTCCGTTGATTCAAGCGCTGCTCGCTTTGCCGCTGGTTGTTCGTGTCATTCAGCCCTCGATTCGAAACTTGGATGCGAGCATCGTCGAGGCATCGATCCTCGACGGAGTTGGGCCGCTCGGCTCATTCCTCAGGGTGCAGCTACCTGCAATCCGACCGGTGGTCGCGAGTGCGGTTGGTTTCGCGGCAATCGCATCCTTGGGTGAATTCGGTGCTGCGGCGATGCTCACCTTTGGCGATCAGGCGACCCTGCCCACTGTGCTGTACCAACTGATCAGCCGACCCGGTTCGAGTAACTACGGAATGGCGATGGCGGCCAGCTGCCTTCTGGTCATGCTGACGGTCGCAGTGGTATTGCTCACAGCAACTCGAATGAAACCTTCTGCTGCTTCAGACGCGAAGTGATGACCTCGATTGATTCCGGATTCTGATCAATCAGGATGAACTTGCGGCCAAGCTTCGCGGCAGCGACTCCGGTGGTTCCTGAACCAGCGAAGAAATCGAGCACCAGATCGCCCTCACGCGAAGATGCCTGAATGATGCGGCGCAGGATCCCCAGAGGCTTCTGGGTCGGATACCCGGTCTTCTCTTTGCCGGTGGTTGAGACGATTGTGTGCCACCAAACATCGGTTGGCAGTTTTCCTTTGGCGACCTTCTCGGGCGTAACCAAACCAGGCGCCATGTACGGCTCGCGATCGACGGTCGCACTATCGAAGAAGTACTCGCTTGGGTTTTTGACGTAAACCAAAATGGTGTCGTGTTTCGCCGGCCAGCGGGACTTGCTCTTGCCGCCATAGTCGTACGCCCAAATGATCTCGTTCAAGAAACACTCGCGCCCGAACAGGGCATCCAGCAGCACCTTGGCATAGTGAGCCTCGCGATAGTCGAGGTGAAGGTAAAGAGTTCCTGATTCGGTTAGCAGACGCCAGGCTTCTTCGAGTCGAGGCTCTAGAAATGACCAGTAGTCGGCGAACTCGTCGTCGTAAGACAGCACCGTCTCTCGCACCATCTCGTAGCGATAGCCCTTGAAACCAACCCGACCACCTTCTTTGGTTCGCTTGGTTACGGAGGCACCCCGCGACTGAGTTCGACCCGTGTTGAATGGCGGGTCGATATAGATCAGTTGAATCGAGGCATCAGGAATAGTCTTAAGTGCAGACAGGTTGTCTGCATGAATGACCTTGTTCTCTGACACAGAAAGAGATTAACAGGATGAGCAACGAGACCGCGCGCGTAGAGCAGAACACCGACCACAACAGGTTCGAGATTTGGTTGGGTGACGAGCGAGTCGGCCTGCTGGATTACGAGCGCCGCATTGGTGCAAACGGAAACGAGCTGCACTTCACGCACACCGAGGTTGACCCGGCACATCAGGGCAAGAACCTCGCCTCAATCCTGACAACCGGTGCATTCGATGCAATTCGCGCTGGAGTTTTCGGTGCTGTAAAGGTGTGGCCGGTTTGCTCGTACACGGTCATGTACATGCAGCGTCACCCAGAGACCCATGACCTGTTGGCCGGCCCGCTAGAGGATGCCGTTGCCGCCTGCCGACTGCCGAACGTAACCAAGTTCAACCAGCAGTTCGGCAAGCAAGAGGGTTAGTCCCCGCCGCCCCCGCCGCTACCGTCTGCGCCGAAGCCTGCGTCGAAGCCAGTGTGCGAACCACCGTCAAACACTCCGCTCGAGCCGTACTGGCTGTCCGGGTATGCGGTGTTCGGCGAGTAGCCCTCGGATCCTGAACGCAAGTCGCCCTCGTTCATTCCATCGCCCTCGCGTTTCGAATCGTCAGCGGTAGCGCCTAGCACCATGCCGGTCATCAGCATCGGGGTGATGTCGGATGCGTTTGTGGTTTGGGCTTTTTGGTCGCTCTTAGCGCCTCGACCAAACAAGGCCTTGAACCAGTTCTTCGCCATTGGGGTCTCCTTACCTTAGCAATCGGCTTTCGATTATCTAGTTGGAAGTTTTTCGTCTAGCCACGCGATCAGGTCGGCAAATACTTCGAGCCGATTAGTTTCGTTGAAAACCTCGTGCCGACCCTGGTGGTATGAAACAAATCGAATGTCCTGTATTCCAGATTTGGCATACGCGTTGGCGAGCATGCGGTTTCCTTTTTCACCACCGATTGGATCATCAGATCCGGCCAGCAACAAAATCGGCAGGTCGCTCCTCATGCGCTTGCTGGGCAGACCGAGCAAGGCGGCCGAGTTTCGCAAGCCAAACACCTTGGTAGCGCTCTCGGGGAAAGTCTTTGGGTCAGCAATGAATGCCTCACCAACCTTGCGGTCGCGGCTCAACCACTCGTAGCCAGTGCCGTTTAACTCGGACTTCCAGGCGCGATTGAACCCGCCACTCGGCAGGATTCCCGGCAGCAACAGCGTCGAACCCGTCAGCACCGCTGCCGACCAAAGGTGCGAATTCCAATCCAGGATGCGTTGCGCAATCATCGAACCCCAGCTGTGCCCGATCAGTACCAGTGGAACCTCTGGGTGCTCGCTCGCGATTAGGTCGCGCAACTGCAATTCATCGGCGAACACAGCCTTCATTCCGCCTGGCCCCAGGTTGCCCATCTGTTTGATGACTCGGTTAGCAAGCATTGAGATGCCGGTCTCACCGTGACCGCGATGGTCGGATGCGAAGACGCTGTAGCCGGATCGGTTCAGCACGGCCGCTACCTCGTCATAGCGACGAGCATGCTCACCCAAGCCGTGCAGCAGCTGGACAATCGCACGTGGCTTGGCAACCGGCCATTCGAAGAACGTTATGTCGATGCCTTGGGCATCCTTGAATTCGCGACGCAGTGGAATCTCGGTCATGTGCCAAGACTATTCCTCGGAGGCGACAGTTTTGAGCACGACTTTAACACCTGACATTGAGCCGGCTCTCAGCAAACTCCCAACTAGCGCGGCCATGCTTAGAATTATGTTCGAAATGACCCAGCCACGTAGGCCCCAGCTGCAGCTGGCAAAGCCCACCAGCAGAATCCGGCTGGGGTACGCCAAGCATGTCGGTCTAAAGCGCGCTCAAGACATTATCGAGGGCATCGCATGGTTGTCGGTGGTCGCCGTGACGGCGATGTTTCTTATCGATGGCGGCCTGAACAACATCACCGATGCCGCTTCTGCCCTTGGCGCGTTCAGCCGCTTGAGTTCGCTTGTGGCAACCGACCTGCTTCTGATTCACATGTTGCTGGTTGCGCGTGTGCCATGGATCGACAAGTACTACGGCCACGACAAATCGACCATCGCCCACAAGAAGCTCGGCAAACCAATCCTTTACTTGGTAATCGCCCACTTTGCGGCGTCGCTAACTCAATTCGCCATCACCGATGGCAAGAATCTGCTGGATGAGTTCCTAAGTCTGATTTCGATCTTCGAACTTCTGTTGGCAACCGTATCCCTCGCTCTGATGGTGCTGGTTGTGGTTACCTCGCTCAACATAGCTCGCCGCAAACTCAGCTACGAAGCCTGGTTCATCGTGCACCTGCTGTCGTACATCGCCGTTGCTGCTGCCGTGCCCCACACGTTCACGATGGGATCCGACATCACTGGCAAGGCGATCCCGACCATTTACTGGGTTTCGCTCTACGCCTTCGTGACCTTCAACGTGGTCTGGTATCGCGTTCTGGTTCCGGTTCTGCGCGGACTGCGTCACAACCTTCGAGTCCAGGCGGTCGTTCGTGAATCGTCAGATTCGGTCTCGATTTACCTATCCGGCACACAACTCGACAAGCTCGGCGGCCAGGCCGGACAGTTCTATCTGTTCCGCCCGCTGACCCCAAAGCAGTGGTGGCGACCACACCCTTTCTCGATTTCGACCGCGCCTAACTCAAACTTCGTTCGCTTCACTATCGGTGCTCGAGGCGATGACACCGCTCTGCTGCAGAGCAGCAAACCTGGCACGCGAGTGATTCTCGAGGGGCCATACGGGGTCTTCACCGAAGAGCGTCGCACGCGCGAGCGCGTGTTGCTAATCGCATCCGGAATCGGAATCCCACCGGTTCGCGCACTTGCCGAGAGCATGGCCTCGCGGCCCGGCGATCTGACCGTCATCTACCGAGTCAGAAATGCCGAGGATGCGGCTCTTCTCGAAGAGGTTCGCGAAATAGCTCACCGACGTCAGATCAACCTGCACGTTGTCGAGGGACGACGCGGCTCGGACGACTCGTGGTTGAACTGGGATGCGCGCAATCTGCCCGACCAGGCTCGTCTTATCGAGATGGCACCTTGGGTGTCAGAGTCCGATGTTTACATTTGCGGCCCACTCGAGTGGACCAAATCGGTTGAACGCGCTGTGAAGCAAGTTGGCACACCCGACCACCAAATACACACAGAGGAGTACGCCTGGTGAGAAGCACAAGCAAAGCAACCCTGAGCGTTATCACGCTAGGGATCCTGGCTGGTTCGTTTCAGGCCGGCTTGGCAACTCAGGCTGCCAAGCAGAATCTCGCTGAGAGCCTGACCGCATCCGGACAATCGGGAACCACTAACAGCACGTCAGCTGACGACGGCTCGACAACTCAGGCCACTGGCACCGCGGGTACTACCTACTCGTCGAGCACAACCAGCACCTCCGATTCCACGTCGAGCACGGAAACCAACCCAGCCAGCACTAGTACTCCCACAACAGCACCAAAGTCCACAGCGACTACCGCACCGGCTCCGGTAGCGACCACACCGACAAATCAGAACAGCTCATCGAACGGCGACAGCGGAGCTTCTGGCAGCAAGACTGCAACCGGTGACGCAATCTATTACCGCTACGGAACCATTCAGGTCGAGGTAGTCAAGACCGGCAAGAGCATCACCTCGATCAACCTCATTCAAGCGTCCACAAGAGGACGCCAGTACGAGGCGGTTCCGCCGATGCTGGTGACTGCGGCTATCAACGCACAGGGCACCGGTTTTGCAAATGTCAGCGGAGCAACTTTCACATCAGATGCCTTCAGATCAGCATTGGAGTCAGCTCTTGCCAAACTCTAGAAAGTACGGACTCTCGACAGTCCTAATCACAGGACTCAGCCTGGCCGCGGGCCTCGCCGCTAACTACCTCTGGCTGAATCCAGCCACCGCTAACGTGTCAGTCTCAGACACCGGCAACCAACCCAAAACGGTCACCTCAGAACTGATCAGTTACCGTTACGGCCAGATTCAACTTGAGGTAACCGCGACCGGCGGCAAGATCGATTCGATTGTCGAGAAGACGGCAACGGCATCCCGCGGTTTTGAACAGGCTTTCCCCTATCTGAATGCCGCAGCAATTCAGGCTCAGGGCACCAGCTTTTCTAACGTGAGCGGCGCTACTTTCAGCAGCGAGGCTTATCGTGAAGCCTTGAACTCGGCACTCAGCAAGCTTGGTTAGTTTGATGAGCTCAGCTGAATCACAGAAGGTGCCGTTTCAGCACATCGAATACTGCATGGGCACGGCCTTTGTGTTTCAGGGGCGTGCTGCTGCCAACAACCAAGACCGTTTGGCCGACCTGATTTCGGATGCCTGCCGCGAACTCAACACGGCAGACCAAATCTTCAGCCTCTACAAGCCAGAGTCACCTCTGTCGCGACTGGCTCGCGGTGAAACTTCGGTAGCCGAACTCGATCCGATTGTGAACAAAGTATGGGATGCCTGCCTCGAATGGGAATCGCAAACCGGCGGTTGGTTTAGCTCGTTCACGCCACAGAACACTTTCGACCCGTCTGGCCTGGTCAAGACCTGGGCAGCACAGCGCGCAGCTAACATCTTGCTTGATGGTGGAGTCGGCGACTTCACGCTGAACGCCGGGGGTGACATCCTGATCAACTCGGGGTCTATTGAGCGCGTTGATTGGCGCATCGCGGTGCACAAACCGACCTCGATTTCAAGCGACGATGCGGGAATCCTGACTGTATTCGATTTTTGGAATACAGAGTTTCGAGCACTTGCCACGAGTGGAATGTCTGAACGCGGAAAACACATTTGGAATCCAAAGGCCGCGGGTAAAGAGGCTGCGGATTCGATTGTTCAAGTGAGTGCACTTTCGGATGATCTTGTCACGGCGGATGTTTGGGCAACCGCTGCATTTGCCGAAGGCCCGGACGCGCTCGACCGAATTGAGCAGGTCAGAAATCTCGAAGCCCTGATGGTTCTGCACGACGGCAATCTAATTGGCACGAGCGGAATCACACGCCTGCTAGCTAAATAACTTGGCCAGTTCCGCCCAACGGTCCTGATTCACGGAATACCAAATCCAGGTTCCGCGCTTTTCACCCTGAATGATGCCGGCCTCACTCAATACCTTTAGGTGGTGGCTGACTGTGGGCTGAGATAGTCCCAATGGAGATGTCAAGTTGCAGCCGCAAGCTTCGCCGTTCGGGCTCGCGTTTATCATGGCTATAAGTTGAAGCCGAGTCGGGTCGGCAACGGCTTTCAAGACTCCAGCAAGAGCCTCAGCATTCTCGCGAGGGAGCGGCTCGACGAGACCCGAAGGCGCACATGCCGAGAAGTCCGTAAACTCAAGCGCTATCTGCTTCACACGCCTATTTGAACACAGCTCGATGAACTTTTAGCAAACATAGACACTCATCGATGTAATCTCGGGTAGAACAGAGGTAGTTCAACAACAAGGAACCCTATGCGTTTGAATCTGAAGCCTGCCGCGCTGGTCGCCGAGTTCATCGGAACAGCCATGCTGCTGACCGTGATTGTCGGTTCGGGCATCATGGCCGAGTCGCTCACGCAGGATGCCGGTCTCGTGCTGTTCATGAACGCAATAACCATCGCCGCAGCCTTGGGCGTGCTGATCTTTATTGCGGCGCCGGTCTCGGGTGCGCACTTCAACCCAGCGGTCACCCTGGTTGCGATTGTTCGAGGTCAACTATCTTGGCTCGAAGGATGCGCCTACTCGACCACCGCGTTCTTCGGCGCGATCTCGGGCACCGCGCTTGCCAACATCATGTTTGGGCTGGATGCGATTCAAATTGCTCATCGTGAACGAACAGGTTTTGGCCTTTGGGTCGGCGAGCTGGTGGCTACGGCCGGCCTGATCGCGATCGTTCTGATCCTCGATCAGCGCAAACAATCGAGGTTCGCCCCGGTTGTGATTCCGATCTGGATCCTTAGCGCAATCGTGTTCACCTCATCCACCGCATTCGCCAACCCAGCGGTGACTTTCGGCCGGGTATTCAGCGACACTTTCGCAGGAATCAGTGCCGATTCGATTCTCGCCTTCATGGCAGCACAACTAGTGGGCGCATCTGTTGGATTCGCGCTGGCCAAATTTCTAAATTCTTCAAGCAGACCAACCGAACCAAAGGAAATCGCATGACAGCATCCAGCAACCATTCAGGTAAAAAGGCCGCAGTTCTCTTCGTCTGCATTCACAATGCGGGCCGCTCTCAGATGGCCGCTGGCTACCTGCAACACCTGGCTGGTGACCGCATTCAGGTTCTCTCGGCTGGCACCGAACCTAAGGATCAGATCAACCCGTCGGCTATCGCTGCGATGGCTGAAGTGGGCATCGACATCGCCAACAACACCCCCAAGGTGCTTACCGATGCCGCCGTACAGGAATCCGACTACGTGATCACTATGGGATGCGGCGACAAGTGCCCGTTCTATCCAGGCAAGCAGTATCTCGACTGGCCTCTGGAAGACCCTGCCGGCAAAGATGTGGATTCGGTGCGCCCGATTCGCGACCAGATTCGCGCCAAGGTCGAAGCCCTCATTGCGGAAATCGACGCTAAGTTCTAGCCTCAAACCATGACGCAAAAAGTTCGCTGGGCCATGGTCGGCACCGGCTTGATGGCAGACCTAATCATTCGAGACTTCGCCCTGTGCGACAACACTGAGCTGGCGGCAATCGTCACTCGCGACGTTGAAGCGGCAAAGCCGAAGCTGGTCGGCTGGGGAGTCGATGTGCCACTGGTGGGTTCGCTCGAAGAAGCGCTGCACGACCCATCCATCGATCTGATCTATGTCGCCTCACCACACAGCGAGCACTACTGGATGACCAAGGCCGCCCTCGAGGCTGGCAAGCATGTGCTGTGCGAGAAGGCTTTCATGATGAACCAGTCCGAGGCCGTCGAGCTGACCAAGCTGGCCAAGGAAAAGGGTCTTTTCCTGATGGAAGCCATGTGGACCAAGTTCAACCCGCTGATGAACGAGCTCAAGCGACGCATTGACGCAGGGGCAATCGGCAAGCTCAAAGTGGTCGAGGCAAACTTCGGTTTCCACCGCACCTACGACACCAGCCACAGGCTCTTCGACGCTCACTTGGGTGGTGGCTCGACCCTCGACCAGGGCGTTTATACGACCTCGGTGATCAGCTGGTTTGCCGATTCCGAAGTGGTCGAGCAATTCAGTCGCGGCGAGCTTTACCCAAACATGACGGATGCCCTTGCGGTCACCGAGTTCCGATTCGCAAACGGCGTGATTGGTATTGGGTCATCCTCGTTGAGCACCTCGCTAGGTGCTGGTGCTCGCCTGGTCGGTGAGGATGCCTACATCGAAATCGACCCAGCGTTTTGGACTCCGGTTAGTGCGACCCTGTACCGCTTCGACTCGAACGACCAACTGGTGCCCGAACGCATCGAGGTGCCAAAGGACGGCGCAGGATACGCTCACATGATCCGTCGCGTTAGCGAGCAGGTTCTGGCAGGCGAGACCGAGTGTCCAGAGCGCAGTCATGCAGAGTCTGTGATGATCATGGGTCTGCTTGACGAGATCCGCGGCCAGCTCGGTGCACCGATTAGCGCATACACCAAAACTGAGGCCGAGTCGAAGTACTAATCCTGCTCCCGTTAGCGCCGGCAAGGTCGGCCAAGGACGTCAAGCTAGTTCGCATGGCGTGCGCGTGGAAAAATACTTAGATTCTCTTCAAACGTGGTAGAGCCAACACCGAAAAAACAATGCAGCCAATAAGAGCCGCTAGAGCGACAATCTCTAGAGCCAGGCGAATCGGCCAACCAGGCATGAAGTACAGGAACCCTAACCTACCCTCACCAGCGAGTCCAAGCAGTGAAAGTGTGGCGAAAGCAGTTGCTGTGGCGGCCACAATGATTGCTGGCAAAAACTTCTTGTTGGACACCAGAATCAAAATGACGCTCGGAAGGATGATTCCACCCAAGGAATAAAGGTTGATGTAACCCAGAAAGACCATCAAATCCAATAGAAACTTCAGGACGTAAAGTGCCAGCGTCGATAACGCGACGACTCGCAGAATCTGGCCAGCGCGGTTCTTGAACGATTCTGGCGGCACTGTATTCGACATGAATCCCCCTAATTTCTTAGTGCGCCTAAATTACCAAACGCTCGGAGCTGGATCCTTGAGCTTCGGCAGGGCCGACTTGGTGGCCCACTCTAGAACCCACTTAGGCATCTCGGGCTCGTGTGTCTCCCACGACGGATCTGCCTTCAGAACCTCTTCGACGGTGACGATTCCGCGCGTGCGCTTCAAGAATCGGACCCTGATGTGCGCGACGGCGTAGATCTCGCCGTTAGCCGTGTAGCGGCACTCGAAATAGAAGGCAAGGTCATCCCAGCCGACCACTTTGGACTCGATCTGGAACTTCTGCCAGGGCAGCAGCGACTTTCTGAAGGTGATGGTCTCGGCGACAACCACCGGGTACCAACCCTTTTTCTTCCACAGTTGCCAGGTGCCCGATCGAAGTGCCAGGTCATAGCGACTCAGGTCAAGCAGCGCAAAGAACTTTGCGTTGTTCATGTGGTTGAAGATGTCGAGATCGCTAGGCCAAACCCTGAAACTGCGGATGCCGACATCGCTCCAGTGCAGTTTGCTGCGGGTGCGCCAAGAAACCAGCTCCCAGAGCAAACGCCACCAAAGGTTCATTCGGTGCGGCCTACCAGATCTTTACGCGCTCGGCTGGGTCTAGCCAAAGCTCATCCTGATCGGTGACACCGAACGCCTCATAGAAGGCGTCGATGTTTCGAACAATCTGGTTGCAGCGGAACTCGTTTGGCGAGTGCGGGTCGGTGGCAAGACGCTGGATCACGATTGCGTCGCGTCCCTTGCCCTGCCAGGCCTGACCCCACGACAGGAACAAGCGCTGCGGCCCGGTATAGCCGTCGATCTTGGTCTGCGGATCGATGCCCTTGTCGGCGCACATCAGCAGGTATGCCTTGAGCGCGATAGCGAGTCCGCCGAGGTCACCGATGTTCTCACCAATCGTGAAGGCACCGTTGACCTTGTGCTCAACACCGTCTTCGCTGCCGACCAGCTGTGCCGGAATCAGAGCGTCGTACTGCGCGATCAGGTTCTTGGTGCGAGCCTCTAAAGCGGCACGGTCTTCTTCTGTCCACCATGAGACCAGCGCGCCGTCGCCGTCGTACTTGCTGCCCTGGTC
>JACCDN010690779.1_pt1 | contig 20782 bp, 20 predicted proteins | sample 7441691 | NCBI WGS metagenome assembly JACCDN01 (sample SAMN15323439, study PRJNA562643) | freshwater metagenome | isolation source: river surface water | place: USA:Blue River Watershed | collected 2017-08-16 | reverse complement strand
CCAACCCTTTGTTAAGAAGGGGCGACGAGAAAATTAAACAAAAAAAACCAATTTTGAGCGCGCGCGCTCAAAATTGGTTTTTCTTACCCCTAATTATCTTTTTTAGCAAAAAGACGAAGCTAAAAAAGTAATTAGAGGTGGGGGAAATAGCGTGACTAAAACCCGTGATCTTTAACCAAAATTTCAGCGATCTGAACAGCATTTAAAGCTGCACCTTTTTTCAAATTGTCGCCAACAACCCACATTGAAAGACCGTTTTTAATTGAAGTATCTTTTCTGATTCTCGAAACAAAAACCGCGTCGTGAGTTGAGCATTCAACCGGAGTTGCAAAAACCATTTCTTCGGGGCGATCTAAAACCAAAACGCCGTCAGCTTTTTCTAAAGCAGCTCTTGCTTGAGCAACTGAAATTGGGCTTTCAAATTCAACATTAACCGCTTCTGAGTGGCAGTTGAAAACTGGCACGCGAACACAAGTTGCTTCAACTTCAATTGATGCATCAAGAATTTTTTTGGTTTCAACTTTCATTTTCCATTCTTCTTTAGTCACGCCATCTGACATGAAAGAGTCGATTTGCGGAATTACGTTAAAGGCAATTCTTTTGCTGAATTTTTTTGGAGTTGGCATTTGGTTGGCGTAAATTTGCTTGGTTGAATTGTAAAGTTCATCCATTGCATCTTTGCCCGCGCCAGAAACAGCTTGGTAGGTTGCAACCACAATGCGTTTAATTTTTGCCAAATCATGCAAAGGTTTTAAAGCAACAACCATTTGAATTGTTGAGCAGTTCGGGTTAGCAATAATGCCAGATTTTTTGTAATCGGCAATTGCTTTAGGGTTAACCTCTGGAACAACCAAAGGAACATTTGGATCCATTCTAAAATGTGAAGTGTTGTCAATTACAACGCAGCCTTGCGCCGCAGCTCTTGGGGCATGAATTGCAGAAACCGAACCACCAGGTGAAAATAAACCAATTTTTGTTCCTGTAAAATCAAAGCTGTCTAGAGCCTGAACCGTTAATTCTTTATTTCCGTAGGAAACTTTTTGACCAACTGAGCGCGGCGAGGCAAGAGCTACAACTTCATCTGCAGGAAATTTTCTTTCTGCTAAAATGTTTAAAATTTCGCGGCCAACATTTCCAGTTGCGCCTACGACGGCTATTTTTCTTTTAGACATTGGTAAGGGGAATTATTTTTAAGAAATGCTAATCATTGCAAAACAAATCAGCGGCGGCTTTTCTAATTGTTAATTCTTAATTTTTAATTCTTAATTTCGCTCCAAGTAAAATATCTAATCTGTGGCTTTTTACCATTTGTATGAGCGCTCAAATTTACAAATTCTTAAAAAATATAAAATGTCCAAAAAATTCTTTGTAATTGCTGGGGAAGCTTCTGGCGACGTGCTTGGTGCAAAATTAATTGCGGAACTTAAGGTGCAAAATGATGGTGCGGAATTTTTGGGAGTTGGTGGAAGGCTGATGAAGGAGCAGGGCTTAGTATCAATTTTTCCGATGGAAGAATTGTCGGTAATGGGTTTTTTAGAAGTGCTTCCTCATATTCCAAAATTATTGCGCCGCATCAAACAAACAGCAGATAAAATTTCTGAAACACAGCCTGATTTTGTGATTACAATTGATTCGCCAGATTTTTGTTTTCGTGTAATAAAATCTTTTCAGCGCAATGGTTTAAACTCTGCAAACATAAAAAAAGTACATTTGATTGCTCCTTCAGTCTGGGCTTATCGCGAAGGTAGGGCAAAGAAAATTTCAAAACTTTACGATTTGCTTTTAGCGATTTTGCCTTTTGAGCCACCATACTTTGAGAAATATGGTTTGAAGACAGTTTTTATTGGCCATCCAATTGTCGAAAATGCGCCAGAATTTTCAAAAAAATCTGAGCTAAATGATAATTTCCGCAAAAAAAGAAATATTGCTTTAGATGCTGAGCTACTCTGCTTAGTGCCTGGAAGTCGAAATGGAGAAGTAACTAGAATTTTTCCAGAATTGATAAAGGCGGTGAATATTCTAGCGCAAAAAAAACCGAATTTGAAAGTTGCGATTCCTCTGGTGGAAAAAACTCGTGAGCTCGTTATTCAAATGGCAAAATCTCTAAAAGTTGAATATTTTTTAGTTGAAAAAGAAGAAAAAGAAGCGGCTTTTTTTGCTAGCAATTTTGCAGTGGCAAAATCTGGCACGAACACTGTTGAACTCTCGCTTTATCAGATTCCAATGATCGTGGTTTATAAATTGAATTTTCTGACTCATTTCTTGGTTAAAAGAATGATAAAAATCAATTTTGCCAATTTAGTTAATTTGATTTTAAACAGAGAGGTAATTCCTGAAATGCTACAGAAGGAATGCGAGGGAGAAAAAATTGCAACGGCTTTGCAAAAATTAATGAGCAATAAAAATGAATCACAAAGACAAATTTCTGAAAGTCAAAAAGCTTTAGAGTTAATGGGATTGGGTTTTGCGCAGAATCCAAGTCAAAAGGCAGCGCAAGAAATTCTAAAAATTTTATGAAATTTTTTTTGTTAATTCTGGCAATTCTAACGCCTTTTGCCACGCAAGCTTCTGAATTTGAAGTTTACGGCTGTGGCAAAAATTATTCTGCGCTGATTATTGAAGATAAAAGTGGAGAAGTGGTTTTTCAGAAGCGCGCCGCTAATTATGTTTATCCAGCATCTCTGGTTAAATTAATGACTCTTTATTTAGCATTTGAAGCTCTTGAAGAAGGGAAGTTAAAATTTGAGCAAATGTTAACCGTTTCTGAGCGCGGAGAAGAAATTGCTGCTGTAAATAAGGTAAACACCATGCGCTTGAAACAAGGCAATAAAATTTCGGTGCGCAATGCAATTGAAGCTGTGATTGTTAAATCTTTTAACGAGGCAGCAATTGTTCTGGCGGAGGCTGTGGCTGGAAATGAATGGGAGTTTGTTAATAAAATGAATAAAAAAGCAGATCAGCTTGGAATGACGAATAGCAGTTTTCGAAATTCAACTGGTTTGCACGAAGAAGGGCAATATACTACGGCTTTTGATTTAGCGCGTTTGACCAAGGAAATCAAAAAAGAATTTCCGCAATATTATCATTTATTTTCTCTGAAAAAATTTAATTACCTGATTTCAAAATATGAAACTCACAATCATATTTTGGTTAGTTACAAAGGTGCAGAAGGCTTAAAAACCGGCTTTACTAAAGCTTCTGGCTTTAATTTGATTAGCTCTGCAAAGCAGGGTGAAAAAAGATTGATCTCGGTTGTTCTGGGATGTGAAAGTGCGCTTAAAAGAGACCAGTTAACAAAAAAACTTTTGGACGAAGGTTTTAAAATGCTTTCTGCAAAATCTAAGAAAGAAAAAATATTTTCTTCACTTAGTTCAGGTTTTGAATATGAGTCTGGATATGAAGGCGAGATGATGTTTGGAAATTAGCTTTAGCTAAATTTACGCCAATAAATCCAGTATTTTGGGTAATTAAGCTTTTATTTTTGGTTGAAGATTTGATAGCCCGCCATCAACACCAATTACTTGACCAGTAATAAAATTTGCCTTGTTGCTTAACAAAAATTCAACCATTGCAGCAACATCTGAAGCCTTACCAATTCTGCCCAAAGCGTGCATTGCACTTGATGCTTTTAAGGCATTTTCATTGCCAGTAATTTTTTGCGTAAGCTTGGTTTCAATAAGACCTGGGGCCACCACATTAAAACGAATATTTTGCGACGCATAAGTTGCTGCCGCTGACTTTGCTAAAGCAATTACCCCGCCTTTTGCTGCTGCAATTGCCTCGTGATTGCTGATTCCTTGCATTGCTGCGGCGGAAGAAATTAGAACCACTGAGCCGCCATTTTTCAAATTTTTTGCTGCCGCTCGAACTGTTGAAAAAGAAGTAGTTAAGTTTGCTTCAATAGTTTTTTGAAATTCGTCAAAACTAGTCAAATGCGCCGGTTTTAAAATAACAGATCCTGCAAAATTAACCACCCCATCAAGTGAACCAAGGCTTGTCAATGCCTGCTCGAACACTGTTTGCGTTGCTGAAAAATCAGCTGCATTTAATACTGCGCCGTTGCAATTAAGAGTAGCTTTTAGCTGCTCTAATTTCTCCATATTTTGCGCCGTAATAAAAATATTTTTACCCTGCGAAACAAGATTTTGCGCCGTTAAAAACCCTATGTCGCTTGATGCGGAGATGATTAAGTGGTTTTGCATTTTTTTAGAAGTTGTTTTTAGCTTGAGGGGTGTTGTGAAGTTGAATCAAACTCAGGATTGCTGTTAGCTAAAAGATTTTAGCCGCGAATTTTTTCTTCTAGAGTTTTGATTTCTTGCAAGAGTTGCTGATTCTCATTCGACATTTCAACAACCATTTTTACTGAGTGAATTACAGTAGCGTGATTTTTATTCCCAAATCCCTTACCAATTGCAGGCAGGCTTAAGGTTGTTAATGTTTTTGCCAAATACATTGCAATTTGTCTTGGTCTAGCAATTGATCTTGTTCTATTTGCTGAGCTTAAGTCTGAAATCTTAATTCCGTAAAATGCTGCAACGGTTTTTTGAATTTTATCAATTGTTGGTGCAAGGCTATTTGAAGCACGAACGTAATCTGCCAAAACAATTTTTGTGCTTTCTAAGGTAATTTCTTCTTCGAGAAAAACTTTTTGAGCGATGATTTTTTTTAGGGCTCCTTCAAGATCGCGCACAGAGGTTGTAATTTTTTCAGCAATAAAGCTAAGAATTTTTTCGCAAACTTCTTGCCCCATCATTTGTGATTTTGCTTTCAAAATTGATAGGCGATCTTGGTAATCAGGGTTTCTGAAGTTAACAATCATGCCACCAGAAATTCGGGATTTTAGTTTTTCATCAATATTTTCTAAATCAGAAGGGCAGCGATCGCAAACCAAAACAACTTGTTTGTTGCTTTCAACAAGCGCGTTGAAGCAATTCATAAATTCTTGTTGGGTACTTTCTTTTCCGGCGATGAATTGAACGTCATCAACAATTAAAACATCAATTGAACGCATTTTTTCTTTGAAACTCATCACGTCATTGCCGCGAATTGACTGCACAAAGTGATACATGAATTTTTCTGCAGAAAGATAAACCACTTTTTTTGATTTATCGAATTCTTTGATTTTCCAGGCAATTGCTTGCGCTAAGTGGGTTTTCCCCATACCAACATTGCCGTGAATGAAGAGAGGAATTTTATCGTCAAAAAGGCTGATTTGAGCATCAACTCCAGCGGCAATTTTTGCCATTGAGGTGGCGAGTTTATTATATTTTGCATCAACAAACTGCTCAAAAACGTAGCGTGGATTTAAGTCAGTGCCAAAGGCAAAAACATTGTCATATTTGGAGAGATTCGCAACTTTTTGTTCTGCTTGCGAAAGAGTTGGAGTAGCTTCATCTTGAGCTTTCGCAACATGAATTATTGTTACTTTTTTTATTTGTGGACGAATTGCTTGAGATAATGATTTTAAGCTTTTCTGACCAGATTTAACCTCGATGAATTCACGAATTATCCAGTCGCGAACAAATTTTGAAGAGCTTGATAAAATGACTTCGCTTTCTGATTGCGAGAAAACTTCCAATTCAGAGAACCATTTATCGAAGTTGCTTTCGCCAAATTCTGATTTGCAAGAAAGAAGAAATTCAGGTAAAAAAGACTGAAAATCAGCGTTTTTTGTTAATGCTGTGTTTTTAAGAGCTTGAGGCATTAAGATTGTTTCCAAGGAAGGTTAGAAGCTTTCCAGCCATTAACATTGGCGCGATGACCGTTGAAATCGATGTCACCCTCAAAACCTGAGGTGATGTTGTAGCAGTTTTCAAATCCAAGAGTTGTTGCGTGATAAGCGGCTTGTTCTGATCTTGCTCCGCTGCGGCACATAAAAAATAATTTAGCGCCCAGAGCTTTATCGCCAAATTCTTGTTTTAAAGATTCGGTAAGGGTGTTTGTAAATTGCGGATTCATTCTCATGTCAGGAAATAATTTCCAAGGCAACAGAACCAACCTGTCATCAATTTCTGATTTGTCAGGAAAGCCCACAAAAGTAATTTCTTCAGGAGTTCTAACGTCTATCAAAATAGAATTGGAATCACTCACTAATATTGAAAAAGCATCGGTGGCTGAAATTTCGGTAACTGGCATTTTTAAAGAATCTTAAAGTAGAGGGGTGCGGACAATTTTTACAGAAAGTAACCGCAGAATTTTTTTAAAAGTTGGGATATTTTTTGCAGCTGAGCCCCCTCAAGTAAAGTTATTTATTTTCATTTATTTGAAATAAATTTCTTGACTAGGGGCGGAGGTTAAACGCGACTGAGTTCAAATTTTTATACCTAGTTTTAGGTCTTTGTTTACAAGGCTTTGGCAACATTTTTATTTTTAAAAGCTAGAGCAATAAGAGGCGAAATGTTGGCAAGATTTTTTTTAAATTTTTTTATTTTTAAGACTTATAAAAACTAATAAAATTCCAAAAAAAACTAGGGGCAAAGACAGAAGCTGTCCCATGGTTGTTTCTAAAAACAAAAACCCAATTTGCTCGTCAGGCTCTCTGAAATTTTCAATAATCATTCTAAAAATTCCGTAAAGCGCTAAAAACAATCCGCTTAAAAAACCGTAATGTTTACGAAGGTTAGTTAGGCTATAAAGAGAGATCATGATTAAAAAAAGCAAAACACCTTCTAATGCCGCTTCGTAAAGCTGGCTTGGGTGGCGCGGCAAATTTCCACCATTTGGAAAAATTACACCAAAGTTAGAGCCACTAACGCGACCGTAAAGCTCCATGTTTACAAAATTAGCTAATCGTCCAAAAAACAGCCCAACAGGAGCAGCAACTGCAAGTCGGTCAGATAATTTAAAGAAATTAATCTGATGCTTTTTGGCAAATAACCACATTCCAAATATTGCGCCGCAAAGCCCGCCATGAAAAGACATGCCGCCTTGCCAAAAGGCAAAAACTTCTAGCGGGTTAGATAAAAAATATGCTGAGTTGTAAAATAATACGTAACCGATTCTGCCGCCAAACAACACTGATAAAACTGCCCAAAATAACCAATCATCATAAGCTTCATTAGACATGAAGCGGTCTTTTTTGTTGCAGGTTTTAAGCCAAAAAAGGGTAAATAATATGCCAGCAATATATGCCAGAGAGTACCAGCGAATTGCGATTGGTCCAAGTGAAATTGCAATTGGATCAAGCTCTGGAAGCGTGATTGGAAAATTTATCATTTAGCCTCTGCCTTTATATTCGGGAACCGCTTGATCTTTAACCCAAACATCTTTCGGCAATTTTCCGCTTTGAAAAAATATGTCGATTGGAATTCCACCGCGAGGATACCAGTATCCGCCAATTCTCAGCCATTTTGGTTTGATGGTTTTAATAATGTCTTTGGCAATTTGAACGGTACAATCTTCGTGAAAAGCGCCGTGGTTGCGATAAGAAAATAAGTAAAGTTTGAGCGATTTGCTCTCAACAATCGATTTGTCAGGAACGTAATCAATTACAAGATGCGCAAAATCTGGCTGTGAGGTAATTGGGCAAATAGAAGTAAATTCTGGGCAAGAGAAGCGTATGGCGTAGTTTATATCTTGATGTGGGTTGGCAACTTTTTGTAAAATGCCATTTTCAGGTTTGTTGAATTTATATTCTGTTTTTGCGCCAAGAAGTAATTTTTTTGATGACATATTATTGATAATTTTTGTTTGAAAATAACGGCGTTGCCTTTGTTGCTGCGACTTTTTGTTGTGGATTTTGAACTTTTTTTAAGAGGCTTTCTGGGCTGCTCATGGCGTTAGATAATCTTTCTTCTCCGTTTTCTGAAAAGAGAATTTGATTCAAAAGACTGCGTGAAAAATCAATGCTGTTATTGGTAAAGAATGTGCCGTCACTATTAGAAATTATGTTGTGACAATCGTGTCCATGACGACTTTCATGAACCACGTCAATATTTTTTTCTTTAAGAATATTTTCAATTTTCTCGCCAGTTGATCTTGTGATATCGGCGATATTTTGAGTTAGGTCATGAGCAACATGAGATATTCCTTCGGCAATATGATGCGTTACGCTAGAAGCGCTGTGAAGCAAATCTTTAAGAATGTCTTTTTTCATTTTCGGTTAAGTTGCATTTAAGGTTTTCTAGGTCTGCGCCAAGGCTAATCATTTCGGCGATAATCTTTTCAATATTTTCTTTAAAATCTTGAAGCTCATCAAAATGGGCAAGGGCGGTAATTTTGTTTTTTGCGTCAGCTAAAATCATTACAACTCCACTTTTGGCATTGGGAGAGGCAATGATGGAATTTTCACCGCTGATAATTCCATATTCTCCCTTCAAAACAATTAGGGGTTGTGGAGTTTCGTCGTCTAAAAAGTTAATCATAAAATTAAATTGCGGATTGAAAAGCGGCTAATTATTTTGCCTAGAAACGTGAATTCTAAAAATCAAAAAACCAGCATCAGTTTAAAAATATCATGAAAGACGCAAATATTTTTTATCCAAGTCACTACCAAAAAGAAAAAAACGCAGTACTGGTTTTTCCTGATGGCTTATGTCTTTATGGATACGGAGTTGGAAAAAAATCCATCACTTACGGAGAAATTTGCTTCAACACCGCAATTACTGGATATCAAGAAATTATAACTGATCCATCTTATTCTGGTCAAATCATAAATTTCACATTCCCTCACATTGGAAATGTTGGAACTAACATTAAAGACATAGAAGCAAATTCCGTCAGAGCTCATGGAATTGTCATTCGCGAGCCGATAACCAATCCATCAAATTACAGATCTCAAGAAGAGTTTAATAATTGGCTGATAAAAAATAACCTCACCGGAATTTCAGGTATTGACACTAGAAAAGTTACTAAGCTTATCAGAGCTAACGGCGCCAAGTCAGTAGCAATTATTTACTCTGACAAAATTGATGAAAATTTAATCAACAAAACTAAAGAAGAGTTAACAAAACAGCGCGATTTAAATGGTGTAGAATTGGCAGAATCAGCCAGCGAGAATAAAGAATATAAATGGTCAAACGAAGCAAAGTGGCAACAAAAAAATAACTCTTACAACTCTTCGGCTCAGAAAAAATTTAAAGTTGTTGCCATCGATTATGGTGCAAAATTAAACATTCTGCGTTGTTTAACAGAGGTTGGTTGCGATGTTAACGTTGTTGGAGCGAAAGCAACTTTTGCTGAAATTATGAAATATCAGCCTGACGGAGTATTTTTATCAAATGGCCCGGGAGATCCTGCCGAAACTGGAAAATATGCAATTCCGGTTATTAAAGAAATTATAAAAAATAAAATTCCGCTTTTTGGCATTTGTCTCGGTCATCAACTTTTGGCTTTGTCAATTGGTGCCAAAACTTCAAAAATGCAACAAGGTCATCGCGGCGCTAATCATCCGGTGCAAGATTTAAACAGTAAAAAAGTTGAGATTACGAGTCAGAATCATGGTTTTTGTGTTGATGAAAAATCAATTCCTGCCGACGCTGAAATTACTCATATTTCACTTTTCGATCACACGGTTGAAGGGTTGAGGCTAAAAGATAAATCAGCATTTTCTGTGCAATATCACCCAGAAAGCTCTCCGGGACCAGATGACAGCTTTTACCTTTTTGAGCAATTTGCTCAAATGATGCAAAATAGAAAAAATGGGAACAGTTAGTAATATTTACCTTCTGATCTTTCTACCGCTGATTTCCGCTTTGCTTTGCCAAGCGGTTTCTCGTAAAAATCTCTCTTTTTTTATCGCGCTTTTTTCCAGCCTTGTTCTGTTCTTTTTCACGCTGAAGGTTTTGCCAGATGTTTTGATTTATGAAAAAGTAGCTAATGATTTTAAACTCTCTCCTCTGTCAATAGCCTTAGAATTTAGGTTGGATATTTTAGGAATGCTGTTCTTGCTGTTGATGATTTTTCTAAAAATCGTCATAATTTTCTTCTACAATTCCGACATAGAAAAGTTTTTAAACTCAAATAATAGTAGGGTTTTTTACTCGGTTTTTCTTTTGCATCTCTTTAGTTTGGTTGGAATTTTCACAACTAATAGTTTGTTAAATCTCTTCGTATTCTTTGAGATTTACGCCTTCAGCTTTTTTGCCACTCTTTCTATTTCTCGAGATGTAAGTCTTCTTAAAATTACCTTCCGATATTTCTGCCTAAACGCTGCATCATCGCTCTTGCTAATGTTTTGTTTTTTTGCCCTATACCTTGTTTTTGGCAATGTTAATTTTGATAAAATTTCCGAAGATTTACCTTTGATTGCCGAATCAAATATGTGGTTTGTGGTGATGATTTTTGCGCTGATTGCCATCGCAATTATAATTAAATTTTTTCCATTCTGGCTTTATTTTGAAAAGCTGAAAAGTAGCAATCCAATCTCTAGTTTTCTGGCGATTGAGTCAATTTTTATTAAAACCAATGTTGGTATTTTTTTGGTTTTAAAATTTATTTATTTTTTCTTCGGAAGTCATTTGTTGTTCGTGAATTTTAAATTCGCGCCAATCCTAATTTTCTTGTCGATATTACTTATTTTCTACAGTGCGATTAAGCTTTATCAGCAAAAGCATTTGAAGATGATAACCACTTATTTCTGTCTAAATAATCTAGGGTTTATTTTTGCTGGAATTGCTCTGCAAACAATAGAATCAATGCAGGCAGCATTTTTTTATTTACTGAATTTCAGTCTTGTAAATTTGCTAATGTTCATATTTGCAACTTTCTTAAAGCGTCATTTTTCAACCTCTTCAATTACCAAATTAAGTGCGATTCGCCACAATCATTTTCTTTTGGTTTTGCCAATGAAACTTTTGATATTTTTTATCGCCGCTTTTCCTCTAACAATATTGTTTTTTGCAAATTGGTACATGGCTTACGCCAGCTTTAACTTAGGACTAGAGGCATTTTTGTTAATTGCTTTATTGGTTTCAATTTTTGTGCAAGCAAGCATTGCAGTAAAGCTAATAACTGCTTTTTATGCCAAGAATTTAGGCGATAATTCTAAAAAAATAACAGATCTAGGTCTTAAAAAATACCAGCTCTACCTAGTTTCGTTTTGGTTTTTAATCCTCACTATTTGTGCCACGGTTTTATTGTCGGGATTGACTAATGAATTATCTTTAAAATTCGCGTCTTATCTACTTTCAAACACGATTTAAATGACTCAAACCCAGTTCTTAATAGCTCTAATAGCTTTGATACCTTTTGCAAATGCTCTTATCGCAAAATTTTGTGATGACTCATCAAGGCTTGTGAATTTTATTGAAAAAATGCTGCCGGTTTTATTTTCCATAAATCTGGCTGGCATATATGGAAATTTGGAGCGCGATAATTCTTATTTAGTAATCAGCGAAGCAACAAGAGGCATTGCCATTGGCTTTGATATTGATCATCTCGGTTTAGTATTTTTGCTTTTGCTAAATTTTATTTGGATAGTTTTTACCTTTTATTCTCAAAGATTTCTTCGCATTTCGGAGGCAAAAAATTCGGCAGATATCAAGTTGTTTTTGTCTTTAATAATCGCCTTTATAAACCTAATAATTCTTGGCAAAAACCTGCTAACAATTTTGTTTTTTTATAACTGCCTAATAATTCTCTGCCATTTTTTTGGGCTGAAATTTTTGCATAAAAAAGAAACCAAATTCTCCGCTTTCTTCACCTTTCTGCTTTATTTAGAGTCGCTATTCCTTTTTTTAGCAATTGTTGCGACATATAAATTTGTTGGTCAGGTTGATTTTGCATCCAACGGGATAATTTCGGGAGACATCGATTCTGCCAAATATGGCATGCTTTTAGTATTTTATTTAATTGGTTTATTTCTTTCGGTTTTGGTTCCGTTTTACCTTCTTTATCGCGACATCAACCTCGATCTAATAACAATCTACGTCTTATTCTTTTTATCTTACGCATTTGTTAGCATCTACATTCTTCTTAAAGTTTTATATTCAATTTTTGGTATTGAAAATTTTGCCCTAATATTTTCCGGAACTGGTTTTGCTATTTTTGAATGGCTGTTTCTATTTAACATAACGGTTGCTGGTTTTTGCGTAATTGTCAGCAAGGGAATTAAATCGTCATTTTTTTACCTTTTTTTCCAGCAATTTTCTTTTGTTATTTTTTCCATATTTCTTTTTGCCACTTTTAACGAATCCAAAATTAGCACGGCGATTTTGTCTTTTGTTTTCTCAATAACTCTAATTTTTTTCTGCATCTCTAATTTTGTACTACACTTAGCAAAGGCTGAAAATAAAAGCATGGTTGGTCTTTTTTATGATTTAAAAATCAGTACAATTCTTTTGCTTTTTGCACTCGGTAATCTTCTGGGAATTGCTCCTGGAGTTGGGGTAGTTGAAAAATTCTTTTTGTTAAAAGTTATCTTTAAGCAGAAATTAATAGTTTCTGCTATGATTATTTTGGTCAATTTTATCACTCTTGTGGCTTTTGCTTGGAAAGCAATTTTGCCATTTTTTTATCATTCAAAAGAGGCTAGGTCGCAAATTGATCAAGAGCTTGCAAAGTCTATTGATTTTGATTCGAGCCTGATTTTAAGTGCCTTTACCACTGCAGTCTTAATTGTTTTGTCTCTAATATTTTCTCCATTTTTAACTAAATTTTTATGAGCGAAATCAAATCAAAAGTTTTGAAAATCTGCAATGATGCCAAAAGAGCTAGTTCCGAAATCGCCATTCTTGATTTAGAATCAAAAGACAGAGTTTTAGCTGAAGTTGTAAAATTGTTAAAAAAGCACACTCAAAAAATCATCAAGGCTAATTTAAAAGATGTAAAAGCAGCAAAAGAGCGGAAGCTTGAAGATGCTAAAATTGATCGCCTAACTTTAGATGAAAAAAGAATTATCGCTTTGATAAATTCAGTTAAAGACATTGCAAAACTTCCAGATCCAGTTGGAAAAATTCTTTATGAAACAAGCCGCGATAATGGACTTCATATTAAAAGAGTAAGTATCCCAATCGGTTTGCTTTTGGCGATTTTTGAATCTCGTCCAAATGTTGCTTCTGACGTTGCGGCCTTAGCTTTAAAATCGGGAAATGCCGTAATTTTGCGTTGCGGCTCCGACTCAATAAACACCTCAAAAATTCTAGTCGATATTTATCGTGAAGCTTTAGAGAAGTCTGGAATCAGCAAAGATGTGGTAATTTTAGTGCCAAATATTGAAAGAGAATTTGTGACTGAATTGTTAAAAATGGATAGTCACATTGATGTTGTGATTCCTCGTGGCGGCAAATCTTTAATTAAGGCAATAATGGATAATACCAGAATTCCTTTGTTTAAGCACCTTGAGGGAAATTGTCATACTTACATCCACGAAAAAGCTGATTTTGAAAAAGCGCGTAAAATTCTGCTTAATGCAAAAATGCGTAGAGTTGGCATTTGCGGAGCAACTGAATCGCTTTTGGTTGATAAAAAAATTGCTAAAAAAATACTGCCACTAATTGCTGAAGATCTGGCAAGTGCTGGCTGTGAAATGCGCGGAGATGAGTTTGCTTGCGAGTTAGATAAGCGTATTAAACCCGCAGATGAGAAAGATTTTTTTGCCGAATATTTGGACAAAATAATTTCAATCAAGGTCGTAAAAGATATTGATGAGGCAATAAAACATATTTCCATTTACGGCTCTTCTCACACTGAAAGTATTATTACGGAAGACAAAATGGCTTCTGAAAAATTTTTAAAAAAAGTTAATTCTGCAATCGTAATGCATAATGCTTCAACGCAATTTGCTGACGGTGGAGAATTTGGTTTGGGAGCTGAAGTGGGAATTTCTACGGGAAAATTGCATGCTCGAGGTCCAGTTGGTTTGGAGCAACTTACGACTTACAAATATGTTGTGGAAGCCGATTGCGCTTTGAGGAAATAAATGTCCATTGAAAATCTAAGCAAAATAATCAGCAGATTGCCGGGAATGGGTCCAAGAATTGCTAAACGTATAGTTTTAAATTTGGCTTCAAACAAAGAGAAGTCTTTAATTCCGCTCATTTTGAGTCTGCAAGATTTAAAAGACAAAATTCATAATTGTGAAATCTGCGGAAATCTTGATGAAGGTAAAGTTTGCGCAATTTGTTTAAATAAAAATCGCGACAATAGTTTAATTTGCGTGGTTGAAGAAGTGGCCGATTTATGGGCAATTGAGCGGGCAGAAATTTATCGCGGTAAATATCATGTTTTGGGTGGAAATTTGTCAGCAATGTCTGGAAAAACTGTAGAAGATTTAAACTTAGATTCACTTTATTCGCGGTTAAAATCTGGAGTGGTTTTAGAAGTTATAATTGCAACAAGCGCAACAATTGACGGTCAAACTACAGCGCATTTTTTATTCGAAACCTTGAAAGATTTTAATTTAAAAATAACTCGCCTGGCTCATGGAATTCCAATAGGAAGCGAACTTGATTATCTAGATGAGGGAACGATCAACATTGCATTTAAAACTCGGGGAGAGTTTTAAATTCCGTACTTACTTTTTTGTCTAAGACTCGGGACGGGCTCTAAAAAAACTTAACAAACTAACCATGAGAAATCTAACTTCTGCTATTTTTATTTTAGCCTCTATCTTAAGCGGAAACGCTTTTGCAAAAACACAGGGTTCATATTTGGGAGTTGATCTACTTAACACTAAAGTTAAGTTTTATCAGAGATACACTAACGACGCAACTCCGCAAATGACCGATCGCAAACCAAGCTTTTCTCATAACGATTATGGCGCTGGCTTCCATTATATTTATGCAGCAAATGCAGGTGGTTTATTTGTTGCTCCGGGATTAATTATTGAATTAAATAATGCCACTACGCACGCTAATGGAGAGGGTAATCGACAAAAACTACAAAGAGCTGAAATTCAGAGTCGATATGGTGCAAAAATTGATCTTGGTTTCGATATGACAAATGTCATTTCTCCTTACGTAACCGGAGCTTATGTGGCGGTTAGGCATAAAACTCGCGAATATTTTAACGACTACTCAAATTCTCGCATTAGAAGCGGCACCGCAATGGATTGGATTTATGGTGGTGGAATCAGATTTAATTGCGACAAATTCACTTCTGTTAACGTTGAATATACTACACAACAAATAGATCTAAGAAACACAACTGATGGAGCTGCAAATAATCTTGTGAGCCGCTACAGAACAAGAGTTGACGTTTTAAAATTTGGTATTTCTTACCGATTTTAATTCAATTTTTTAATTAAATTAATTGAGGTTTGAGGACATGAAGGGAAGTAAAAATTCAGGTTACACCCCAATAAAACTTTTGGAGTTTGCGGCTAATAATAATTACATTTCTAAGCCTCATACCAAAGATGATTCCTCAATTTCTTTAGGGGCAAAATCACCTTCAGTGCTTTCTTCCCAAGATGACATAACTCTTGGATCAAAAGATAAAACCATAGATTCGGCAAAGCAGGAATATCTAAATCTCGATTCTAAAACTAAGGCCGAGTGTCACTTAAAATGGTTCTTTTCTTTAAATGACGAAGAAAAAACCTATCACTCAAAATCTTGGAAAGAAGGCGAGGGCGTAAGTCCAAATTCATTAGAAATGGCAGAGGTTTTACAAACAGTTTATTCTGGTTTGAATGATGAACAAAGTCAGGATCTTGTAAAAAGATTTAAAGAATATGACTATTGTGGCATTGGCCTTGACCGCGTAAGCATGACCGTTGCTCTAAATAGTTTTGCTACTGAATTTAATAAACAAAATCCCGAAAGCGATTTACAAAAACAGTTAAACATTGGCAGTGAAAAAGTTAGTACAGATAATCCAATGTCGTTTCAAGCTTACAAAGTATTACTTACTATGGCCGTGTCTTTGGGAATAATGCCAATAGGAGTTGCCGCTCAGTGTAAGGGAGATCCAAACATTGCTTGCCCCCCCACTTTCTCTCCAACTAGCTTTCCGTCATTTTTCCCTACGCTTGATCCAACTTTAATGCCAACTTTGTCACCAAGTTTTTTGATTGATGAATTGATAAACAAAACTCTATCTCCATCCGAAACTCCATCTTCATCTCCATCTTTGTCCCCATCTTCATCTCCATCTTTAATATCTTTTATAAACCAGACTTACAGTCATGATGCAGAAGAAAATAATCATTGGTGGGATGAAGATAAGCCGTGGGTTTATCTTTTAGGAGCGGGCGTTGTAATATCAGTCTGCTGCGGTGCCGCTTGTTTATTAAGTGACTCGGGAAGAAAAAAAGTTACTAGTGCTGTTGAGGTAGAATTTACTGAAGCAGACATGAGTGCTAATTTGGGGGTTAGATTCGAAAAATTAAGTGGTAGTAAATACATTCACGAAGGTCATGACATTATTTAATTTGCTTGCCATCAAAGGGGCAGAAAAGTCGGAATTGCAAAGAGGAATTTTTCTCCACTCATTAGAATCTTTAAATTCAACAATTCTTTAAAGATGGCAATATGCATCAATGGCTAAGAAAATAAGATATGAAATTTTTTAACCAATATTAAAAAAGAATGACTATTAAAAAAAATCCAAAAGCCTTCTCTTTAATGGAGGTTTCAGCGGTAATATTAATAATTGGTATTTTTATAATTAGCGTTCTTGGCGCTAAAAATTTGATTAAAAAAGCTAGAATATCTGCAGCTCAAACAATAACAAGATCGTCCCCAATAAGTGGCACTGTAAACAATAAGTTGTGGATAGAAACCTCTTTATCAGAGACGTCTTTTGTAGGAGTTTTAGAAACGGGAGATTTAATTACTAAATGGCTAGATAATTCTTTTAACAAAACCTCGATATCAATTAGCTCAGTAGGAACTGGCCCAATATATTCAAACAGTATAAATTATATTCCGGCGATAAAATTTGATGATAATAGTAACGCAAATTATCTGCAGATAAATAATGCCGATTTCTTGAATGGCACAGATTACACGATTTTTATCGTAGAAAAAAGATTGGCTGCAAATAGTGGAGTAAAAAACTATTTGTTAGGCGAAGAGGGCTCATTTGCAGTTGGTTATGAAAATGAAACATCAGTGATACAAACTCACTCAGAAATCGCATCGGCAGACAATCAATCCAACATAGAAGGAATAAGTGCATATTCAGACAAGCCACGAGTTTTAGCTTTCACTCACTCAAAAACAGAAGGAAACAAAATTTACATCAACGCAACACTCGCTAATGAAGACGCAACTGCAAATGCCACAACTCACTTATCTGGCTTAACAACTCTAGCAATAGGCAAAGGCTATAATGGAGAAATAGGCGAAATAGCAATTTTTGACAGAAAGCTCAACAAGTCAGAAATAACAGCAATTGAAGATTATTTAACTAACAAATGGAAGGCTCCTAATAACAGGACCTCTATACCAATTTGCACTAGTGGAACTTTACTAAGCGATGGTTGTGAGGCTTCTTGCGTGGTAAGTGTAAACGGATCTTCTACCACCTCCATATCGTTAGGAGCTTCCTTGCAAATTCCTTGCGATCAAACTGGATATACGGGGCAAACAACCGAAACATATACATGCGCCATGGGAGCTTTAACCCCTTCAACTCCTGCAGCAAGTCAATGTGTTGATGATAATTCTTCTACCAATGGCGGTTGCGCTGTTGGATATGCGGCAACCTCCGGAACTTGTGTTGCTGCTGCTTCTTGCGATCCAATATCAATTACTGGCTCAACTACAACTTCTGTATCATACGGACAAACAACTCCAATTAATTGTGATGTAACGGGATATACAGGAACATCAACTGGATATAACTGCGGAGCTGGTGGTTCATTCACTGCTGGAACCGCTTGCGCTTGCGACACTGCAAATGGCTATGTTTTAGAAGGTGGAATTTGTGTTGCTGCTATTGCTTGTAATCCAATATCAATTACTGGCTCAACTACAACTTCTGTATCATATGGGCAAACAACGCCAATTAATTGTGATGTCGAAGGATACACAGGAGAATCAACCGGATATAGCTGCAGAGCTGGCGGTTCATTTACTGCTGGAACTGCTTGTGCTTGCGACACTGCAAATGGCTATGTTTTAGAAGGTGGAATTTGTGTTGAAGAGGAGCGGCTTTTAGATCAATATCCTGGTGCTTCTTTTGCGCTTAGTTTGCGTAAATTAGATCGAGATTATTCGGGAAGTGCAATTCGAGTTAGGCGTAGTTCAGATAATTCGGAGCAAGATATTGGTTTCACTTCTGGGGCTTTAGATGAAAGTGCTTTAACTACTTTCGTCGGTGCTGGTAATGGATTTGTTGTTAAGTTTTACGACCAAAGCGGAAACAGCAATGATGCTATTCAACCAACGGCAGCTAACCAACCTAGAATAGTGACCGCTGGGGCAATTATAAAAACTAACGGCAAACCAATAATAGATTTTGGCTCAAACTCAAACGAGTGGTTCTTATACTTTCCAAATGGTTTATTCAATGGCGCAACTGCACTAGCGCAATTCTTCGTAATGCAATTAAACGCTTCTGCAAGCAATGGCGGTATTTTTGCAACAGATTCAGCCTCGTCAAATGGCTATCAACTAATTCAAAGCATGAACGCCAACCAAGAAGGGCGGCTAAACATGAATGGAGTCAGTTATAACGCTAACACAAATGACGCTTACAATATGTGGAATGTAGGCTCGCAATCATTAACTTCAGTCATCGCCAATTCAAGTTCTACACAAGTATATAAGAATAACGCAGCTGTCACCATGACCAGCACAGCCGCAATGCCCGCATTGACCTCAGTTTCAAGATATGCGATTGGGAAATATTATAACGCTAGTGGAATTTTGAGCGGCAAAATTCAAGAATTTGTAACCTATAACACTGACCAAGCAAGCAATCGCACTGCAATAAGCACTAACATCAACGATTTTTATTCAATTTACTGAGAAGAAAAGTGACTCAGCAAAGAAAACGAGGTTTAGAAATGTCGCAAATGAAAACGGTGCGATAAATGAAGCGCAGCTACATTAGGCAAAAACACCTCATTTGCAGTTGGCTATGAATCTGATGCTGCAATTATCCAGACTCACTCAGAGGCTGCATCTGACGCTAATCAAGTTAATATAGAAGGCATAAGTGATTATGCTGACAAACCAAGAGTTTTAACCTTCACCCACTCAAGTACTGAAGGAAACGAAATCTATGTTAATGCAACTCTCGCAAATGAAGACACAACTTTAAATGCCTACAACTCTTGCAATCGGCAAAGGCTGTAATGGAGAAATAGGCGAAATAGCAATTTTTGACAGAAAGCTAAAAACATCAGAAAGAACATATATCGAGAATTATTTAGCTAAAAAATGGAAAGCTCCAAATAATAGAGATTCTATTCCGGTTTGTACTAGCGGCACTTTATTTAGCGATGTTTGTGATGCGGCTTGCTCTATAAGTGTTAACGGCTCTTCTGTCACTTCAACCCAGATCCGTAATTAGAATCACGTCATTATCTCTACTAACCCTTGATTTTATTAGCCTTGATCCGTGCTCCGCTCCTCACCGTATCGATGATACGCTTTCGGAGGCAGTGCTCGATCAAAGCTAATAAAATTAAGGGTTAGCGAGATACTGTCGCAATTCTAATGACGGATCTGGGTTCAATTGCAGTAGGAACTTCCTTACAAATTCCTTGTGATCAAGCTGGATATATCGGAACTACAACTGCAACATATACTTGCACATCAGGAGCTTTGTCAAACCGCAAGAACCTACTTAACAGGAACGAAAGGTTAGAGTATTGCGGATGGCGGAGTTGCGCCTTAAAAATTTAAAACTAGTGAAGTGCTAAAAAATGAGGAGTTAATTTTAACGCCGTCAAAAAAGTGGAGTTAAAATTGCTAAAGTGTGCGGCGGCGTTTCACGCTTGATTTATGAAAAAGTGTCACAAATTCTATTTTTGAATAATTTTTTCTTTAACAGATTTTGTTTGGTTTTGACGAAACTTCTCTAACTTTTTGGCTAATTTTTCATCGCTCAAAGCAAGTATTGCAATTGCTAAAAGTGCGGCATTTTTTGCTCCTGCTTCTCCAATTGCTAAACATCCAACCGGAATTCCTGCAGGCATTTGGGCGATTGAAAGAAGCGAATCTAATCCTTTTAGGGCGCGGCTTTCAACCGGAACCCCTAAAACCGGCAAGTCAGTAATTGCCGCCACCATTCCCGGTAAATGTGCAGCTCCACCAGCTCCAGCGATGATTATTTTTATCTCTCTTTCTTTTACCGATTGGCAAAAATCATAAAGCCTTTTTGGAGTGCGATGTGCCGAAACAACTTTGGTTTCAAAGGCAATTCCAAAATCTTCGAGAATTTTGCAGCTATGTTGCATTGTAGCAAAGTCTGACTTGCTACCCATGATAATTGAGATTTTTTTCATAAAAAATTTTGAGTTTCTGTTGCAGTTTCTAAATTAGTCGATTGTTCCAAAAAAGCTTTTTCTCTTTATTAAAACAGAATCTTCTCTTCCATCAATTACTTTTCCATCAGCGCAGTAATATGATAAACTTCCCGCTCCACATTTATCACCGTCGACCCAAGGAGTAGTGCAAGTGGTGTTGTGATTGCAATTGTTAAAATTTAATTGAGTTACTCTGTCTCCGCCATTTCCGCAGCCGTTTCTGTCAGTATCATTTATTGTGAAAACCTGATCAGTGTAACCAGTGCCGCAGTCTAATCTTCTACACCGTCCTTGATAATCTATGTCAGCAGTGCTTCCGAGGCAATTTGAGCAGATTGTGCAGCCGTTCTGAATATTGCCAAATGTTCCGTCGCTCTGACATGTAACGGAAGGAGTTGCGCCCCTATCATAATTAACTCT
>JACCDN011055189.1_pt1 | contig 20813 bp, 15 predicted proteins | sample 7441691 | NCBI WGS metagenome assembly JACCDN01 (sample SAMN15323439, study PRJNA562643) | freshwater metagenome | isolation source: river surface water | place: USA:Blue River Watershed | collected 2017-08-16 | reverse complement strand
TGAAAAAATGGACATGGATCGGGGCATTGGCGCTGTTGATCGGCGCTGGCTATTTGGGTTTTCAGCAATATAAAATCTATATTCCCGGTATCATCAGCGAATGGCGCGAACCGATTGGCGAAAACCGTCCCATTGCATGGGCGCAGGGTCCTGCGGTCGCACCCTCTGGCAAACGTCCGCCCAACGTCATCCTGATTGTTGCCGACGATTTGGGCATGAACGACATCTCGCTGTATGGTGGCGGCGTTGCCGGTGGCGCAGTGCCGACTCCGAACATCGACTCCATTGCCAAACAGGGTGTCAGCTTTGCCAATGGCTATGCCGCGAATGCCACCTGTTCCCCTTCGCGCGCAGCGTTGATGACGGGGCGTTATCCGACACGGTTCGGTTTTGAATTTACCTCTATTCCAGCGGCATTTGCCTCAAACCTGGCGCATAATGGAGGGAACTCACCCTATCCGACCATCTATCATGAAGAACTGAACCGCGACCTGCCGGCTTATGCCGACATGGGCGTGCCCAATGCGGAAATCATGTTGCCCGAAATACTGAAAGCGCAGGGCTATCACAATATCCACATCGGCAAATGGCATCTGGGCGAAGCCAAACCATTGCGGCCAACGTCGCAAGGCTTTGACGAAAGCCTTGGCATGCGCGCGGGCGGCGATTTGTTTATGGCCGAAGATGACCCGCAGGTCGTCAATGCAAAGCTGCCATGGGACCCGATCGACCGCTTCTTATGGGCGAACCTGCCACATGCGGTTTATTGGGGGGACAGTGCGCGCTTTCGCCCCAAAGGACACCTGACTGACTATTTCACCGACAATGCATTGGCCGCAATTGACGCGAACAAGAACCGGCCTTTCTTCATGTACCTCGCCTATAATGCGCCGCACACCCCACTGCAGGCGCTGAAATCGGACTATGACGCGCTGCCGCAGATTAAGGACCATACCCAGCGCGTCTATGGCGCGATGATGCGTCAGCTTGACCGGCGGATTGGCGACGTGCTGCAAAAGTTGAAGGACACCGGGCTCGACGACAATACGCTTGTTATCTTTACCAGCGACAATGGCGGCGCTTGGTATACCGGCATCAAGGATCACAACACGCCCTATCGCGGCTATAAAGGTACCTTCTTCGAAGGCGGCATCCATGTGCCGATGATGATGCGCTGGCCGGGCAAGATCGCACCGGGGACGGTTCGCAACGATGTCGCGCAGCACCTTGATATGTTTGCAACCATTGCAGCGGCAACCGGTGCGCGCGTGCCCAGCGATCGCAAAATGGACAGCTTCAACCTGTTTGGCACTGGACCGAAACACGAAGTGACCTTCTGGCGTTCGGGGCATTACCGCGTTGTGCGCGCAGGCGACTGGAAATTGCAAGTTTCCGAACGTCCCAACAAAGTGTGGCTATTCAACCTCGCCACCGATCCCACCGAGCAGGTCAATTTGGCGGCGAAGGATCCGGCAAGGGTGGCGGAACTGCGCAAGTTGATTGAAGCGCAAAACGCCGGACTTCCAAAGCCCCTTTGGCCCGGCCTACTTGAAGGCGCGATCCGGATTGATGTTCCGTTGAATGCGGCATGGAAAAAAGATCAGGAATATGTCTATTGGGCGAACTGATCCCGTAGAGATGTTTGCGGAAATTCAGCCTATCCCGGCCTGTGTCGCAAAAGCATTTTGCAATGCATCCAACACAGGGTCAGGCCCGCCATTTTTGAGCGTGATTGCGCTTACGTCATAACGTGCCGCATAGCTTGGGTGCATCGGCACGACCGTCAGGCCGAGCGCACGCGCGTCCCTATGGGCGAACGAGGCTGGCAATAATGTAATCATGTCGCTGTCGGCGACCAAGGCCAAGCACGAGACAAGACTTAGAACGCGGTAATGCGGGAAACCCGCGTTGCGATATTTTTCTTCCACGTCGGTTGGAATGGCAGAGCGGTAGATTTTCCCGTAGCCGGGAATGGCCCATTTATATCGCAGCATCTCATCAATGCTAAAGTCGCGGTAAAACGCGGGATGGTCCTGACGCATAACCGCGACATAGGCCTCGTCGATTATCCGACTTATGTGAAACAACCGCTTTTCGGGAATGGCGCTAACGGTCGTTGAATGGAAAAGCAGCAAGTCCGCTTCCCGCTGGCGCAACCGTGCTGCGGCTATGTCCAGAGGCAGGGTTTCCGCCGTCACGCGAATGTTCGGATGGGACTTGTAAAATGCAGCAAGCGCTGGCGCCAATGATGCTTCGATCACCGCAGGGCCGGCAATCACCCGCAGATGTCGGTTACCGGTTAAGACCTCATCGCCAATTTGATCAGCCAGAGCCAAAAGCTCCTCTGCGCGGTGCGCAAGACGGTTGCCGGCATCGGTGGGGACGACGCTGCGCGTGGTCCGGTTGAACAATTCTGCGCCCAATTCTTGTTCGAGCAATTGCACCGATTTTGTCAGCGCCGAATGCGTCATACCAAGCTCACTGGCGGCGCGGCTAAAACTCTTGTGGCGATAAACCGCGACGAACCGGGATAGCCTATTCAGATTTATATTCATGTTCCAATAATTACATAATATGCATTTATTATTCAATTTTTTATATCGCCAACCAGACTATTCCTTGCATTAACCGCGGGGGGAGAAATTTGTGACAGTTACGCAGCTCATCAACCAAAATTGGGTCGTCATATCCCTTGCCGCTTTTGGGCTGGGCATTTTGTTTGAACTGGGTGCCATTCGCTTCCTCAAACGGAAGGGCAACGTCCCGGCAAAAGACTCGTTGCTGTCGATATTTCTGGGGCTGGCAAGCGATCCGGTAAATGCAATATTTGCGTTCATCACCACGGCCGCTTTATTTGCGACAGCGCCCTTTGCGCTTGGCGAAATACCGATCACATGGGGATCGTTCCTATTGTGCTTCGTGCTCGATGATCTGCGATTTTACGTGCACCATCGCATATGCCACCGCGTCCGTTGGGGCTGGGCCATGCATGTGGTCCATCATTCATCCACCAATTTCAACATGCCCATTGCGCTGCGCCAAAGTTGGATGAAGCACTTTACCGGAACGATGATGCTCAAAATTCCGCTGATTTTAATCGGCTTTGATCCGGTATTGGTTGTTTTTTGCGGGATACTTAACGCAACCTACCAATTCTTCCTCCACACCGAAACGATCGACCGTTTGCCACGGTGGTTTGAATTTATTTTCAACACGCCGAGCCACCACAGGGTGCACCATGGCCGCAATCCAGAATATCTGGATGCGAATTTCGCCGGTACTTTGATCATCTGGGATCGCATGTTTGGCACATTCGTCGAGGAGGACCGCGCCGTGCCGGTTGACTATGGCTTGGTCAAAAACCTTGAGACGTTTAATCCATTCACGATCTTAACCCATGAATATGTCGGCATATTGCAAGATGCGTCGCAGCGCGGGCTGAGCCTGTGGCAGCGCTTTTGTTACATTTTTGCGCCGCCCGGCTGGAGCCATGATGGCTCACGATTGACGTCCGAAGACATTAAGCGGGAGGCTGGTTTGCTCCCTGAAGCCACCACGCCAATAACGCTTACGAGAACATGATGCCTGCCCATTATGCTTTATCCGACGCCGCCATTGTGTTGGTCACAATTTTTGCTGGCAATGCGCTTTGGCGAAATGGTCGACATTTACCGGCATTTGCAATGGCCTGCTTTGGCGTTGCGGCCTTCATCGGCGTGGTGCGTTTTGGGGCTGGCTTGCAGGATGCACTCGCCGCTTTGCATGGCGGTGCATCTCAATTGTTGGGCCTTGCGGGGGCCGTGGCGATATTATCCAGTTATCTGTTCCGTCCCGCGGATAGACACATAATATCGATAATCGCACTCACCCTGTGCGCGGCGACCGCGATCTTTTTGTTCGCGCAACCGCTGCTCGGCCCTGTTTTCCTATTGGCGTTAGTGATCGTATTTTTTGCCTCAATCGTGCGACCCGGCCCGTCGGGGCGGACGTGGCTTGTGCCAATTGGTTGCGCCGTGATGCTTGCAAATACGTTGTTCATTCGGCGCGCGGCGTGGCTTGATGAGGCTGTGGCCTGGCACATATATCATGTGCTCATAGCCTTGGCGCTGGCTGCACTCGCCAAGGGTTTGATGTCCACCGAACGGGGCCGCACTGATCCAGCCTCGGTTTATGCGCGCCGCAATGGTCTATAATTGACGTTCAATCTCGAGAAAATCGGCGTCGCTTGGCGCCCAATCGCTCGCCATTACGCCACCCGCACTGAACAATGCGGCAGATATGCCGTGCGCCCCTGCTTGAGCCCATGTTGCTTTCAAAACCTCTGCCAAAGGATCATCGACAAAGCCATTGTCGCCGCGAATATGGCATAGCCATCCGCTGACGGCGGTCAGGATAGCGGGGCATCGTTTCCCCCTCGCCTGTTGGCTGGCCAGCGTGGCCAACCAGCGCTGGGGGATTTTCTGGCTGCCATCCATCGCAATCTGAATGAGCCGGTGGTTGAGGGCGGGGTTTTGAAACCGCGCGATCAATGCGTCGGCATATGCGTTGAGATCTTGTCCCGGCGCGGGCTCCAGACTGGTCGCTGCTTCGTCGCGCATCAATGTGTTTGCCAATGCCGCCAATTCAGGATCAGCGATGGCCTGATGCACAAATTCATGGCCGCGCTTCAAACCCAAATAGGCAAGCGCGGAATGCGCACCATTTAGCAGACGCAGCTTGGCCTCTTCATAAGCATGGACATTGGATGTCATCAACGCGCCATGCTTTTCCCAAGCTGGGCGCGGCCCGGCAAAATTGTCTTCAATCACCCATTGGCTGAACGGCTCTGTCACCACCGTCGCATCATCGCGCAGGCCCGTAAGCGCTTCGGTCCGCGTCCGGTCAGCTTCGGTGGTTGCCGGAACGATGCGGTCGACCATCGTCGATGGGCACGCACATTTTTCCTCGAACCAGCTCACAAGCTCCGGCGCATGACGATGGAGATATGCGATCATCAGTCGTTTCAACTGCGCGCCATTTCCCGCAAGATTATCGCAACTCATCAACGTCAGGCCGGGTGATCCGGCGTCACGTCGCCTCCGGAATGCTTCCGCCAGATAGGCATATACCGAGCCACTATCCGCAACATCAAAGTCGATTGTGCCGTCGGGCGCGCGGCAATAGCCTTTTTCGGTGATGGTGAAGCTGACGATATGCGTCGCCGGATTGGCCAAGGCAGCAATAAGCCGGTCGCGTTCCTCCGCAGCGACGATCACATCTGCAACCGAACCGATGACCCGGACCTTACTGCCATCTGCACTCTGTTCAACGAGCGCATAGAGCCCGCCTTGCGGACGCATTTGGTCGCGCACATTGGCCGAACGCAGCGACACCCCCAAGATGCGCCAATCACCGCTCTCTGCGGCCATTGCATCGTCGGTATAGGCGGCCTGATGCGCGCGATGAAACGCGCCGATACCGAAATGCACAATGCCAACGCCGCGCGCACTGCGGTCATATGCTGGCTGTGTAACCGTTACGGGCAAATGCGCGAGATTGGCGTCAGAAAGCCTCATAATTTATATGCTGCTTTTGCCAGATTATAGCTCAGGTCCACCGCAAGCTCGGCTGCTTCCCATTCTTCCATGCGGTGTTCGGCAACCAATTGCGCCAGAAAGCCGCAGTCGATCCGGCGGGCAACATCGTGGCGCGCCGGTATCGACAAGAATGCGCGGGTGTCGTCATTGAACCCGACCGTATTATAGAAACCGGCGGTTTCCGTCATCTGGTTGCGGAAGCGACGCATCCCTTCCGGGCTGTCGTGGAACCACCATGCGGGCCCAAGCTTCAGCGCTGGATAGTGTCCCGCCAACGGTGCCAGTTCGCGCGCGTACGCGGTCTCGTCGAGCGTAAAGAGGATGATCGTCAGGTCGGCATTGTTGCCATGCTTCGCCAGCAATGGGTGCAGTTCATGCACATAGCCAGTGGACGTCGGAATATCCGCCCCCTTGTCGCGTCCGAATTGATGGAACAGCGACGGGTTATGGTTGCGGAACGCGCCGGGATGAATTTGCATGACCAAGCCGTCGTCAACACTCATGCCCGCCATTTCCGTCAACATCTGCGCGCGGAACAATTCTGCATCCGCGGCGGAGCATGATCCACGCACGACACGGGCGAACAGCGCCTCTGCCTCGGCCGGCGACAAATCCGCCGTACGCGCGGTCGGGTGACCATGATCAGTGGACGTCGCCCCCATCGATGCAAAGAAGGCGCGGCGCTGGCGGTGCGCAGCCAGATACCCCGTCCAGCTGAAGCAATCCTCTCCCGTTATATCCGAGAGGGTTTTCAGATTATCGACAAAGCCTTCGAATTCGGGGTCAATAACTGGATCAGGGCGATACGCCGTTATGACACGACCCGACCAGCCGCTGTCGCGTATCGCTTGATGGTGGCGCAAATCGTCGAGGGGGTTCTCGGTGGTGGCGATAACCTCAATATTATAACGCTCAAACAATGCCCGCGGCCGGAAGGCACTGGTTTCGAGCTTTGCGGTAATCTCGTCATAATAATGGTCTGACGTGTCGGCCGACAACAGAACGTCCAAGCCAAAGCTTTCGGCAAAGACCCAATCGAGCCACATACGCGAGGGCGTTCCCCGAAACAGATGATAGCGTTCGGCAAACAGCCGCCAGCTTTCGCGTGGGTCCGCATCGGCGTTACGGATGCCGAGCGCCTCAAGCGGAACACCTTGCGAATATAACATCCGCAGGACGTAATGATCGGGATGCAAAAGCAATTCCGTCGCATTGCCAAAAGACGCATCGGTCGCCCACCATTCGGGATCGGTATGGCCATGTGGGCTGATGATCGGCAAGCCAGCCACGTCGGCATATAGCCGGCGGGAGATATCCCGAACCGCAGGGTCCGTCGGAAAAAGCCGGTCAGAATGAAGTTTCAAGGGCGTAGTCAAGGTAAAGCCTCATAGGTGAAATTGCGAAAGCGGACTTCGCCTTGTCCGGCGGCATAGATCGCTGGACGCAGCGAAAGGAAATCATAAGCGACATTATGGTGATAGCCCGATACTTCCATTTGGACGTCGAACTTGCGCCATGTCTTGCGGCCATCATCGCTGGTGTGAATGGTCAGGATGTTGTGGTCATTCGTCAGACGGATCGATAGTTTCGACACAGCGCTACCGCCGGGGTCGCGTTGTCCTGGAATGGCGCCGCGCGGCCGTTGCAGGCCATAGCGATGCATGACAACGCCTTTGCTACCAAAACCCAATCCTGCATAAAGCCTGCGATTGTAGAACAGCAATATGCCGCCTTCCGCTCCGGGATCGGTTTCAATATCCACAATGACGCGGTACGCCTGATCCCCTGCCAACGCGCATAAGGGCGAGCAATCTGACGGCGTCTTGCCCTTGGCCGCCATATGCAGGGTGCCGCCAACCCGCTTCAGCCTGTTGGCTTCTTCATTGGCTGGATCATAAAACGCCCATTGCGTGCCCATTTTGTTCGTCGAAAAATCATCCGACAATGGCGCGCCATGTGGTTGAGGGCCAATGTCGCGCGGCTTCTTAATCGGGCGGGACAAATCCCCACCCAATGGACGCGGCCAGCCATCAGCGTCCCATTTTACGGGCTCAAGCAGCGTCTGCCGACCCAACGTCCAATAGCCATTTTCATAGCCATGATACATCATCCAATATCTGCCGCCCGGGCCTTCGAACAATGTCGCATGCCCGCGCGACCACCATTTTTCACGCGCAGAAAGGGTGCGGATTAACGGATTGCGCGGACAATTCTCCCAAGGGCCGGCAAGCGATTTGCTGCGCGCCATAATGACCATATGGCCAGTGGGCGGGCCAGCGGTGCCGCCCACCGCAGTCGTCATATACCAATAGTCACCGCGCTTCATGATCTTCGGGCCTTCGGGCGCGAATGTTTCAACCACCCATTCTTCCGGATAACGCCACGGGTCGTAGACATGCTCGACATCGCTGACGGTCGATAAGCCGTCGCCTGATAGCTGAACACGGTCTCCACCGGAAAGAAACAGCCAACGCGTGCCGTCATCGTCTGCGACATGTGCGGGGTCGATATGCAGGGGCAAATTCAGGTCAACCGGGTCGCTCCACGGCCCCTCGATCTTGTCCGCGGTGATGACGTAGATCGATTTCTTTTCGGGGGTTCGCGCCGGAATGTAGCAATAGAAACGGCCGTCATGTTTCACCAAATCGGGTGCCCACACCGAACCGATTGGCTGTGTTAGCGCAGCGGTAACGGGTCGCCAGTTCACAAGGTCTCGGCTGTGCCAAATGACAATGCCGGGATATGCGTCAAAGGTGGAGAAAGTGAGATAATAATCCTCTCCATCACACACCAATGACGGATCGGGATGATCGCCGGCAAAAATGGGGTTGAGGAAACGACCGTTGCCCAAATCGGCACGACGTTGGCCTTCAAATCCCTTCGCCCAACGCATCGCTGCATGTGGATCAAGGCTGGAGGTAGCGGCCGATCCTTGCGCGCGGGCTGCGTAAGGCAGCAGAGGCGTGGAACCCAAAAGCAAAAGGCTCGTGCGGCGGCTGATCATCGCTTCATTCCTTTTAGACCTGCCTAAGGTAACCGGTGTCATTCGCACTTTGCTGTGAAGTCCGCTGCCTGTCAATGGAACACCGCGTGAAGATTTAGCTCCAAACTTTAGACGGGTTCAAGCGGCCTCGGTTGCTGTGGCATCGGCCAGCGGCAGTTCGATAGTGAATTGCGCGCCTTTACGGCTCGATTTGGCGCGCAACACGCCGCCCATGTCGCGAATGATGCCATAGCTAATCGATAGTCCAAGCCCAGTGCCTTCCTTGGGCGGCTTCGTCGTGAAAAAGGGCTCGAATATCTTGGGCAAGACATCTGGAGCGATACCAGGGCCGTTGTCAGCCACGGTGATAAACGCCGACCGCTCATTGCGATCAATGGTGATTTTTATTTCACCCTCTGCGCTGTCACCCGCATCATGCCGGCTGCGAATGGCGTCATTGGCATTGATGAACAGGTTCAAAAGAACCTGCTCCAGCATCACGGGCAACGCCCGGACGTAAATGCCCGATGCTTTCACTTCAGTGACCAGTTGTGTCCCGTCGAGCTCCATCTGTGGTTCGGCCATCAGGATCACGGCTTCAACGGTGCTTTGGATATTGATCGCGGAAGGTGCTTCCTTCGACGTACGGCCAAATATCCGCATCTGCAGCAATATGGCGGAGGCGCGTTCGACCTGCGCCACAATATTTTCAAGTTTCGGAATGAATTTTTCTGCTTCTAATCGACCCCGAACCGCGTTCTCGCGCAAGTTTGACGCCGCCAATTTGATGAAGTTCAACGGCTGGTTTAACTCGTGCGCCGTACCCGACATCATCCGGCCAAGGCTTGCCATCTTGTCCGATTGCAAAAGCTGGTCCTCGGACGCCTTTTGTTCGGAAATATCCATGATGATGCCAACAGCTTCTTGCTCTGCCCCCTGCGCCGTGGGCTCAACGGATAGCGTGTCATATACCCAGACATAGCTGCCGTTTTTGTGCCGGAGACGGTATTCAGCCGCGTACACTTTTCCCGGCTCCAAATGTCTAAATGCAGCCATGCAGTACTCATAGTCGTCCGGATGAATGGAGCTGCTCCACCATTTGTCCGTCAAACCTTCGGCCGTCGAATAGCCCAGCATTTGTTCAAGTGACGGGCTGATATAGGTCATGTCCGTCCCTTCCCCATTGGCGACGTCAACGGCATAGACGATGATAGGCGCATGCTGCGCGATGCTGTTCAGCCGGCGTTGATAGCTTGCCAACGCTCCGCGCTCGCGTCCGAACGAAGCCGCTGCAATCGCTATCGTTCCCGAAATCTCGCTAACTTCCTCAATAAATATGTCGTCAGACGCAGGTTGTGATCTTCCAAACTGCGTAAGGTCCGCGGCTGCCTGCGACACACGCCGTAACACATTCGACGCCTTCAAGCTCATATGCGATGCCAACAGTCCAATCAGAAAAACGAACGTGATGACCGCAAGAAAATGAAGCAGTTGTACCGCGCGCGCTTTCAGCACCGCAGGTCCAAGCGGAAGCACTGAAGCGACTTGCCAATCCGGCAGAGCAGCAATGGGTCCCATTCTAACAATTTGCGAGTCACGCAGATCGGACGTGATGGCACGATCATAATCGACTGCACTTAAAAGAACGGGTTTTGTAAGAGCAGTCGCCTGCTGACTTTGGGACATGGAGCCGACAAGGGTACGCACGTTTGCGGCGACATGAGTCAGCGCGAATGTCCCTTGGGCCGGGCTGATGAAAACAATATTGTCCAAGACGTGCTGGCCGGGGATTTCGACAAGATCATGCCAGGTAGTCGGACGTAATATTGCGACAATATAGTCCGCTTGGCCGTTTCGAACATGCGGAACGACCAATGCAAAATTGACATTCGATCGCCCTTGCCCAAGATTTAACGCAACCAAGCGCGCACGCTTGTCCGTTAAAGGCGATAAATCCGCTTTGGTCCGCGTTGCTCCGATAACCGAACCACCTTCCGCCGATGCAAACGCCGCCAGGCTTTGATTGGGGGCCAAGAAAGCAATTTTCTGGAATTCAGCCGAAAATTCCTTCGGCCAACGACCATCGGACTGGCCGCGGGGAAGATCGCCATTATCTGCATAGCCCCGCAGCAGCATGGTTCGTGAATCGACCCACGCACTCAACTTTGCGTCCGCGACGCTGATGCGCGATTCAAGATTTCTGTTAACCTCGTCCATCGTGGCACGTTCACGCGACGGCCTATCCAGCGCCATATACACCGTCGTCGGGATGAGCACCGTTCCCATGAATAACATGACGGTAAAGCATTCAACCCGGATCTTTGGCCAATGCCCGAATTTTCCGAACGGATTTCGGCTTAAAATGGCAACATAGATGATCTCACCAAGAACAACGTTCAATATTCCGTTGGCGATTTGCTTTGCGACCACGAGGGCAACCGACAGCTGATCCAGTTTCAGGATGCCGCCATAGAATAAGAACAATAAAGGCGCGCCCGCCACTATCCAGTACAGAACGACGCTGCGTACAGGCGATGAGCGGGGCGCAACGACGGCGATAAATGCCGCTTCGCATACCGACACGATCCAACCCCATGGGTGGTTCAACAAGATGATCGAACCGATACTTGACACTGAAGCCGCAAGCACAAGAGACTGCGGAGCCAGCACGCGCACAAACACATATACCAGCGCGTTGCCGAGTACAAAGTTCGTGCCCCAACCAAGCTTAAGCTCGAAAGTGTTCAGGAAAAGCCCTGCAACACCGATAAATAGCGCAATCAGAAGTTCTGTTTTGGGAATATCCCGGATCGCCGGGAATCCGGTCCAGCGGCGGCTCAACACACCAACACCGCCCGGATAGCGGCGACCAATGCATCCGTGTCCGCTGGCTTTAGAAAGATGGGGATGTCCGCCAAATCGTCGCCTAGCTGCGTGCTGGCGTCGCCCGTCAGTATCATGAAATTAACATGACGCCCTTCCGGCAGGGCAGCGCGCACGCCATTAATCATGCTGATGCCATCCAGATGTGCCATGCGCAGGTCAGTGATGACAACTGCAATGGTGGGCGTTTCAAGCACCATTGCCATGCCTTGAACGGGATCAGCACAAGTCAACGTTCTGAACCCCGCAAGTTCGAAAAACTCCTGATATTCGGGCAGAATTTCGTACTCGTCATCGATAAGCAAAATGCTTGAGGACGAATGAAATGGTGGGGCGTCAGCCCCTTTCAGCAGTGAATTCATGAAGCATCCCAACTATGCATTTTCTGCTAGTGTATATGCATAGCTAATTTCAACCTGTTTTACATCTAAAACAGGCATCGCAGCGCAACCGGCCCTCACATTTTAGCGTCTCCTCGGTTTACCTGTTGATATTAGAAGAAAACAACGGACTGACACCGAAGCGCCACATGATCACATTCGAATAGATTTGCCCTGGACGAAGAACAATTGAAGCAAAAGAGGGTTGGTTGACAGCGTCCGGAAACATTTGCGGCTCAAGCGCAATCGCATCGCCGATTCCATAGCTTTTGCCTGCCTTTCCCGACGTCGTTCCGTCAAAGAAATTGCCAGAGTAAAATTGCAACCCCGGCTGGTTGGACAGCAACGTCATCGTCCGCCCGGACACTGGATCTTCCAAATGTGCCATCAATCGGGGTTCGCTGGTGACTTGCGCACCCATGATCCAATTATGGTCATATCCGCCGCCATGGGTCAGTTGAATGTCGGTGTTGCTGCGAACATATTTGCTAATCGGCATGGGTTTACGAAAATCAAATGGCGTCGCAACAACGCTGCGGCGTTCACCCGTTGGAATAAGCGCCGCGTCCACCGGCAGAAATTGTTCGGCGGCGATCGTCAGCACATGATCCATCGCATCATAGGCAGCCCCCTCACCGCCCAAATGCCAATAAGCATGGTTCGTCAGGTTCACGCAGGTCGGCGCATCGGTGACGGCTTCGTAATGCACTGACAGCGCATTATCGGGGTGCAATTGATAGGTTGCGGCAACCGTCAATATGCCGGGATATCCCTGATCACCATCGGGGCTAATGTGCGACAGCGTCACCGATAAGGCCTCTTCATCACAATCCGTGATCGCCCAGTTCACCTTGTCAAACCCGACATCGCCCCCGTGCAGCGAATGCACACCGTCATTGGCGGGAACGCTGTACACCTTGCCATCAAGATCAAAACGCGCACCGGCGATACGGTTGGCGACCCGGCCGACGGTCGCGCCGAAATATTGCCGCTGCGCGACATATTCCGCAATATCGGCATAGCCCGTTGTAACGTCCGCAAAGTTACCCTTGGCGTCGGGCACACAGACCGACTGGATAGAAGCGCCATAGCTGATGATCCGGACCGACATGCCGGCGGCATTGGTCAGCGTCACCGCGTGGACAGCTTCACCACTGGCCAGCGTTCCAAAAATGTCACGCTGTAAGCTGGGTTGGGTCACGCCGTTTTCCTGTGCATGTCGTTATCAATCTATAGCAACACGCGCTTTCATAATTGAGCGCTTATACGCCCTGACCATTTTCGGCAGCGTTATCGTAGCGTATTTCAAGATACCGGCCACGCACCGCTAATTTATCGAGCTCACCGCGCGAAATCTGGCCGGTCATCGTCTCGATTTCGCGGTCGATGGTCTTCAGGCCATCGACCAGCTGCTGCGCAGGTGTCTTTCCGGCATGCTCCTTGTGCCGAAGGCTATCGGGAATGCGTTTATAGCCGTTAATCAGCTCGGGCAGATGCTCCCCCACAAGCTTCCGGACTTCACGGGCCGCAGGGTCATTGTCGTCAAGCGTTTGCAGTTGCGGCGCAAGCTGGTCCAACCGAAGCCCGATATCTCGCATCAACGACACTGCTGGCGCGGGCAATGCAGGACGCTGTGCCTCAAGCCAAATCTCTGTTTTTCCCGCCAATGTGCCCAGATCGGTGATCTTCAGGCTCTCCGATGTGGGCATCGGCATTTGCGGGAAACGCATCAGGACATAGGCTGCGGTTGTCACGAGCAGGGCGGTGATCATCACGCCCCAAAAACCGATGCCGCCAATAATTCCGCCGATGATGCCTGCGCCAATTAAAACAGCGCCGACCGCCATTATGGCTTTGCTCAACTTGCCCCAGAAATGTGCGCGGCGCAGCGCCTGCGACTTTGTCCCGATGGGGGCAAAGCGGACGTTGCGCAGCGACCGTGCCGCGCCGTTAAGGATGTCGTCGGAATTGGATGCGGGGCTATTCACTGGCTTCCCTAAATGTTGTCATTCCCGCGAAAGCGGGAATCCATGACCTGAGATATAAATGTGCAGAATGCTCGGCGGTCCGCGCTGAACGTTCCGACCATGGATTCCCGCGTTCGCGGGAATGACAAAATATTATCCATAGTCACGATACCTCAAGTGACAGCAAACCGCTGTCCTGTACCGACTTGGTCGCCTGCGCCTGCCCTTCGGCACGCGCGATATAGCCCTTGGACTTTTCGACTTCCTTCTCAAGCGCCTCGGACGTTTGCTTCATGCTGTCGAGCGCCTTCATCTTGAAGGTGTCGATGGCGTCCATCGTGTCGTAAATATTCTGGAACGCACGGCTCAACGTTTCCAACGGAATGGTGGCGCCGGCGGCTTGTTCATGAATACGGCCCGTATTGTCGCGCAGCAACTGACCGGTGCTGTCGATGATATTCGCGGTCGTGGTGTTGAGCGCCGTAATCTGGTCCAAAACGAGCTTTTGGTTGGTCATCGCCTGCGCCACGGTAACGGCCGTGCGCAATGCGCCAACGGTGGTGGTCGATGCGCGGTCAACGCCTTTGACCAGTTCGACATTGTTCTTTTTAACCAGATCGAGCGCGAGATAACCCTGCACCGTCACCGCCATTTGCGTCAGCAAATCCTGCGTACGTTGGCGCACATAGAACAACGCGCTTTCCTTTATCGCGCGCGCTTTGGCGGGGTCAGACAGTTCAAGCTCAGCGGCTTTTTCTTCCAGTTTCGTATCCAACTGCTTGGACATGACAATCATCTGTTCGAGCTTGCCCATGGCAACCCACAGATTCTGCCGCTCAACGTCGATCGCGGCATTGTCCATCAACAGCTCATCCTTGCCATTGCCAAGGCGCGCGAGAACCGAGCTGATATGCGTTTGCGAACTTTGATAGCTGTCGAAATAATTGCGCAGCTTGTTGCCAAAGGGAATGATGCCAAACAGTTTCTGCTTGGTCATCAGATTGCCCTTTTTGGAAGGGTCCAGATCTTCAACAACGCGGCGCAATTCGGCGAGATCCGCGCCGACGCCGGAACTTTCGTCCATGCGACGAATGGGCTTATCGAGGAAGCGGTTCGACTGCGCCGATGCTTCCATAATTTCCTTGCGGCCCATGTTGGTCAATTGATCCACGCGCTTGCCGAATTCGGGGCTGTTCACATCCTGCGCGACCAAGTCAGCGACATAGGCTTCAACGCGCTGCGCAAGCTTGCTTTGCTGTTCATCGGTCACCGGCACCAAGCCCATCGCCTGTTGCGGCGCGACGGTCGGCACGGGGTCGGGCGGAGTCAGCTTCAGCTCTGGTACGGTTTGGGTAACGGTTTCAGTCGACATCGCTAAATCCCTCAGTAATTCTATAGCACAACAGATGGAGCGCGTGCCTGACCATTTCAAGCACTTAGCGTCCCCAGCTGTATTATTTTTCTAATACAGCGCTACCTTGCTCCTTCAAAGCAGCTTCGACCAGCGGCGATAATCCTTCGACAACCCGCGACACCCCTTTGGCATTGGGGTGGATGTTATCGGGCAGCATCAACGCGCCATCGGTCACCACACCTTCGAGGAAAAACGGATATATTGGCGCGTCATATTGCTTCGCGAGTTGCGGGAATATCGCATTGAAAGCATTGCCATAATCCTGACCCAGGTTCGGCGCGGCTATCATACCTGTTAGCATAACGGGAATTTCGCGCTGCTTCAGTTCGTCCAGCATCGCGACCATATTTGCTTTGGTTTCTGCAGGCTTGATACCGCGCAACATATCGTTGCCGCCAAGGCCAAGCACTACCAAATCAGGCTTGCGGTCCAGATTATCCAGCACAAATGCCAGCCGCGTTTTTCCCGCCGCCGTTGTGTCGCCCGATACGCCAGCATTGTGGACCCGCGCATTTATGCCATCGGCCTGCAACGCCGCCTGCAATTGCGGCGCGAGCCCTTCATTGGGGGCAAGCCTGTAGCCCGCATAGAGGCTATCCCCAAAGGCCACGACCAGCCGGTCATATTGCTGAACCTTCGCCGTGCCCTGCGCTTGCGCCTTATTTTCCGCTACAGGGTTAGACCCGCATGCAACCAGCCCTTGGATTGCGACAATAAGCGCACCATATAGCCAAAAACCTCTATTCATAAGGATGCTTCCTTGCACGCTCCGGTTAACATGAAAACGGATATGGCAATCCGTGCGGCAAATGTCACCCTAAGCCTTGGTTCCAACGATGCCGCGGTGTCGATTTTACGCGGCGTCGACCTTGAGGTGCCGTATGACAGCAGTGTTGCATTGCTTGGCCCATCGGGGTCGGGCAAGTCCTCACTTATGGCGGTGCTCGCCGGGCTTGAACAAGCCACTGGCGGCACTGTTCTGGTCGACGGTCTCGACTTTACGAAACTGGATGAAGACGCGCTGGCACGCGCACGGCGCGGGCGTATCGGCATTGTGCTGCAGGCGTTTCATTTGTTGCCAACAATGACTGCGCTCGAAAATGTCGCAATCCCGATGGAACTGGCGGGGATGGATGATCCGTTCGGCCGCGCAAAGGCCGAGTTGGAAGCGGTCGGCCTTGGACATCGGTTGACGCATTATCCATCGCAGCTGTCGGGCGGCGAGCAGCAACGCGTTGCCATTGCCCGCGCCATGGCCGCTGGCCCGAAAATCATATTTGCAGACGAGCCGACGGGCAATCTGGATGGGTCGACCGGTACGTCGATTGTCGACCTGTTATTCGCCCGCCGTGCAGCATTGGGCGCAACATTGCTGATTATCACGCATGACCCCGAACTCGCGCGCAAATGCGACCGCGTCATTGTGATGCAAGATGGCCATGTGGTGGAGCGTGAGGGTTGAGCCTATCTCTCGCCGCCATTTGGCGTATCTCGCGCCGCGATCTGTCCGCACGCATTCGCGGGCTTCGGCTGCTCGCAATATGCCTGTTTCTGGGTGTCGCGACATTGGCGGCGATTGGCAGCCTAACTGCAGGGATTTCAGACGAGCTTTCACGCCGCGGCCAGACGATCCTGGGCGGGGATATTGAGATTGGCATTGCACAGCGCGAAGCGAACGCCGCGGAAATGGCGGCGATGCGCAAGGCGGGTGCGGTCTCCGAAACCATCCGCTTGCGCGCAATGGCGATTGGCAACGATAGCCTGCTTGCGGAACTCAAGGCCATCGACAGTGCCTATCCGCATTATGGCGCGCTCACATTGCGCGAAGGTGGCTCGGCCAAAGCGCCGGCAAAGGGTGAGATTTACGTTGGGCCAACCTTGTCGGAACGGCTTGATATCGCAACCGGCGGCACCGTCCGGTTTGGCGAAGCGACGTTCAAGGTCGCAGGCATCATCGCGGAAGAGCCCGACCGCTTGGGCGAAGGCTTCACGCTTGGGCCAGTCGCCATCATCAACATGGCGTCGCTGCCGGACACCGGCCTCATCCAACCGGGCAGCATGTATGAGAGCAAATATCGCATCAAGCTTGGCCCGCAAGAGGACGCCGCAGCCGTCGCCAAAGCGCTTGAGGCACAATTCCCCTCCGCAGGCTGGGATATTACCGACCGGTCAAACGGCGCGCCGGGAACGCGGCGTTTCATTGAACGCATGGGGCAATTCCTAACGCTTGTCGGCCTCGCCGCATTGGTGATCGCCGGTATTGGCGTCGGCAATGGCGTCGGCAGCTATCTTGCCAGCAAACGCGCAAGCATCGCGACATTGAAGGTCACGGGCGCGGACAGCCAAACGATCTTCCGCATCTATATGCTGCAAATCCTTGCGGTCGCATCTGTCGCGATATTGGTTGGCCTTGGCGTCGGCAGCGTCATGCCGATGGCGATTGGCTGGGTGGCAGGCGACATCCTGCCCGTTGCGCCGGGTTTCAATGTGCATCCGCTCCCCTTGGCGGTCAGCGCTGTCTATGGCTTGCTGATCGCCTTGGCCTTTGCCCTGCCCCCACTTGCGCGTGCCCGCACGGTGCCTGCCGCCGGCCTGTTCCGCGCGATCGTCGAAGGCAACAGCCGTATCGACCGCAAAAGCACCATCTGGGTTATTGCCGCGATTTCCGCAATTGTGGCGCTGGCGGTTGTCACAGCACGCGAGCCGATGTTCTCGCTGGCTTTCATTGGCGCGGCGTTCGGCCTGTTGCTTTTGCTCACCGGCATCGCATTCCTGCTGCGCTTCATTGCCATCCGCCTGCCCCGTCCAAAGGCCCCATTGCCCCGGTTGGCCCTCGCCAACTTGCATAGGCCAGGCGCGCAGACACAAGCGCTCGTTGTCGCCTTGGGCCTTGGCCTGACCTTATTCGTCACACTGGCGGCCATTCAGACCAGCATCAATAACGAGATCAAGAACAGCGTCCCCGAACGCGCACCAAGCTTTTTCGTGCTGGATATTCCGCGCGACGGGGCTGCGAAGTTCACGACCATGGTCAAAGACGCAGACCCTGCCGCTACGATCAACCTCATCCCCGCGCTGCGTGGCACGATCATCGAATATGGCGGCCAACGCGTCGATCAATTGGAAGAACTACCCGAAGGCGCATGGGTGCTCAACGGCGACCGTGGCCTGACTTACAGCGCCGATATTCCCAAAGGCAGCGAGCTTGTGGAGGGCGAATGGTGGCCAGCCGATTATAAAGGGCCAGCGTTGGTCAGCCTTGATGCCGAAATCGCTAAAGTGCTCGATGTTGGTATTGGCGATAGCCTGACCATCAGCCTACTTGGCGTCGAAGTCCCCGCCAAGATTGCGTCACTGCGCACCGTCAATTGGGAGAATTTCGGCCTCAATTATGTGATGGTCTTCTCACCCGGCAGCCTCGATGCCGCGCCGCACAATATGGTGGCGACGTTGACGGTGTCAAAGGCCGCCGAGCGCGTCTTGGCCAAATCCTTACCGCCCGCGTTCCCTTCATCTTCCCTGATTGAGGTTGGCGAGGTCACGGCACAGATCACCAATTTGCTGAGCCAAATGGCGCAAGCCATCGCGGCGGCTGCATCCATCGCGATATTGGCGGGCATTGCTGTTCTGGTGGGTGCCATCGCCGCTGCGCGCCAGTCGCGCATCTATGACGCGGTGATTACCAAGATGCTTGGCGGCACACGCAGCCAGATATTGGGCGCACAGGCGATGGAATATGGCATCTTGGCCGTGGTCCTCGGATTGCTTTCCCTCGCGCTTGGCATGGGCGCCGCATATTATGTCGTCGTGCACATCTTCGATTTCAGCTTCGCGCCCGATTATGGCATATTGGCACTGACGTTGGTCGGTGGCGCTGGGCTGACATTCATACTCGGGATTGTCGGCTCGTTGCCAATATTGGCCGCGCGGCCGTCGGAGGCGCTCAGGAGTCTTTGAATACTCACCGTAGCCCTGAGCCTGTCGAAGGGCGCCTATCCGTGAGGCGTGCTTCGACAGGTTCAGCACTACGGTTTTTGATCTCCAGCCAAATGCGTCGCCATGGGTGCAGACAATATCAACTGGGCCATATGGTAGGCCAGCGTCGGTAACAGCACCATGCCAGCAATCGCTGGTGGGAATATCGTTGCGGCGAGCGGCGCGCCAATGGCGATGCTTTTCTGCCCGCCTGAAAATAGCATCGTAATCCGGTCACCGCGCGGCAGTTTCATGATCCCGCCCAGCACCCACGCACCGCCAAAGCCGATGACAAGCATGATCGAAAGCGCCACCGCCAGCCAAGCCAGCTCGTCACCGCGCACAATGCTCCAGATACCCGCAACAACGGCGCCTGAAAACGCGACATAGACCGCAATGGCAATCGACACGCGGTCCATCCATGTCGCGAGCGACTTGTGCCCATCGACCCATGGTTTGAACCAACGCTGCATCATCTGGCCAAGCGCAAAGGGCAGCAGCAAGATCAACGCAATCCGTCCCACGGCTTCGCCCGACACGCTGCCTTCGCCCACATGCGCCAGCAAAGCGAACAGCACGGGCGAAAGGACCACACCGACAAGGTTAATCAACGCGGCAGCCACCACCGATGCGGCAACATTGCCATTGGCCAATGCGCAATAGGCAGCCGCCGACTGCACCGTTGATGGCAAAATTCCAGTAAACAATATGCCGAGCGCCAGCGTGGCCGGAAGGACATTGTCGAAAATATGCGACAGCATTAATCCAGCGGCGGACATCACCCCAAATACAAACAGGAAAATCGCGCCCTGCAGGCGCCAATTGCGCACGCCGTTGACGACCTCTTGTCGTGGCAACCGGACACCGTTCAGGAAAAAGAGCACGAAAATCGCGGCGGACGAGATCATGGCCGCAACATTTGCCGCCGCCCCACGCACGGGTAGAAAGCTTGCCAGCAATATCGTGCCAAGCAGCAAAAGAACGAAGCGGTCAGCAAAGATACGGGCAAACATGGCGACGCTTTGACCTGAACAATCGCCTATTGCAACACCAGCGATGTTGCGCCGCAACACATATTGGGTTAAGGGCCCGCGAGAATCTGGTGGCATGTGGCTACCATGAAGACCTTCCAAAAGGCCCATTTCTAAATGTCATTGCGTAATATCGCCATCATCGCGCACGTCGATCACGGCAAAACCACCCTTGTTGACCAACTGTTTCGTCAGTCTGGTACCTTCCGCGACAACCAGCGCATCGAAGAACGCGCCATGGATTCGAACGACCTCGAAAAAGAACGCGGCATCACCATTCTTGCCAAGTGCACATCGGTCGAATGGAACGATACCCGCATCAATATCGTCGACACCCCAGGCCACGCCGACTTCGGCGGTGAAGTTGAGCGCATCCTATCGATGGTCGACGGCGTTATCCTGCTTGTCGATTCGTCCGAAGGCGCGATGCCACAGACGAAGTTCGTTACCGGAAAAGCTTTGGCCCTTGGTTTGAAGCCAATCGTCGTCGTCAACAAGGTGGACCGTCCTGACGAGCGTATTCAGGAAGTTTTGGACGAAGTGTTCGACCTTTTCGTTTCGCTGGATGCGACCGATGAGCAGCTCGATTTCCCTGTGCTCTATG
>JACCDN010022153.1_pt1 | contig 20814 bp, 21 predicted proteins | sample 7441691 | NCBI WGS metagenome assembly JACCDN01 (sample SAMN15323439, study PRJNA562643) | freshwater metagenome | isolation source: river surface water | place: USA:Blue River Watershed | collected 2017-08-16 | reverse complement strand
TTACTGGATACATGGTTTTTAAAATAGATTGTCTATAAGACATGTCTTTCTTTTTCATTAATAACGCAGCGGTTACTAATATGCCAATAGCAATTCCAATTTTTATCATGATCGATTTTTTAATCATACAATATTATTTCTAAAAGAGTCTCCTTTAGGGACTCTTTTACCCTATCAATTTCTTCAACAACCAACCCTTACCCTTATAAGGTGGATATTTTAAGTCTGGATCAATCCAAGTAGGTGTTTTCATCACTGATTTTAAATGTGTGAAAGTATCAAAACTTAATTTTCCATGATATCCACCCATACCGCTGAAACCACGGCCACCAAAAGGAAGTGCGTGATTGGTTAAATGCCAACTAGTATTGTTAACACAAGCTCCACCAGAAGGTACATTGGTTAACCAATATTGCTCTGTGGCGTTATCATTAGTAAAAACATAAAATGCTAATGGATTAGGATTTCTTCTGATAATGGATAAAGCTTCTTCATTGCTATCATAAGTTAAGATAGGAAGTATAGGTCCAAAAATTTCATCCTTCATTAGATTACTCTCCACAGAAACATTCGTCATTAATGTTGGTTCAATATGTAAACTAGCAGCATTGGATTTACCACCATATACAATAGTGCCATCTCCAAAATAACTCACTAATCTTTGCCATTGTTTTTCATTGATAATTTTTCCATAACCATTTGACGATTCTGTATTCACGCCATAAAATTGTTCAATGGCTTTAATTAATTCTTCAATTAAAATATCTTTAAAAGCAGTAGGCACTAAAACATAATCGGGCGCTACGCACATTTGACCAGCATTAGAAAATTTTGAATTGGCAATTCTTCTAGCAGCCACACGCATATTAGCATCCACCGCAATTAAAGCCGGGCTCTTACCACCTAATTCTAGCGTAACAGGTACTAATTTATCAGCAGCTTGTTGGTAAATAATTCTTCCCACAGTGGTACTACCTGTATAAAAAATATGGTCAAATCTAAAATTGCTAAACATGGCAGGTAAGACTTGCGCTCCCTCTCCTTCAACATATAAAACATAATTTTCCGGGAATAAAGCTTTACAAATTTTAGCCATCACAGCAGCGGTAGCAGGCGCAAATTCACTAGGCTTTAACACTACGCAATTGCCTCCAGCAATAGCACCAATCATGGGAGTAAACAATAATTGGAAAGGATAATTCCATGGAGCTATAATACAAACCACACCTAAAGGTTCTCTAACGGTATAACAACTAGAAGGTTGGTTTAATAAATTAGTAGGAACCGAATTGGGTTGCATCCACTCTTTCAAATGGTCAATGGTATAATTCAGTTCATTTAAGAAAAAGCCAATCTCAGTAGCCCAAGATTCTTCATCCGACTTCTTTAAATCGGTATGTAAAGCTTGGTATAAATCCTTTTCGTGCTCTAAAACTATTTGCTTTAAACGCTTAAGTTGAAGTAATCTAAATGCATAGCTTTGGGTAGCTCCAGACTGAAAATAATGCTTTAATCCCTCTAATTTAGTTAACATAACATGGCTTTTATAGTATAGCAATTTACTCTATTATAACGAAAGGGAGGATAGAATGGTTCACTCATAAAAATAATTGGCCAAATTGCCATTTTTTACATAATTTAACCTAGTCATTTTAACGATTATTCACATTTTAACGAATTGCTATGTCTAAGAGAAAATCAGAAAACTCTAGAAGAGATTTTATTAGAAATGCCTCATTGGCGATGGGCGGGTTTTATATCTTGCCAAGACACGTATTAGGTGGTAAAGGATTCACTGCACCTAGTGACAAATTGCAGATTGCAGGTATTGGTGCAGGTGGTAAAGGAGAGGGTGACTTATGGTCATTCTATCAAAGTGGAAAAGCGGATATCGCTTTCTTATGTGATGTAGACGATCGTCAATCAGTTACGAGTAGAAAACGCTATCCAAAAGCAAAATACTATAAAGATTATCGCGAGATGTTAGATAAAGAACACATGCATATTGATGCTGTTTCTGTATCTACGCCAGATCATATGCACGGTGTGCAAGCAATGGCTGCTATGCAGTTAAAGAAGCATGTATATGTGCAAAAGCCAATGGCGCATGATATTTACGAAGCAAGAATGATGACGCAAGTAGCAAAAGCCAATAATTTAGTTACACAAATGGGTAACCAAGGTTCATCAGGAGATGGCGTTCGTATGTTACAAGATTGGTATGCTGCTGGATTAATCGGAGATGTACATACTATTTATTGTTATACAGATAGACCAGTATGGCCACAAGGTGTTGTTAGACCAACTACTTCTTCTGCTATTCCTGCAGAATTAGATTTCAACTTATGGTTAGGTACTGCACCACAAAAAGATTATTTCGAAGGATTATTACCATTTAACTGGAGAGGCTGGTGGGATTACGGTACCGGCGCTTTAGGAGATATGGCTTGTCATATCATGGCACCAGCATTTGCAGTATTAGGATTAGGATATCCAGTAGCTGCAGAATGTAGCGTAGCAACAAGATACACTGCACCATGGCAAAGAGTTTACTCACCAGATAGTCCACCAGCAGCATCACATATCATTTTAACTTTCAAAGGACAAAATGGTAAACCAGATGTGAAATTACATTGGATGGATGGTGGTATTCAACCAGAAAGACCAGCAGAATTAGGACCTAACGAAGTAATGGGTGATGGTGGTAATGGTGTAATCTTCGAAGGAACTAAAGGAAAAATGATGGCTGGTACTTATGGTGTAAACCCACAATTATTGCCAACTAATTTAACTGCAACTACTAAAGTGCCTCAAACAATTGAGCGCGTTAAAGGTGGCGCAGAAGGACACTATGCTGCATGGGTGGAAGCTTGTATCGCAGGCCCAGGAAGCAAAGAGCATAAAATGTTAAGTTCACACTTTGATATCGCAGGTCCATTAACAGAATCTGTATTGATGGGTAATTTAGCAATTAGAAGCTTTGACTATAAAGGCACTGATAAGAAAGGATTAACTACCTACCCTGGTAGAAATATCCAATTATTATGGGATGGACCAAATATGAAGATTACCAATTTTGATCCAGCAAACCAATTTGTAAAGAGAACTTACAGAGATGGTTGGTCATTAGGAGTATAATACAACTATACCATAACAATAAAATAATCCCTCTCGATTTTCGGGAGGGATTATTTTTTATCTTCAATTCATCAAATTAAATAAACAGCAACAATGAACGATTTGAAAAATCAATTCTTATTAGATCCTACAATCACTTTTTTAAACTTTGGATCATTTGGTGCAACACCCAAGCCAGTTTTTGAAAAATACCAAGAGTGGCAAAGGGTTTTAGAAGCAGAGCCAGTTCAGTTTATTGCATTTGATGGATATCAATATTTAGCAAAATCAAGAGAGGTGTTGGCGAAGTTCATCAACTGCTCAGATAAAGACGATTTAGTATTTGTGACCAATCCAAGTTTTGCAGTGAATATAGTGGCGAAAAATTTTCCTTTAGAAAAAGGAGATGAAATTCTAGCCACTGATATTGAATATGGTGCCTGTGATAGAACCTGGGATTATTATTGTAATAAAGCAGGCGCTAAATATGTTAGACAACATATCAACCTCCCCATAACCACAAAAGAACAATTTATTGAAGATTTCTTTAAGGGAGTAACTCCTAAAACAAAAGCAATTTTCATTAGTCATATCACTTCTGCAACTGCTTTGATTTTTCCTGTAAAAGAAATTTGTGCTATTGCTAAAGAAAAAGGATTAATCACTTTTGTGGATGGTGCACATGGCCCTGCGCAAGTAGAAGTAAATTTAGATCAATTACAAGCCGATTTTTATACAGGTGCATGTCATAAATGGATGATGGCTCCAAAAGGTTGTAGCTTTTTATATGCAAATAAAAAAGTACAACATCTATGCGATCCATTAGTGGTAAGCTGGGGATATAAAGCATTGAGGCCCTCTCATTCTAATTTCTTGGACTATCATCAAATGATTGGCACCAGAGACTTTTCTGCATTTTTATGTGTAGAAGATTGTATTGCCTTTATGGAAAAGCATGATTGGAAAAATGTAGCAAAAGCATGCCACGAATTGGTATTAAAAAATGCACCCAGATTTTATGAACTATTAGGAACCTCTCCAATTAGTCCATTAACATCAGAATGGATTGGACAAATGGTTAGCATTCCTATAAAAACAAAAGAGCCAGAACAATTACAAAGAAAATTATTTACAGAATACAAAATTGAAATCCCTGTAATGAGACAGGATGGCGATGTGTATTTGCGCTATTCAATGAATGCCTTTAATAGCGAAGCGCAATTAGATACTTTGTACAATGCGCTGGAAGAGATAAAGAAAGAAGGAATATTGTTATAAAAAAACTGAGTCCCCTTTGGGAAACTCAGTTTTAAATAAAAAAAAGGAGTCTCCGAAGGGACTCCTTTTTTTTATTTACCAATGTAATGTTTTCACATAAGCAGCATCTGCTTTAGCTGCATCAAGTTCATTGGTTCCTGTATAAGCTTCTTGTTCAACAATAAAGTATTGAACACCTTGTTTGCTAGCTTGAGGTAACAATGCTTTATAATCAATGGTACCCTTACCAATAACACAAGATTCGTGTTCACCTTTAGGTAATTTCACTAAGTCTTTTACATGAACTAATTTAAAACGATTAGGGAATTTTTTCATGTAAGCGATGGGATCAACACCCGCAGCAACTGTCCAATACATATCCATTTCAAAATCCACAGTAGCTGGATTGGTTAAATTCATCATTACATCTTGAGGAACTACGCCATCCATTGGAACAAAAGAATAATCGTGATTGTGATAAGCAAAACGAATGCCGTTTTTCTTAGCAATCTCACCACATGCATTAAACTCATCTGCAAAACGCTTGTAATGATCGATTGTTTTTTGTGGACCTTTGTAAGGGCAAATTAAGTACTTCATTCCAATCTCTCCTGCTTCAGCAGCTTTGCGTTCAAAGTCTTTGGTATTATCGCAATGTGCAGAAACAATCTTCATGCCTAAATCATCCATTGTTTTTTTGAAAGCAGTATTTTTCATGCCCCAAAAAATTCCTGTATCTCCTTCGAAACTTTCTATTTGCTTATAGCCACTTGCAGACAAATGTTTTAATACAGCTAATGGATCTTTCGCCAAAGCTTCTTTCACAGTCCACAATTGAATACCAAAAGCATTTTGTGGATTAGCCATTGCAAATAGTTCCTTTTTAAATGGAACGCTCAATGCTAAACCAGCAAGTGCAGTATTGCGTAGAAAGTCTCTTCTTGAATTTTGCATAAAATTGATTTAATGGATTATGATGTAGCCCAAGCTTTTTCTCCTTTAGTGTAAGGTACAGAACCTTCAAACTTACCTGGTACTGCCACATATCTTAAAGCCTTAGTAGCACCCACTTCAGAAGTAAAGAAACCTGTTAAAGTCAATTCTTTCATCATCGTAAAGTAATGCTTAGGTTCTTCAGGTTTTTTAGCAGTTTGATGTGCTTTAGCTTCTTTATCTAAAGCCACTAATAATTCATGTCTTTGCTTTGCATCGCTTTCCATGAATGTTTTACCATTTGCTTTTTTAGAAGCTTCGTCTAATTTTTTGATGCCATCCATAAAGATGGTTTGATCTTTTGCTTCGTAACAATCTGTTACCATTACTTTCATAAACTCACCTACTTTAGCTTCTTTAGCTCCAGGTGTGTTAGTTGCTGGTAAAATAGTTTCAGCAACTTCGTCTAAGAAAGAAATATCTGCAGCAGAAAAACTAATTCCAGTGCTAGCTGTCTTACAGCCAGATAAAAAAGCTTCTGCACCTAAAACAGTTCCACCCATAATGATGGCAACTCTTGATAAGGCTTCTCTTCTATTCATCATAACAATATTATTTAATTCGTTTAAAATTATAAATTACCTTTTTTCAATTCGCTTACTGCAAATTCAGCAGCACGCGCAGTGAATGCCATATAAGTTAAAGAAGGGTTCACACAAGAAGCACTTGTCATGAAAGCTCCATCAGTAACGAATACATTTGGTGCATCCCAAACTTGGTTATTGCCATTCAATACAGAGGTCTTTGGATCTCTACCCATTCTAGCTGTACCCATTTCATGAATACCTCTACCTGGAGTACCATCACCTTCATGTGCTTGAACACCTTTCACACCTGCTTTTTCTAAAATCTCTTGCGCATCTGCCAAGATATCTTTACGCATTTTTTTCTCGTTGTCTTTTAATTCACAATCAATATTCAATACATTTAATCCCCACTTATCTTTCACATTTTTATCTAATGTTACTTTGTTAGTTGGATCAGGTAACATCTCACCAAATCCACCCATACCTACTGTCCAAATACCTGGCTCAGTCATTGCATCTTTGAATTCACCACCAATGCTAAATTCAGCAACATCATGTCTCCATCCTTGACGGCTACCAGAACCTTGATAACCAAATCCGCGTAAGTAATCACGCTTATCGTTACCAACATTTCTGAAACGAGGAATATAGAAACCATTTGCTCTTCTACCAAAAGTGTATTTGTCTTCATACCCTTCTACATAACCACCTGCACCAATTCCTAAATGGTGATCCATTAAGTTCTTACCCAATGCATCAGAACTACTACCTAAACCACCTTCCCAAACATCTGTTGCAGAGTTCATCAAGATCCAAGTACTATTTAAAGTAGAAGCGTTTAAGAAAATAATTTTCGCTTTGTACTCAATAGTTTTATTCGTTTCAGCATCTAAAACCATTACACCAGTTGCACGCTTTTTATCTTTATCATACAATACTTCCTTAACAATACTGAATGGTCTTAAAGTTAAATTACCAGTAGCCATTGCAGCAGGTAAAGTAGAAGACTGTGTACTAAAGTATCCACCAAATGGACAACCCAACCAACATTTATTTCTAAATTGACAACCAGGTCTTCCACCGTGAGGAACAGTAATATTAGCAGTACGGCCAATAATTAAATGACGCTCTCCTTTGAAAGCTTCTTTAATTCTAGCTGCAACATCTTTCTCAACACATGTTAAATCCATTGGAGGCAAGAATTGACCATCCGGTAAAACATCCAAGCCATCTCTGTTACCAGAAATACCTGCAAACTTTTCTACATAATCATACCAAGGTGCAATTTCTTTATAACGCACAGGCCAATCTACACCAACACCTTCTTTAGCATTTGCTTCAAAATCCAAATCAGACCAACGGTAAGATTGTCTACCCCACATTAAAGAACGACCACCTACATGGTATCCTCTAAACCAATCGAATCTTTTAGTTTCAACATAAGGAGAATCCTTGTCCACTGCCCAATAATCTAAATTGGTTTCGTTCAAAGGATAATCACGCTTTAACACAGGATACTCTTCGATCATCTTTTGCGTTCTTCCACCTCTGTGTGGATGATCCCAAGCTTCTTTGTTTGCGTTTACATAGTCTTTGATGTGCTCGATATTTCTACCGCGCTCTAACATCAACACTTTTAATCCTTTTTCTGTTAACTCTTTAGCAGCCCATCCACCGCTAATTCCAGAGCCTACTACGATTGCGTCATACTGTTGATCAGCCATTGCTTAAAATTTGAATTGTTATACTAAAAAAATAAATTTAAATGTCACAGATCTCAATCGCTTTTCTAAGAGAAGCCATTGCATCTTTATCTTTTGGAATAAATTCCTGCGCCACATATCCTTTATAACCAGTTGCTGCAATAGCGCGCATGATTGCAGGATAATATAATTCTTGACGCTCGTCAATTTCATGTCTACCTGGCACACCCGCTGTATGATAGTGTCCAAAGTATTGATGATTGTCTTGAATAGAACGAATGATATCACCTTCATCAATTTGCATATGGTAAATATCAAACAAGATTTTAAAATTAGGAGAACCTAAACGCTTGCATAGTTCAATACCCCAAGCAGATTTATCACCCATATAATCTTTATGATCTATTCTAGAATTAAATAATTCAATTTGAATAATTACACCATGCTTTTCAGCTAATGGCATAATTTGTTTTAAACCTTCAACACAGTTTTGTAAACCTGTTTCGTCATCCATCCCGTTTCTGTTACCCGCAAAACAAATTAAGTTCGTATAACCTGCTTCAGCAACCAATGGTATCGCTTCTAAATAATCTTTGATTAACCAAGCGTGATTCGCTTTATCATTCCAACCCTTTGTTAAACTTGTTTCACCAGCGGTGTAACACATAGAACAATGTAAGCCGTGTTTTTTAGCAATAGGCCATTCACTAGGTTTCAATAAATCTATTGCACCAAAGCCAATCTTTTTTACTTCCAAACACATTTGCTCTAAACTCAAATTGCCATAACACCAATAACAAACTGAATGATTGATATTTCCTTTTAAAGAAAGTGGATTACTACTGTTATTTTCAGTAGCAGCTAGTATTGGAGTAGGCAAACTTACTCCTGCAGCAAGGGCAGCAGAGCCTGTTAAAACCTGCTTGATCAACTTACGTCTGTTCACTTGATTGGACATGGCAAAGCATCTTAGTTAGAGTCTATAAATGTAAAAATTTATTTGCAATCTTTTATAATATTTTCTAGCAAAAAAGGCAGATTTTTAAGAAATTATAAGGAAATTGCTATAGTGTATATAATAAAGTGTTATTATGACACAATGATTTGCGATTGTACATTTAAAAATAGTAACCAATGAATAGAAAATTACGCATGGGAATGGTAGGCGGAGGTAAGGATGCCTTTATCGGTGCCATTCATAGATTAGCTGCCAACATGGACGGCTTGATCGAGTTAAGTTGTGGTGCATTAAGTATTAATCCAGAAATAGCAGTGGCTTCAGGAGAAGCCTTGTTTCTTCCAAAAGATAGAACCTACTTGACTTTCGAAGAAATGATTAAAGCGGAAGCAGCATTACCTGCAGATAAACGAATGGATTTTGTAACCATTGTTACACCCAATTTTGCGCATTTTGCTCCAGCTAAAATGGCTTTGGAGCATGGCTTTCATGTGGTAATAGAAAAGCCAATCACCTTCTCATTAGAAGAAGCAAAGGAATTAAAACAAATTTTAGATAAAACAGGTTTGACCCTTTGTTTAACACATACCTATTCTGGATATCCTTTGGTAAAACAAATCAAAGCGATGATTAAAGATGGACAATTGGGGAAAATCAGAAAGGTTTGGGTGGAATACCCTCAAGGATGGTTGAGCAAGCTATCTGAAAGAGAAGGAAACGCGCAAGCAGCTTGGAGAACAGATCCAAAAAAATCAGGAAAGAGTTCAGTAATGGGCGATATTGGAACCCATGCAGCTCATTTAGCAGAATATGTAACTGGTTCTAAAATCACTGATATCTGTGCTGAATTAAATACCATGGTGGAAGGCCGTGTATTAGATGATGATGGTGCAGTGATGTTGAAGTTTGACAATGGCGCGAAGGGTGTTTTAATGGCATCGCAAGTTGCTGCAGGTGAAGAGAACGGCATCAGAATCAGAGTATACGGAGAAAACGGAGGTGTAGAATGGTATCAACATGAGCCTAATACTTTATTAGTAAAATGGTTGGATAAGCCTACACAGATTTATAGAGCAGGTGGAAACAACGGACATTATTTATCTCCAATGGCAACACATAATTGTCGCACTCCGGCAGGACATCCAGAAGGATACTTAGAAGCATTTGCAAATATCTATCGCAATTTTGCTTTAACCTTAGGTTGCAAGATGGATGGCAAAACCCCTACTCCAGAAATGTTGGATTTCCCTGGCATTGAAGATGGATTAAGAGGTATGGCCTTTATTGATAATGTTGTAGCTTCTTCTCAATCAGATAAGAAGTGGACACCTTATGTAATTTAATAGCAGGAATAAATAAAAAATAATGACAACAGTAAAAGGACCCGCTATATTTTTAGCACAGTTTATGGGAGATGTGGCACCTTTCAATACTTTAGAAAGTATTTGTAAATGGGCGGCATCATTGGGTTTCAAAGGAGTGCAAATTCCAAGTTGGGATGCAAGATGTATCGATTTACAAAAAGCTGCAGAAAGCAAAACTTATGCAGAGGAGATCAAAGGAATTGTACATGCTGCAGGATTAGAGATCACAGAATTATCCACTCATTTGCAAGGACAGTTAGTAGCAGTGCACCCAGCATACGATGCACAATTTGATGGATTTGCTCCAGCAGAAGTTCGTGGTAATGCCAAAGCAAGAACAGAATGGGCAGTGCAACAATTAAAATATGCAGCAAAAGCTTCACAAAATTTAGGATTAAATGCACACGCTACATTTAGCGGATCATTATTATGGCATACCGTGTATCCTTGGCCACAAAGACCTGCAGGATTAGTGGATACAGGATTTACAGAATTAGCTAAAAGATGGATGCCTATCTTGAACGAGTTTGATCAACATGGTGTAGACCTATGTTATGAAATACATCCTGGTGAAGATTTACATGATGGCGTTTCTTATGAAATGTTTTTAGACAAAGTGAATCAACACAAGAGAGCTTGTTTATTATACGATCCTTCTCACTTTGTATTACAGTGCATGGATTACTTAGGATATATAGATGCATTTCATGAGCGTATCAAAATGTTCCATGTAAAAGATGCCGAATTTAATCCATCAGCAAAGCAAGGTGTATATGGTGGTTATCAAAACTGGATAGATCGTGCTGGAAGATTTAGATCTTTAGGCGATGGACAAGTAGATTTCAAAAGCATCTTCAGTAAATTAGCTGCCTACGATTATAAAGGATGGGCAGTAATGGAATGGGAATGTTGCTTAAAGCATCCAGAAGTAGGAGCTGCAGAAGGAGCCGTGTTTATTCAAAACAATATTATCAAAGTAACAGAAAAAGCATTTGATGATTTTGCAAACACCGGATCTGATGAAGCATTCAATAAAAAAATATTAGGTATTTAATAAATAAAAACAACGATTATGAAAAAGGTTTTAGGAACAATGGCTGCAGTAATATTTTTAGCAGCATGTGGTGGATCAGAAACAAAGAAAACAGAAGAAACAGCAGCAGCTCCTGCAGCCACTGCAAGTAACGACTTGTCTTCTAACCCTGATTATACAAAAGGTTTAGCCTTGGTAGCAGGTAGTGACTGTTTAACATGTCATAAAACTTCAGAAAAAAATATTGGACCAGCTTACAAAGATGTTGCTGCTAAATATGAGAATACTGAAGAGAATGTAAAAATGTTAGCAGAAAAAGTAATCAAAGGTGGAAGTGGTGTTTGGGGTGCTGTACCAATGACTCCGCATCCTCAAATCAGCCAAGAAGATGCTGAAGCGATGATCAAATACATATTCTTATTAAAAAAATAGTAGCTTAGTTACTCACTAAAATCAACACCATGCAAAAACGATTGCTTGCTCTAGTGTTATTATTTGCTTGTACGCAAATCAACGCACAAAAAAAAGAATGGGTTTCATTATTTGACGGAAAAACAACTTCAGGTTGGCACACATATGGCAAAGATGCTGTAGGTGAAGCTTGGAAAGTAATAGACGGAACTTTAATGTTAGATCCAAGTAATAAACAAGGCTGGCAAATTAAGGGTGGTGGTGATATCGTAAGCAACGAAAGCTATGGAGATTTTCATTTACAATTAGAATGGAAAATTTCACAAAAAGGAAATAGCGGTATTATTTTCTTTGTGCAAGACGAACCTAAAAAGTACAACTACATTTGGTATACAGGACCAGAAATGCAAGTGTTAGATAATGATGGCCATGCAGATGGAAAAATTATCAAACACAGAGCAGGTAATTTATACGATTTAGTTGCTGGCGTAGAAGGTGCAGTAAAACCAGTTGGCGAATGGAACTTAGTGGACATCATTAACGAAAAAGGAACATTAACCTTAAAGTTAAATGGCGTAACTACAGTGACTACTACCTTAGGAGATGATGCTTGGAAAAACTTAATCAAAAACAGTAAGTTCTCTAAAGGCGAATCACCAGATTTTGGAAAAGTATTTACTGGACATATTGGATTACAAGATCACGGAGATCAAGTATGGTATAGAAATATCCGTATTCAAAGATTATAATTTACATGACTGTAGATCATGAATCATTCATGCGTCAGGCCCTCGTGCAAGCACAGAGGGCCTTTGACGTTGATGAAGTACCTGTTGGTGCTGTTGTGGTAATGCATGGAAAGATTATTGCCAAAGCATACAACCAAGTACAGTTACTCAAAGATGTAACAGCGCACGCAGAAATATTAGCCATCACCAGTGCCTGCGAACAATTACAAGAAAAGTATTTAACAGAAGCTACATTGTATGTTACACTCGAACCTTGTTTGATGTGTGCAGGTGCATTGTATTGGAACAAAATAGGCCATATCGTATTTGGCGCTTCAGACGATAAAAACAGCTACCGTAGAGTTAGCGAAAAAAATCCATTCCATCCCTCCACCACCCTCACTGGTGGCATACTCGCCGCAGAGTGCGCTGCTCTAATGTCTGATTTTTTCAAAGCTAAACGGTAATGATAATATGAGATAGGCATTTGCTCCATCTTCTTTCTTTTAATATTTACCTAAATTATCTTTTATAAAAAAGTGGGCAGAAAAAAAATAGAATCCCGAGGCCGATATCTGTTCGTGCAGCGAGAGGACGAGGGGTTGCTATTTTTTTCTGCTTATCTTATATAATATCTATTTTGGGAAATAATATTTGAAGATGTAGCAAATGCGCACAAAGGGGTGTAATTTTGTGACATCAATTAGAAACAAAAAATCAGAAAAATATGTCATTTACTTTACCAGCGTTACCATACGCACACGAAGCATTAGAACCACATTTTGATACCTTGACTATGCAAATTCATCATGGCAAGCATCATCAAGCATATGTAGATAATTTAAACAAAGCCGTTGCTGGAACTCCAAACGAAGGCAAGAGCTTGGAAGAATTAGTAGCAGTTGCTGGTACTATTAGTCCAGCAGTAAGAAACAATGGTGGTGGCCATTGGAACCACACTTTCTTCTGGAACAGTTTAGCGCCTAATGCAGGTGGTGCCCCAACAGGTGCTTTGGCAGATGCGATCAATGCAGCTTTTGGAAGCTTTGATGCATTCAAAGAAAAATTTGCAAACGCAGGTATGACTAGATTCGGATCTGGTTGGGCATGGTTGATTGTAAAAGACGGAAAATTAGAAGTAAGTTCTACTCCTAATCAAGACAATCCATTAATGGATGTTGCTGAAGTAAAAGGTACTCCCTTATTAGGTGCAGATGTTTGGGAACACGCATACTATTTAAAATATCAAAACAGAAGAGCTGATTATTTAGCAGCATTCTGGAATGTAGTGAATTGGACAGTAGTAGCTGAAAGATTCGCAGCAGCAAAATAAATTAAGGCACGGGGTCGTAACCATGACCACCGCCTGGATGACATCTACTTAATCGTTTGGCCCCTAGAAAGATACCTTTTATGGGGCCATACTTTTTTATAGCATCCATAGTATACTGAGAACAAGAAGGAGTATATCTACACTTGCTTCCACCTAAATAAGGAGAAAGCACATATTGATAAAATTTAATCAATACTACAAAAGGGAAAGCAATTATTTTTTTTAGTAATTCCATTTAGGATGGACTAGTTGAATTAATTTTTTCAGAAAGTCTACTCAACAACTGTTTTATTTTTTCTTGAATCTCTTTTTGAGAAATCACCGTGGCGTCAGTATACAAGAAAAATAAATTAACACGAAACTTATTTAATGCAGAAGCCGAAGATCTAAGAAAATCAGGTCTTTCCAATCTAAATCCTTCTCTTAACAAACGCTTTACTCTATTACGAGCAACTGCTTTTCTAAAAGTTCTACTAGGTGCGCCTACCCCGGTTTGTAAACTACCAGTTTCATTCGATTCAATGGTATAAATCAATTTAATTGGGAAAGCATTCATAGATTGCCCCTTAGCAAACAAGAACTGTGTTTGCTTTCTACTTTTAAGTTTATCCTTTTTTTGAAAAGTAAATTGAGAAGACAAAGTATAGATTTAAGGGCATTAAAAAAGTCCTCCCGAAATATCGAGAGGACTTTAAAATTATCAATTTCAGCGTTGAGTTTTAAATTATTTTAAACCTTTCTCGCTTGATACAGTCAATTTCTTACGTCCTTTCTTACGGCGACTAGCTAAAACTTTACGACCATTTGCTGATTCCATACGCTTACGGAAACCATGCACTGATTTACGACGACGCTTATGAGGTTGGAATGTACGTTTCATATTCTACTTTTTTTATCGGGTTATTAGGAATATTCCTATTGCCCTTGATGTTAATACTTTAGTTCTAAATCCGTTTCAAATAGCAGTCACCATACCACTACCCGTGAAAGGACGGCAAAAATAGGGTATTTTTTGAATTTTTAAGCTAAATCTGTATGTTTTGCGGCAATTTTTTGGCCAAAGAACAAACTACCCTGCTGCTCAAATACCTGCTCATTATCGGTGGTAAAAAAGCTAATTTGGCCATTTTTACTGCATTTTTGAGCAATTTCGGGGTGATTTTCTAGATAAAGGGCCAAACTTTGGGCAACAATATCACCCTGAGAGATAAACTTCACGCCTTGTGGGGCATAGGCTTTAATCTTAGCCTCTAAAAGGGGATAATGGGTGCAAGCCAATAAAACAGCGTCAATTTGCTTAGACTGGCTAAAAAGCTGATCTAGGTATTTTTTAACAAAGAAGTCTGCTCCCTCTGAGTCAAATTCTCCATTTTCAATAATGGGTACCCACATTGGGCAGGCTTGTTGAAATACTTTGACCTCTGGAAAAAACTTAGCCATCTCTATCAAATAACTCTCACTTTGCACCGTACCCGTTGTACCCATAATACCTACTTGCTTGCTCACAGAATAATTTCCTAAAACTTCACTACTAGGCCTAATCACTCCCAACACCCTTTTATTGGGTGCTAATGTTGGAAGGTCTAATTGTTGAATATTTCTTAGTGCTTTGGCTGAAGCAGTATTACATGCTAGAATAACCAATTCACAACCTTGATCAAAAAACCATTTAACTGCTTCAAGGGTGTATTCGTATACTGTTTCAAAAGACCTTGTTCCATATGGTGCACGCGCATTATCTCCCAAGTAGATATAATCATACTGGGGTAGTTGCTTTTGCAAAGATTTTAAAATGGTTAAACCACCATAACCACTATCAAAAACGCCAATGGGTGCAGCCATAAAATTGTTTCGTTATGTAAAACTAAGAACCTCGTTGCATAACAACGAGGTTCTTACTAAAAATATTGTTGTGCTAGAATTAACCTTTCTTAGCTGGAGCTGCTTTAGCAGGAGCGCCGCCAGTAGCTGCTTTGAAAGCTTCTTCTACTTCTTTAGGTAAAGCTAATTTCAACTTCATTGCAACACGAATAGTTAAATTGTCTGCAATAGAAGGTTGAGCATATGGAGATAAAGACTCAGCCTTTAACACCATAGTGTATTTATTTTCAGCAACTACTTCACTTAAAGCAGCAGCAATTTTTTGTCTGTAAGGCAATAATAAAGCTTCTTGCTTTTGTTGCATCATCTCTTGTTGGTATTGTTGCCAATTGATCAACTTATACTTTAACTGATTTAATTCATCAGTTGATAATTGTAAAGCTTTTGGTCTTTTAGATAATTCTAAAGAATCTTTTCTGTAGATACTATCTTTTACTTGATAACTTTTTAAAGTATAGTTATACTCATCTTGTAAAGTATCTTTTGCATAAGATTGCAACACAGTATCTAATTTTTCTTGGATACCAGGAAATAAAGCAATTACGCTTTGGTCATCAAAATAACCAATTTTAACTTGTGCAGAAGCACTGTTAGTGAAAGAAGCAGCTAATAAAATGATGGCTGCAAATAAGAAACCTTTTTTCATTTGTCTATGTTTTGTGTTGTGTTATACTTAATTATTAATACCCAATTCTTTTAAAACATCGTCGCTTTTATCCAGTTTTGGGTCAGCAAATATAATGGTTATTCCTTCACTTTTATCCAAAATGAAGTCATATGAACGAGCGATAGCCATTTTTTGAACCACATTGTATACTTTATCCTGAATGGGTTTAACTAATTTTTGACGCTCTTTGAATAAATCCCCCTCGTAACCAAAGCGCTTTTTTTGTAAGTCTCTAAGCTCTTTTTCTTTTATAAATAGTTCATCCTCACGCTTTTTCTTCAAATCTTCAGACAACATAAATTGCTCTGCTTCATAGTTTTTGTACATTTTGTCCAAAACTATTTGCTTCTCATCAATTTCTGATTGCCATTGATCCCCAAGCGCTTTTAATTTTTTATCAGCTTCCTTGTATTCTGGAATTTTGTCTAGAATATACTTAGTGTTGATCACTGCATAACGACTTTGTGCTTGTACACCCAATGTGGTGCAAACAATCATTGCTACTAGTAAATAAAATTTCTTGAATTGCATTTTGAAAAAATTTAAAATGAATTATTAAAATCTATTCTGGTTCAAATCCTAACATGAAGGTAAATCTACCCGCATCTTTCAAAGAATTTGTTGAGTTTAATCTATCAATACCCACACCATAATCAAAGCCTAATAAACCAAACATAGGTAAGTAGAAACGCATACCCACACCTACAGATCTTCTTAAGTTAAATGGATTGTAATCTTTCATACTGTACCATCCGTTAGCAGCTTCAAAGAAAGTTAATGCGTAAATAGTACTACTTGCCGCCAAACTTAATGGGTATCTTAACTCAACAACATACTTATTAAACATCGTAAACTTTTGTCTAGAAGATTGTTGATCAGGATTAATTTTTGGATTAGAAGATTCGTACACAGGGTAACCTCTTTGCGCAATGATATCATAGCCCAATAAAGCAAACTGATTACTCAAACCTGCATCACCCACCTGGAAACGCTCAAATGGAGAAATACCAATAGACTCATTATATCTTCCTAAGAAACCAAATTTAGCAGCAAACTTCATTACAAATTGCTTGTTGCGTTCTTCCCCTGCTGGTTTACCTAATGGCACATACCACTCACCATTGAATCTCCACTTATGGTATTCTAATAATTCATAAGGATTTGCTTTCTTAGAAAAATTAGGGTCGAAAGAAGAATATGGTGGAGTTAACTGAGCACTTAATAAGAAAGTAGAACCAGTTCTTGGAAACAAAGGCTGATCTATAGAGGTTCTTTGTAATGCCAATCTAAGGTTCAAGTTGTTTACATTACCATTATCAAAGTTGGGCAAATTGAATGGATCAATTGCGTAGTTCTTTAAAGTATATCTAGTAAAGTTCAAACCAGTACTAAAAGAAAAATAGTCATCAGGCCATGTTAATTGTCTAGCGAAAGACAATGTTGCACCTGTAGTTGAAATATATCTTTGATCAGCAGCATTAGGATTATACATACCAGTTAACATGTCATAAGATTGACCATACTTAGTATTGTATACACTGAATGTTAAAGAGTTTCTTTTAATGCCACCAAACCAAGGCTCAGTGAAAGTAAAGTTATAAGATCTAAATGCCTTACCATTACTTTGTACACGCAAGCTTAATTTTTGACCATCTCCCATTGGCAATGGATCCCAAGCTTTTTTGGTAAAGATATTTTTAGAAGAGAAGTTATTAAAAGTAACACCTAGTGTTCCGGTTAAACCAATATAACCACCCCATCCAGCACTCAATTCTAATTGGTCACTTGATTTTTCTTCAACACCATAATTAATATCCACGGTACCGTCTTCCGCATTAGGAATAGGTTCCATTTTTATTTTCTCTTGATCGAAATAATTTAATTGAGCAATCTCTCTTTGAGAACGAATCAATAAAGAGCGACTAAACTTATCTCCTGGGATGGTTCTAATTTCTCTACGAATTACAAAATCTTTTGTTTTCTCGTTACCAGCAATACGAATGGTTTTGATGGTAGCTTGAGGACCTTCCATTACTCTGATTTCAAAATCAATTGTATCGTTGTATACAGCTGTTTCAATTGGATCAATTCTAAAAAATAAATAACCATCGTCTTGGTATAAACCACTCACATCACCGCCTTCCGCAGTTGGGGTTTTACCTAATTTATTAAAAAGAATTTCTCTATTGTAAATATCTCCTCTTTTAATATTTAAAATACTAGATAATAAAGAATCAGAATATTTAGTATTACCTCTCCAAGTTAAATTACCAAAATAGTACTTCTTACCTTCTCTCATTTGCATGTCAATGTTTAAATTGCCAGCAGCGTTATGATACACGGTATCTTTTTCAATCACCGCATCTCTAAAACCTAAAGAGTTGTAATAGTTTAATAAGTTATCTTTTGCTTCTTCGTATTTCTTAGGATTGTACTTAGATCCAGATAATTTAATTCTCAAATAAGGATTCAAGATTTTTCTAGTCTTAGTAAAGGTTAAGTATCCTTTTTCTTGAAGGTATTCATCAAAAGTATATGGAGTGGTTTTAACAATTACAGGCTTATCGTTAATCGGATACAAAGTCATTCTAGACTTTTCGTGTATCTCTTTTAAGCTTTTCTTTAATTTAACTTCATCTATTTTATTGCCACCAAAATTGATATTGTTAATGCGTACTTTAGGACCACGATCCACCACAAAATCTAATAATACATTATTCTTTCTAGCAGCATCTTTTTGTTCCTTAATTACTACAGTAGCATCCTGAAAACCTTTCTCTGCATAAAACTTCTTAATACCTTCAATCGCAGTGATCTTCATGTTTTCAGTAATAACCCTGTTAGGCGTTAAACCAGTTTTACCAGACAATTCATCTTTCTCCGTTTTCTTTACTCCAATCAAATTGAATCTAGATAAACGAGGACGCTCTACCACATCAATCTCTACATCAATTTCTTTATCTTTCAAATCGGTGATATAAACACTCACATCACTAAAATAATTTTGATCCATCAACTTACGGATGGCTTTAGAGAAATTATCTCCTCCAGGTATTTGAACCTCATCACCCACATTTAAGGTAGATAAAGACAATAATAAGCTTTCATCAAAAAACTCATTTCCCACCACTTTAATGGAGCGGATCTTGTATTTGGATACGATTCTTTGATTAAATAGGTTTTGTAACTTAACATTGATCTGAGAAACCGAGTCTTTAACAGGAACTTCCTGAGCAAAACAAGTCGACGACAATACTAGTACCGATATACATCCAATAAAAAAACGGGTCAATTTCTGCATCTGCTGGTGGGGCTATAATTTATAATCTTAAAAGAGTCGCAAATTACTCGTAAAATCTCAAAGTCTTTGTTAAAAAGCAGAAAATAACATATTATTTATTTTCTTCATTTGACTGAATCTGAGCGCTTGTTTTGCCAAATCTGCGCTCTCTAGACTGATAATCCAGAATGGCTTCCAAAAGGTGCTCTTTTCTGAAGTCAGGCCAGCGAGTATCTGTAAAATATAGTTCAGCGTAGGCTAGTTGGTAGAGTAAGAAATTACTGATACGGTGCTCTCCACTGGTTCTAATCATCAATTCAGGGTCAGGAATCCCTTTGGTAGTGAGGTTTTGAGCAAAAACCGCTTCATCTACCTGAGAGGGTTCAAGACTGCCATTTTTAACCTGTTGGGCTATTTTTTGAGCCGCATGCACCAATTCCCATCTACTACTATAACTAAGGGCAATAATCAGTTTAAGGCCTGTATTTTTAGCTGTATCAGCCGTGGCTTGAGCCAAAGCCTCACTTGCATGGGGTGGCAGGGCCGATAAATCCCCTATAAACTGTAATTGGATATTATTTTTATTTAAATCTGGAACTTCCTTGGCAATGGTTTCCACAAATAGGGTCATCAATCCATTCACTTCCTCGGTAGGTCTGTCCCAGTTTTCGGTGCTAAAAGCATACATGGTCAGGTATTTGATCCCGATTTCAGCAGCCGCTTCCACCACTTTTCTAACACTAATAACGCCATGATAATGACCAAATAAACGATCCTGCCCTTGTTCCTGAGCCCATCTACCATTTCCATCCATGATGATAGCGATATGCTTGGGGAGTTTATTTAGATCCAGATTTTCCATATTGTAAAAATAAGCAATAGGATACTTATTTGCGGCTAAAAGGAAGGAAAAAAAGCAATTTAGATTTCTTTTTAGGAGCGCTATCTTCTTGGTCTAATTTTTTCTTTTTAGATGGCTTGAATTTTTCAGGACCATAAATTTTTCTAAAATTATAAGAAAGTCCTATTGAGGCAGACATCATTTCGTCTTTACCAGACTTACTTCCTTGATATTTGGATGATGAGCCTTGAGGTGTAATAGATGTAGCATCTGAAAAGTGATCTATATAATCAGATGCATTGAAACGATATTTGAATTCAGAAAACAAACTAATTTGTTTGTAGATATTCCACTTAAAACCAATATTAGTCATCAATGCGGTATAGCTGGTTTTGGTTTGTTTAGAAAAATTATTTCTATCCATATTAGCACTCATTAAATACCCAGCACCAAAACCTAAATAAGGAGAAAAGCGAAAGTTTTTTCTATCCGTGATAAAACGATTAAAATATAATTCAGATAATACACTTACTTCATGAAAGTCTCTTTCAAAGTAAAATCCTCTAGCTAATTCATATGGATTTTCAGAACCGAAATCACTAGCGCCTAAATTTAATTTTTCATAATTCACTCTTAAGCCAATGTATGCATTCAATTGTTTTTTATAAAATGCACCATAATTCATTTTCACAAACTGAACATCAGTAGCTATATCACCATT
>JACCDN010637463.1_pt1 | contig 20815 bp, 15 predicted proteins | sample 7441691 | NCBI WGS metagenome assembly JACCDN01 (sample SAMN15323439, study PRJNA562643) | freshwater metagenome | isolation source: river surface water | place: USA:Blue River Watershed | collected 2017-08-16 | reverse complement strand
GAACAATATGTTGCTCTGTTCAATCAAGCTATCGCTAGTGAGGCTGAGTCTAGTTCTGTTCAGGTCACTAATCTCCGTAAGGCATATCGAACTGAACTAGTAAAGATTGCAGTTATTGATCTGTCTGCAAGTATTCCAATGGTTATTCAACCTTCTGTTTCTAAAGCCTTAGCTGACATAGCAACAGCGGCTTTGGAAGGTGGATTAGTTATTGCTCGCAGAGAGCTAACGACTAGTTCAGAGTTTGGCACATTCACTGTGGAAGAAGTTGCCTCTACTCGTTTAGCAGTAATCGGTATGGGTAAAGGCGGTGCGGGGGAGCTGAACTACATCAGCGATGTTGACGTAATCTATGTTGCTGAAGCTGCTAACGATTCTCTCGAGACTTCCAGGATGCTAGAAATTGCTACGAAGCTAGCCACTCGGATGATGAGGGCAATGGATTCAACGAATCCAGAACCTGCTCTCTGGCAGGTGGATGCCAACCTTAGACCTGAAGGTAAGGCAGGAGCTCTTGTAAGAACACTTGATTCACATGCTTCCTACTACTCAAGGTGGGCAGAGAACTGGGAGTTCCAGGCACTGCTGAAGGCTAGGCCAATGGCAGGGGACAAGGAGTTAGGTGAAGCCTACTTTGCAGCTATGAACCCATTGGTATGGGAATCAGCGCAGCGAGATAACTTTGTTGAATCGGTTCAAAAGATGAGAGAGCGAGTCAGCGGAAACATTCCTGCTGACGAAATTGATCGACAGATCAAACTCGGTCCTGGTGGACTAAGAGACATTGAATTTACTGTTCAGTTGCTGCAGTTAGTGCACGGAAGAACAGATGAAAGTGTTCGAGCAGCCGACACACTTTCTGCAATTGATCAGTTATCTGACGGTGGTTACATCGGTAGAAGTGAGGCAGCGGAGTTCTCCGCTCACTATAAGTTCCTCAGAGTTCTAGAACATCGAATTCAGATGTCAAAGATGAGAAGAACTCATCTGATGCCTACTGAACCTGAAGCTCAGCGAGTAATTGCTAGATCCGTAAATTTGGATTGGACTTCAGATGTTCTTCTGGAAACTTGGGGAGAGGTAAAGCTCCAAGTTAGAGCTTTGCATCAGAGAATTTTCTACCGTCCACTGCTAGCTGCTGTTTCAAAAGCTGGAGGCGGCTTAGAACTTTCCAATGAACAGGCTTCCGACAGACTTTCAGCAATTGGTTATCTCAATCCAGCAGGTGCTCTACAGCACATAAGTGCACTGACTTCAGGATTGTCCAGAAGAGCACAGATCCAACGCCAACTGCTACCGGTTCTTCTGCAGTGGTTCTCTGAAGGCACAGATCCAGATTCAGCTCTTCTTGCTTTCCGAAGACTAAGTGAGAACTTGGGTGAATCGCACTGGTACCTAAGAATGCTGAGAGATAGCACTGGAGCAGCAGAAAGATTGAGCATCGCTTTATCAAACAGCAGGCTGGCAACCGCTCTTCTGGAACTAATTCCTGAAGGTGCTGCTTGGTTCGAAGATCCAGATCAACTAAATCCAGTAACGCTTGAAGAATTAACGGAGCAGTCTGAATCCCTTGCCTCACGTCACGATGATCTAGACGACTTTGCAAAAGCTGTTAGACACATCAGAAGACGAGAAACTCTTCGTCTGGCTCTTGGATCTGTGGTTGGCGAACTAAACATCGCTGGTGTTTCTCAAGGACTATCAGATCTAACCGAGTGGTATCTAATCACCTTGGCTTCCGCCATTCAAGATTCATTGGCTAAAGAGCTGAAACAAAGTGTTGATTTCGGCATAGTTGCCATGGGCAGATTTGGTGGCCAAGAGCTTGGTTTTGGTAGTGATGCGGACGTGATGTTTGTCTATCGAAACGATGAAGAAACTAATAGCGAGCATTCTCAAAAACTGGCTGAGCGAATCATCTCAGAGCTTCACCGTTTAGTAAAAGATCCTCAACTTGAGTTTGAAATAGACATGGACCTAAGACCAGAAGGCAAAAACGGAACAGTTGCACGCTCAGTTGATTCCTACCGTGCCTACTACAGCAGGTGGGGGGACATCTGGGAGAACCAGGCACTACTTCGTGCACGAATGATTTACGGCAGTGAAGAACTGGTTGCTGAGTTCAACGAAGTTATTGATCAATACCGATACCCAGCAGAGTTGGCGAACAAGTCAGTCATTGAGATTCGAAGAATTAAAGCCAGAATCGAGAACGAACGACTTCCACAGGGAGCGGACCCTAAACGTCATCTAAAGCTAGGTAGAGGCTCTTTGAGTGACATTGAGTGGTTGGTTCAACTGCTTCAACTTAAACACGGTAACGAGTTCCCAAACATCAGAACTCCAAAGACCCTTGATGCTCTCAACGCTTTAGTTGAATCTGGATTGATGGAAGAGCACGATGCCAGAGTGCTATCAGAAGCTTGGGTATTGACCAGCAGAGTTCGCTCTTCAGGAGTGCTGTGGTCAAACAAGGTTTCCGATGTTCTATCTCTCGATAGAAGACAACTTGAAGGTATGGCGAGAATCCTTGAGTATCCTCGTGGTTCAGCAAGTGCACTTGAAGAGGACTATCTGGCTCGAACCAGAAGATCTAGACAGGTCTTTGAGAGATTGTTCTTTAACTAAAAAAGCGGGCCACCTAAAAAGATGGCCCGCTTTTTTACTGAGAAATTAGACTCCGTAGTAAAGCTCGAACTCGAATGGGTGAGGTCTCTGAGCAAACTGCTTGATTTCCTTCTCACGCTTGTAGTCAATCCAGGTCTCAATAAGATCCTTGGTGAATACATCTCCTGCTAGCAGGTATTCGTGGTCAGCTTCAAGAGCCTGAAGAACTTCTTCAAGTGAACCTGGAACCTGAGGAATGTTCTTTGCTTCCTCTGGTGGCAACTCGTATAGGTCCTTGTCAACTGGAGCGTGTGGCTCAATGCGGTTCTTGATTCCATCAAGACCAGCCATCAACATCGCTGCAAAGCCTAGGTAGGCGTTACCTGATGCATCTGGTGCACGGAACTCAATACGCTTTGCCTTCGGGTTTGTTCCAGTCATTGGAATACGAATAGCAGCTGAACGGTTACCAGCTGAGTAAACAAGGTTTACTGGAGCTTCGAAACCAGGAACTAGACGACGGTAGCTGTTTACAGTCGGGTTCGTGAATGCAAGCAAGCTTGGAGCGTGCTTTAGTAGGCCACCGATGTACCAGCGTGCGATGTCTGAAAGACCGCCGTAGCCGTTCTCGTCGTAGAACAATGGCTTGCCATCTTTCCATAGAGACTGGTGAACGTGCATACCTGAACCGTTGTCACCAAATAGTGGCTTCGGCATGAAGGTAGCTGTCTTGTTGTAGTTGTATGAAGTGTTCTTGACGATGTACTTGAACTTCAAAACGTCATCAGCTGACTGAACAAGTGTGCTGAATCTGTAGTTAATTTCACACTGACCAGCAGTACCAACTTCGTGGTGGCTACGCTCAACAACTAGTCCAGCCTTTTCAAGGTTTAGAACGATTTCGTCGCGGATGTCAGCTAGGTGATCAACTGGTGAAACAGGGAAGTATCCACCCTTGTAAGGTGTCTTGTTTCCTAGGTTACGACCGCCATCTGACTCAACTTCACGAGCTGAGTTCCATGCACCTTCGATTGAATCAACGAAGTGGTAAGCAGTGTTTGACTTGGTCTCGTAGCGAACCTCATCGAAGATGAAGAATTCTGCTTCTGGTGCGAAGTACGCTGTGTCAGCAATTCCAGTTGAAGCAAGGTACGCCTCAGCCTTCTTAGCAACCTGACGTGGGTCACGGTGGTAGATCTCACCGTTACGTGGGTTGTAGATGTCGAAGTTGATGATCAGGGTCTTCTCAACGCGGAAAGTGTCAAGGTATGCAGTTGAAACATCAGGGATTAGCTGCATGTCTGATTCGTGAATTGATGCAAATCCTCTAATTGAAGATCCATCGAAAAGCTGTCCGTTAACGAAGAAGTCTTCGTCAATCTGGCTCACTGGCAGGTTGAAGTGTTGCTGGACACCAGGTAGATCTGTGAAGCGTACGTCTAGAAACTTGACGTCCTCATCTTTGATGTACTTGATGACCTCGGATGCTGATTTAAACATAGGGTTAGCCCTTCAAAGGTTTGTGGATTCGAACGTTCCATTACGCTCACAACAACTTTATAGGGCTAAGGGGGGAGATATTGCCAATCAATGTTTCAGGAATGTAAAACCTTGAAAATCTACTGGATTCGGCGAGAAGCCCTCATCTTTGTAGGGTCAATTCCCTTTGGAATAGGTAGTCCTGATCGGCTGTCAATAGAAGCCAGGCGGTTCTGAACAGCGTTGATTTCAGCACGGTTAAGGGTTCTCTTGAGCTTGGAAACCTTCTTGTGAAGCTGGGCCAGAGGCACACCTTCGCCATCCTGGGAAGTATAGAAAGTGTGGACTATAACTCCAGAAGCTAGTCTCTGAACCTTACGTCTCTCGTCTTCAAGTAGGGCTCTGGCGCTGGTCTTAGAGCCTTCAGCCATTAGAACCACTCCAGCAGGTCCGACAATACGGAAAACCATGTCTTTGGTGCGAGCATTGATGGCTACAGGCTGGTTGGTCCCCTTCCAGCGTCTGCGGGTAAGGGTCCCAACAGTGATTGAGACTCGGCCAGGCTCATCTTCATACTTCTTGAAGATGGCTGTGTTAGCTCGTCTAGTCATGGTCAAAAGCAAGGTTAGGTAGGCGCTAACTATAGCCAGAACAACCCAGATGACCATTCCAAGGAAGTTCAGTCCTGAAGCGAATACACCAACAACAGTGATCACTACAAAGGCCAAAGCTGCGAATAGGATGCCAAGCGGCATCGCCTTAGGGTCAACCTCCTTTAGGAATTTGGTCTGCTCACGGAACTGAGAGAACATTCCGTTGCCCTTAGGTTTCTTTACTTTTTCTTTTTTAGCCATTGTTCTGCCTTTTCGTCCTTTTTACTTTACCGCTTGGCTGAAGCCGTCTTTGGCAGCAGCTTCGGCAAGGTGTTGCAAGTGTTCTGGGATAGTGTCGCCACGCTTGATCATGGATTGAGCCCATAAACGTCCAGCTCGGTAGCTACTTCTTACCAAAGGACCGCTAAGAACACCTAGGAATCCCATGCCTTCGGCTATTTCCTTCAGTTCAACAAACTCTTGAGGTTTGACCCATCTAGACACTGGATGGTGTCTCACAGTTGGTCTCAGATATTGAGTGATTGTGATGATGTCTGTTCCAGCATCGTAAAGATCTTGGAGAGCTTGGATGACTTCAGAGATTTCTTCACCCATACCGAGGATTAGGTTGCTCTTGGTGACCATTCCGGCGTTTCTTCCCTGGGTGATTACGTCGAGGGAACGCTCGTAGGTGAAAGCAGGTCTAATCTGCTTGAAGATTCTTGGCACAGTTTCAACGTTGTGAGCAAAGACTTCTGGCTTAGCGTCGAAAATCTTCTGAAGCAGTTCTGGCTTCCCCGAGAAATCAGGAATAAGAATTTCAACCCCAGTGCCAGGGGACTGCTTGTGAATCTGGCGGATTGTCTCTGCGTAAAGCCATGAACCTTCATCAGGAAGGTCATCTCTGGCTACACCTGTGACGGTTGCGTATCTAAGTTGCATCTTCTTGACTGATTGACCAACACGTCTAGGTTCATCTGGATCTAGATTGGCAGGCTTACCGGTATCAATCTGGCAGAAGTCACATCGTCTGGTGCATTGAGCCCCACCAATAAGGAAAGTTGCTTCTCTGTCTTCCCAACATTCGAAGATGTTTGGGCAACCAGCTTCTTGGCAAACAGTGTGAAGACCTTCAGTCTTTACAAGAGAGTGCAGTGCCTGATACTCAGGACCCATCTTTGCTTTGGTCTTGATCCATTCAGGTTTTCTCTCAATGGGTACCTCAGCGTTACGAGCTTCAACTCGAAGCATCCTCTTAGGTGCTACTGGTTCTTCACTCACTTTGACACCTTCTCTACTTCAACTAGACGTCTTTGAATAACTTCTGCTGCCATGGCTGGGGTAACTTCACGATTGAGCAACTTGCTTATCGTACTTGTTTCAGCATCCTTGATACCGCAGGCGATGATGGTTTCGTAAGCTTCCAAAGAGTTATTACAGTTCAAAGCGAAGCCGTGCATGGTTACTTTCTCAGCAACGCGAATGCCAATGGCAGCGATCTTTACGTGAGTGTCTCCGACAGGAGCCCATACACCCGATCTGCCTTCCACTCTTTCAGTCTGAAGTCCAAACTCAGCAATGCTGTCAATCAGAACCTGCTCAAGCCATCGCACATAGCCAACTACATCAATAGGTTCAGGCAATCTCATGATTGGGTAGCCAACCAGTTGGCCTGGACCATGCCATGTGATCTTTCCGCCACGATCAACATCAATCACCGGAGTTCCATCTACGGGACGTTCTTCGTCTTCGGTTCGCTTGCCTGCTGTGTAAACGCCGTCATGCTCTAGAAGAAGCACTGTGTTGGGTCTTTCTCCGCTAACAACTTGAGCGTGAACTTCTCTTTGGATGTCCCAGGCCTTCTGATAATCGACAAAATTAGGAGCTAGTCCTAGGGTTTCGAAGATTGGCATGACTCAATTCTAAATCCCTTCCACAACATCCAAAAACCTAGAGAAATCCACAACTAATAGCAGGATTATGGGGTTTCGATAGCCAGAGATTCAAGATTGAGCATGCTCTTCACTTCACAGCCAGCTCTGAGGCACTTTGCTGTTTTGAAGCGAGTGAAAAGAGCATCCTTTGGCACCATCTGGCTTGTTCAAGATCGGCGCGGATTAGGCCAGAGTCAAATTCTTCTTGTTCCAAGTAGAGCAAGAGCTTGGCCATTGCTGCTTGCGTCTTTGTCAAAACAGCAGGCAAGTCCAGTTCGACTCCGAAATGGCAAAGTCGCTTTGTTGGTGAGTGTCTCTGAAGTGAAGGAGATTGTTGAGGCACTTCGGAAACGAAGAAAAACCGAAACTCAAAAACTAAACGCAATATCTGGATTTGAAGCAGCGGAACCGTCGTCGCGAAAGAAGATGATAATCATGGGAACGATTGCTGCAGTAGTTGCTTTAACTGCATTGCTTCCAAGACCGGTAGTTGCAGATGTTGAAGTAGTAGCTCCACTTGAAGTAGCAGAGCCGATCGACAGATGCTCGATGCCTATAGAAGTTGAATCAATGATTCTTGGGCAGGTAGCCAAACTCAAAACTGTTTCTGTTGGCGGAACCAAATACAAGGTTGCGAGTATGCAGAGACTAGGGGGATTGATTCAGCTAAAGCTCAAGAGAGTTTGCGATCAGAAGTACTTCAGGGCAGATGCTTGGTCACAAAGTAACCAAGTCATCGTTTCTAAGGTTTACTAGAAACCGAAGTTTGCCTGGAAGTTAGCCTGCTCAAGTCTTGTCTTGACATCGACTAGGAATCTGCTTGCATCTGCACCATCAATTAGTCGGTGGTCGTATGACAGAGCAAGGTAGACCATGCTTCTGATAGCGATGCTGTCCTGACCATTTTCATCAGTAACAACTACTGGACGCTTAGCAACTACACCAGTGCCAAGAATGGCTGACTGAGGCAAGAACACAACAGGAGTATCGAATAGAGCTCCTCTTGAACCAGTGTTGGTCAATGTGAAGGTTCCACCTGATAGCTCGTCTGGCTTCAACTTATTTTCACGAGTTCTTGCTGCCATGTCAGCAATCTGTTGTGCAATTGCGCCAAGGCTCAATGATGCAGCATCACGAATTACTGGAGTTAGCAAACCACGTTCGGTGTCAACAGCAAAGCTGATGTTCTCTGTTGCGTGGTAAACAATGTTTTCACCATCGATGGTGGCGTTGATCTTCGGGTTGGTGCGAAGAGCTTCAGCAGCTGCTAGGAAGAAGAACGGCATGAAGTTTAGCTTTACGCCTGTCTTGGCTGTGAATTCTGCTTGCACCTTTGAACGCAACTGAGCGATCTTGGTGACGTCAACTTCAACAACAGTGGTTAGTTGAGCAGTTGAAACCATAGAGGCAACTGCTCTTTCACCTAATACTTTGCGAAGTCTTGACATTGGTTCAACAGTTCCGCGAAGAGCTGATGGAGCAGCAGTTACTGCTGGAGCTGTTGCTGCTGGAGCAGATGAAGCACCGCTAGCTGCAGTTAGGACATCTTCTCTACGAATTCTTCCGCCAACACCGGTACCTGCTACAGCAGCAAGGTTTACACCTGATTCAGCAGCAAGTTTTCTTACCAAAGGTGTTACATAACTTGGGTCGGTGTTTGCTGCAGGAGCGGCAGGTGCTGCTACCTGAGGTGTGAAGACTGGAAGTGTTGGAGCTGGAGCTGAAACAACAGGGGCTGCAACGACTGGAGCAACAACAGGTGCAGCTACAGGAGTTTCAACAACTGGAGCAACCACAGGGGCCGCTACTACTGGTGCTTCCACAACTGGAGCAGCAACCGGAGCTGCTGCAGGAGTTTCAACTACCGGCGGGGTAGCGGCAGCAGGAGCACTAGATGCAACTCCATCACCGATGATTGCGAGAACTGCACCAACGAGAGCGACTTCATCTTCCTGAACAAGAATCTCTTGAAGTACTCCAGCTACTGGAGAAGGGATCTCGGTGTCAACCTTGTCGGTTGATACTTCAACCAGGGCTTCATCAATTGCGACAGTGTCGCCGACTTTCTTTAGCCATCTAGTGATGGTTCCTTCGGTGACGCTCTCACCTAGTGCTGGAAGTTTTACTTCGCTCATTATTTACTCCTTGTGGGCAATCTCTAGTTTAGGCGTGTGCGTGAAGTGGCTTACCAGCAAGAGCCATGTGGGCTTCACCGATAGCTTCGTTCATGGTTGGGTGGGCGTGAACTAATGAAGCAACCTCTTCAGGGAATGCTTCCCAGTTGACGATAAGTTGAGCTTCACCGATCTGTTCACCAACACGGGAACCGATCATGTGGATGCCAATGATTGGTCCATTGTTACGACGAATTAGTTTGATGAAACCAGCGGTGCCTAGGATCTGGCTCTTACCGTTTCCACCAAGGTTGTATTCATAAACAGAAATGTTGTCCTGTCCATAAGTCTCTGCAGCTTTTGCTTCCGTTAGACCGACAGATGCAATCTCAGGCTCTGAGTATGTGACCTTAGGAATACCTAGTTCATCAATTGCAGCTGGACGTAGACCTGCGATTTCTTCAGCAATGAAAACACCCTGCTGGAATCCTCTGTGTGCAAGCTGTAATCCAGGAACGATGTCTCCCGCTGCGTAAACGCCAGGAACAGAAGTTTCTAGTCTCTCGTTGGTTAGAACGTAACCGCGATCCATCTTCACGCCGTGCTCTTCGTAACCGAAGCCAGCAGTGTTTGGTCCACGACCAACAGCAACAAGCATTAGCTCTGCTTCAAAAGTTTCACCATTCTCAAGAGTTGCAACAACACCAGTTGCACTTTGCTGAACTCCTTGGAAACGAACACCGGTCTTGAAGTTGATTCCGCGCTTACGGAATGCTCTCTCCATTGCCTTACTAACTGACGCATCTTCGTTCGGTACGAGTGTTGGCAGACCTTCGATGATTGTGACATCAGTTCCGAATGAACACCAGATTGATGCAAACTCAACACCAATAACTCCACCACCGAGAACGATTACCTTGCTTGGAACAAAATCAAGTTGAAGAGCGTGCTCTGAAGTAATTACTCTTCCACCGATTTCCAAACCAGGAAGAGTCTTGCTGTAAGAACCAGTTGCAAGAACAATGTTTTTACCTGTGTATAGATCTCCATTTACTGAAATAGTTTTTGGAGCAACAAGTCTTCCCTCACCAGATACCACTGTGATTTCTTTTGCAGAAACCAATCCAGTTAGACCCTTGAACAAGCGATCAACAATTCCATCGCGGTACTTGTTCACCTGTGGCATGTCGACACCCTGGAAGGTTGCCTGAATTCCAACAGCACCAGCTTCGCGAGTTACATCTGCAACTTCTGCTGAGTGAAGAAGAGCTTTGGTTGGAATACAACCACGGTGCAAACAGGTTCCACCTAGCTTGTCGCGTTCGATTAGTGCTACCGATAGTCCTAGTTGTGAACTACGAAGAGCAGCTGCATAGCCACCGCTTCCGCCACCAAGGATTACGACATCGAAATTATGCTCAGCCAATTTAGCTCCTCAAAGAGAAATGAATATGTAGGGTTCGGTATAAAGATTACTAGAAGACTATTTCTTCTGTTTGGTGCTCATCTGCTCGGCTACGGTAACCAGGGTTCTGACCATGGAACCGGTAGCACCCTTGACGGCATAGCCGTAAGGAGCAAGGTCATTATTGGCCGCAGTAGCAAAATCAATGTGGGCCCAGTTCAAGCGATCTGTGCCTTTAGCAGAGGCTAATCCGATGAATTCTCTTAGGAATAGACCACCTACGAGCATTCCACCTGATGGGTTACCAACTCGGCTGTTCATCAGGTCTGCAATGTCTGACTTGATGAGATCGGTTAGCTCTTCAGCCAAAGGCATGTGCCAGACAAGTTCTCCTGCAGTTGCCGCAGCTTTTTCAACCACTGCTACAGAGTTGTCATCTCCCATTAGACCTGAGTAGCGGTTACCTAGGGCAACTCTTGCTGCTCCGGTGAGGGTAGCCACGTCAATGATTAGATCTGGCTTTAGTTCTGAAGCCAAGATCAGTCCATCAGCGAGGACTAGACGGCCTTCTGCATCTGTGTTGGTAACTTCAACAGACTTGCCATTACGGAAAGTAATCACGTCATTTGGTCTAGTAGCAGAGCCTGAAGGCATGTTCTCAGCGATACACATGAACGCAGTTACCTTAATTGGAAGACCTAGCTTGGCAATTGCCAAAGCAGCCTGAGCAACAGTAGCTGCACCAGCCATGTCGTACTTCATGCCCAAGATTCCAGTGGCTGGCTTTAGAGAGATACCTCCGGTATCAAAGGTGATGCCTTTACCAACTAGGGCAAGGTGAGTTTTTGCCTTTGCAGGGGAGTATGTGATCTTTACAAGACGTGGACCACGAACTGAACCCTGACCGACAGAAAGAATTCCGCTGCACTTTTCTTTAGCTAGTTTCTTCTCATCCCAAATTTCAACGGTTACACCAGGAATCTTTGATTGAGACTTAACAATTTCTGCCATCTTTGCTGGGTATAGATCATTGCCTGGGGCATTAACCAGGTCTCTGGTCTGGTTCAGTGCAGCAGAAAGAACCTTAAGTCTGTCTAGATCTGACTTCTGAACCTTGTTAGAGGTAATTAGGTTCACAGTCTTGAGAGCAGCAATCTTCTTTTCACCTGATTTGTATTGGCTGTAGTCGTACTGAACAATAGCGATACCTTCTAGAAGTGCGAGAGCTATCTCTGCAGATGCTAGAGGAATGTCAATGTTGATGGTCTTGGCATCATTGAACGCTCTACCAATAGCTCCACCAACTTCTCTAGCCTTTGAGTGTGTTGATAGCCCTGATCCAATTCCGATCAGACCAATCACGTCTGCACCAACGCTAACTCTTGAGGTTGCTTCGTAAGCACCTGATACTGCTAGAGCTTTTAGGTTTAGGGATTTCAGTCCAGTTACCTTAGCTGCAGAGCCTTGGAGTTTGAGGTCTTTACCTTCTAGGCCAACTGCATAAACAGCAATTGAGTCTGATGATGATTTAGGAGTGCTGGCTAATACTTTGTAAGAGATAGAGGTCATGAACTCCATGTTATCTAGGGAAAGTAGAATGAACCCATGGCACAGCCAAATTCTCTGTTCACTCTTGTTAACTCTGACGTATTCGTACCAGAGGGACTGCATCTGTTCGCCTCTATATCTGGCTTCACAGATGCAGGTTCAGCGATGCAGCAAATCTCGGACCACATTCTTGGAAACCTTGAGTACGAGACAATCGTGGTCTTCAATAATGACGAACTTCTGGATTATCGTTCAAGACGTCCTGTGATGTATTTTGAGCAGGATCACATTGAGGACTATCAGCCAGCCACTCTTTCTCTGCACCTAGTTCGAGATGAAGTAGGAACCCAGTTCCTTTTCCTCAATGGCTATGAACCAGATTTCAAATGGGAAGCATTCGCCTCCGCAATAGAGCAGTTGTTTAGCCTCTTAGCTATTGAGGATCTGACCTGGCTGCACGCTATTCCATTCCCAATTCCACACACCAAGCCTGTTGGAGTTACTGTCTCTGGCAACCAAAAAGAAGTCATTGCGGAGTATTCAGAGTGGAAGCCACGCACTCAAGTGCCAGGCAACATCATGCATTTACTTGAATACAGGCTGACTCAGGCAAACATCCCGAGCACCGGCTTTGTTCTATTGATTCCTCACTACCTAGCTGATTCAGAGTTCCCGCAAGCTGCAGTTGCTGGACTTGAGCTAATAAGTAGTCATCTAGGACTTGTTTTCCCGACCGATGACATCCGTGATGAGGGAGATGCTTTCCTTCGCAGAATTACAGCTCAAATGGCTGAAAACCAAGATCTCGCAAGAATGGTTCAGGGTTTGGAAACCAGTTTCCAAAACGAACGCTCAGCAAATGGACTTGGATCGGTCAAGCCTCGTGAAAGAGCAATTCCAGATGCTGACGAGATTGCTGCTGAACTAGAGGGCTACCTAGCTAGTCACCAGAAGAACAAACAAGAGAACGAAGAGGACCAAGACTGAAACGTTCACCAGCGCTGGTTCTGTTTGTTGCGGGTCTGGCCTATTTTCTTGCTGTGACCCAACGTTCATCCCTTGGGGTTGCCACGCTAACTGCAAGTGAGAGATTTGATACCAATGCCCAGCAGCTAGCGACACTGGCTGTATTCCAGTTAGTTGTCTACGCGGCAATGCAGATTCCAATTGGAATTCTTGTTGACCGTTTTGGGGCAAAGGTCTTGCTTGCTGTTGGGGCCGGAATTATGGCTGCAGGCCAACTAACAGTTGCTTTCGCACCAAGTCTCGAATTTGCGATTGTCGGACGAATGCTTGTTGGGCTAGGGGATAGCTTCACATTTGTTTCAATGATCCGAATGGTAAATGGATGGTATTCAGGGGCAAAAGCTTCAAAGATTCAGCAATATGTCGCTACCGCAGGCCAAACTGGACAGTTTTTCTCTGCTGTTCCTTTCTGGTTCATGCTTGAAAACCTTGGCTGGGAGCCAGCGTTCTCGATCATGGCAGCTGCTTCTCTTCTAGTTGTTCTGTTGCTAATCGCTTTCACCGCGAATGAGCCGGGCGAAACCCAACACAATGTCCAGGCCGCCAATTCAGTCAAACAGGCATGGAAACAGTTGGTTGAAAATGTTCGCATTCCTGGAATCAGAATGTCGTTCTGGACTCACTTCGTTACCCAACCGACCACAACCTCCGTCACGCTACTTTGGGCAGTTCCATACCTCGTAACAGCTGAGGGGCAACCGTTGGAGTTTGTTGCCTTCATTCTGACTGCGATGGTGGCATTTGGTTTTCTAACGGGACCAGTTATTGCTGAAATCTGTGCCAGAGCGCCTCAATTTAGGACTCGCTTGGTCTATGTAAACGTGGCGTTGACCGTATTAGCTTGGCTAGTCATGCTTCTAGTGCCTGGCAAATCTCCTTCTTGGCTTTTGTTGGTCTGTTTCCTTGTGATCTCTATCGGTGGACCTGCTTCAATGGTTGCCTTTGACTTCTCAAAGGACTTCGTTCCTAAGGAAAGACTGGGTTCAGCCAATGGATTCGCCAATGTTGGTGGTTTCCTAGCCTCTTTCGTGATGATGTATTTGACTGGTTTGGTCATTGACTTGCTGCACAACCCAGAAAGCGGCATAGATCGCTACAACATCGAGAGCTTCAGGTGGGCTTTTGCGACTCAGTTCATTGTCATCGCAGTTGGTCTGTTCTATTTCAGACGTGAAAGCCGAAAGGCTCTGAATCCTTCAAAATAGGGAATAACTGCTAACTTCTTTTGGTTATAAGCCATAGAGACATGAATTGGCTCTGTTGACCCGTAAAGTGCGTCTTAGGTGGCATAATTGGAGACAGACCCAGTCATTTCACCCGATTTGACATGGGTCTTCGTAATACCCAATTTTTCGTTACGGTCAACCCTTAAACACTGAAGGTTCAAATGGCTTTAAAACCAGCTAAGACATCTGCCGCTTCTGCTAAGAAAACCGCTACCCCTACTAAAGGAAAAGCAATCAAACCCTCAGCTACTAAAGTTCCAGCCAAAGCAAAAGCCACAGAGACCAAGGCAAAACCTGCCGCAAAGAAGCCTGCAGTCAAAGCTGCAGCTAAGCCAGCGGCAAAGCCAGCTGCAAAAGCAACCAAGGCAGCAGCGAAACCTGCAGCCAAAGCAACAAAGGCAGCTCCTAAGGTTGCGGCAAAGAAGGTTGTTGCAAAACCTGTTGTCAAAAAGGCAACTAAAGCTACTGCAAAACCAGTTGCCAAGCCAGCTGCGAAGCCAGCGGCTAAAGCTCCTGCAAAAGCTGCTGCGAAGCCAGCTGCAAAGTCTGCTGTAAAGGCACCTAAGAAGATTTCAGCTACTAAGAGCGCTGGGCTAGAAGGTCTCGATCTCGATGATGAAGAAGATGATATAGATCCAGAAGCGATTGTTGCTGAAGCAGATGTTGATGTGATCGTTGCTGAAATCGATGAGACGATTCCTGAAGTTGAAGAAGACGAAGACAAGCCTGTTGTTCCTGAAGGTGCTCTAGTTCTTTCAACAAAAGAAGAAGATGATCTACAAGTTCAAAGCACAAGCATTACCGGTGCGACTGCTGACCCAGTTAAGGATTACCTAAAGCAAATCGGTAAGGTTGCTCTTCTTAATGCTGAACTCGAAGTTGAACTTGCAAAGAGAATCGAAGCTGGTCTTTTCGCAGAAGAGAAACTTGCCACAGATAAGAAGCTAACCAAAGACATGGCTAGAGATCTTCGTTGGGTAGTTAAGGATGGACAACGTTCAAAGAGCCACCTACTAGAAGCAAACCTTCGTCTTGTAGTTAGCCTTGCAAAGCGTTACACCGGTCGTGGAATGCAATTCTTGGATCTTATTCAAGAAGGAAACCTAGGTTTGATTAGGGCTGTAGAAAAGTTTGACTACACCAAGGGATTCAAGTTCTCTACTTATGCAACATGGTGGATTCGCCAGGCAATCACTAGAGCTATGGCTGACCAGGCAAGAACTATTCGTATCCCTGTTCACATGGTTGAAGTTATTAACAAACTTTCTAGAGTGCAAAGACAATTGCTTCAGGACCTTGGTCGCGAACCAACCCCTGAAGAACTTGCACGCGAACTAGACATGACTCCTGAGAAGGTTGTTGAAGTTCAGAAGTATGGTCGCGAACCGATCTCACTTTCAACTCCACTTGGTGAAGATGGTGACTCTGAATTCGGTGATCTAATTGAAGACACCGAAGCAGTTCAGCCTGCTGATGCAGTTGCGTTCAGAATCATGCAGAGAGAAATCGAAAGACTTCTCGACACATTGACTCCACGTGAAGCAGCAGTTATCCGAAGCCGTTATGGAATTGGTGACGGAGTTATGAAGACTCTGGACCAAATCGGTGAAGAGCACGGTGTTACTCGCGAAAGAATTCGCCAGATTGAAGCAAAGACAATGTCTAAGCTCAAGCACCCTTCAAGAGCTCAGTGGCTCAGAGACTTCATTAAAGAGAGCTAACCTTTGCGTTATCTACCAGCACTGCTAGTTGGCCGCTTGGTTCGTATTGCGGTTCGATTGGTAAGACCAGGTGGCGGATCCGCACTGCCTGGTTTAGTAGTTAGCAAGTTAGCTCCAAAGCTTGTCTATAAGACTCTGAACTCCTTTGAAAAAGGACTAGTCATAGTCACTGGCACAGCTGGTAAGTCAACAACAACCAAAATGCTCGTCGCTATAGCGAGAGCTCACGGTCTCCAAGTCTTCACCAACCCTTCGACTGCAAACATTGAGCAAGGTTTCTTCAGCACTGTTGTGAGGCAGGCAAACCTATTAGGAAAAGTTCCCGGCGACATCGCAATTCTGGAGATGGATGAAGGTCACGCTGCTCAGATAGTTGAAAAAGTAAAGCCGAAGACTTCAGTGATTTTGAATGTTTTCGAAGATCAGTTGGATAGGTTCGTAGACCCTGCTCTGGTTAGAGAAAAACTTAGTGAAGTATCCAAGGCAACTTACGGCAAGGTTATTCTGAATGCTGATGACCAGAACTGTCTTCTCATTGCAGAAGAAACCAAACCGGACGCTTTGTTCTTTGGATTAGGTAAACAGCTTCAATCAACTGTAGGTAAGTCAATGACTTACGCACCGACTTACCAGGATGAGTTGCCAACACCTCAAACAATTTGTATCGCTCAGAAACTGGAAGAACGTGAATTGGAATTGTCACTTCATGGGAGAGATTTGAAGATCGAGCTTCCAAGTAGGGGAGTTCACTTCGCGATGGATGCACTCGCTGCAATAACAGCAGCCCAAGAAATTTTGGGCGAAGCATTTGACTTAGCAATTGCTAAAAAGACTTTGGATGAATTGCCTCCAGTTTTTTCTAGAGGCGAAATCAAAGAAGTTAATGGCGAACGCTGCGAATTCATATTGGTGCAAAACCCAGTAAGCATGCAGTTAAACATCGACAACTTATCTTCAGACCAAGAGCAAGTTTTCTTCGCGATTGGAAGAGATGTTCATGATCCTTCCTGGATGTGGACAGTTGATCTAAAGAACTTGAAGAGAGTTCACACAGTTAGCGGCTTCAACTATGCAGATGCTGCATTGCTTCTTGCCTACAATGACGTACCAGTTGAATGCGTTGAGCCTGAGTATTTTCAGGCGATTGATTCTTTCTTTGCCTTAGAGCGTCCAACCAACGGAATCAAGACTGTTATCTATAGCGCTGACGCAATGAGAAGAATGCGTAGATACCTTGGATTCACCGATCCAGAGGATGTAGACCGTGTCTAAAGTAATTCGATTAGCAGCTGTCTATCCAAACCATCTAAACCTCAATGGAGACTTAGCAAACCTGTTGGTTCTTCAAAAGAGACTCGAATGGTTTGGTCTAACCTCTGAAGTCATTGCCATTGAAAAACCAACTGACTTATCAACATTTGATGTTGTGCTTCTTGGTCACGGTTCAAGAGATGCATGGGCTCAACTTCAGGAAATTGATTCTGATCTTGCTTCGAATCTTGTAGAGCTTGTAAAACAAGGAACTAGAGTCATCGCAGTTGCAAGTGGATACGAACTTCTAGTTGAAACTCTTGATGGAAGTGTTGTGAAGCACTCTGAAAGAGTCAGTGAATTCAAGAGTGTTGACGGAATAGTCGGTTATGTAAACAGCGAAGCAGATCTTGAGCCAATTCGATGGGTTGAAAACTCTCTCTTCACGCTTTTCCATGGTCCAGTTTTTGCAAAGAATCCAGATCTAGCCGATAAGTTCCTAGGTTCATTGATTGAGAATGCAGAACGCGTTCAACCTGAGTCAATTTCTAAAGTTGCTGGGCTCGCCGAGGTGAGCCGAAAGATTGCTTTCGAAGACTAGTTAAGCTTGTCTGTTTCGTCTTGCCAGGTGATGGCAATTGGCTTCAGCTTGTCTTTGTTGGCGGTTCCGTGGTGACCACAGAAAACTAGATCGCCAGTGGCAAGAACTACTCTGATGAAGGCCTGAGCTCCACACACGTCACAACGATCCGCAGCTGTTAGGGCTGGCAGGTTAGTCGTCTCTTCTACTACTTCGTTGGTGCTTTCAGTCTGTTCCATTAGTTCCTCCATGACTACTAGAACACAGAACGGAGCCGGAATCTTCCTGATTTGCCCTGATTTCGCTATCTGCGAATAGTTTTTCACTGGGTGAGTGTCTTTAGCCCTTGAAATGGCGGGTTCTGCTTAGGGTTGAAGCATGCCTTCAAACGAGTATTCCGCTAGACATCTGTCCGTCCTTGAAGGGCTTGAGGCGGTTCGTAAACGTCCAGGTATGTATATCGGTTCTACCGATAGCCGCGGACTTATGCACTGCCTATGGGAAATCATCGATAACTCTGTGGATGAAGCTCTAGCTGGATATGGAAAGCACATAGGCATTGTCCTGCACAAAGATGGCAGCGTAGAGATCTCAGACACTGCTCGAGGTATCCCAGTCGACATTGAGCCAAAAACAGGTCTTTCAGGTGTTGAAGTTGTTTTCACTAAGCTCCACGCCGGAGGTAAGTTCGGAAGCGGCTCATACGCAGCCTCTGGAGGTTTGCACGGTGTTGGTGCTTCCGTAGTGAATGCCCTGTCACAGCGACTAGATGTTGAAGTGGACAGAGATGGCAAGACTTGGGCGATGTCCTTCCAGAGAGGTGCACCTGGACTATTTGATGACAAAAAGCCAATCTCTCCAGCCAACCCGTTTAAGGCCTACAAAGACAAGAGTCCACTAAGGGAAATTGGCAAGGTTGCAAAGACCAAGACAGGTTCGAGAGTTAGATTCTGGGCAGACCCACAGATCTTCGTAAAAGGTGCTGAGTTTGAGCTAGAGGATATCCTCGCTCGAGCAAGACAGACTGCGTTCCTCGTTCCTGGTCTGAAACTCGTAGTTTCAGATGAGAGAGCTGGCAAGCCAGTAGTTCACGAATTCCTCTATCAAGGTGGAATTGTCGAGTTCGTAGATTTCCTTGCCAAAGATGCTCCTCTCAGCAATGTCTGGAGACTAAGCGGAAGCGGTGCTTACTCTGAAACCGTTCCAGTTCTAAACGCAGCTGGAAACATGGAATCAAAAGAGGTTCAGAGATCCTGTGATGTTGACGTTGTTGTTCGTTGGGGAACTGACTACGACACAGAAATCAAAAGCTTCGTAAACATTATTGCTACTCCTAAAGGTGGAACACACCTACAAGGTTTCGAGCAAGCTCTTCTAAAAGTTCTAAGAGCACAGGCCGATGCCAACTCTAGAAAATTCAAACTGGGTAACGACAAGATTGAAAAAGAAGACGTCACCGCAGGTCTAACCGCAGTGGTAACTGTTCGCATTGCTGAACCGCAGTTCGAAGGACAGACCAAAGAAATTCTTGGAACACCTGCTATCAAGAACATTGTTTCAAACGTTGTTGCAAAGGCACTAACTGATCGATTCAATTCTTCAAAGCGTGAAGATAAGGCTCAGACAGCCCTTGTTCTTGAAAAGGTAGTCAACGAGATGAAGTCTCGAATCTCTGCGAGAACTCACAAAGAAACTCAGCGTAGAAAAACAGCTCTCGAGTCTTCATCACTTCCAACCAAACTGGTTGACTGCAGAACTCAAGACACTTTTGACTCTGAACTAATCATTGTTGAGGGTGAGTCCGCTCTAGGAACAGCCAAGCTGGCAAGGAACAGCGAATTCCAAGCCCTGCTGCCAATTAGAGGAAAGATTCTCAACGTTCAAAAAGCTGCGATTACCGACATGCTGAACAACGTTGAATGTGCATCAATCATTCAGGTTCTTGGTGCTGGCTCAGGCAGATCTTTTGATCTTGCCTCTGCTCGATACGGAAAAATCATTCTTATGAGCGATGCTGATGTTGATGGTGCTCACATTAGAACTCTTCTTCTAACTCTTTTCTACAAGTACATGCGACCACTGGTTGAAGACGGCAGAGTGTTTGCAGCTGTCCCACCGCTACACAGAGTAGTTGTTATAAACCCTGGTTCAAAAGCTAACGAAACCATCTACACTTACTCACAGCCTGAGCTCGAAGCTCTGCTTGCGAAGTTATCTAAGGCGGGGAAGAAGTACCAAGAGCCTATTCAGCGCTACAAGGGTCTTGGTGAGATGGACGCTGATCAGCTCGCGGAAACCACTATGGACCGCAAGAGTCGCTCTCTGCGCCGTGTGACGGTAGATGATTTAGCGGCAGCAGAAAAGATGTTTGAACTTCTGATGGGCAACGAAGTCGCTCCAAGAAGAGACTTCATTGTTGATCAAGCTGAATCTTTTGAACGCGAAAGAATTGACGCTTAGTCTCTACCTGCAGAAACAATAGTTGCACTCAACGGAGTTCCTGAAGCATCTCGCTTACCTAGGTACTCAGGAGTCTCTAGAGGCTTTCCTGATGAAGCAGAACCCAGAATTGGTGAGTTACCTACGTAAGCAAAGTAAAGCTGGTTCTCGTCTCTAATGAACTTCTGAGCTCTAACACCACCGGTTGCTCTTCCCTTGGCAGGGAACTCCGACATCTCGGTGATCTTGGCACTACCAGCATCCACAGCTCCTAGAGATTCGCTGTTGTTAGCAGCAGTAAGAACTTGAGTGTCCTTAGTTACCTTGATGGAAGTGAAGTAGATTGCCTTGGCACCTTCAGAGAGCTTGATACCTGCCATGCCAGCAGCTCCTCGACCTTGAGGTCTCACAGAGCTTGCATCAAATCTTAGAAGTTGAGCATCATCTGTAATGAAGACCAGTGTGTCCTTTTCAGAACTTACTTCAGCTCCAACAATTGAGTCACCAGTCTTGAGAGAAATTACTTCAAACTCGGTCTTCTCTAAGAAGTCTGGGCTTAGGCGCTTAACCACACCCTGCTGAGTTCCGATTGCGATCACGGTCTTGTCTGTTAGTTCAAACATCCCAACCAACTTGATCGACTTTGGCAGACCTAGGAATTCTGAAGCGGATACTGATTCAGAAGCATCAAATCCGCCTTCGCTACCAGGGATGTCACCAGCGTGAACTCGATGCATGACACCGTCTGAAGTAAGGAAGCCAACATAGCTTCTAGTTGTGCTGGAAATCACAGCTCGAAGAGCATCGTGCTTCTTGCGTTTGGCTGTTGGAACAGGTTCAAGAGTTGTTCTTAGAACTTGACCGCTAGCGGTTAGAACAATGAAACAAGGGG
>JACCDN010936005.1_pt1 | contig 20825 bp, 24 predicted proteins | sample 7441691 | NCBI WGS metagenome assembly JACCDN01 (sample SAMN15323439, study PRJNA562643) | freshwater metagenome | isolation source: river surface water | place: USA:Blue River Watershed | collected 2017-08-16 | reverse complement strand
ATCAACTATAGAAAGCTTAAACCCTCCCATATAAGAGGACTTCCTCTGTGCAAAATAACAAAAAACACTCTTGGTATTTCAGTAAATTAGCCTAGTTTGTAATGTTGGTTGCACGATATGCAACCAAAAATCTCTATTCTTATCTATTTGAATTAACACTAATGGCAGTGTTTATAAGCCATTCTAACCAATTACAATTGTTTATCAAATTGGTAAAATTATTGTATGTGATGCAATAATTTCTTAATTCTTTGTAACACAACTTAAAGTCGTGTTTTTCTAAATTCATATTTAACTTATGGTTGGTAATTATATGAAATTAGAAATATGGCTTGAAGCACAACAAATGACAATCGCTGAATTTGCAGAAAAAATAGGTAAAGATAAAAGTTTAGTTCACAGGTACATACATGAAGGTGTTATACCAAAAAAGGATGTAATGAAAAAAATTTTTTTTGAGACTTTAGGAGCGGTTCGTGCAGATGATTTTTATGGACTATCAAACGAATTACTTGAGGAACACCTTGAAAAAAAGAAGAAATCTTCAAAGGAAAAGGAAGAATTGCATGCTGATTCGTTTAAGTAAAATGAGTTTTATACTTGACGTACTCACAGATAATTGTAGTGGTTTGATTTCGAAATCAAGCCTTTATAGACAATGGCCAAATTTTCTTTATGTTTTCAGTATCGGATTCAGGATTGGCATATAACATTATATTTGAATTGATTTCTCCTGGTAGAAATTTTTTTTCATGAATAAAGCCAACAGCATGTATCTTTTTTTGCAAATCGACAGCTCTTGAATCAGGATAGGTAGGATCAAATATCCCAGTTATAAGTCTGCGTTGCTTATTTTGGTCTATCCATGATCTTTGATACTCCTCAGGTAAATCTTGGCTTCCGTAAACGATATTTATATAATCTCCAAAGTCACTTCCTCCACTATTAAAATTTCTCATATCAACAATAATTACATGAAAATATAAAGAATTTTGTTTTTCAGGAAATTTAATACATTTAGCAAGAATAGCTTGCTGAGCTTTTATTACGTCTCTTACTTCTGGGGAATTTTCTTCATCCCATGGAGTTGTAACTGATTGGTATGAAGCAAAGTTTTCAAAAGAAATTGTATTTTCTTTTACAGCATCACTGATCCTAAGGCTTGTTAATTCAATAAGCCATTCATTTATTCTAAAATCCACACTACGTTTATCTATACCGGTTTTAAATTCATATTCTGCCGCTATTCCTGCTTTTTGAATAGCGGCAGCAAAACGAATCTCAAACAATTTTGATTTTGCTTGCGCTATATCCTCAGATAATAATATTTTTTTGACCTTTTTATCTTCTAGTTCTGGTATCAAATTTCCCAAAGGTGTGCCAACTGAAGTACAATTAAGCATTTTTTTGCCCCAATCAGTTTCGTATAACATTCCTTGTGCTTTTTGACTAGCGAGTACTTCTTCTACAGTTAGTATATCTTCTATTTCCATATATCCTTGCAATTTTTTAATAAGTTTTTGCTTTGTTTTTGAATGAAGACCGGTGCCATATTTTTCGATATAATAGACGGCTGCTGTATCAGGAAAATTATAAAATATTTCCAAAAACTTCAAAACCTCTAAACCACTTGCTTTATTATTTTCAATTCGAACAATTGTTGCCTGAGAAATACCAAAAGCAGAAGCAAAATCTCTTGTTGATAAACCAAGTTTATGTCTGAATAATTTAAGAGTTTCTGCTGAAAAAGAATCCTCCCATACGGGCTCGAATATAAACGAAGAAGGACCTTTTCTGCCTATAGTAACTAACAGTACCATTATATTATCTTCATTTGGACTAATGTTAAATTGCTTACAATATTCAGAGTAAGCAGGGTTGCCCTTTGAAGGTATTCTGTCCCAAAATGACTCAAATATAGTCGTAGATTCAAAATATCTTTTTGTTAAAGGAAACTCTACCCCCAAGGGAATTGCTTTTTTGTAATTTAAGTATCCTGCACGATATCTGAAAACGTATTTATCCAGTTCCTTATTTAGCTCTCCTACCGCAATCCTCTTAGAATATCTTTCCAGATAAACCTGAACACCTTTAATTTTTGTATAATCTATTTTATAATGCATTGAGTAATTCTTCATATTGTTTAATAATGAAATTTAATATTGCTGTTTTCCTTTTATTAGAGAGAAAAGATTCCTCTATTAACAGCTTAAGTTCTGAAATATTTACTTGTTTTGCAAATTCATTAACCTCACTTTTATATCCTAAACGAATAAGTTCTTGCACATAATCGACAATCATTGGCTCTGTTGTAAATGAAGTTTTAATGCAACCCTTGGGATTAAGGTTTGCTCCAAGGAAATTTTCTTCTTCAGTAGCAAAATCAGAAGTATTATCATAGCACGGAGAAACAATGTAACCACTTGGAGTCGAAATCAAACCTATATTTCTTCCATGTCTATCGTTATTACCAACTAGACTATCAAATAAGCATAAGTTTATAATTTTCTTTAATTCACTTAGCCTTTGGGTTTCAAGTTCAATTACTTTTAGTATGGTTTCCAATGTATGATCACCTTTCTCTATAAAATGGTATATATGTACCAAGCTTGCTCCTTGATAATCTTGCATAAAATTATAACTTAAAAAACAATCCTCTTTTTCCATGAAATGGATTAAATGGAATTGTGATACTTCCAAACCTGCGGAAACTGCTAATTGATTACATAAATCTTCAGTCTTTGCTAGCTCAGGGTAATCTCCTGTCGGTTTTAAAATATATTGGTGTTTTCCAAGAGTTGCCGAGTATTTTTTGAAATTGCCATGAAAGAATGTGTTTTCATAAGATTGACTTTCCATATACCCAGATTTAGGCTGGTATATATCTTTAAAATCATCTTCTGCATCCACCAAATTAAACCACTCTTTAAAGCAATTTTCATGCAGACCATGTTTTGTTGTACCGGTTACCTCTTTTTTGCACTTAAAACACAAATTCATATAATATCCTGAGAATTATCTTATATTTAATGATATTAAGTTATATCATTAAATTATCGATGTCAAGGTATATCATCCTATTTGTGCTAATTTTATTGTTATCTTAATTATTTAGCTAATAATTCCTTCATTTTACCATAAATAATTCTAAAATCATTCATCAACTTTACTGCACAGCATGCAATAATTTAAAAATATTTTACGGCTTTTCTCTTTTTATTTTCAGAAAATTCCCCGAATTTCCGTTGCATGGTATGCAATGGGGGTTTTTAACTATTAAATATTCAAGTATTTTTAGGGAGTGGTTTTAAGCTCTCATGCTTCAGTAATACTGAAAATGCCTGAAGCAATAGTAGTCACATAAACAGCAGAAACTAAAATACGAGATAAAAAGGAAGAAGAAAATATGACTTAAATATAATCAAACATAGAAAATAACGCCAATAAGCATCTGTGACAGACTTTAGGAAACTAAGATGCTTGATTGGCGACAATTAAGTTTAATCAAACAATATTGCAATTATGACTGTATCACAAAGATTTAATGAGCACAAGCATGTTCCTATTAAAAACTACTTATATTTTCTTGCTGCTCACGAAGTGCCATATTGGTGTAGTCGTAAGCAGATTTGGCGAGGTAAATCTGATTTTGTTGAAATAATTATTTTAACAGAACTCGTTTCTTTAAAGCATAAAATTGCTGATGGTAATGCTGATACTGAAGTTGAAATAAAGGATTGTTTTGCCTATTTTTGGGAGCGTTTCAGAATCAATAAATTGCAGATGCAGCGTGCTTCTTGCAGGCTGCATCTGGAAGGGGTAATAACCCGTTCATTTCGAGAAGTTATCATAGAAGATCAAGCTTATAAAGAACTGGATATTAAACTTAATATATCCAAATTAGACGATTTTTCACAAGCGGAGGTCTGTTAATATGGAACTTTTACCACTTGATAATCAGCATATTCTAAAAGTTAATGTTATACCTAAAGAATGGTATAAAAAATTCACCAACAATAGAGGCAAACCTGATCTTCCTTTATGTTCAGTATTATCTGAAATAGTTTACTGGTACAGGCCAAAAGAAATCAAAGATCCAGATACTGGTAAAATATCATACACAAGCAAATTTCCTGAGGATGTTTGGCAAACTTCTTATGCTCATTTTGAAAAGGAGTTTGGTTTTGATCGGGAGAAGACTCGCAGAGTTTTAGTAAAACTTGAAACTATGGGCATTATCAAGCGAGAATTTCGCAATGTAACTTTAAGAGGCCAAGAATATAATAATAGACTTTTTATTCACTTAAATAAAGATTCCTTATGGTTACATGAAGGAGAAAATACAAAAGCTCATGGTGACTCTGGAGGTGACCTTAAGAAGCCTTTTTTTAAGGCCAAAAATAACGATTACTCTCCGATCTCATCTTGCCCCTCTCCTATTTTGGCAGGCATAGATAAGAATAAAAAAGAGAATATTAATAATAGATCTAGATCTGGGGACGCAAATTTTTTTGAAAGAGGAGAGGCAAAGAATCATCAAGATGAATCTGTATCTGAATCTAATTTTTGTAAAAATTATTTTGATGAAGTTAAAACTTTACAAGATTTCTACCCTTTGAGCCAAGAGGATTGCCAAATGTTGCAATCCTTATCCAGACGTCAATTTTCATTAAGAGCGATGAACGAAATTTTGCAAGATATGGCAAAACGTTTAACTGACAGGTTTTTCAAAACCAAAAAAGCATTTTTGAACTATATGAGCAAGGTTTTTACTTATGAAAAAAGGCAGCCAGAAGCTGTTAATAACGATAATTTCAGGATTAGAAACAATATGAGCGAAGATGAGATCGGCTTTAAAGAAAGAGAAAAGTACCTGACTAAAATAGAATATAGTTTGGAAGTATCACCGGAAGCGCATTTTAAGAAAAGAATGGCAGCGGTACTTTCACAAAAAACAGCTTACGACCTACTCAAGGCTTATAAATCTGCAAGTTTTCAGCAAGGAATATTTACCTTAAACCTTGACAAGAATATAGAACTTAATGAATCAGATAAAGAAATAATCCTGAATCAAGCTAGATCTATTCATGAAAAAATTGACTTTGAAGATATAAAGTCTGGATTTATCAAAGGATTGCAAATTTCTATGCCAGAAGAAGCTAAAAACGAAAATATGGCAGCAACTAAATCTGCAAGTAATGAACCAGAACTTCAAGTACCCGTAAATATCTGGGGAACAATACGAGGCAAACTGGTTAATCTAATTCATGAAGGTAAATGGATAGATTTTCACTGGTTTAGCAAGCTAGAAGCAAGTATTGACGGGGAATCAAGAAAGCTTACCTTAAAAGCTCCAAATAGCTTTGTACAAGATTGGGTTTTAGATAATTATTTGGATCAACTCCAGCAGGTATGTAAAACAGAAAATTACCAGCTTGATGGGGTGGTGATATGAGAAAATTATACCTAGTTGTTTTAGCTACAAGCTTCCTTTGCGGAACCGGTATAAGAGCATTGGCCGTTCCTATTAATCCTGAAATAGCCAATATGAGTTACTGGTATGATGATCAGAATATCAGAGATGTAATAACTGATCGGCTTGGTAATAACGTTTACATAGCTCCGGCAGCGCATAATGTTTCTGAACTGATCAATGATGTTGCTAAAGCAGCCATACTAGAAGCCCAATCTGGCAAGCCAGCGCTGATTCCGGTAAATTTAGGGAACAATCATTGGACTGCTCTAGCTATCCGTAAAATAACAGATGGAAAACTGATAGTTTTTTACAATGATTCATTTGGTAGCAATGTTGGCGGAGAAAATTCAGAGAGTGGCAAGTATTTAGCAGCTATTAGGGAGATTGTAGCGGATGCAGAAATTATCGATCTGCAAGTAAGACAACAAAATGATGGATCTTCTTGCGGAGCATTTACGGCTGAGAATTTGATTGCTTTAGCAGAATTAGCTGATGAGCAGTTGAATGCGGCTGATGCAAAAGCTGTTCTTGAGAAAATCAAAGATGCACAAGCTATTCGTCTTTTGCATTTAAATTCTTTAAATAGTTTGTATGAAAAGATTGTTACTAAAGAAGAAGCAGCAAATAATGTTGTTATTAAAAACAACATTGAGGTTATAAGCAGTTCGGTCTTGCATGAAATTTCTTACTTCAAAAATGTTACTGCAGATCGTTTAGGACAGCTTTATTTGACAAGCAATGTCAATGGTTTTAATAGCGGAGATGAGCTAGCCGTTTATGGTGTGTGGGTACATGGGGCTTTAGGTAGCGGAGTGTATAAAGCGAAGGATTCAAGGGTTTTCAAGAATAAAACAAGCAGTATTATACTAGGCGCTGAGAGTAAAATAGACGATGATACTACTCTTGGCGTAGCTGGTAGTTTTGGGCAATCTAATCTCAAACTGAAAATACCAAGTAATGACTATATTAACACCAATCTCAAATCGTTCATTGGTTCATTATATGGTTCTTTTATAGCTGATGAGAAAATAGTAATAAATGGCAGTATTAGCTTTGGTAAATTGGTTGGCAAGACAGATTACCAGTCAATCTTAACTGGTAAAAACAGCTTCAAATTAAAAGGCAATAGCTTTGGCGCAAATATTGAAGCAAGTTATTACGTTCCGGTTGGCAGTGTTACTCTTATACCTTCTCTGGGGAGTGATTATGCAGAAGTGAAATTTGCAAAGGCTAAACTAGGTAGTATCACTATCAATAAATTTAATATCAAAAAACTTTCTATTGATCCAACGATTAGACTATTGCAAGTATTTGAAGCTAGCAGCATGAGCCTGATACCGGAATTATCGGCAAGAGCCTCATATGCATTATTTAGTAGAGCAAGCAACATTATCATTAAAAATGCAAATGGCGTGGTGTTAAGTGATAGCCCTCAAAAAGCAGCAAGGAATTCATACAACTTTGGGGCAAATCTTACTTTAGCAGGAGACATGCTGGAGACAACTATTGGCTTTGAGAGGTTTATTCAGAATAAATACCTTGGTCATGTTGGTTATATGAAGCTAAGGATTAACATTTAGGAAAGCAAAGGAGGGATTTATAAAAATGACTGAAAAAGAGATAAAGCAATTGCTGAAGGAAATTAAACGGAAAGAAAGCCTTATAGAAGATGACCCTGAAGGGGGATCAAGCGGAAAGGATATAGAAGATTTTAAGGATTTATGGAAATGGAAGAATCGACAGTCCCATAATTAGTAAATAACAATTTTAATTTTAGAGAGAATAATCATGATGAATAAACTATTTAATAACAGGAAAAGTAACCAGATAAAAAATTCAAACCACCCATCTATATCTTGCTATGTAGCTGCGATTCTTATGATTGGTTTTATAGAACCAACATATGCTGACTGGTTCAAAGTAGCAGATATCAAGACTAACTTGATAACCCCAATGTATACGCTTGTTAATGACAATTTAGGTTTTGTGGCTTTTGCTGTTGGAGGTGCTGCAACGTTTCTAGCAAGAGGTCAGGATATGTGGCAAAAAGCGATTGCTTTTGGAGTTGGTAGTTTAGGCACTGCTGGGGCAGTAAAGCTGGCTCAAACAGTTTTACATTTAGGGTAAAAACATGCAAGTACGTTTTTGGAAGCCGTTAAAAGGAATTGTAAAAATATATGGTATGGCAAGGCTTGGGGTAGTTTGCGGTTTAATTGGTTGTTTGGTTGCGATGATTTTTCTTGGGGTTATGTGGAGTATTGGCGGAGCTATTCCTGGCTATTTTTTTGGCGATTATTTTGCAAAAGCCATGCATGATGGCAAAGTTCAGCGATTAGTGCATTGGTATTTGCCATCAAGAAGCAACAATTTACCAACTAGTGAGATCAAATTATTTTTTTAAGAAGAACTAAGAAAAACTAAGAAGAACATGGATAAAGAAACGAATTCAAATCAGCAGAATATACAAACGCAAGTCAAATCTCTTGCTATAACTCGGCAGCGTAACTTCTTTGCTGGTTGTTTAGCTCTTGTTGCTTGTGCTAATTTTTTACTGAGTATTAAACTTGCTTCTGTTAGCGAGAGAATAATCATGGTGCCAGGTATTACCAAAGAATTAATAGTAGAGAGCAATTCTGTATCTGGCAGCTATTTAGAGGAAACAGCGTTGCTTTTTATTTCAGCATTACTTGATTTAACTCCAACGACTGCTTCGATTAAGAAAGATATAATTTTAAAACATACATCAAAAAGATCACCTGAGAGCTTAAAGTCACTTCAGAACTACTTTGCGGATACCATAAATAATCATAAGAAATTTCAGTTATCAACTTTTTTTGGACCAAAAAAGCTGCATGTTGATAGCAAAAAGCTACAAGTAATTGTTGAGGGGGTTTTGACCAGTACGTTTGGTAAAAGAGGTTTTGAAGAAAGAGAAGCTAGGTACAAGCTATCGTTTGATTATGTTGGTGGATATTTACAGTTAAAAGAATTTATTGAATTGAAGGCTAAAAAAGAATCAGAAAAGGAAGAGCAAAATGAATAAGGTGATCAAAAATAAAATTATTGCTGGAGTTGTTTTCCTGGCTTTATCTTGGACTCAAATTGCAAGTGCCACAACGCTAAAGGCAAAAGAAGATGAAAAAATAGCAGCAGAAATTTCAAAAACTGGACTAAACAGAATATCAAATCCGCCATATCAAATTACTCAAGTTACGGGTGATGAGAGCAAGTTTCGGCTAAAGTTTGATAGTGATGGTTCAAATATTTACTTAATGCCTTTGGTATCAGTTGGTGAAAAAATTGAAATCAGTATCAGGAACAATGTTGGTTTTGTTCAGGATATGGAGCTGGAAGTAGCAAATGTCAAAGGTCAAGTCATTCATATAGATAGCAAATTACAGAGCAAGGCAGAACTTACAGATAAAAAGGATATCATTCAGATGCTAAAAGCTATGAAATGGGAGAAAACTGGAAAATTTTATATTCAGGATACAGCCATTACACTTGCTGCCGTAGGTAAGCTTGAGGTCGTGCAAACCAAGCTTATAAAATGGCAAGATTTAGTTGGCGGAGTATTTAAGGTTTCGAATAAAACCAGTAAGCAGCAACTATTGGAGCTAGAGCGGTTTATCGGGCGTTTTGATAATCCGGTAGCTTCTTTTGCTGACAAGATGCTTCTTGCGCCAAAAGAAACAGGCAGAGTTTTTATAATCCAAAGGGTAAAGGAATCAGAATAAAGGAACAATAATGATAAAAGACCTAAAAAATATAATTAATAATGAAATTGAAAAACTAAAAAAGTTTTTTGTTGGGACTGTAGAGCTGGAAAGCAAATCACAAGTCAGGAAAAAACAATACTTGAATCTTTTGCTTGTAGGGCTTGGAATTATTTTGGCAATTTTTGTATTAATAGCTTTTCTTATGGATAATTCGAACAAAAAAACTGATATGGAAGAATTATCTCAAGCTTTATCAGGTGAAGCTAACAGCATTGAACTTGGAGGTGATGGAGTAAAAGCTGAAACTAAATGGCAAAATTTTTTGGAAGAGTCAATAGAAGAAGAAAGTAACAAACGCACCAAGCAAATTGATATTTTAAAAAATACCCTCACAGATACTACCAAAACTCATAAAGAAGAGGTTAGCAAAGAGTTTGACGAACTAAAATCACGCCTTGCTTACGCTTTAAATGAGATAGATAAACTTAAAGCAGAAAATCAAACCATTCACCAAGATCTAAACTCACTAACCAGCAACCCAATCGATGAATTAAAGGCAGCAGAACTTGGCATTACTTCCGTGATTGAGGATATAGAGACCAAAGCGCCAGTATCTTCCTACAATCATATTCCAGCAACTAGTTATGTTAGTGGTCATTTACTTGGTGGCATTGCGGTATCTACTGCAGTAAATTCTGCATCTGAACCAATCCCGGTAGTAATTAAGTTAACCGATAGAGGTAATTTACCAGCCAAGTTTGCTGTAGATATCAAGCAATGTCGGTTACTTGCGTCCTGTTATGGTGAAATTTCCTCAGAGCGAGCAATTATCAGAGCAGAAGAGCTAATATGCGAGGATAAAAAAGCAGGATTAATTACCAGTACTAAAGTTGCAGGAGTGATTTATGGCGATGATGGAGCTAATGGTATTCGCGGCACGGTAGTATCAATGTCGGAAAAACATTTGAAGAATGCTTTTATTGGCGGAGTATTAAGCGGTTTTTCAAATACAGCAAAAGGTTCTGGCGGTGAATTTAACGTTACATCTCTTGGAGCAGTTAGTACCAAGAAGCGTGGGATAAAGGATATGGCTGGAGAGGGTTTACTGGGAGGCACTAGTAGCGCTGCTGAAAAGCTTGCCGATTACCATATTCGTTTAGCTGAAAACATCTCGCCGGTAATTTTAGTGCCTGGTGGAACAAAAGTAGATGTGATGTTTACAAGAAGCGTTCAGATTGGCTCATTTGATATTGAAAGTGCAATTAAACAGGAGAGAGAGTAGTAATGATTATACCTTCAATACTCCAAGATTTGGGGTGTCAAATTTCGGGATTCGCGTGTGCTCACGTATTTTTTATACTGCTTGCGTACACTCACCACTTATTTTCCTACCAACTCTTGAAGTATTTTTGGTATGTGCGATGGTTTAGGAAATTAAAAATACTTCTTGTAACGATATTTTCTTTAATCTGCATTACTGGGTGCTCTACTTACCCAAACAAATTTAAATGCGGAGATGCTAAAGGTCTTGGCTGCAAGATGCTCCGTGATGTTGATAACCAAATAGATAGCAGTCAAATTGAAGAAGTTTACAAAACTGGCAAAGGATGCTCTAGAGGTGGTAAATGTTCTAAAAAATCATTCTTGTCAGATCAGGAACTTATGCAAATAGTATCACAAAACAAAGCTAAAATACATGTGGAGCAAGATATTAAAGTGATTGATGATGATGGTAATTTATATTTTTGATGGTAGTAGAAAATGAAAAACTTATATGAAGATTTTGCCAATAAAGTAGCTGGATGGATCGGTTTTGATACCACAGATATTGAAACTACAGGGCGTGTTCAAAAACAACTTTTTAATGATAGTTTTTATGGAGGTCAGCCACTATGCAATTATCTTAATTATCGTTATTTTGATAAGATAAGCGGAAACTTTCTGTTAACTAGCGGAGCTGCAGGATTTTTGCTTGAGATCTGCCCTTTAGTTGGTGTTAACGACGGAGTAGTTAAATCACTTAACTTATTTTTTGCTAAAGAATTACCAAAAGATGGATTTTTGCAGTTTTTCCTTATGGCAAGTTCCGATATAGAGGATTTTTTAAATTTTTGGAGTGCTGGGCGAGTTAACAACCATCCGGTATTAAAAAGAATTACCAAAAGCCGGATGGAGCACTTAAGGAACAGAGCGGCAAACTTTCATTCAAGCGGTAAAAAATTACCTCGTAATTTTCGGATATTTGTTTCCTATAGCAAAACTTGCAAAAGCTTTAATGAAGCAGCGCTTAGCGAGATTACATCTTTTCGCAAGATTTTAGTGGCCAAACTGGCAAGTCTTAACCTACAACCTGAGCTATGTGCTACTCCAGAACTAATACGCATTTGCAGGGAATTCTTTGAACTAGATCCTAGTAAAAATCTGAACTACAAACCGATCAGTAAACATGACACCATAAATAACCAATGTCTTTCTCCAGCGAATCATTACCATCATCAGAAAAAAGGCTTTGTTAATCTAGAGACAAATATTATTCATAGAGCATATTGCTTTACCCAGGTTCCTGATTTCTGGAGTCTGGCACAAAATATAGAATTGCTTGGATCCAGAGAAGGAAACCCTTTGCCAGCAAGGTTTTGTTTAAGCCTTACTGTTACTAATGATTTTGCAACTAATAAAGTACTGATTAACAGAGGCAAAAGAGTAATTGACTCAAGCGAAAGACCATATTCGCGTCATGATAAAGCCCTGCAAGAAGAAGCCAGAGAATGGCGAGATATAATCCATGCGATTGCTAAAGGTGAAACTGTATTAAGTGATAGTTTTTGTTTGTTTATTTCGGCAAATGAAAAAGATATAGACAGATCAGTTTCTGATATTATGACTAACCTTGGAAAATATTCCTGGCAAGCAGCTCCGGTTGATTATTTTCATTTAGAGGCAATACTTGGAGCTATGCCCATGCATGCTGCTAGTTTTTGGCCACAGCTAAAGGCAAAAAAATTGGTTCATATTTCTCTTTCATCCGAAGTGGTGGCAAAACTCCCCATACACGGCGAATGGTATGGTGTACCGCTATCTGGAGTACCATTTATTGGAAGCCGAGGTCAGTTATTTAACTGGAATCCGTATTATCGTTTAGGGTCAGGCAATTTTAACATTAATGTTATTGGTCCATCAGGAGTTGGTAAATCTGTTTTATTACAGGAACTCGCAAATGCAATGTTAGCCCAAAATACCCGTATTTTTATTTTAGATATTGGCAAAAGCTATGCTGAACTAGCAAAGCTTTTAGGTGGTGAAATCATAGAGTTTGGTGCTTTATCTACCTTTACCATTAACCCTTTTTCTGGGCTACAAAAAGGTATGAACGAGGTGGACTTTAACCAGATAGTAATTTGCGCCAAGGAATTACTAGCTATTATGTGCGGAGCAAAAAGCGAATATGAAACTGCAATATTAGAATCTGCGATCAAGGAAGCAGTTATCATTAGTGAGTTTAACCTTGACTTAAAAAAGTTTGTCAAATTTTTAGAAAGTAGTAATTCAGAGACTTTAAAACAGTTTGGTACGAGTTTATTCTCATATACTCCAGAAGGAGTATATGGCAAATATTTCTCCGGAGAAAAACCAGCTAATTTTACTAAAGCGATTACTATTTTTGAATTTGAACATGTTAAAGATCAACCAAAATTAATATCTATCATTTTACAAGCTTTGCTTATGCAGTTAACTAGCCAATTTTTAACTGGTGACAGATCGCAAAAATTTATGGTTATTGTTGATGAAGCGTGGCATATGCTGGATCATTCTGCGGCATTTTTTGCTGCTAATGGCAGGAACTTTAGAAGGTACATGGGTAGTTTAGTGATCTGTACTCAGTGTTTTGCAGATTTGCAAACAGCTGGCTGTGATCAGGAAAATAATAATCATCGAAAAGCCATATTTGAAAACAGCGCTTGGAAAATTATCTTACCACCTGGATCTGTTGCAGATTTTGAAGCTCATACGGAGTTTAAGCATAAAGTACCCCTACTTAGGTCTCTTTCATTTGAACGAGGGCAATATTCGGAAATGCTACTCTCTACTGCTGGTGTGGATGTTATTGGGCGTTTGATGCTGGATAGTTTTAGTGCCAGTGTTTTCTCTACTGAAGCGAGTGATTTTGCCTTTTTAAAAGAGAAAGAGGAGCAAGGTTTTAGCATAGAAGAAGCCATTGATAAGTTAATAGAGTTTAAAGAAAGGAAAGCAAATGCTGGATAATAAACTAAGAGCAATAGTAAGCCTATTAGCCATAATCAGTTTTTTAAGTGGAACCGTACTGACTTATTTATGGCTGCCACCCGTAACAACAGTTAGCTATATCGCTCAAAGTGAATTGCTGGAACTGGAAAAAGCAAGGCTTAAAAAACAAGGTTTTCAGGAAAGGCAATTATTTTTGGGGCAGCCACAGCAAGCAATAAAGCTTATAGAGCAAGCACAAAGCACAAGACAAAGCAAAAACAAAATAGTGTTATTGTCAGAAAAACCTATTTACGGCAAAGGGGTAGAGTCAATTTCAAAAGAAGTACACAGCGAGATAATAAAGCAATTGGAAGATTTGAATGATAAACAAAGCCAAACAAAGAAAAAGGAATAACAATGAATAAAGATACAGAAAAGATTTTACAAAGAATCAAGCTCCTAGAAGGAGAAAAAACAAAATTGCTAAATTTACGCAAAGAAGAAATTTTCAATGTTTTGCAATTAAGTGGCGGTTTAGCTTTAGACAACAGATTACTTTCAGGTCTTGCGATATACGCTGCTAATTTTGCTAATTACAAATCAGATTTTCTTGAGGAGCTAAGGAACTTAGGGCAAAGCAAGGCACCCAGTAGGAAAAATAGGAATATTGTTAAAACGACAAATCAAGATGCTAATACATAGCAAAATACAACTTAAGAGAAGAAGATTTATGGACAGAAAAGAAGATACTAGAAAAAAGATTCAACTTGGCGGTTTATTTATTAAAGCTGGATTTGCTCATATGCATCCACATGAAGCTTACGTGCTTTATGGAATGCTACTTGATTGCAAGCAAGTGCTGGAAACAAGACCGGAATTAAAGAATCGCTGGGCCAAGCTTGGTAAAGAATTGTTAATTACAGAAAAGGTTTAAGAAAATATGAGGCAAGCAATTACGATTACATTTTCTATCAGTGTTCTGTTTTTGTTTGTAATGGGTCAAGAGGCACAAGCCAAAGATTTTGGCATTAATGGCAATATTTATAAAATCATAGAAAAACCATTTTTGCAGATGATAGATGAGAGGTTACAAAAAGTTGATATGGAGCAAGAAAGACAAAAGATGGAAACAATAGCCAGAGATAGAATTCAGAATCCAACACCATTAGAAGCTATTACTCCTGCTACCAGAGATAATATATTTTTCTTTGATCCCAGCTACATCCTCAAGGAGGACATAGTGCTCCCTTGTGGCAAGGTTTTACATAAAGCTGGAACAATAGTTAATCCATTAGAGCATATGCAATTAAACAGGCGCTTATTTTTTGTAGATAGCAGAGAAAAAGAGCAAATAGAGTGGCTTATAATTGAGCTTAAAAATAGAGTAACTGAGCTAAAAGAAGTAGAAGATAAGGTAATTTTAGTTGGTGGTTCTCCGCTAAAATTGGAAGAGCAACTCAGGGCAAGCGTATATTTTGACCAACATGGAGCGCTAATTACAAGATTTGGTATCAAACATAGCCCAGCTCTGCTTGAGCAAGATGGTTTAAGGCTAAAAATTAAAGAGTTTAAACTAAAGGAAAACAGGTAATAAAGGTTAAAAATGAAACAGCGATCGATTAAATCGGTCTTTAAGATGAGCGAATCTTGGCGGATACTATTCATTTTAAAGACCAAAGCAGCACAAAAAAGACAAATAACAATTTTGGCAATAGCTATTTTTTTGCCTTTTTGGGCTGAGGCGAATGTGACATGTAAGGGGCGTTTTGTCAATCCAATAAGTGATATTTGTTGGTCGTGCTTATTGCCAATTTCAATTGGTCCAGTATCATTTGGTAAAGGTCTTGCTCCAGCAAAAAGAGATACCAAAAACCCGAGTTCACCGTTATGTGCTTGCAGCAAAGGGGGGAATCCTATTCCAATTCCAGGAATAACACTCGGGTTTTGGGAGCCAGCAAGGATGGTAGATATAACCAGAACTCCCTATTGCATGACAGGACTTGGTGGTCTGCAGCTTGGTCCGAATGATGTAAAAAGGATGGGTAATTATAACAGATCCTATAGTAAAAAAAGGGTTGCTCATGATAGTTTTTATCACCTGCATTATTATATTTACCCATTAATTTATTGGCTTGAGCTTATTACTGATTTGATCTGCTTAGAACAATCAGGGTTTGACGTGGCTTACTTATCAGAGCTTGACCCTACCTGGAATGATGAAAAACTACAGAGCTTGCTAAATCCTGAGAGCTTTCTGTTTGCAAACCCTGCAGCCCAAGCAGCCTGCGCTATTGATTGCGTGGCAGCTACTGTGGATTTTGCAAATGACAGTTTGTTTTGGTGTAGTGGCTGCTGGGGTAATATGTATCCATGGGGCGGAGCAAATGCTGATCATGTTGGAGGGGTGCAAAATAGTTCCCTACTAACAGCCAGAATCCTTGCCAAGATGCACCGTATCGGTCTTGCAAAAAGTACCAGTACTACAGATGCCAGTATTAACGGCAAGATTTGCAGTAAACAAACAGAGCTAAAAATCAAAAAATCACAATATAAACTACAGATGGTTTATCCAAAATCAACATCCGGTACTATTGGCTGTTGGCCTCTTGGTATGTCAGATATGGCTTACTCTTCATTTAAAGAGTTTCCTTATGATGGGCAGGATTGGAGCTATGTAATATGGAGGAAAAGGACATGTTGCGCTTTTTAGTTTTAATAATTTTTATGATATTAGCTAGCTTGGCTGGTTTTATCAATGTCGGTTTAGCTAGCAGATCAGATATAGAATGGGCAAATAGTATAAGTAATCAGAGTCAAATTATAGTTATGGATAATTTCAAGGAAATTATGAACCAACCAAGATTTGATCCAGAATTGCGCTTAGAAGTATTAAAGCCAAGACCAGCGCTACAGATTTTTGTTTCAAGTTCTTTGCCAAAACAGTTACTTAAAAATTATGCGATAGAAGCAAGAAGTTATGGTGGGGTTCTGGTATTTAGAGGCTTGCCATCTGATAGTATTCACAAGCTTACCGACTTGATAATGGAGATATCTTCTGAAAATACCGCTGGTATGCAAATAGATGATCAAGCATTTACTGCCTTTGGAATACATAATGTGCCGGCAATAGTGTTATCAGTTCCTGCACCGATTTTTGCAGGAGAAACCAGTATGGTTAAATTTGATAAAGTAACTGGAGCGCTTACTATTAAAGCTGCTCTTGAGTTGTTTGCTCAAAATGGTGATATGTCGTCAAATGCCAAGGAGTTGTTGAAATGAACAGGCTAATGAACAAGCTTTGGCAATTATTACTTCTAATAGTTATTTATTTAAACAGTAGTAATTGCTTTGCTAGAGCTAAAACCAACGTAAATGAGGTTACTGATTTATTCGATCGTCAAATAGAGAGCAAAGGTCAATTATTTAAGGATATGGAACAACAGAATCAGAATAGTGTCAAACAAATTCAAGCTAAACAAGCCTATGAATTGATACCAGCTATGGATAAAGCCGATAGTAAAGCACTAGAGTTAAATTCAATTAAAGCTACTGATTTGGATGATGAGGGGCGAAGAAAAAGAGCTAGCAAAGAACATTCATTTTATGATGAAAACGAACTGGAGCCAGATTATACCAAGGCAGGAAACCGCATGCATAAACTCGATGCTAAAGAAATCGCCATAGCAACTGGCAAACTGGTTGGTGATCTCATGTCTAGGCTAAAAGAATTTGGTGTTGATTGTAAAACTGTTAAAGGACCGGTGCAAAAAGAGCCAATTTATCATATCGAACTAAAAAGAGAAGATCAGACAAATACTGAATATGATCAGTTTTTCTGTGAGGAAACAAGGAATCAGTATAACTGTACTAGAACAGTTTCTGTAAAATGTGCTCAAACCATTCCAGGGGCAAAAATGCCTCAAACGATTCGCATTCCTTTTTCGGAGGTAAGAAGGTGGTGGGCAGGGATGGTGTTTGCTTGTAATGATCTTGGGGTGATGGAAGGTTTACGGCAATTAATAACTTCTAAAACTGGTAAAACAGATATTGAAGTGCCACATCAGCAAGTGCTGATTTTAGGAGCGCAACTTGTATATTATCAAATTGATCCAAATGGTAATTATGGAAACATACAAGGAACATGGCATGAGACAGAGGAGCGTTATAACGGCTCAATCAGGTTTTTCTACAGAGTTCCACAAGGTGCTATATGCACCAGGTGGGAAGAGAATTTTAACGAAACATGCAGGTTAAAATGATCAAGAAAGTTTTCCTGGTTTTAATAATTTGGTTCAGCTTGATCGTTCAGAGCGTGGCCGGTAGTTTTGTTTCTAGCTACCCTTGTACTGATTCTGGTACATACTGTACTAGCAGTGGTGAGCGAGTTATAGATGGGGTTAAAGTATATCGTGATTGTTGGGAATGGGTTTATACCAAGACTTGCAGTTATCCTAGTAAAAATGATTGTTCTAGATTCGGACACTGCTACTCCCTAGGGCAGCGTGATTGTTTGACGCGTGATAGTTTGGGCAATTGCGTTAATATTCAGAAAGAATTTAGCTGCAAACGCCCAGTTCCTACTTATATTGAATCAGAAACAGTACGCTCGGGAACCAAAGATAAAGACGGATCAGAAGCAATAGTTTGCAAAAGAATACCATGTATAGACGGTAACTGCGTTGATAAAAGCTACCACATGGATGCTGATATGGTGTCTTCTGTATCAATGCTTGGAGCTTTATCGCAAGGCAAAAATACTAGTGCAGGATTTAAGATCTTTGAAGGGCTGGGGCGACATTGTGCAAAAAAAATGGCTGATTACAGTAGTTGTTGCCAGGTGTTTCCAAAAGGATGGGGTAAAAAACTTGGAGCTAAATGCACAAAAGATGAAAACATTTTATCAGAACTGCGACAGAAAAACCTTTGCATACCGGTAGGTTCTGAAAAAGTTAAAAAGATGGGAGTAACAATATTAACAAAGCATCATTTTTGTTGTTTTGGTAACTTACTGGAGAAAACTATTCAGATTCAAGCAAGACGCCAGCTAGCGTTGAATTTTGGTAGCGGGGGCAGTCCAAATTGCCGAGGGCTTACTCTAGAAGAACTAGCACGAGTTGATTTTTCTAAGATAGATTTCTCAGAAGTAGCTGCAGAAATACAAAAGAAGATAGTACTGCCAAATACCCAAGATGTTAAAGGACGGATCGATAGTTCACTAAAGACCAGTGTTAAGTTTGATGAATCTGTTCCACAGCATCAAAAAAACAAAGCAGCTGGTGTTAATCCAAAAGTGGTAGGCAAAGAATGAAGAAATTTATTCTCTTTATAGTTTTTGGTGCTTTTATAATTTTAAGTTTTTCCTATTCAGCAATTGCCAGTAATTTTTTTGATCAGCCAAATAAATATAGAGGATTCTACTGGTTTGAAACGCAAGAAGAGCAAAAAAATAACAAGGACAAGCAGGAAAGCATAAATAAAAATGAGTATAAGTTACCAACTCCAGAGGAAGCTTTTGCTGCTATTGAAGCAATAAAAAAGGGCCTTGATGATGCAAGAAACCAGATGATAGCGGTTGGTTTGGATAATAACGCCTCGCCAGAAGCAAAGCGCAAGGCAGTTATAGCTTATAAAAAGCTTGAAACAGAAATGTGGGAGGGTACATTGAGTTTAGTTGATGCTTCTGATATGGCTAATTTTACCAATCCGGAACTTCTAGACAACCAAAACGAGCCGACCAATGTCTTTGGAGTAAAATTGAAAAGGCAAATTGATGCTGAGAAAAATGCTCTCTCAATTCTACAATTTGCTCAAATATTTGATCTGCTGCTCTTTACAGATGACTCATGTTTATATTGCAGGGAGTTTGCTCCGGTTGTTAAAAACTTCGCTAAGCATTATCACTTTCAGCTGGATATGACAAGTTTGGATGAGAGAGTTGGAAAAGCAGCTAAGCAACTTGGTATTAGCAGTGTTCCGACATTAGTTGCGGTAAAAAAAGATGGCTTACAAGCTTTCGAAGTATCAAGAGGTATGATTAGCGCTTCTGAGCTGGAGGCAAATATTTTATTAGCCCATAAGTATAGCGAAGAACTGAATAAAAAATCAAAAAGAAAAAATATTTTAAAAGAAATGCATAAAGATCAAGAGGTTAATGGCTAAGATGAATATTAAACAGCAAATTACTTCTATATTATTTTTACTAAATCTAGCAACTAATAATGTATTTGCTGGTGGATTAGACGGGTTTTTAAAGTTTACCCAAAGCGGTGGCAGCATGACCAGTGTCAATGCTGGAGGTATTATTGAAGACCAGAAATCCGGTTATATGACTGGTGGTTCAATTATCTCCAGAGGTCCAAGACCTATGGACCTACAGCCTGTTGGTGTTCAACTACCAAGTGCGGCATTTGACGGTTGTACTGGCTCCTACGATGTACGCTGGGGTGGCTTTAGTTATATTAAAGGACGGCAATTTGCTGAGTATTTTAAGGCAGTAGCTGCAAGTAGCGGGGCTTATGTTGCCAAGATGGCGATTAAAACAGCTTGCCCTCAATGTGAGGATATTATGTCGTACTTAGAGAGCGTAGCACGTGACATTAACGGCCTCACTTTTGGTCAATGCGAACAGGGTAAAGCAATAGCGCAAGGATTAATGAGCAAGTTTAACGCAGCTAGTAATCAAAAATGTATGGTCAAATCATCTTTAGTAAAAGGTGGTAGTGATTTGTTTGAAGCAACTCAAAAGTGTCAGGATAATCCTGATAGATATAGCGAAGCTGGAGATGATAAAGAATTAAAATCAGTATTGCCTGATAATTATAATTTAGTGTGGAAAGCGTTATCTCATGGTGATAGCAAAGCGCCAATTGGCATGAAAGAGTTAATGATGTCAATTTCCGGAAGTATTATTGGTCTCAAAGAGAAAAATATTGCTACTATCTCGGTATTACCTTCACTTATCGAGAAAGAAGATCTGCTAGAGCGATATATTGGTAAACCTGGTGTTGGTACAAGTACTGTTAAATTATATGTTTGTGATGATGACACTAAATGCTTAAAACCCGCCGCCAAAGAAACCAAATTAGCTGGAGGAAAAGATACTTTATACGGTAAGGTTCATCAAACTATCAACTCTATTTTGGACAAGATAGAAATAAATAAAGGCGAGTTAAATGATGAAGAAGCGGCTTTAATTGAATTTTCGCAAATACCAATAATCAGTTTGCTTGAAATTGAGCTTGCTCTGCGGGGGAAAGATAGCGTTGCAAATTTTGCCGGAGATCTACCGTCTTCAAAGTCAAGCGTAAAAAGTATTATTTTTAAGCATTGAATTAAGGCAAACTGCAATTTTACGCATAATTGCAGTCAATGCTACTTTCTTCGGTTTACCTGCTTGTACTAATTGT
>JACCDN011169976.1_pt1 | contig 20828 bp, 19 predicted proteins | sample 7441691 | NCBI WGS metagenome assembly JACCDN01 (sample SAMN15323439, study PRJNA562643) | freshwater metagenome | isolation source: river surface water | place: USA:Blue River Watershed | collected 2017-08-16 | reverse complement strand
TTTCTTCAGAATCTAACTCGCTCAAAAGCCTACAAAATTTCATGTGGGGATATTGCATGGTACCCTCCTTAAAAGAGCATACCATAGCGGGAACTCAATTCACAGGTACTTTTCGGATAAGCATTAACTTTACATTTATTCGAGAAATTTTTGAGTCAGGTGCAAGTGATTTTGAGAACCGGCACGCAAGCATAGTTTAGCCTACGCGCGTACCGGAAGCGCAAAAATCACGCCGCAGATGGCTCAAAAATCGAAGAAGAAATGTAAATGTTCATTTTTCTAGATCCTTAATGCCTTTATTTTAAAATACGGCGAGCATTGCGTTATAGCATCCCAGGCGCTTCTATTCTGCGCCCTACAACATAAAATAAGTTACTTCTTGCCGTTCGCTCTTGAGCGTAGCCATCCGTTTTTCACATGGATTGCCCAGTCGAAGAATGAACCGGAAGAAGTTACTTAATGAATTAAATAAATCTTGAAATTCAAAAAAAACCGCCTTTCATCCCGAAATCTTTTGTCACATTTTACCTGCTTCTTTACGGGTCGGCTGTGCTAAAAGTAGGTATAAGAGGCTCCAATAGATCAAAGGAATAAAAATGGTCGCAATTTTAATTCTTGCTGCCGGACAAGGCTCCCGCATGGTTTCTGATGTGCCCAAAATTTTGCATCCCCTCGGGGGGAAAGCTATGGTCCATTATGTGATTGATGCAGCGCTTGGGATTCACTCCGAGGAAGCGTCCGCACAAGCTGTTGTGGTGATTTCCCCGACTTTGGATGCGGCAACCGTGCAAGGAGAGAGAGCCATCACGACTGTCGTCCAGCCTCAATCTCTTGGAACAGGCCATGCGGCGCAAATCGGCATGGAGGCATTTTCACAAACGCCTGAAACTGTTTTAATATTATATGGGGATACGCCTCTGGTGGAAGCGGAATCCTTACGCGCTGTTGTCGAATATCATCAAAGCCGCCCCTGGCCCTGCCTGACGGTTGTTGGCATGCGTCCGGAAATTCCTGGCGCATATGGCCGTATTGTGGCCGATGAATCCGGCCAGATCGACCGTATTGTAGAATATCGTGATGCGTCTGAACCTGAACGGGCCATTTCCTTATGTCATTCGGGCGTTATGGTTGCGGATGGCGCGTTACTGAAACGCCTTGTTTCGAAACTGTCTGCCCGGAATGAAGCCGGTGAATACTATTTGACGGATGTCGTCGCCCTTGCCCGCCATGAAGGCATGACTTCCTGGGTCATTGATCTGCCAGCGGGATCCCTTCAAGGCATCAACACGCGCATTGACCTTGCCGTTGCGACCCGCATTTTACAAGAAAGATGGCGGCGCCGCTTTATGGAACAAGGCGTAACACTGGTTGACCCGTCGAGCGTTTTTTTCTGCCATGACACCAAAATCGGCCGGGATGTTACCATTAGCCCGAATGTCACCTTTGGCGAGCGCGTAACCATTGGGAACCGCGTCCATATTTTACCCGGATGCCATATTGAGAAATCCACGCTTGGCCATGAGGTAACGGTCGGGCCATTTGCCCATTTACGGGAAGGAACCGTTTTGGGCGACCAGGTATCCATTGGTAACTTCGTTGAAGTCAAAAGTACAACCATCGGATGCCAGACGAAGGCTAAACATTTATCTTATCTGGGGAATGCAACCATTGGGGAAAATGTTAATATTGGCGCGGGCGTCATTACATGCAACCACAATGGCTTTTTGAAATCCCAAACAAAGATAGGGGACAGGGCTTACATTGGCTCCGACAGCTGCCTCATTGCGCCTGTCTCTGTTGGCGCGGGCGCAATTGTAGCTGCTGGCAGCGTTGTCAACGCCGATGTTCCCGATAATGCCCTCGCCATTGCCCGGGAACGCCAGGAAAATAAATTGAAGTGGGCGACCCGGTTTCGGGCCCGTTATACGTAGGAGGAAGATACATGTGCGGTATTGTGGGAATAATCAGTCAAAGCAGTGTCGGGCCAAAACTTTTGGAAGGATTGAAACGCCTTGAGTACCGTGGCTATGATTCGGCTGGCATCGCCACACTCACGCAAGGACGCATTGAGCGCCGTCGTGCTGAGGGCAAGCTGAAGCAACTGCAAGACTTGGTAGAACACAGTCCTATCTCTGGAACGCTCGGCATTGGCCATACCCGTTGGGCAACCCATGGGGCGCCCACTCACGAAAATGCGCATCCTCATGCGAGTGACCAGGTTGCCGTTGTTCATAATGGCATCATTGAAAATTACGCTGAACTGAAAGCAGGTTTAATTTCTAAAGGCCATACTTTTCAAAGCCAAACAGATACGGAAGTCGTTGTCCACCTCCTGACCCATTACCTGAATGAAGGAAAAACGCCGCTTGCCGCCGTTCGGCAAGCCGTGAAAGAACTGAGAGGGGCTTTCGCTTTCGCCATTCTCTTTCGGGACCATGCGGACATTATGATTGTTGCGCGTCGGGGAAGCCCCCTTGTCATTGGCTATGGGGACCAGGAAATGACTATTGGTTCCGATGCCCTCGCCCTGGCTCCCTGGACGCGGCAACTCTGCTACCTGGAAGAAGGGGATTACGCCCTTGTTACCAAAGACGGCGCTGAAATTTATGACCACACCGATGCATTGGTCGAACGTTCCATCCGCACATCCCCTTTTTCCGGGGACACAGTTGGCAAAGGGACGTACCGTCACTTTATGCTGAAAGAAATTTTTGAACAGCCTACGGCCATAAGTGATACCCTCAATTCCCTGATCGACCAAACGACGGAAACGATTCACTTGCCGAACCTGTCTTTTGACTGGCAAGATGTTCCGCGGTTGACCATCATCGCTTGTGGAACCGCTTTTCTGGCTGGCATGACCGCTAAATACTGGTTTGAGAAATTTGCGCACCTGCCGGTTGATGTGGAAATCGCCTCAGAATTTCGCTACCGCGACCCTTATTTAACGCCAGGGGGCGTGGCTTTATTTATCTCTCAATCCGGAGAAACCATTGACACGCTGTCCGCCCTTCACCTGGCGCTTGAAAAGCAACGCCATACCCCGAACCATACCCTGGCTATTGTGAATACGCCTGAAAGCTCTATGGCCCGCCAAGCCCAAAATATTATTTTGACGCAAGCCTGGCCAGAAATTGGCGTTGCTTCAACAAAAGCTTTCACCTGCCAACTTGCCGTACTCGCTTGTTTAGCGATTAAGGCGGGACGGGCGCGGGGGGTTCTGTCCGAAACCCAAGAGCATACCCTTGTGCAAAGCTTGTTCTCGGCGCCTTCCCATATCGTTAAAGTTTTGCAAAACGACGATAAAATTCATGGCCTGGCGCACCACATCCGATTGGCCCATAGCGCCCTCTATCTGGGGCGGGGAACGAGCTATCCCATCGCTTTGGAAGGCGCCTTGAAGTTGAAAGAGTTATCCTATATTCATGCGGAAGGTTATCCTGCGGGAGAAATGAAGCACGGGCCAATCGCTTTAATTGATGAAGAGGTTCCCGTTATCATCCTCGCGCCTCAAGATGGGTGGTTTGAGAAAACGGTCTCCAACATGCAGGAAGTTTTAGCGCGCGGGGCTTCCGTTATTTGCTTTACGGACGAAGCTTCAGAAGCGGAGATCCAGGCGTTGAGCGGTAAAATTCAAACATTCGCCCTGCCTCCAGCAGATGCATTCATTACCCCTATTATTTACACCATCCCCTTACAGCTTTTGGCGTATCACGCCGCCCTCCTTCGGGGCACAGACGTAGACCAGCCACGGAACTTGGCAAAGTCCGTCACGGTTGAGTAGGGGCTTAGGAAGGTGGGTTGCGCCCGCTAAACGTCACCTTAAAGAATAACAATAACAGGAACGCCGGGTTGGAAAATTAAATGAGAGTACGGAATAGGACTCCATTATTTTTTCTTTTTACTGGAGGGTTTCGAGGCGGATTCCCCGCTTGACCTCTCCGCGGGCCCCTAAAGGCGGAAGTTGCGTGTCCCCTACAAAAATATCAATGCCTCCGGCATTGCCTGTATTGATGGTAACGCCAGGCTTTTCTGGCATTACATATACTTCTCCACTTTTCAATACCTTCATAAAAATGACATGGCCATCTTCACCCCGGATTTCAATCCAGGCAGGTTCTTTGGCTTTCAATGTAATCTTTTTGGGGGACAAGGCATCAGGCGCTTCTTCTTTACCAATGGATTGAGCCAGAGTTTGTCTCTTTATAGAAGATTTATCATCTGATGGTATAAGATCGGGGAGCGCTTGAGACGGTAATATAGTCGGCAATTCGAGTGGTTGGGCCGGGCTATCTTCTTCAGAAAAAGAGGCAAGATCTGGTTCCTCCCCGTGGGGGTGGATTTCTGAATCATCCATGATGGTCTCATTTATGACGGATGAAGAGATTTTTACGGTCGGTTTTAAGAAGATATACCCCCCGACGCCCATCAAAAGAATGAAGACAGCTGACGCCATAAGAATAGGAAAGTTTGGTCCCTCGTCCATCTGCATGGGGGTTGGAACGTGGCTTCGCTGAGAGGTTTGTAAATTTGGTAAGATCCTGACGCGGCGGACTAGCTCATCCTCATCCAGGTTAAGCAGACGCGCATAGGTTCGAATAAACCCTAAAATATAAACGCGCCCGGGAAGATCAGAGAGTTGGCCTTCCTCCAGATTTACCAAATACCGCTGCCGGATACGAATTTTTTCAGCAACTTGTTTAAGCGTCAGGTTCTGTTCTTTCCGTGCTTCTGCGAGGGTCAAACCCACGTCTCGAAAGGCTGCCAGAATAATTTCATCAGGCTCCCGGCTTATTGATTCCCGCACTGCATTTCCAGGCCCCATCGTTGCCTTTGCTCCTGACGTATCTGTAATTTCTTATCACTTAGAGCAAAAAAATTAGCTCCTTGCAATGCATAAAACAAAAGTATAAAAAATTGCCCTGTAAGGAGAACAACCCGTTTAGCCGGTCAAAATCATTGCCTTTGTTTACTCGTCTTGGGCGGCGACAATCAACATATTTCCTTCTAACCCGACAACTTTGACGCTAACGCCCGCTGGCAGGTTCGGGCCTTTAACGCGCCATTTTGAATCTCCAACGGTTACGTGCGCATGGCCATTTACAACGGGAACATCCAGGGTAATGATTTGTCCCACAAGCTGTTGTCCACGGCGGTTGAGGAGCAAGGGAACCCCGCTGTTTGAAAGGTGGCATATAATTTTACGGCCTACAATTGTTACCAAAGGGGCAAAAATGCCAAACAAAACCAGCTGAATAGAAACAGATGTAAAGGGGAACAAAAAGATAATGCCTCCCAGCATGAAGGCTGTGATCCCGAGCCATAAAAAAAATGCTCCTGGCGCCATGACTTCAGTAGCAATCAGGATCAAACCAAACGTCACCCAATGCCAGTACTGTAACATCATAGAGGTTCTCCAACAGATGGTACGCTCGCCTTCGATTTTGCACGACCGGCTGGATGTTCAATGCTTGCCTCTTGCTTACTAGAAAAAGCTTCTTTCGCAACTTCCGCAATGCCGGCGATAGATCCAATGACGCTTGAAACTTCCATGGGCATGAGCAGCAACTTTTGATTGGGTGAATGAGCGAAAGCATGAAGGGCTTCTACATATTTTTGGGCAACAAAATAATTGATAGCCTGAACCGACCCTTTATGGATAGCCGCCGACACGTCCGATGTCGCCTTCGCTTCCGCCTCGGCCAATCGTTCCCGCGCTTCAGCATCCCGTTGCGCAGATTCCCGTCGTCCCTCCGCTTCCAAAATCATCGATTGTTTCACTCCTTCCCCTTTCAAGATACGGGCCTGCCGGTCCCCTTCCGCTGCTAAAATCGCCGCCTGGCGTTCACCTTCCGCTTCCAGGATCAAGGCACGCTTGTCACGCTCCGCTTTCATTTGACGGCCCATGGAATCAATCAAATCACGCGGGGGCTTAATATCTTTAATTTCAATACGTGTAACCTTCGTTCCCCAAGGGGATGTGGCCTCATCCACAACAGCTAACAATCGTGCATTAATGACTTCCCGATGGGATAATAATTCATCAAGGTCCATCGATCCCATAACCGTGCGGATATTGGTCATGGTTAAGTTTAAAATCGCATTCGCCAAATTCGCCACTTCATAGGCTGCTTTTGCAGCGTCCAGCACCTGGTAAAACACAATCCCGTCTACCGTGACGGCCGCATTATCTTTTGTAATAACATCTTGAGAAGGAACATCAAACACAGCTTCCATCATATTGATTTTGGCCCCAATTCTATCCACAAGGGGGACGATCAAATGTAATCCTGGGGAAAGGGTGCGCGTATAGCGCCCAAACCGCTCTACTGTATACTCATATCCTTGCGATACGATCCGCACAGACCGCCCTACAATCAGAATCGCCAGCAATCCAAAAATACCTGCAATCATTTCACCTGTCATAGCCGCTCCTTAATTTATATTATTCTACAATTTATATTATTCTACTTTACCTTATTTATCTTAAGAAAAAGTAAGAATTTAACATAAAAGAGGCGCTTTTAAGCCGCGCCCCAATAGCGGATCCGCCCCGTATCTACATGAACGAATTCCGTATACCGCCCCACCCCACCAGCCCGCAAAGACCTGGCAGCTTCCTGGACTTGTTTGAGTGTATGGCCCGGCACATAAATATCCGCCGCTTTGCCATAAATATGCTGGCTATTTTTGGCAACCCCACGGCCATGGGCTTTCAGCATGTTATTGCTTTTGGGAGAACGATAACCCGAAATCAGATGGAATGGCTCGAGGGCGCCCAATTGTTTTTGAATTTTCTGCAGGACGTGTAAAAGATTTGTATCAATTTCGTGAATGGTTTGGGTTCGATGGTCCCGGAACAGCCTGTTAATCTCTTTCAAAGCATCCAGATTGTAAGTCCCTTCAGCCCAAAAAATGCACTTCTTTAACGACTCCCCTGTGTGGCGATTATAAAAACTTAAAAATAAGTCTTGATTCTTATTGGCAGGAATCAAAAGTGAGGGAGTTACTTCACTATCCCCCCCAAACCCGAGAGATTTTGGAATCAATAGCGTGGGCGCCGCAACAACAGAAAGACCAGCGCTTCCCGTTACTTTTAAAAACGTTCGCCGACTCAGGCTCATATCTTTATATTCACTGTTGAATAGCGAATTTTTAGAAGCCATTTCACCGCCTTTCAAATTTTTAGGGATAGATCCTATTTGTAAGCGTTTTAAATCCGTTTGTCAAATTACGGCTCGTTCTGTACGCCTCCTTAACGCTGAAATTTCTTGAAGGGTAGAATATATTTGTCAGTTTGAGCCAGGCACCCGGAAACCTGGCAAATAGCCAGGGACCTTCCCGTCTATCGCCTTGTTTTTTCCGCGCCTAATAGAACCGTCACAGCTTTTGCCAAAGCCGCCGGCGCAATCGTATGAGGAAAAGATTTTATGAAATGACCTTCCCTGTCCATTAAATAAATCAACGTACTATGATCCATCAAATAGTCCGCCATCGTCCCGTCCGGCTTGGCTTTTGCCGCATAAACCTTATAGTTTTTCAAAACAGGCGTAACTTCTTGAGAGGTTCCCGTTAGCATCGTAAATTTGGGATGGAAATTACTTGCGTATATCTTAAGGTTCTCAACCGTATCCCGCTGTGGATCAATAGTGACAAAAATTGGCGCGACTTCCTCAAGATCCCGTTTCAAAGCGGTTAAAGCGCTCGACATATTTTGAAGGCCAAGGGGACAAATATCAGGACAAAAACTATAACCAAAATAAATCAATTGGTACTTGCCGTGAAACTCTGACGTTGACCGCTTCATACCATATTGATCTGTCAGCGTAAAGTTTCCACCAATCTGAGGCGCTCCCTGCCCCAAACGGTCTTGAACAGTAACAGCCGCCTGCTCACCAAGCTGATGGTAAATTAGCCAGAAACAAGCCAAACCTAAACTTAAGGAAAGACACCCCCATTGGACGAGCCGTCGTATCCGCATGTCATTCTCCTTCACGTTCAACATTAACATGAAAGCATATCAGAACGTATGGATTAAAATCTGAGCCGCAAGACCGCCATTCAGTAAATTGGCATAGTTTATACCTACCTGCATAAAACATCGGGATGGGCGCATCCGTTTCCGGCTACTCAGGAATTAAAATTCCTGATTTTGAAAAGGACTTCATGCCACAAAGAATTTTTTCGGCTTTTAAGCAAGATAACTCATTCTAGCATTCTTTGCATGCAATTTTAGCAGTTAGCATGGAAGTTTTTCTTATAGGAGTTGCAAGGCGCTTAAATTTCTAGTAATTTTTTATTTTTTTTAAAGAGTAAAATTTTCCTAAAAATCGCTTGCCAAAGAGCGGGTTTTTAATCTAGATAGTGTTTAAGTAGCGACAATATGATGCACTTTGGGTTATGGGGAAGAAATTGGCGCCCCTACTACAAGATGAAAAAAAATAAAATGGTATTAATTTTGTGCTAGTAAGCATAAAAAATAAAGTAATTAAAAAAATATAAAATTAAATACTTACAAGTCATAAATATAAAAGAAATCAACAGAAGACCACCTTTTCAGGTATACGTTTTCTACCCTGTCCGTTTCTGTTCTCCTTCCGTGCAGGGCGCAATAATGACACTAAAAGAATTTGAACGCTTATTAACTAAATATAAAATTAAAAGATTATAACGAATAAACAGTAAATAAAAAAACAGCGAATTAATTTATACTATAAAATTACTACATATAAAAAAGATAAAATTTACTTTAGTTAAAATTAAGAATTACTAGATTTAAGACATACATTAAATATAACTTTACTCATACTTTTTTTGCACATGCAAAAAAAAGAAATAAAAAAAGCAATTGTAACAGGCAACTTTTTGCGCAGATACCAACGGCTGGATTACCAAATCTACTCTCCTGGCTCTAAGAACAAGAAAGATGAAGAAAATGGACAACTTTATAATTAGCAAGCCTTGCAGATTTATGCCCATGTGTTTTTTTGCCGCGCCTCAACAATTCCTCACGCTGACATCTGCCTTAAGCCAGTTAAACGCGCCCTTATTTTTGAAAGGAGTCCCTGCCAACGCCTTTTGCATCTTATGTCTGTCCCCGCATCAGATGCAGTTTCTGCTCAAACGCCCATGTAGGACGTCCCCTTGAGCTTTTCCCTTCCTCACGGGCCTTTTGCCCTGTCACCCTTTTCCTGGGTGGGTAAAGGCATGGATGAGACCTTGATTTTACCCCTCACCCCCCTGGCGCTTATAGCGCTTGCCATGATCATGCTTATGGCATCCCTCTCTTTTTACGGATTAGTAGCGTCCCGAGATATACGCCATCTCAAGAAAGCGCTCGCGGTTACGCAGCTCGCGCTCGCCAAGGAGCAAAAAATCTCTTCTTTTGGCGCCCTGGCTGCAGCGGCTGCCCATGAGTTGGGATCTCCTTTAAGCACAATCTCTTTGGCCGCAAAAGAAATTATCTCTTCTTTATCCCTCGATAGCCCTTTGATGGAAGATGTCCAGCTTATCGTTAGCCAAGGGGACCGGTGTCGGCACATACTCGTTGAATTATCCCGCAGTATAAAAGAAGACTCCGCTCAACCTCAGCAGACCCTTTCTTTATCTGCCCTTATCGAATCTGCAGCCCAACCCCACAAATTACCCTATATTGAACTGATCATTAGCAAAGAAGGGCGAAGCCCCGAACCGCATTTTTATGCCTCGCCAGATTTGACCCATGGCCTGGGTAACATTCTCCAGAATGCTTTTCAATTCGCAAGTTCCACCGTTCGCGTATCATTACAATGGAATAAAGAGAATATTGAAGCCGTTATTCAAGATGATGGGCAAGGCTACCCGCCTAACCTTCTTCCGCGCCTCGGCGAGCCTCAGGCTTCTCAGCATAAGGATGAATCCAGGAAGGGAGAATATGTTGGTCTTGGCCTGGGTTTGTTTATTGCAAAGACCTTATTGTCGCAGCGTCAAGGGCAAGTCCACTTTTCCAATGACGGGGGAGCCCGGTGTTTGATAAGGTGGCCAAGCAGTATGGGGGTTGTGAAGACAAAAAAGAAGGATTAGGGTACCACCGATCAAGTTATTTCAAGCCATTATATAAGATCCTAGCAAGGGGAGGCAAACAATGTTTCAGATTGATAGTAACCTCGAAAAGTCGCTTCTTATCATTGATGATGATGGCCCTTTGCGGGAGCGTCTCGCCAAAACAATGACGAAGCGGGGGTTTATTGTGTCAATAGCTGACAGCGTAGCTCAAGCCCGCGCTTCTATAAGGTGGAACATCCCCAATTATGCAATCGTTGACTTAAAGCTAACTGATGGATCCGGCCTTGAGATTGTTGACCAAATTCATGCCGTAAATGACAAAGCGCGTGTTATTGTTTTAACGGGTTATGGCAACATTGCTACAGCCGTCACAGCGATTAAGCACGGCGCCACGGATTATTTACCAAAGCCTGCTGATGCAGACGCTATTGAACGCACCCTTATGAACCTCTCTCCTGACCTTCCTCCTCCACCAACAAACCCCATGTCCCCAGACCGCGTAAAGTGGGAACACATTCAACGTGTCTTCACGGAATGTGGAAACAACGTCTCCGAAACGGCCCGTCAACTCAAAATGCATCGACGAACTCTACAACGCATTTTAGCCAAACATGCCCCGAGAAATTGAGATCATTTAAAGTTTACTTTTTCTGGCATGTCTCAGCCATACGAATCGATCCCTGACCGTTTACTGAAATAATCCCTTGGTTTTTTTAGGTAGTTATTCCATAACCCTTCTTGGTCAGTTTGCTGCGAGGGTTTGAAAGTGATCAGTCATTCGCTTCTCTCTTCCTTTATCCCGCTAAATCAGGTATGAATACCTCCATGACACCCATTTCAAAGACGCAACTCCGCATCGGTTTATACCAACGGCGAGATCACTATAAGAAAACGTATGACTTGGAAACAAGCGGGCAAGCTATCCTGGGTAATCTGGTGTCTGCCGCCATTATCCCGCCAGGGGCGGTTATCGGAAGTTATTGGCCCGTAAAGTCAGAAGCGGATGCCCGTCCTCTTTTATCTTATTTCTATGACCAGGGTCACGTTTGTGCGCTACCTGTTATTCAGGCTTCTCAAAAGCCCTTGTTATTCCGGGAATGGCGCCCCGGTCATCTTCTCATCTCCGGGATCTATAATATCTTAACGCCTGATGAGAATGCGCCGCTCGTCATACCAACCGTTTTATTTGTGCCAGTCCTCGGGTTTGACCTTCATGGTAACCGGCTCGGGCATGGAGAAGGACATTATGACCGAACCCTGGAAACCTTACGTGCCTATCACCATATAACCGCTATCGGCATTGCCTTTGATTGTCAGGAAGTTGAAGCCATTCCCTACCTTGACCATGACGAACCGATGAATTATATCATCACCCCCACCCGGGTTATCGAGATTAAAGAATGAGAATACTTTTTTGTGGCGATATTGTTGGCCGCTCTGGACGGGATGCCGTCAAAGACCATATTCCCCGGGCTTGCCAGGACTTAAGTATTGATTTTGTTATTGTTAATGCGGAAAACGCAGCCCATGGCTTTGGAATTACAAAAGGCATTTGCCAGGATTTGTACAAAATCGGCGTCGATGTAATTACCACAGGTAACCATATTTGGGACCAGAAGGAGATTATCAGCTATATTGACCAGGATAAACGCCTGCTGCGCCCAATCAATTACCCGGCTACAACTCCCGGACGCGGTTATACCATGGTTCCAAACCGCAAAGGAAAAGATGTGCTTGTTATCAATGCCCAAGGACGGTTGTTCATGGAAACTCTAGATGATCCATTCCCTGCAATCGATGCCCTTTTAAAAAAATACCCTCTGGGCAGCAGTTCCATGGGCGCCATTATTCTGGACTTTCATGGAGAGGCTACATCTGAAAAAATGGCCATGGGCCATTTTTGTGATGGCCGGGTGAGCCTTGTTGTTGGCACGCACACCCACATTCCCACAGCAGATGCGCATATCCTTCCCCACGGCACAGCCTACCAGACAGATGCGGGGATGTGTGGAGATTACAATTCCGTTGTGGGCATGGACAAAACCGTTCCCCTTCTCAAATTTATCCGAAAAATGCCCACAGATCGTATGCAGCCCGGGCAAGGCCCCGGCACTTTATGCGGGGTGGTTGTGGAAACAGATGATGCAACAGGACTTGCTAAATCCATTCATCCCATCCGCGCAGGCGCTCACCTCAGCCCTGCCTGGCCCGAGATTTGATTTTTCACTACCTATGGCCACTATTATATCAATTAATGAGGCATGGCATGCGCCAAGCCCGCCTGCAGCCCGTTTCAGCAAAATCCCTTGAGCAATATTGACCCCTTGATCAACATGGCGCTTAGAGAATTTCAGGTTCTTTTGTGGACAATGAGTGAACCATTCCCCGAAGGGTTCTCACCTCCTGTTCCGTGAGATCCATGCGTGTAAAGATATTTTGAAGGTTACGCCACATGACGGGTTTTTTGTGGTCTATGCGCCAGAAGCGCCTGGCATCCAGGGCATGCTCTAGCACAGCCAAAAACTCTTGAATTTGCTCGCTTGGAGCGGGAAGTGATTCCCCTAAATGCAATTTTCCTTTAAATTCATTTTGCGTTTGATACCACTCATAAGCTGTAATGGCCACGCTTTGCGCCAAGTTAAGTGAGCTGAATTCCGGGTCAACCGGTACGTGAAGGATTGCGCGGAATTTGGGGAATTCATCATTGGTAAGCCCGGTACGTTCGGGACCAAAAACAATGCCAACATCCGTACAGGCAGCAATTTTTGGCATCGCTTCCCGTAGGGGTAAATACCGTTTGACCATATGCCGCTTGGCTGCGCATGTGCCATACACGTAATGTAAATCAGCAATAGCCTCATCAAGGGTTGCGTAAACCGTCGCATTTTCTAAAATAGGGTGCGCCCCTGCAGCCATGGCGATCGCTTTCGGATCGAAAGGGGAAAAAAGAGGGGCTACCAGCCGCAGCGCCTTCAACCCAAAATTCCTCATAGCCCTTGCAACCGCTCCCCCATTTTCAGGCAACTGGGGACGAACAAGAATAAGGGTCGGAGGCGCTTTATCAACCATTACTTTTTATTTCCCAAAATACGCTTGTCAGGGATGGGGAGCGCCATAATTTTATGAGGAAAAGAGGGAGTCAGTTTTCTAACAAAATTTAAAACTATTTTATCTCCTTAAAATTTTCCTTTGATTGGTTGTGACGTTGAAGAATATCTTGCCGATTCATGAGAAATCTTTCGAAAAAGAGGGGATAATAATTACAATAAAAGCTATATGAGTAAAGTACCATGAAGCCAGGCAAAACAAAATACGGCTTTAATCAAAAAGCCTCCCCTTGCTTAAAAAGAGATTGAGCCGAATCTTGCACCTTGAAGCGGGATAAGCCATATATAAGATTTAAACTCTACGCCAGGTTGTGCCATCGGGGCCATCTTCCAAAACAATTCCTTGGTGACGTAAAGCATCCCGGATGCGGTCAGATTCCGCAAAGTCCTTGCGGTCACGCGCTTGCCGGCGGGCCTGAATCTGCGTCTCAATCTCTGAAGATGCGACCCCTGCTATAACGCTGTCCTGAAACCAGGCTTCCGGATCTTGTTGAAGCAAGCCCATTAACCGTCCACCGGCTTTTAAGGCGTCTCCTTGACGTGTCCGCTCTGTTTCATCTGCCGCCTTATTGAGCGTCGTCGCCAGGTCATGGAGCCGGGAAATGGCCAGGGGCGTATTCAAATCGTCTTTCAAGGCTTCCATCACGCTTGCCTCATTCCCTGCTTCCCCCTTCATTCTCTCGCAGCCCCTTAAAGCCGTATAAAGGCGGTCAAGGCCATGCCTGGCTTGCTGGAGTACGCTTTCCGTCCAGTCCATTGGCTGCCGGTAATGGGTAGACAGGAGCGCAAAGCGGATCACTTCTCCCGGATAGTGGGCCAACAAATCTCTGACCGTGAAGAAATTGCCCGCAGACTTGGACATCTTGTCACCCTGAATGGTTAAATACCCATTATGCATCCAGTACCGGGAAAAAACAGGGGTATCATAAGCGCACCGGCTTTGGGCAAGCTCATTTTCATGGTGCGGAAATATTAAATCCTGCCCTCCGCCGTGAATATCAAAAATTTTCCCCAGATACCGGCTGCTCATGGCTGAACATTCAATATGCCACCCGGGACGCCCGAAACCCCAGGGGCTTTCCCAACCAACTGTTTGCGCATCCGACGGTTTCCAAAGAACGAAATCACCCGGATTCCGTTTATAGGGAGCGACTTCCACCCGTGCGCCAGCTAACATCTCCTCCTGGTTGCGGCGGGAGAGTTTCCCGTAATCCGAAAAACTGGGGACGCTAAATAGAACGTGGCCCTCACCTTCATAAGCATGTCCTTTTTTAATAAGTGACTGGATAATATCAATCATTTCAGGGATATGATGGGTCGCGCGCGGCTCCACATCGGGAGGTAAAACGCCTATCGCTTCCATATCCTGATGAAAGGCGAGGGTCGTCTCGTGCGTTAAATCCGCAATGGTTTTTCCCATGGCGGAGGATGCGGCATTAATTTTGTCATCCACATCCGTAATATTACGGACATAACAAACGCTCGGGTACATTTTCCGCAACAAGCGGGCCAATACGTCAAACACCACGAAAGGGCGCGCATTGCCGATATGGGCAAAATCATAAACAGTGGGTCCGCAAACGTACATCCCCACTTGATCGGGATCCAAAGGCGTGAAGACCTCTTTTGTTTTACTCAGCGTATTGTAGAGGATAAGGTTCATATTTATTCTTTAAAAAGTAAGCCGTTCCACAACTTTCGCATGTCCGATCAAAGGAAGCAGGTCTTTCATTTCAGGCCCCCGATCCATGCCCGTAATAGCCTGGCGCAGCGGCATAAATAACTCTTTACCTTTACGCCCCGTTATCTCTTTAATTTTACCTGTCCAGAGTTCCCACGTCGCCGTATCCCAGGGTTCCCCTGGCAAGCAACCCAGCGCCTTAGCCAAATAATCCCGATCAATACTGAGGGGCGTAATATGACCTGCACAAATAGACTCCCACTGACTGGCTTCTTCTAGCGTGCGCAAGTTGCCTCGAATGACATTCCACAAAACGCCGGTTAAAGAAGGGGCGATTTCTTTCAAACGGTCCTGAACCTGATCATAAGGCATAATCTGCAACAGCTTATGGTTAAGGGTTTCCAGCTCCCCAGGGTCAAATCGGGGAGCCGTACGGCTAAAGATGGATAAAGTAAAGTTTTGCGCCAATTCATCCAGGGTCAAGTGCGGTTCAATGGGCAATGATGTGCCGAGGCGGGCGATCAAGCTATTAATTGCCATAGGTTCCAGGCCAGATTCCCGTAAAGTCGCCAGGCTCAAGCTCCCCAGGCGTTTCGATAAGGAATTTCCGTTCACGTCAACAAGAAGGGTTGAATGGGCAAAATGAAGAGGGGCAAGCTCCCCCCCCAATGCGGAAAATAACTGAATTTGCACAGCCGTATTGGTGACATGGTCTTCACCCCGGATAATATGCGTAACGCCGAAATCGAGATCATCCACAACAGAGGTCAGCGTATAGAGATAGGCGCCATCCGCCCGAATTAACACCGGGTCGCTTAAATGGCTCCCGTAAAAATGATTGGGGCCACGGATCAGGTCGTCCCAGTGGATGGCTTCCGGCAACAATTTAAATCGCCAATGAGGCTGACGGCCTTCCGCTTCAAAAGTGCGGCGTTCTTGTTCCGTTAACTTTAAGGAAGTTCGGTCATAAATCGGCGGTTCATGGCGCGCCAGCTGGCGCTTGCGTTTAAAATCTAACTCTTCTGGCGTTTCATAACAAGGGTATAACCGGCCTGAAGCTTTCAATTGCGCCACTGCCTGGTCGTAGTGGTCAAACCGGTCAGATTGCCGGACGAACTGGTCATGAGTCAATCCCAACCAGGCTAAATCCTCCTCAATCGCTTTTGCGTAGGCCGGATCAGACCGCTCCAGGTCCGTATCATCCAGGCGGAGAAGAAAAGTCGCTTCCTCCCCTTTTAAAGCATGGTGGCGGGCAAACAACCAATTGACCAATGCTGCGCGGGCATTCCCGATATGGAGCAATCCTGTAGGGCTGGGAGCAAAACGAACACGAATAACCATATTGAAAACAACCGTACTTAAAGCAAGATGAGAACGCGCCAGTTAAACATACTGAATTTTATGGCATTAAAGCAAGAAATTACGCAACGGACAAGCAAGGCCGGCTCAAGAGAAAGATGATGAGGCGCAGAATTTATATTTTTTACCCCTTATTCTTTTTGGCGCACGTTGCCCCCACGCCAAATTTAATTTTGGAAGATCGCTGAGTTGCCTTAAGAGAAGGTTTTTGAGGCATTGCCTTTTTTAAAGAGACTGTCTTTAACAACGCGCCTTGAGGTTTGGATGGACCGCGAAACTTGGCCCACGTCCCATAAACAAGCTTTTTATAGCGATTGTGGTGGACGGGGGATGCTGAGTGATAAAACTGAACAGCCTTATCTATGGACCCATAGCGACGCTCTAGATTCTTAACCAGCTTTGCAGCGTGGGCGATGTTATTTTCAGGCTCCAGCATGGCTTCATCAGATTTGAAATGCCGACGGTGGGAGGCATAATGCAATTGCATACACCCTATTGAAAAATTAGAAATACCATCCTCAACCAACTCCCGCATATATTTGGCTGCGGCTTCTTTTGACCTGAAAATATGGGCCTGCCCTCTCACGTTAATCGCCCAGGGTGAAATCCCTGATTCTACCTTTGCCATAGCCTTCAATAAATCTTGAGGAATCCCTTTTTCGGCTTCTTGCTTAGAAATGACCTCTTTACACGTAGGCAAAGTTCCAACTGACCAGGTGGGGGATTGCCCGAAGATAAGGCTTGTTGTGATAGCGGCTTGAAAAAATGTTCTTAACGTCATGGATTTTTGAGTCTCCTTCAAATCGCCCGGACTTCTTGCACTTCGGGAACGTAATGCCGGAGCATATTTTCAATGCCGGATTTTAACGTTGCCGTTGAACTGGGACATCCCGAACAAGCCCCTTGCATTTTTAAATAGACGATACCCTCTTCAAATGAATGGAACACGATATCACCCCCATCCTGGGCGACAGCGGGGCGAATCCGGGTGTCCAGTAATTCCCGAATTTGATGAATCAACGGATCACTTGTTTCATCCCGTGGGGATTCCTCAACAGACGTATCTGTAACAACGGGTAAATTGGCTACGAAATGTTCCATCAAAACCCCTAAAATATGGGGCTTTAAGAGATTCCAGCCTTGCATGGGGTCTTTCGTGATCGTGACAAAATCCGAACCAAAGAAAACACCCGTAAGGCCCTCTATGTCCATTAAACGACGAGCCAAAGGTGAATGATCGCAAGGTTGTCCCAAAACATACGACGCTGTTCCTTCAGGCATAACGACGCGCCCTGGTAGAAATTTTAACGTTTCTGGATTAGGCGTTTCTTCCGTCTGGATAAACACGCGCGCTTCCTTTTAACCATTTGTTAATATTTCCTAACAAATAATATAAAAACAATCTGCATGCAACAAAAAATTTCAATTAAATGGAAAGTAAGAGACATAATTGCTTTAAATATAAAAAATATTTTACTTTAATAAATAAATAATTTTATCCCAATAATGTAAAAGACAGGTTTATAAAGGGTTTGCAGAATGTGGTTAAAGAGTTCGCGTAAATGGGGCGGAACGGAACAGGGCGGAAGAAAAGAGAGAAGGCGTATAGGATGACGGCGTATATGCGTCTGGCTTATAGATAACTCTTTTTATTGCCTTCATTGACGCTGCTTACAATATTGGCTGCAGGAATATTATTAATAGAGGGATAGCCCTCAAAATTATCCTGGTATTCAACAAGCGTATAGTTATGGGCGTCACAGTATTCGTGACACCAGTTTTCTTTGAGTTTTTGAACATTCACATCTGGCGTAACAGGAACTTGCAAGGGACTTTTGTCATCGCCTTTGGAAATTTCGATTAAATCCAGCTCTTGTTCAAAAGCTTCTTTTCCTATTTTAGAAAAAGACCGCTCAAGTGTTTTATGGTAAATATATGACAACCTCTTATTAGTAAAGAGGACAAAGCTCCAAATTTTACCAGGAAAACAAGCGCCAGACTCGGTGAGCTTTGAATTTTCAAGGGCATTGATATGCGTAGAAAATGCATCGTAGTCTTTAAACAGACCGATTACCGTTTTATCTAATCCAAAAACCTGTATCATTTCCGGCCCCTCCCTGTGCGCTCCCTCAACGCATAGGGAACCTCACTCAAGTTTGGTCATCCTGACCTTAACATAAGCTGTGGAGCGAAATTTTGGCGCAGCAACTCAAGCAGGATATGGGAAGCGCAGCTTCCTGCCTCTCTTGCGCAAAGAGGCATAAGGCTTGCAGCTTCCCCACCGCGGATTAAGTCTAACCTAACCAGCAGGCCCACAGCTTTTTATTTATTTCAACGGTATCAGGCGTACTTGGGTCATTTTTTATTATCAATGTATACCTGTATCTATTATTATGAATGATTAAGTATAGGCCTGTCAACAAAAATATAAAAATCCCTCTATTCTTCGAAGAGAACTGCGTCTTCGCAAGGCAGAAAATTTGTCGCGTAGGAGAAAATAAAAAACTTCATTTTTATCCTCCATTCAAGCCTTAACAACGTTATCTTTTTTGCCATGAACCCGCAGGGTCGCATTACGGGTATCGACCACCAATGCGCTGTGCGCCACAAGAAATTCATAGTCGATATTATCATGATCCGTACAAATCAAAACCGCATCATAAGAGCGAAGGGACTCTTCAGTCCAGGAAATGGACATTTTTCCATTGATCATAGGATGTTCGCGGGATTTATGGACAAGGGGAACGAAGGGATCATAATAATCCACATGGGCACGCTTTGTGCGCAAGGCTTCAAAAATCGCCAGGGACGGGCTTTCCCGTATATCATCGACGTTTTTCTTATAAGCCATACCGATCAACAGGATACGTGACCCGCTCAACGCTTTTCCAAACCGTAGGTCGAGGGCTTCCCGTAACTGGCTGATGACATAATCCGGCATAGCCGTATTGACCTCCCCCGCAAGCTCGATAAACCGCGTAGAGACGCCATATTCACGCGCTTTCCAGGTAAGGTAGAAAGGGTCGATGGGAATGCAGTGCCCCCCTAAGCCCGGACCCGGGTAGAACGGCATAAAGCCGAAAGGTTTCGTCTTGGCGGCATCAATGACTTCCCATATGTCGATTCCCATTTCGGAATAAATGACTTTCAGCTCATTCACCATGGCAATGTTGATGCACCGGAAGATGTTTTCAGTGAGCTTGACCGCCTCTGCTGTTGCAGCGGAAGAGACTTGAACGACGGCAGGAACAATTTGCGTATAGAGAGTGACGGCCAAAGTCCGGGAGGCTGGGTCATCCGCGCCAACAACTTTGGGAATGGTTGAGGTCGCATATTGAGGATTTCCGGGATCTTCCCGTTCCGGCGAATAAGCGACAAAGAAGTCTTGCCCGGCTTTTAGCCCGCTCCTCTCCAAAATGGGGATGATCAGTTCTTTCGTTGTTCCGGGATATGTGGTCGATTCGAGAACAATCAGTTGGCCTTTACGTAAATTTGGCAGGATGGTTTCCGCTGTCGCCACCACGTAACTCATGTCAGGTTCCCGATGGCGGGTTAAAGGCGTTGGAACGCAGATGAGGATCGCATCCATCCGCGCCAGATCTTCCGGATTGTGCGTGGCCTCAAACCGTTTTTCTTTTAAAAGGCGCTGCAAGCTGCTTTGAGGAAAGCTTTTGATATAAGATGTTCCCTCCTTCAACGTTTCCACACGTTCTTGATCCACGTCAAAGCCGATCACGGAAAATCCCTGGTCGCCCAGGGCTTTGACCAATGGCAAACCAACATATCCAAGTCCCATTACGCCAATGATGGCTTTGCGCGCGTGAAACGCCTGGTTGAGCGTATCCATAGATAAAGTTGACATAGCTGCCTTTTAGAGTTGAATGATGTTGACTTTTTTTACCGGAATCAGGAGCGGATTACAAGGTAAGATGAGAGATGGGCTATGGAGTTTCCTCTATTGGAACGTCGCTTTGCGTCATGATGGTTTAGAAAAGCCTGTAAATCAGGGCAATTCATAGGCATAAAGAAGGAAACTGCGTAGAACTTAGAAATGATAGGCTGGCGTTTGGCAAGAAGGGCATATCTGGAAAATTTGAGAAATCGTGGAGAATGGTGGTAGGCCTTAAAATTATCCCTCGCCCTTTTTCCACACAAAAAGAGTCAAGCCCAACCAAAAAAAAGAAAATCCCGCAAGCCCTATAAAGGTTTTTGTAATGTGCGGCGGTATGCCCGTTCTCAGTCCTATACCGCCCATCATCAACGCTGTCAAAGGAATGAGATAAAGACCCAAGAACGCTGGATTTTTTTGAACAGGGGAAAGCAAGGCGGCCTTGGAAAAGCCATAAAGGGTGAGGATCCCAAAGACAATAGCGCCTCCAACATCCGTCAGGGTGTGGTATCCCTGGTGAATGAGTCCAAAACCAATCCCTGCTAAAATAATAAGGAGGATCCCGCGTAACAGGTGATGGGGATAAGCCTGGAGCAACGCCCCGTACAACACGACAGAGACTTGAATGCTTATCCGAAAAGTACCTGTGAATTGAGTTCCCGCTATGGTATGCTCTTTTAAGGAGGGTACCATGCAATATCCCCACATGAAATTTTGTAGGCTTTTGAGCGAGTTAGATTCTGAAGAA
>JACCDN010727726.1_pt1 | contig 20828 bp, 17 predicted proteins | sample 7441691 | NCBI WGS metagenome assembly JACCDN01 (sample SAMN15323439, study PRJNA562643) | freshwater metagenome | isolation source: river surface water | place: USA:Blue River Watershed | collected 2017-08-16 | reverse complement strand
TTAAGTTTAAAGGCCCTCTAACCGATAAGATACTAGAGGAGTCAACTTTATAATGGGCCAAGATCAAAAAAATTCACGCGAAAGATTTGGTAGATACCTAATCTTAGATCACCTTGTTGATGGTGGTATGGCAAAAATCTGCCGTGCGCGTTTTTTGGGTGAGCAGGCGGACAAAGTCGTTGCAATTAAAATGGTTCAGCCACAGTTTTCAAGAGATGAGGCTTTCAAGACTATGTTCATGGATGAGATCAAGTTAACATTTGGCTTGATTCATCCAAATATCGTACAAGTTTATGATTACGGTTATCACAAAGAACAACTTTTCGTTGCAATGGAGTATTGTGATGGGCGAAATCTAAAAGAATATTTAGAAAAATTAAAAGAAAGAAAGTTTGTTTTTCCTGTTGAAATTTCGGTTTATATCATCACTCAAGTGTGCCAGGCACTTTATTATGCCCACACATTTACAGATAAATTAACTGGAGAAGAGCGCGGGATTATCCACCGTGATATTTCTCCACACAATATTATGTTAACGTATGATGGAACAGTTAAAGTTATCGATTTTGGTATTGCGAAATCGAAAACAAATTCAGAAGCCACTCAAGCCGGAACAATTAAAGGTAAGTTATCTTATCTAGCGCCAGAATACTTAGAAGGCTATGAACTAGATCCAAGGTATGATGAGTTTGCTGTAGGGATTACTCTATGGGAAATGTTATGTAGTCGAAAACTTTTTAAAGACAACAACGATCTTGCGGTTCTTAAAAAGATTCAGGAGTGTCGAGTACCTCCACCATCGTCAATCAACCCAAATGTACCAAAAGAGTTGGATGAAATTGTTTTAAAAGCTCTAAGTAAAAATCGTAATAATCGTTACGATAATATGGATCAATTAAATCGTGCATTGATGAAGTTTTTATATTCGAAATATCCAGACTTCAATGCGACTGATCTTTCATACTTTGCTCAAGAGCTTTTTAAAGAAGATATTAAAAAAGATAGGGAAAAAATGTTCGAATTTGGGCGCATTGATATCAAGCCTTATTTCGAAGAAATGAAAAATGAGATAGCTGGAATTTCATCTCGGCCGAGTGATAGTGTTAAAATTGATTCAGGTTCTATTGCTGCAAAAAATAAAGAGACAATATTTGACATGGGATTTGAAGATACTTCAAAAGTAGAAAAAACGAAGGTTCATATTGGTAAAAAACGTTCACTTGATGATCACTCATCTTCAATTAATCGTAATGCTGCAAATGATACTTCAAATACAGTTGAATCGCCTACGGCCATTACATTAGAAGTTAAAAAGATACAAAAGAAAGATCTTACTACCATTGTTCCAAAAAATACGAGAACAGATAAATTAGCAAATACTAAATATAAAGTAGAAAAGGTAGAAGTTAAATCAGGAAATTCTATTGTAAAGAGCGTGGCAAGTTTACTCATTTTTGGTTTAATTGCAGGGTATGTATACAATCATTATGAGAAAGTTAAAAAAAATAGGGCCATTGCTACTGCTCGAGCTGCAGATGAACAACAGGTAAGAAAACCATCTTCTGATTTCGGGATAAATACAAATACAGTTGAGAATGAAGCGAGTGTTATTATTGGTCACTACGACAAATTAAAGCATCGAATCTTTATAGACGGGGTACCTGTTACGCCAGATTTAATTGGAAGTATAAAAGTTCCTCTAAATCAGAGTATGATTCTAAGAGTACAGGTTCCGGGAAGAAAACATTTCATAAAAGAGTTGCTATTAGAAGAGCAAAAATCTTATACAATCGATATTCCTACTGATCTTCCAACTTCGACTTATGCTTATCTTATTACTTCACGTGTATGTGCAAAAGGTGAGATGACTTATGAAGTTTTTGGAGAGAAGAGAAAGAGTCGTATTCCAATATCAGAATCTGTTGGAATCGCATTTCCACTTGAATTTGATCAGAGTGGAGCAAATATTGTGACTACTCATACTATTGAAGTAAAGCTTGATAGCGAAGAGGTCACAAGAAGTGTTGAGTTTAAAATCAATCGTGAAGAAGAAACAATCGATCTATGTAATCTTCTCTAGTTATTCTCATTTCCTGAATCAGAATTCTCATTTTTACTTTGTTTAAAGATATTATTTCGGCGCATATTAAGGAGTTTCATAATATCTGCCGCGGTTTCTTCTAGTGCCTTATCTGTCACATTAAAAACCGGCCAGCGTTTATTCTCTTTAAAAAGATTATTGGCCCACTCAATTTCTTCGATGATCTTAGATTGTTCAGCATATTCACCGTGATGCTTTTCGGCACCTAAGCGACTTAGACGATTTTTTCTAATCTCTGAAAGCGCTTCGGTGTCTATAGTTAAAGCAAATATCTTTCTTTGATCGATTTGAAAAAGTTCAGGGGGAAGGGATTGGCCCATGATGATTGGAATATTTACAACTTTTATTCCGTGCTGAGAAAGATAGACAGAAAGTGGTGTTTTTGAGGTACGGGATACTCCTACTAAAATAACATCGGCCAAGTGAAGTGATTCAAGATTTCGTCCATCATCGTGATTTAATGTGAATTCCATCGCGGCAACACGCTTAAAGTAGTCTTCGTTAACTGCGTGTAGAAGTCCTGGTTCTGATAGAGGTTCTTGGTTAAAATAATTTGAAAATGCCGTTAATGCTGGTCCTAAAACATCAAGTGTTCTAACGTGTTTCTTGCGAGCTAAATCAGCCACGTATTCTCTCAAATTCCCAGAAACAATCGTATAAACAACTAAATCGTGGTGAATTGCGGCTTCATTAAAAATCGCGTCTATTTGCTCTTCGGATCTGATATTTTTATAGCGAGTAAAAAAAACTTCGCGTTCTTTAAATTGAGTTACAACTGCTCGACAAATTGCCGTTGCGGTTTCACCGGTACCATCGGAGATCACAATGACTTTTAATTTTTGTAGCGTCGAATTCATACTATACCTTTTATAAAATTAAGTGCTAGCGTTTTAACTTTATCACTATCCGTTAGGGGATTGATACTAATTTTCGGTTGAATTTTATTAAAAAATGTACGCTGGGATTTTGCTAATTGTCTCGTTGAAATTGAAATTCGCTCAGATAAATCAGCTTCAGTTTTTAAGATTCCATTTAAGTAATCATATGTTTCTTTGTAGCCAATTGATTGTAGAGGCTTTAACTCAATAGAATATCCCAGATCCTGCAATCTTTTAAATTCTTGAATGATGCCATCTGCGATCATTTTTTTTGTTCGTTTCTCAATGATTGAAAAGTGCAGGGGTTTATCGAGATCAAGGTAGAAATGAATAAAATCGTAAGGCTTACTATTTTTAGAAAAATTGTAAGGATCATTTTCATCGAGATTTTTTCTTTGGGCACTTATCGGTGTAGCCGTTAAATCAAAATATTCGCAAGCACGAGTGAGGCGATAATGATCATTGATGTGAAAAAGCTCTAGAGACTCAGGATCATGAGTTTTTAGGTATGAAACGATGGCCGTAATACCATCTTTTTTCAAAATGGTTTTCCATTTTTCTTTTATCATTTCTTTTTTATAATCATCAATAACTTCTTCTTCTTGATACATTCCTTTGATCAATGCCCGAAGATAAAAAGCACTACCTCCAACAACGATAGGAATAATATTAAGCGCCAAAAGCTCCGTGATTTTTTTCTCAGCGAAAGCTACAAAGTCAGATGCGTTCATCGGAGAATCAATTGAGACCACATCAAGTAAATAGTGCGGAATATTTTGGCGTTCTTCTAGTGTAGGTTTTGCCGTACCGATTGAGAGTTCTTTATAAAAAAGTAGGGAGTCAAAATTTACGATTGCGGTTTTTTCAGAATTCTCATCTAAAAATTTAGCAAGCTCAATACTTAGAGCAGTTTTTCCCGTGGCCGTAGGCCCTGAGATAATAATTATTTTAGCTTTATTTTGATCCATGTGAATTAGTACCAATAGATTCTAAAACTTCGCTGGTTAATTGAATGAGACATTTCTCATTTAAAAGATCTTGTAGACTATACTTTTGAATTCTCTTTAGCTCGTCTCTAGGTGATTGTTTTAAATGTATAGTTTTTAATTCTGTTGCAAAACTACCACTGATTTTTTTCCAAGAGAAATAATTATCTGGATTAAGCTTTTGTGAATGAAGTGCAAAATAAATTTTTACGAATATTGCGGCCAAGCTTGGGCCGATTGCTAAATTGGTTGTCCTTAATACGTAGTAATCTGATTCTAGAGCATCAACTTCAAAACCACAGTGTTTTAAGCTTTCTAACACTGTTGCATCTGGTCTAATTAATCCTTTTAAAGGTTCGCTGATGAGTAGAGGAAGAGGTGAATTTTCTTTGTTGTTTTTAAATTTTAAAAATTTCTGAAAAATTTCATAAAGAAAAAAATCACTACGATTTAAGAGATAAAGTTCATTACCAATAGATTGGATAACCCATTTATCAAAAGTTAAAAATGATAATGTCTCTTCACCGTAGGCCAAATCAGACTCAAAGAAAGAAGGGCCAGATTTTTTAAGCGCTTCTTCGTAAGCGTATTCTTCAAAATCTTCGTATTGATTTTGAAAACGTTGTAGCTGAATTTCTTTTTTTTGGCTTTGATCAATGAGATCAAGCATCGATGCAGGTCTCTCAGGCACTGCTACAGTCAGAGCTTTTTTCTCTGCAACTAAACGCTCTTTAATCGCACCCATTAAAAGAGTGTAAACGACATCTGATTTGAAAAACTTCACTTGTGTTTTATGGGGATGAACGTTGACATCAATTTCATGAGCAGGAACATTTAAAAAGACAGCATAGTGCCCACTTTGCCCAGATGGCCAAAGTGCTTCAAGATTACGTGTTAATCCTTGATGAAGATTCTTATCAAAGAACAAACGATTATTAACAAATAAATAATGATGTTTATGGCCCGCACCTGGACTAGAAGATTTAGTGAAAAAACCAGTTACAGAATAATTTTCATATTCATTAGAAAAGGCGGCTAAGTCTTGAACTTTGTCTTTTTTATTAAAGAAAACTTGAGCAATACGCGGTTTTATTTTTTCAAGTGGATTTTCCTCTTGAATTGGAGTTTCTATTGCGCGAAAAATATCTTTTTCGGCCACATCCCATTTGATCGAAAATTCAACGAAGGGATTAGAGAGTAGAAAACTATTTAAAATTTTTTTTAGTGCTAACTTCTCTGACGTTTTAGATTTTATAAATTTAAGTCTGGCCGGAGTGTTGAAAAAAAGATCTTTAACAAAAATCTTAGTCCCGTGATCATTTTCATCATAGGGAATATAAAGTTCTTCCTGACCTTCGCTTAAAATTAACTTTGCGCCTACTTCAGTGCCCTTTGGTTTTGTAATGCAAGTTAATCGAGAAACTGCCGCAATACTGGCGAGAGCTTCACCTCGAAACCCAAAACTATTTAGATGATAGATATCTTCAAAACGCTCAATCTTAGAAGTGGCATGACGTAAAAAAGCGTAGGGAGCATCAGCGAAAGTCATCCCATTGCCGTTATCCTCAATCGATATTAAATCTAACCCATTTTCTAGAATAATAAGATCAACTTTGGAGGCACCCGCATCGAGAGAATTTTCAATTAATTCTTTAATAAGCGATGAAGGGCGTTCGATAACTTCACCGGCCTTAATTTGATCAATGATATGTTCTGGGAGTAGCTTGATTCTTTGTGATGATTGGGAAATTAGCTCATTCATTATTCACGGTAGAAACTCACCATGTTACGGCCACCTTGCTTTGATTTATAAACAGCTTCGTCTGCTCTTTTAAAAAGATCTGTGCCAGTTAAGACACCTTGACGATAGTCTGCAACACCAATTGATGCGGTAACAGGAAGTCGTTTTCCTTCGTACATAAATTCTTTTGTCTCAACTAATTTGCGAAGACGTTCTGCAATCTCAAATGACTGCTTAATATTTGTTTTTGGAAGTAGAATAACAAATTCTTCTCCCCCGTAACGAGCAAAAACATCGTCTTCACGAATTCCGTTTAGACGAATAAGTGATGCTAATTCTTTTAAGACAAAGTCTCCAGCATCATGGCCGTAGTTATCATTTAACTTTTTAAAATGATCTAAATCAAAAATGATCAGTGATAACGGCTCGCCTGTAACTTTTGATTTGTTTACTTCTAGAGTTAGTTTGTTATTAAAGTATGCTTTATTAAAACACCCAGTATGTTTATCAGTGTTTGCTTCAAGATTTAATTTATCGTAAGTTAATCTTTCGGGATCACCTTTTGGTAAGTACTTCAGCGCAATCGCACCGACTTTGATGATATCACCTTTTTGCAAAACAATTGGAGCTTCAACTTTTTGATTGTTTAAAAATGTCCCATTTTTTGACCCGAGATCTTCTAATCGATGTCCTGCTTCATCTGCAATAAGTTTGAAGTGGTAACGAGAGACACCATTAAAATCGAGTGCAATTTGGTTATCAGCATTTCTTCCAATAGAAGAACTAAGACCAGTTAAATCAAAAATTGTTCCATTTAATTCGCCACCAACAACGAGAAGTGCCGCAGGTTTTTTGCGTGCTTCGTTCTCACTTGATTGAAGTGCAGATTTTATGTCTGTAAGTAGTATTGTTGTATCTTCAGAACTCATAACCGTTTGTAACCTTTTTCTTTGCTTTAAGAGGAGATTTATTCCTGTTCCTCATTTTACCTATTGATAAAAATTATTTCAACTTCGAAAGCCAAGCATAAGAATTGATCTTTCCTGCCTCTACACCTGGTTGATTAAAGGGATCAATTCTCATTTTTGTACCCATTAAACCAGTCAACATTTCAAAAAACATAATTAGTTGACCCAAAAAGTAGGCATCTAATTGTGGCAATTGAATATAAATATAAGGGCGAGACTTTGCCTCCAGCGCTTCAAGTGTTCCAATTAATTCTGCTTTCATCAAATCAGATAATTTTGAATCTTTTAAGCGTACGAAAGCTGGAGAATTTATCGAATTAGTGAGTTTGAAATCGTGATTAAAATGCTCAAGGCCTAAGACGATTAAAACTTTGTCCTCAGGGCCTTCCATGAAAAGTTGTACTTGAGAATGTTGGTCAGTTGCTCCGTACGCTGGAATTGGAGTAAATCCATCTTTAACAGTTTTTCCTTCAAGGTTTTTTTCTTTTCCGAGACTTTCGGCCCAAAGCTGAGTGAACCAAAAACTTAGTTCGCGAAGCTTTGAAGAATATGGCATGAAGACAGTCATTGAGCGCTGCTCCCGTTTTTTTAATTCAAAAAGAAATTGCACAGTTTTAAAAAGATCAGTGTCAGAAGAGGCAAGCATTTGATCGCGTAGCTGTTGTGCACCTTCAAGCATTTCACGAACATTTATTCCCGCAAAGAGTGCAGGGAAAAATCCAACTGGAGTTAGGACACTAAATCTTCCACCAACACTTGATGGGACAGTTAATGTTGAAATGTCGTAAGTGTGGGCCAGAGTTAAAAGTTCACTTTTTTCAGGATCAGTGGCAAAAACAAACCGTTTAAAAATCTCGACCTCTTCTATTCCTCTTTGTTTGAAGTGATTAATTAAAATAATTAGCGCAGCAATGGTTTCCGCTGTTCCACCAGACTTTGAAACAAAATAGAAAATTGATTTTTGAAATTCAATTTTTGAAAGAGTAGAATGAATTTCGTCAGGGTCAATATTGTTGATAAAATGAAATTGAACGTCACTTGTTTGTAATGCTTTTGTTAGCATTTCTGGGCCTAAGTGTGATCCACCAATTCCCACATGGACAAAATGTTCAATGTTTAAGAATTTATTTTTGACAGTCACACATTCGCGAAAAAGATTTTCCTCAAATGGAGAGATGGCATAACTTGTATTTGGATCATTGATTTGTTTTTTTAAATGATCTAAGTCATGAGTATCTGTTTTAATTTCGGAATAAGAGCTTGAGAAAAATTTAAATTTCATTGATAACCTTAATGTGATTGATATTCTTTTTTTAGATTCCTAGCAATAACTACACGCTGAATCTGGTTAGTTCCTTCAACAATTTGAAGAACTTTGGCATCTCTCATGAAACGCTCAACAGGATATTCTCTGGTATAACCAACACCGCCTAAAATCTGAACAGCATCAGTTGTTACTTTCATTGCGGTATCAGTAGCTTTTAATTTTGCCATACAAGCTAGTTTCGCATTAGGAGTTCCATTGTCGTAATCACGAGCAGATTGATTAACGAGAAGTCTTGAGCATTCAAGTTCTGTCGCCATATCGGCCATCATGAACTGTAGGCCTTGAAAATCAAAAATGGGTTGTTTGAATTGTTGTCTAGTTAAAGAGTATTTAACTGCTTCATCTAATGCGCGCTCAGCACATCCAACTGCAATTGCTCCAATAGTAAATCTTCCTTTCTCTAGTGCGGCCATGGCCACTTTAAAACCTTCGCCTTCTTGACCGATTAAGTTCTCTGCAGGGATAACACAGTTTTGGAAAATAAGTTCACGAGTAGGAGAGACTTTCCATCCCATCTTTTTTTCTTTTTTTCCAAAGCTAAAACCTGGAGTTCCATCGCGGACAATAAAAGCAGAAACGCCCTTTGCTCCTTCGCCGCCTGTTCTTGCCATCACGATATAAGTTTTAGCAATACCACCGGAGGTAATCCAAATTTTTGAACCGTTTAAAACATAGCCAGCATCTGTCTTTTTAGCTGTCGTTACCAGCGAAGCCGCATCAGAGCCAGAGCCTGATTCAGATAGACAAAACGCCCCAATTTCTTGACCGCTAGTTAAGCTAGGAAGATATTTTTTCTTTTGAGCATCAGCTCCAAATTCATTAATAATTGATTGAACCATGGCACTTACTGAAATGGTTACAGCATAGGCCACTGATGATTTTGCAATTTCACAAAGTGCTACAGTAAAATCTTCGTAAGATAATCCCATTCCACCATGTGCTTCTGGCAATGTCATTCCACAAAAACCAAGAGAGCCTAGTTCGTTAAAAAGATCCATGCGAAAAGTTTCGGTCTCATCATCGTGCTCCATATGGGGTTCGATTTTTGAGAGACGAAATTTTTCTAATTGATTTTTAAGTTCGAGCTGAATTTCATTCATAATTAAGCCTTAATATCTTTCATTAAACTTTTTGCAATAATCATGATCATCACTTCATTTGTTCCTGCACCAATTTCATTGAGCTTGTTATCGCGCATGAAACGTTCAACTGGAAATTCTCGGGAGTATCCATAGCCACCGTGAAGTTGAATAGCATCTAAAGCAATTTTGGTGGCCATTTTTGGCAGTGCAAGTTTTACCATCGCTGCTACTTCAGGACCCTTTATTCCATTGTCGTATTGGCGAGCGACATTATAGAGGAAACTTCTCATCATTTCAGTTTCAGTGGCCATCTCAGCAACCATTTTTTGGATTAATTGAAATGAACCAATATGTTTTCCAAATTGTTTTCTTTCTTGTGCATACTTAATACATTGATCAACACATGCTTGTGCAATCCCCAATGAGATACCAGCAATCGTGATGCGCTCAATTTCTAAGTTTTTCATCATGTGATATGTTGAATCACCAATTTTTCCAACTAAGTTGGCCTTTGGAACGCGCGCATTTTCAAAAACTAATTCTCCTGTTGGACTTGATCTCATTCCCATTTTGTGAATGGGTTTCCCGGCAGAAAATCCCGGAGTTCCTTTTTCCACGATAAATGTTGATAGATTTTTTTTCTCCGGTCCGGTTCTGGTATAGACGTAAGCCACGTCAGCGTATTGGGCATTGGTGATCCACATTTTCGTTCCGTTAATTAAAAAGTGATCGCCAATGTCCACGGCCTTGGTTTGAATTCCAATTGCGTCTGAACCATATTCCGGTTCGCTCATTCCCATACATCCAATCCACTCACCAGTGATGAGCTTAGGAAGATATTTTGCTTTTTGCTCTTCTGAGGCATTATTTTGGATATTATTCACACAAAGCATTGAGTGAGCGAGATAAGAAAGCGTAGATCCGGCGCAGGCTTTACCAAATTCCTCCATCACAATCGTCGCTGCTGTAGCACCGAGGCCCGCTCCTCCGTACTTAAGATCTGCGGTGATTCCTAGAACTCCAATTTCCCCCATTTTTTTAAAGGCATCAATGTTGAAACTTTCTTGGTTGTCATGTTGTTCTGCTTTTGGTGCCAATTCATTTTTTGCAAACTCTCGACACATTTTTTGTAATTCGCGTTCTTCTTCTGTAAAAAACCACATAGGTGAAATCCTTAAATTGCAGGGTAGAAATTGAAATTTTTACTGTAGAGTAGAATACCTTTTTTTCATCCTCACTGACAAGGCAAACAAGACTTTACAGGCCAAGAGTCCAGCTGTTATTATTTTTGTACCAAAAGGATTTGGTTTATTCATACCTATTTATAGACATGAGGCGTTAGGTGACTCTGACCACTCCCGTAATGCGTGATCTTGATGCCGTTTTCCCTGGGGAAAATTGGTTTTTTTATTGGAAAACATCTGCATCTTTGTGGAAAACGAAATTACAAGACTTTCCTGGAACCAAAATAATTATTCCTCTTAACTGGTCTTTTCACACAGATACGGGGGAGAAGATTGATTTTGACGAGGAAAAGCCAGAGACAAATTTGAAGCGTCTTGTTGAAATTGCTCGCGAGTTAGGAAAAGAAGCAGTCTTCTATCTTCCAGTCACACCGGCACCTTTTTTAATCAATGGGGGATTACCTCATTTTTTGGCAAGATCGATTGCTCTTAATAGTAAAGGGATGGCCTATGGAGTTGTCGATGCAGAAGATAAGTTAACAAAAATTTATTCTTTTTTTGATACGCGAGTTTTTCAAGCCTTTAATTTTTTCTGTAAAGAATTAGGTCGGTATTTTTCAGAAAAAGGGATTCCATCAGATCTTTACGGTGTTCGTTGTGGGTACTTAGATCAAGGCCAGTTTGTCAGTTATATCGAGGATGCTTCGAAAACTTTTGATCAAGCATTTGAGCGCTTTTTACAAAATAAAAAAGAAGAAAGAAAGCGCTTAGGTCATAACGAAGAAATTAATCCAGTTGAAGAACATAGCTATAAATTTGAATTCGCAAAAAATATTCAAGATCTCTACATTCAAAATTCGCGAGAGCTTATTGGACCAAATTTTGAAGGGGTGTTTGATATTTGTTTTATTGGTGGATCGAGCGCACAGTTTTTAAAGCGTGTGTCTGGATCTATTACGATTAAAGATTATTCAAGTGAGCTGTATGAAGCTTTATCAAAAGATTTAATACCATCGTCAGTTTTAATTCATCCAAGACATAAAAAAGGTGTGCTCGGAAGAGAGTTAAGTGATTTAGTGGCCAATTCATATGTACCGACTAGATTAATGTCGAAATCTTTACATGATGATGGGCTTACTCAATACACGCCACTTAGCTATTTTAAGGTTTATGAAAAGGTCGATGGGGTAAGCTCAATGTTTTCTAGTTGGAAAGATTTAGAACTTTGGCCATTTTTGCACGAAAATTTTGGTTGGAGTTATAAAGTTGTTTCAAAAGATACTTTTAAACTACATCAAGATGATCATCCGTACCAGGAATTTATTCATTTCTTCCATGGCCATGATGTAGATCGTTCGATTTTTCAATTTATCTTAAAAACGCTCATGAATGGAGGAAGAATTATTCTAAATCGTTCAGGTCTTTCAGAAGAGTTAGGCCGAAGACTGGAGACTTTCTTTTTAGAAAACAATCTGCACGTCGAGAAAGTAAACTTTCAAACTTTAATTCAGAATGTGACTTTAGGAGATGGGCGCTTAGTTGTTTTTGACGGGGATAAGCTTTCGAAAGATAAAAGCGAATTAGGGGCGTTTTGGAAAAAAATAATCTATTCATTTTCTTTTTACCACATTCCAATACTTGATGCCGATGGAGTGGACTTTTTCTGGAGGACACGTGCTAGTCGCACAACTGAACTAAAATTTGAAGAGATTAGGCGCCTAAGTTTATATAACCCAACTAGTTATAAGAAAAAAGTTCGCATGAAGTTTACGAAAAATTTTGTGGTTTACAAAGTTTTGGATGAAACAAATACTGTCGTTCAAAGTTATCCACAGGAAGTCGACGTTGAACTTTTACCAGATGGGTCTGTTGTTATTGATTTTGGAGTTTTCTCATGATGAATCAAGATGAAACAATTGTTGGTCTTTATCATTTCTTTTCACCCAGGTTTCATGAGGGACTTCCTCCTCAGTATTATCTTCTACATATTTTAGACCACCGAGGAATACTAGATCGCGAATTGGTTCTTCGCGTTTTGCGTGAAAAAATGCAGATCGAACCTGATCGTGATCAGGATTTAGTCGGCTCCTTTGAAAGCTTAGAGAAGTTAAATCAATTTGCTTTTTTATTATGTGAAGAAGTTGGAGCTCCAAAAATTTCATTATTATCGATAAGCGAATATAATCTTTTATTGGAAAATTCAGAAGGAATTGAAGGGTTTCTTCATGATTTAAAAACTAAAGGAAACCTTTTAGAGAATATTGACCTTGGTGAAAAAATGAGCGCTTCAAAAGGTTTTTTTTCGAAATTCTTTAGGTAGCTGTTAATTCTTTGGCATCTTCAAAAAGCCAAAACCTAATTATAACGAGCTTTTCACCTAGGTACCTGGGCAAGTTACTAGCGGCTACACTTTGTATAGAAATTGTACACTATGTAGATTTGACAGCCATCTCTCTCACTTCTGTCTTGCATGAACTATGATGAACAAATTAGCAAAAGTTCTAGTTTATAGGAAACTCAGGAGCGTTTTTTATGTTTAAGAAATTATTGACAGGTGTATTAGTATCTTCAATTTCCGCAGGGATTATTGCTCAAGATTTCAATGGGAAAAAGCCAGAAGAAATCAATAGCAGCGACATTATGGTCGAAAACCCTAGAGAAGTATCAGCAAATGTTTGTTTTGATGCTAGCTTACGTGCTTATTCAGATTGGTACGAAAAATATAAACTACAAGATACTGTTTACGGTTATTTTGATGAGCAAGGATGCGTAATAGAAGAGCGAGTTACAGATGCAAACAGAGCGGAATTGGCCAAATTAATTGTTTCTGCTGAAAATTTTGGGGCTAAAATCATTCCCGAGAACGCAACTGAAGTTAAGGAAGAAAAGATTCATATGGTTTTAAAACATCATGAGTATAGTAATTTACTCAAAGACAATACAACGATAAAAGGAACAATGAGCAGACAAGATAAATTAGAACTTTCATTAAAATCTGTTGCCGGAGTTGTCATTGGTGGATTGAGCGTAGGATATATGGCCAGTAAAAAGTTTTATGTTTTTGATCAAGAGAGACAAGATAAATATAAGCACACAATTGTTGGTGGGGCGATTAGTTTAGGGTCATCACTTGGAAGTTACTACTTATTAGAAGAAACAAATTGGGGACAAAATCTTCCGTTGTCAAAATTGGCCAGAGAGAGAATTATTTTATTATCCGGTCCTTTCATGGCATGTCTTGCTGGAGGATTGAAAGAAAAATATGACTCTTATCACCAGAACACTCATACAGTAGATAAGAATGATTTTTTTGCTACTTGCTTAGGCGGAGGAGCATTAACCGTTCCTCTTGTTTTCATCAAAAAAAATATTTTATAAAGAAGGGGATCGCAATGATCCCCTTTTCATTTTTATTAACGCTTATAAGAAGACTGAGATCTTGTGACTGCTTCATCTGAAAATGCGTTCATATCATCAATCTCAGATATAGTTTTTTGATCAGTCTTTTTTAGTTCTCCATCATTTAATGATTCAATTTCGCCCATCAACTCATCGTCTGTTTTCGGTTGTGCCTTGTTGATTTCTTGAATCGTAAGCAACTGCTCCTCTAAATTGAGGTTTGCATCTGATTTGGTTTCTGATTTTGCAACTTCCTCAGAGGCAATTAGTGTTTCTACTTGGGTGATTGTTTTTTTTGTATTTTGTTCTTGTTGAAACTTTGTCATTTCTGTTTCAGCTACTTGGTCAAGCTCAGTTTTTTCTACATAATTTTCTCTAGAATTATCAATTCCGATTTGATCAGCATTTAAGCCTTCGCGTAAGTAGTAAAGGGTGAAGCCAGCGTAGATGAGATTCGGATTTTTAATGAGAGGTTTGTTGTTCTCCCAAATTGTTTTCCACTTTTTTGGAGTACGATATACATTGCTCGAAATAATTCCTAAAGTATCTCCATCTTTAATGAGATATGGAGTTCCTGATGGATTCCAGACAAAAGGAGATTCAGGTTTATAATATTTTAATTTCATTCCAGAATGCAGTGACGAGCTTGATGCAAGATTATTAAGTTCTTTTAAAGTTCTCCATTTTGAAAGATCACCATAAACCTGGAATGCAATCTGCATTAATGTTTCACCACGTTTTACTGTATGTGTTGCCACTTCACCACTTAAATGTCCAGCAGCTTGATAAGAGCTCTTGGCAACTGCTTTTGGCTCTTCTTTTATTGTGATAGGAGTGTCCTGATTAAGTTTTTTCTCTTCTGGTGCAGATTGGACAAAATCTTTTTCTAGCGAATTAAGATCAGATTGAATTTTCTGCTCATTATTATTTGTAATATTTGAGGGAGAATCTGACTGAGGCTTATTTTCTGTTGTTGGAGTTTCATTGAAGGCATCACTAAAGAATGCGTCTTCATCAGATGATGTGGTCGGGGAATTGCCTCCGCCATTTGAATCTGAAACAAGGCTTTCTTCAGCTGAAATATCTTCCGAATCTGAAGTTGTTGGCTCCGAGGATCCTTTGAAACTATCAATTAACCCACAGCTTGAAAGCAAAATTAGTAGAACTAGGGGATATAATCTATTTATTTTTTTCAAAAGTGACTCCTTGGTTTTACATTATTATTGTAAATCTTTTAGAGTTTTATTTATGGTGGGAAAAATTATCCTAGCTACTTACCGATGTACTTTATATTGAAAACAATAGGCTTATGATCTGAACCATTTATGTCACCTATTACTCTAGCATTTTCGACAACTAGATCATTGGTATAAAAAACATGATCGAGTGGGTTCTCATTAAAAGTAGTACGTTCATCAGGAGAAAATTTAATCTCATTTAACCCATTTTCAAAAATTAGAGCATTGAGAAAATTGAGTCGCTCTTTGTTCCAAGTATTGAAGTCACCCATAAAAATAATTGGGCCGTGATGGTTTTGTAGAACACTAAAAACCTGAGTAATTTGATCTTCAAAAGATCTATTTTTTACAAAATTTATTCCATGAATATTGACGACTAACAAATGATTTTTGCGATCTTTAATTGGATAGTAAGTAAAAAGTGTTGCTTTCGGAGTGTTTGTTATCGGTTCAAGATCAGGACTTAAGAGATAAAGTGCTTTGTTTGCTGAGACATGAGAAGCAGTCATGACTCCAGTTCTTATTTTATCTTTAGTCATGAATGAAGTGGCCATAATGTTTTTATTACGAAAAGCAGTAAAAAAAGTTTTTAATTCTGGAGTCAAGTACATCTCTTGAATATTTAAAATATCTTTGTCTTTTGCGAGGTAAGCAAACCAATAACGAAATGTTTCTTTCCCGCCCTTGTAAATATTCCAGTTAAGCACAGAAATTGAGTCGGGGTTAAGGGTATTGCTGCTTGCTTTGCCAAACGTTGTTAGGATTAGTTTTGGTGGTTCCTTAAGATTTAAGGCCCATAAGGAGCTTATCCCCCCAAAAATAAGGAAAGTAAGTAGTAATTTTCTCATAATACTATTAATGCTCAATAAAAAACAAATGATTGTAAAGTTCAATTTGTGTAATTTCTATAATCTGATAACAAGTCTCTTGATAAGTCTCACTTTTCCCTATAAGTATAGGCTTTTAAGAGGACATTTTAAGTGAAACAGCCGCTCCAAAAATCATTATTTTCTCTGACGCTAAATGATCTTCGGGATTATCTAGTGATGAATGGTCATGCCAAATTTGCAGCTGATCAGATCTATCAGTGGATTTATAAACAGGGTGTGGTGGATCCAAATCTTTGGACTAATGTCTCTAAAAAAATCAAAGAAGACTTACTTTTAAACCTTGATTGCACAATTCCTAAAATTGTTTGGCATGGCCTTTCAAAAGATGGGACACGAAAATTCTTAGTAAAAATGTTTGATGAACAAACTGTAGAGTGTGTGGCTATTCCAGCAAAAGACCGTTTGACTCTTTGTATCTCATCACAAGTCGGATGTGCTATTGGATGCACATTTTGTCATACCGGAACAATGGGATTAAAGCGCCATTTAGTTCCTGGTGAGATTGTCGGACAGTTTTTAGCTGTTGGACTTTGGTTGAAAGAAAACGTAGGGCCAGAAATCAAACTTACGAATATAGTTTATATGGGCCAAGGTGAACCTCTTCATAATTTTGACAACGTGAAAACTGCAACTGTGATTTTCATGGAAGATAAAGGTTTTGGTTTAGGTCAGAGAAAAATTACACTTTCAACTTCAGGTCTTGCTCCCCAGATTGAAAAGCTTTGGGACTTCCCGCCAATCAATATTGCTATTTCTTTGCACGCTGCCCATAACAATATTAGAACTGAGCTAATGCCAATTAATAAAGCTCACGATCTAGAGCGTTTATTCAAAGCGATTAGAAGTGTACCTCTTAAAGCATACCGAAGAATTACCTATGAATATTTGCTTATCGATGGATTAAATGATCGCCCAGAAGATATCGATGCATTAAGTGAGTTATTAGATAAAGAAAAATCAAAAGTAAATTTGATTCCTTTTAATGAATATCCAGATTCAAAATTTAAACGTCCAAGTAATTCAAAAATAATTTGGTTTCAAGAAGAATTGCTAAAACGTGGATTTGTCTGTACCACGAGAACGACCAAAGGCCAGGATATCCTGGCCGCTTGTGGTCAATTAAAAAGTGAATACGATAAACTCAACTTATGGTCGAAAGAAAACCAGAATTAATTTTTATCAATGTGCTTCCATAGCTGTGGAGCTGGTTTTACCACCTCGGACGTTGGTTCACGATCTACAACTTCTTTCTTTTCTTCTTCTGAAGCTAAGCCTCTGTTTGCATCGACAGACCCTTCAACTTTAAATTTGTCATCACCTGAGCTAGTAGAAGTGTGCTCTACTGGATTAGCATGTTTCATCATGATTACTGGCGAATTATATTCGTCAGCTGCGATGGCCATTGTTGATAGAAAGGTTGCAGAAAGAAGGCCTGTGAGTAATTTTTTATTTTTCATACTTTCTCTCCCATAACCGGTTATCGGTTCCCTAAGCTTATCGGATAATGGGAAAATTACTTGAGTGAAAAGGGCGGAAAGGTTGGTCTTTTCTGTAATATTGGGGGTTTTCACTATTTGAGTTATGAGTAAAATAGATTTGACACCACTTTGCTCAAGGTCTAATTAAAAAATATCGTGACAATCATCCTGCTTATCTTAATTGGGATAGAGATGAACATCGAGTCATCATAAGAGATAAAGTATGGCCTGCAAAAGAGCCTTTGATTGTTTTTGATGAAATTCATAAATTTAAAAATTGGCGATCGTTTATAAAAGGTATCTACGATACTTTAAAAAACACTCATTCGTTTTTAGTTACAGGCTCGGCGAAGCTTGATCTATTGAGATAAGGTGGAGATTCACTTTTGGGGCGATATCACTATTACCGTATGCACCCTTACAGTTTGCCGGAGTATGGTTATTCAGAAAAAAATTTGAAAGATCTATTTAGCTTTGGAGGCTTTCCTGAACCACTTATCGAAAAATCTGAGCGAACAATAAAAAGATGGCATATTCAAAGAATTGATCGTCTCGTGCGCATTGATCTTCGTGACTTTAGCGATATTCGCGACTTCGAAAAAATTCATCAACTTGCTGAAGAGCTTCCTAATCGAGTAGGTTCACCGCTTTCGATAAAGAACCTTTCTCATGTTTTGGAAGTTGATCATAAAACTGCAAAAAATTGGATTCTTACATTAGAGAATCTCTATTATTGTTTTACCATTTCACCTTACGGCGAACCAAAAATTAGGGCGGTGAAAAAAGAACAAAAACTTTATATGTGGGATTGGAGTCAAGTGGAGCTCCCTGGTCTAAGATTTGAAAATTTGATGGCCTGTCACTTATTAAAATTTTGTCACTTCCATGAGGATGTTAACGGCGAGAGGATGGAGCTGCGTTTTATTCGCGATACTGACAAAAGAGAAGTCGACTTTCTTGTCATGAAAAATAAAAAACCGTTTTTTGCAGTAGAGTGCAAATTAAAAGAAGAAAATTTAAGCTCACATATTAGCTACATGAAAGAGCGAACAAAAATTCCAATGTTTTATCAAGTTCATCTTGAAGGAAAATCTAGAAGTGTCACTGATCAAATAAAAATTTTAAATTTTTCGGATTTTTGCAAGGAAGTTGGGCTAGTATAAGGCATTAGTGTTAATCAAAAAGATTATCTGGAATGCTAATTAATAGCGGATTTAAAATTTCAACATCACCAATGGCAACAATTTTCTCAGATGGAATTTTATTCATAACAATTTTTCTAAAAGTATATTTTTCTCCAATTTGTTTCTGAATTTTATTCAAGTTTTCAATAGCTTCTTTTGGATTTTCAGAAGTTTTAACTTCAATCAGGGTCAGATGATTTCCATTTTCGATCAAAAAATCTACTTCATTATTATTTTTATCGCGATAATAATAAAGCGCTCTTTTGGCATTTTTAATTTCAGCAAGTCTTATAAGTTGATTAAAAACTAAATTCTCAAAGAGTGCGCCGTGATATTGAGATGAGCGTAGTGCTTCGATACTGTGGATATTGAGTAAGTAATTCACTAATCCGCAATCACGAAAATAAATTTTTGGAGCTTTAATTAGTCTTTTTAAATGATTGGCATGAAAAGGTTCAAGCGCGTAGCATATATTGCTTGCTTCAAGTGCTTGAAACCAATTTTTACCGGTCACAGATGTAATGGCGGCATCGCGAGTAAGATCAGTATAATTCACTAGGTTTCCAACTCGAAAAGCGGTAGATCTAATAAAGCGATCAAACGATCGAAGATTGCTTACATCTAAAATGCGGCGTAAATCTCTTTCTAGATATGTTTGTACATAGTCTTGAAAAAATTGTTTTTGATCAAGATTGGGATTTTTCCAAAGCTCAGGATAACCACCTCTTAAAAAATAGTTTGAAGGATCTAATGTGCTAGTGACAAGTTCATTAATTGAGAGTGTGTCTAATTCAAAAATTCCAATACGACCCGCTAGCGTTTCTGTAACTTCTTTCATGAGCACAAACTTCTGACTTCCGGTGAGTATCCATTTTCCTTTCACATCAATGTGCTGATCAATTTTTAATTTTAAATAACGAAAGAGAATTGGGACGTATTGAACTTCATCTAAAATGACTTGCTCATCGAATTGATTTAAAAAAGCAGCAGGATTTGATTCGGCTTCCTCCACTAAAATAGGATCATCAAAACTAATATATTGGGCCTTCGGAAATAATGTCCTCAAGAGACTGCTTTTTCCAGTTTGTCTTGCTCCTGTTAGTAGGATTGCAGGCTTTTCTTTGCCTAATTTGTGTACTTTTTCAGAAATTTCTCTTTTTATCCACATATTTAGCTACTTTAAAGTTAAACTTAGGATTAGTCAATATTGAGTGATGGAGAAGCTAACATATTATAATTTATAAGTGTACAATAAATTGGGTTTCGATTCTGAAAAAACCACTGCTTTTCTAGTCAATACTTGATTACTAAAGGCAAATAACTTGTACACAAAGACCCACAAAAGGCGGGTCTTTTTAGTTTTCTAATGAGAAAGACTCATTAAGACTAAAATTTGAAGGATAAATATTCTTTCGCTCATGCAAAGTGCATTTACAATATTTTTTGAAAAATTTTTTAATCTACAAGCTGTGATAAATTTTAAAAATGATCTTACTTAATATAAATGAGTTATTTACTCATGAGAAATTACATCATTATGTTCTAAATGATTTTTCAAATAAAATGGTTTTCATTGGCAGGCAACGCTAAATTGGTAAAGCTATTTTTTGCAGTAGGTGCACATAAAAAGAAGAAAATTTAAGTACTCACATTAGCTATATGAAGGAGCGAACAAAATTTCGATGTTTTTTCCAGTTCATCTAAATTATTTGTCCCTCATTCATAAATTCAAAATTTCACCCGCCCATAATTTTTTTAAGAAATCTTTAACAGGATATATTTCAACTTTGTCTTTTTGAATTATACGCTCGCCTAAATAAACCCCAAAGGTTCGTTGAATTTTTTTTGTTTCTAAAAGTGCATTTAGACCATTGTTAAATTCATTTCGCCAATCTTTACTAGATTTTATTTCAAATCCAATTGCGAATTTTCCTCGTTTCCAAATAAAATCAACTTCATTTAAACTAGGTGTTCCCCAATAGCTTAAGTCTCCACCGATATTTTTATAAGAAATATAAGACAAAAGCTCATTCATCATCCAATTTTCTAAAAGATAACCGCGTTCGTAACTTTCAATTGGATCACGTAACTTGCCTGCCAGGGCTCGAGCTACTCCTTGATCAAAATAATAAAATTTAGGATTTGAGATTTCTTTTATTTTTGCTTTAAGCTTATTACCTGGAAGCAGATGTCCGAGAAGCGTGTCTCTTAAAATAGAAAAATATCCATCGATTGTACTTCTGGCAACGCCTGTTTCGCGGGCAACATTTGATGAGTTGAGTATTTGGCCATTTAAAATTGAAGTGACTTCTAAAAAGCGGTGAAATCCATCTAGGTTTCTAACCAGCGCCTCTTGCTGGATTTCTTCTTTG
>JACCDN010719779.1_pt1 | contig 20842 bp, 21 predicted proteins | sample 7441691 | NCBI WGS metagenome assembly JACCDN01 (sample SAMN15323439, study PRJNA562643) | freshwater metagenome | isolation source: river surface water | place: USA:Blue River Watershed | collected 2017-08-16 | reverse complement strand
AGACAGCAAAATACTGCTGAAAATACTAGAAATAACAATTACGCAGGAACCTGGATTTTCGCTAGAAATAATTTTCATGACGAATCCAGTCTCGCAAAAAGCTCAGCAACAATTTTCTCGCAGGATGGCGAGCAGGCTAAAAAAAATATAAACCAAAAAAAATCTGAAACAAATTACGCTCGGACCGAACAACAAGAGAAAATTCCCGCTGACAAAACAAATTCCACAGAAAATTCTCAAATCAAAGCCAAGGAGTTTCAATTGAACTCAACAACAAAAAAAACCAATGACTCGCAATCCAACCAAGACTCTAACTATAAATCTAACCAGAGTTCTAACCACAACTACGAAAAATCACAGGTTCTCGCCGTCAACAGCCACGAACAAGTTTTATTGTTCAACCTCGACGCTGACAACACAAATACAGCTCTGGAAATTTTCGAAAAATTCTTGCAACAAAATGAAATCCCGTACCCACAAGTTTTACATATCAAAAAAATTCAGACACAACATCAAGAGCAAATTCAGATGATGATCACCGGCCCCCAAGAGGTCCTGCAACAGATTGAAAAAAGCTTACACAACAACAGCGATGAATCTTTGTATTTAACAAACAACAACTTATGTTCAGTCACAACCACATGTCGCGGCAATATTTCTTTAAATATCAGCAAAACAATTATCGCGCTGCTTGAACAAAATAAAATTGAATTGCAAGAAATGTTATTAAACCCAATGAGTGTAACTTTGATTTTAAATTCTTCACAAAGATTGCAAGCAATAAACTTGATACATTCGCTGATTCAATAAATTGAATTCGCTAACAATTATTAAGGCATCAATTTGGCTGAAAATTCTTGATAACGAATGTTTACCTTTTCCCAAAGATTGGTATTGGGACCAGTGATACCATCAGGCCCCGAAATTCCCGCGATACCGCGTGCTGGATCCATCTGACCACCAGGTAAAAACTTTTTTAAATCAACAGCTGCATTCGAAGGCGCACCAACGCCACCAGATGTCGACGGACTATTATAACCGCCACCAGACGGGCGATAACCACCAGCTGCACCTGTAGCACTGGCAAAGCCTGACAATATTTTTGTATTCAAACCAGAACCAGCAGGAGCTCCACCTTTGCCTGCGGTTTTTGGATTTCCACCTCCGCCTCCTCCGCCTCCTCCGCCATGTCCACCGCTGCTACCACCTTGACCAGCTCGTGATGGACCACCGCCACCTGTCGGAGAAAATGAACCCGGTGGAATATTATCACCATAGGCTCCACCACCCAAACCATCTCCGCCAAAATTACCAAGACCGGGATCAACACCATCGGCACCATCATTGTAATTTGATTTTCCTGCGCCACCGGCCGCAAACTGACTGCCTCCACAAGATGGCAAATTGGGATTGGCTTGGCAGATACAAACTTGATTGCTTTTTCCCGCAACCGAGTTGCAATCATTAGGATCACCATTATTTGCCAACAACGAACACATAGCATCGTTTGGATTGGCTTTGCATTTTGCCTCTAAAGAATTTGCCGTCATATTTTTACATGTGGCCATCGAATTTTGTAAATCCACATATTTTGAAAACTGATTTTTTGCCGCAGCAATGTTGAGTTGCAATTTTGCACACTCAGCCTTGGCCTCGCTCACAAATTCATTGCGCTGATCATAAGTCACTCCATCAGCAACGTCCACAACACCACCAGTTCCCGCATTGGCCGCAAGATCTGCCATTTCTTTTGCACTTCGATCACAAGCCGACTGGCACTGTAAAAACTGAACAGAACAATAAGATGTAAATGCACCCAGAGCCAAAGATACAGACGAGGCCGCTTGAGAAACTCCATCACATTGACCGTTTAAATTGGCTTGTTTTGCCTTGTCACTTAACATTTCACTGATTTTAAGCACAGCCATCTGAGCCATGCCTGCCGAGCTATTTAGTTTGTCATTTTTTGCAAAATCACAGGCTGTCGATGCTTTGGCAACTTCGTTCAAACAAGCCGAACCAGGCCCAACATTATTCACGCCCCAGTCCCGCTTTTCACGAGTATCAGTCTCCTCTGAAAAAGCCTGAAAAGGGGTAAACAAAAACACATAAAGTATTGCAAAAATAAATGACGATTTCATCGGACCCCCGTTGATTACTTATCGTAAAAAACAGGCTTGGACTTAAGCCCAAGTATTCAAATTAACGATAAACGAATTGCCCAGAAATAAATTTTACAGTCGCGCACTTAGGCTCATTTTTATTTTCTGGGGTAATGAGCAGGTTCGATTTGAAATCAAAAGTCTAAAAATGAGATTTCTCATATTGAGAAAATTGCCCAATAGAACTTGAGTCCATATAAAAAGCATACAAGCAGAGCCAGGCCCAGAGAGAAAGGTGCCAGTGTGTTTCTTGTTGCAGCGCCTTTTTATTTTTTTGTGTTGCGACAAGAAACAGGGCCTGGCACCTTTTCCTCATGGAAAATAAATCTTTGTACGAATTCACGGTTGCTGATTCTAAAAATAAAAACTTTGAACTTTCTCAATTACAGGGCAAGGTCACTTTGGTTGTTAATGTTGCCAGCAAATGTGGATTCACCCCACAGTACAAGGGGCTTGAAGATTTGTACAAAAAATACAGTGGCCAAGGTTTTACAATTTTAGGTTTTCCCTGCAATCAATTTGGCGCGCAAGAGCCTGGCAACAACGATGAAATTGTTGATTTTTGTTCAATGAATTACGGAGTCTCATTTCCGATCATGTCCAAAATCGAAGTCAATGGCTCGAACACCGCACCTGTTTATGATTTTTTGAAATCGTCAGCACCTGGAATTTTAGGCATTGAAATGATCAAATGGAATTTCACAAAATTCCTGATCGGCAAAGATGGCAAAGTCATCAATCGTTATGCCCCACAAACAAATCCAGAAGACATCGCCAAAGACATCGAATCCGCTCTGAAATAAAATTGATTGATTGATTGATTGATTGATTGATTGATTGATTGATTGATTGATTGATTGATTGATTGATTGATTGATTGATTGATTGATTGATTGAAAAAAACAATCTAGATCAAACCAATCAACTTAAAAAACCAACATAACTAAAAAAAATTTATTTACTTTGTGGCGTACAATTTTTCTGCGATCTGAATTCCATTCAACGCAGCACCTTTGCGAACGTTATCTGAAACAACCCACATCAACCAAGTTTTCTTATCATTCAAGTCCTGGTGAATACGACCAACATATACTGGATCACGCCCTGAAACCTCTCGCTGAGTCGAATACTGACGCGAATCAGATTCAACAACCAATCCTTCAAAATCCTTCATCGCAGCAATCAATTCTTCGCGCGATACTTCATTACTCAACGTCACCCACACCGCTTCTGCATGTGAATTGCTGACCGGCACGCGCACGGTAAAAGCCGAAACATACATCTCTGGAGCTCGCATAATTTTGCGAGTTTCATTCATGATTTTAACTTCTTCACTGGTATAACCTGAGTCATTAAAAGAACCAATCTCAGGTATACAGTTAAAGGCAATCGGATGCGCAAAAGCTTGAGCTTTGACCTCTTTGCCATCCAGTTGATTACGAACCTGTCCATGCAATTCATCAAACCCTGCTTGCCCAGCACCACTGACCGCTTGATAAGAAGCGACTCGCACAGCCTGCACTCCAAACGCTTGATGCAAAGGTTTCAATGCGACAACCAATTGAATCGTTGAGCAATTTGGATTGGCAATAATTTGCGGACCGCTGCCAAGAGAAAGTAAATCTCCATTGACCTCTGGCACGACTAAATGAATTTGCGAATCCATACGAAACGCAGCTGAATTATCAACTGCCCAAGCACCATCTTTAACTGCCAATGGCGCCCATTCTTTACTGATATCATCACCAGAAGAAAAGAAAACCAAATCCAAACCTTTAAAACAACCCGCATGCAAAACTTGAATAGGATAAGCACGACCATTCAAAGTAATCTCTTTACCCAAGGAAGCTTCGGAAGCAAAAGGTCGCAGTTCTGCAACAGGAAACTGGCGCTGTTCAAGTGTTTCCATAAAGCTTTTGCCCACCATACCAGTGGCACCGACCACACCAATTTTCAATGCTCCAGTCACTTGCTGATTCATAACAAAAATCCTCGCTCTATTTTTTCTCTTCCACTTTGAAATCTGAATCTTCTTCAGTGATCACGGGATCGCCATCTTCATCCGGGATTAAATCCTGTTCATGCACATGGGCTGGCATATAAACACTTGGGCGAATTTTTTTATTTTTACCAAAATTTAAAACCCCAAAAACTGCACCTAAAACTGCATAGGTTAAAAATAAGAAAAATAAATTCACTTCAGGTCGGTAAGCTACCAAAACAAAAATACAAACGCCAAAAATTAAATACCTAAATGGCAACCGCTGTTTCAAATCCAAATCTTTAAAGCTGCGATAACGAAAAGTACTAACCATGACAAAAGCTAAAAGATAAGTCATCGCTAGCAAACCAACATTTGCAGAAGCTTGCATTTCTAAATCTTTAAAAGCCAAAACCGAAGAGGCCACAATTCCGGCAGCCATTGGAATTGGCAGACCTTGAAAATAAGCTTTCTCAATCACGCCAACCTGAACATTGAAACGAGCCAAACGCAAAGCCCCGCAAGCAGTATAAAGAAAACAAGCCAACCATCCCAAACGACCAAATGGTTGCAATGCCCACATATACAAAAGAATAGCTGGAGCAACACCAAAGCTGACCAAGTCGCAAAGTGAGTCGTACTCGGCACCGAATTTAGATGTCGACCTAGTCAATCGAGCCAAACGACCATCCATCAAATCAAAGATTGAAGCCGCAACAATGGCATACGCTGCCTGCAAAAAATCATTTTGCACAGCATGAATGATTGCGTAAAAACCAAAAAATATATTTCCGGTGGTAACAAGGTTTGGCAGCACATAAATGTGCATCGATAAACGCTTCGGATTGTCTAAATTATCTGGCATGTATTTTCTTTCTGGTTATGCATATGAAGAAAGCGCACCGAATATTGCAAACAACATCCATAACGCTGTCGAACTGAGCAAAGGCAAAGTCAAATTATCATCTAATTTCCAAATTGGAATCAATTCAGCCAATGAGCCGATCAACCCCCCAAGCAAACTGATAATGACGATTCGATCCATCATCATCCAATGATAATTCAAAAACGCAAATGTCAAAATCGCGCAGACAAAAAAAGCGGCAAGAGAACCTTGCAAAGATTTGTTTCCAAATATTTTGTCTTTGCCATATCGAATACCAAAATAACTAGCGATAGGATCAGCAAAAGCCAAAAACAACATCGTCAATAATACAATTTGCGGAGGAAACAACAACGTCACTATCAACAAACCAGACAACAAATAAGTTGTCCCAGCAATTCTATGAAGCTCGGACCGACGCATAATGGGCCTAAAAATCGCGACTACCACTTCGTTTAATGCTGGACGCTTTTGTCTTAAAAAATCCATGGGAACAAAAAGCAACCAACTCACCAATAAGGCAATGATCGATACCTTTTCAGGTAAATAAGAGTACAAAAAAGCAATAAAAGAAACCCCAGACATATGCCAAATTTTGCGCGCCAAGTGAACATCAGATCGCTTTTTTAAATCTTTATTAAAATCAGTCTTTTCTTCAGTAATGATGTTTGCCATAACCAAGGCACACTAGTGGACGTTTTTTGTTCTGACAACATCTCTTCGCTGATATTTCAAGTGCTTGATAATACTTGATTTTTCGTTAATACAAGGCGGCGCGAATGTTTTTTTGACAGTCTGGATTTGAAGTTAAAAATAGAGCGAAAAATCTAGCGAATAAGCCAATGATTTCAACGTCTTACAAAATCATATCTGGCGCGACCATTGCACCACTCATTAATATGGGAAAGAAGCTGCTTAATTTTACTGCGATTTTAGTACGCCATCTGTTGTTGCTTGCATGCATGACAACAAGAACTTGGGCGTACTCAAATCTACAACCAAACCTCAAAACTAATTCTATTCCAAATTCTTCTATCAGCCGTCCACCCCCTGGTTATGTGTCAGATGTGAACATTGAAAAAAATGAAAAGTTCACCGAGGTCTTTTTATCAGCACAAACACCACCGGCAGAACCCACTCTGCAAAATAAAATTTTTAGCCCACTGTCTAAAGAGTTCAAACAAAAATATTTTGATAAATTCGGCCAACTGGATACGGCCAGCATCCCTTTGCATCGAACTAATTTTGATGTTTTCGATCAAAACACCAAACCAGTTAACGAAGCGGAAAAAGAAAATAAACAAAGAAATGATTTTGCTGATTACATGACAAAACGTTTGCTCGAGTATCACGTCGATCAATATATGAAAAATGAACCCAAGATGCGCCCAGTGCTCGAAGTTAAAGAAAAAATTCAAAACGTCAAAGTCGAAGTCTCCAAAGAAGTTCGCCTGGACATTCAATACAACTTTGCCGGCAATGCAGCCGACTTAAATATCATCAACCCATGGTGCGACACTCGCTTTTCATTACAAATGAACCCTCACGCATTTGGCCCGACTGATGCCGAGGAAAGCCGAATGTGGCTAGGAAAAAATTTAACAAAAACTGTGCGCTTAAATGCCAACGCCGCATTTCAGGACGGCATTGCATATACTGACATCAGTAAAAATTTTGAGTCTTGGAATTTAGGAAGTTTTTTAGGCGTGTCGTCTTATTTTCGCAATGAAGGCCCCTCGGTGCGAGAATCAAAACTGTTGGCCGGGTTTTCAAAGGCCTTCTGAGGTCGCTGACGATGCAGGCTTTCTGCTGACATGCAAATTGGCTAAGGATTCTTGACCTTTTTCATCCTGCACTGTGATTTCAATTAAATTTTCACCTGCCGCCAAATCAATAAAATCCGTGGTAAAGCCTTTGTTTGGAACAACAATCACATCAGCTGTAAAGCCATTGGTTTTATTTATCACCTTGGTGACATTCAACCCTTTCCACACACCTTGCTGACAACCGCCAGTTAATCGCAACAGGCTACCGTCAATATCGTGACTTGAAGAAAGGTTGTCACATGGTAGCTGTAACGATAACGATTTGGCTTGAACGGGACTGCGAACCTGAAAATCTTCATCATGCCCACTGTCCTCGGTGACACTTGCTGGAGAACGATCCCCCACTGACGCCGCAGAAGATTTGACTTGTGGATCACGAATAATAGAAAAAAAAGTGGAACCACCCACCAAAGCTACGACCGTAAAAGTAATAAGAAGAAATCTTTTTTCCTGCATGACTAATAAGCTATTCGGCAAAATATTGGCGGGACTTAAGTCGTATCAAAATGAGAAATACTCTCTAATTATTCTCGAATTCCTCTGGATAAAAATGAGAAAATCGGATATTCAAAGTCATGCATTTTCAAAAACGCACCCAATTGATGATAGACCTCGGCTTTCGCCAAGACGCCATTCCCACTTTAAAAAAATATGTGGATCTACTTTGGGCCGCCAATGAAGAGATGAATCTCATCAGTCGTCAAATGAGTTACGAAGAATTGATCGATAATCATGTGATTGATTGCCTGCTGCCACTTAAAAAATTTCCTAACCAAATCAAAACAGCTGCTGATTTTGGCTCTGGCGGAGGCTTGCCTGGTGTTGTTTATGCCATTCAATTTCCGCAGATCAATTACCATTTATTTGAAAAAAGTCCAAAAAAACAAGAATTCTTAAATCGTTGTAAAACACTGGCGCCGAACCTGAACATTCATGGCGAAATCCCGAATGAATTAAAAGAAATCGAGCTGATCACGGCACGAGCTTTTAAACCCATTGATGTGATTTTACAAGTCAGTCGTGATTATTATAATCATCAGGGAAAATATTTTTTATTAAAAGCTCGTCGCGAAAAAATCGACGAAGAAGTTTTGTTAGCTCAAAAGAAATTTAAAAACTTGAACGTGATCATTGAACCTCTGACCTCGCCAATTCTTAAGGTCGAACGCCATTTGGTTTTGATTTAAGATCATCAAATAAAACTCGACTTGTACTTCTGTCGGCTAGGATTAAGCATACCAGGTTGTTAAATTACCTATTTCAGTTTTAGAAGATTAACCTTCTAAATTTAGAAGGTTAATCTTCTAAAACTGATGAGACACCAAAAAAGGACAATTCGAATTCTATTCTCGCCAGCCTTCTTTTTCCGCCTGGCATAAACCTCATCCACCGATATCCTTCTGGCTTTTGGGATTTGGTAATTTGCAAGCATCGCTATCATTCTATGATAATCGATTCTCCATGTCGTCATCCCGCCTAATGAGTTAAACTCCGCCACCCTTGATACCGCTGCGATCTCACAAAATCTTCCCAGCCACCAGGCATAATCTGCTGTAAAATGTGGGCTCAGATCTGATACAAATTCCACAGCCTCACTGCGTGCTTTGTTGCAATAGTAACAATGATATTTATATCTACGAAAATGTACAAAAGTTCGATGACCCATGATTGGTAAAGACTCAACCCTCATCATGTGATTACCCCGAACCTCATCACTCAACTCGTGTTTGCAGCGATGACAAATTCGTTGTCTTGTTTTTTCGGGCCTTAATTGGATATGGATTTCGCCCTTTGTTAAAAATTCTTGAAAATCTATAACTTCATAATTTGCAAATCCTAAAAATCTTGGTAGTCTCATCCTTGAAGCACTCCTGGTTTAATTGTTTCTTTGCAGAATTATTCAACCATCAAAAGGAGTGCTTTTTTATTTTCTTCTACCCTTGGTCTAGGTTTTTTCTCACTTTTTTGAGATAGATTCTATCCTGGACCTATATCATATTAATTTGAACTCCTTGTTGTCTTGACTCAAGGAGGCTTGTAAAATTTTTTAATATACACAAAGTGAACATGGTTCATCTAGAGCTTCGGGCTTCGGAGAGAAAAAGGTTGTGCCAAGAATGCAAAGTTTCGTAATCAAGGAATTCAATTCAAATAAAATGACATTCTCTTTGTGGATAACATTGATTCATATAGTTTTCTTGTTATTTTCCAATCATTCCCTATCCTCCGAAAGTACAGATAAAGTAAAAAGTGAATGCCGAGTCTTAACTGGAACTAAAATAACTATTCAAACAAATATCGAAAGACTTACGCAACTTCAACAAAAGAATAAAGACTATTTGACCACAATAAAAGATAACACTCGAATAGAAATAAAAGTTAAATCAAATATGTTTATCATTGAAATGAACTTGCAAACAGAAGAGGAAAAAACTAAAAAACTAAATGTATTAATTCAAGAGAAATGTGGTTGACATGAGTACTCATGGTAATTCTAGAAATAACAGATCTTTGCGCAACATTTTTATAAATCCGAAATATCAGTTCCGATATATATTGTATTTGACCTTTACAGGATTTCTTCTGGTATCTTTTATAAATATATATATTTATTCCTATGTTAAAGAAAACTATCTAATCTTGGTTGAAATGAGTCCTTCGTCAGATTCAGTCAAAGAACTTTTATTTTCAGAGTTGCACAGAATGATTTTTGGACTCACTGCTGGATCTTTTATTTTTTTATTATTGGTTTCGATTTTAGGGTTGTTTTTTTCTCATAGATCCTGCGGTGCTGTGTTTCATGTGGTAAAGGTCATGAAAGCAGCTCGTTCCGGAGATTCGCACTTGCGCGTAAATTTACGCAGAAATGACGAGTTTAAAGAACTTGAAATCGTGTGCAATGAACTTATTGAATACTATGAAGCTGAATTGAAAAAATATAAAAATGCGAAGTTATAAAAGAATATTTCTTATTAATTTAATTCTTTGCATTTTTATTGCATCGGAGGCGTTTTCACAAAATATCACAAAACGAATTTCTCTTTCTCATCTTTTAAATGAGGTCGCTAAAGGCAATGAAAAAATTAAAGAAAAAAGACTGGAACACGAAAAAGAGATTATTGAGCACAATATCGTTTATCACAAAACATATTTTCCAGAGTTCAGTGCATCTTTAGAATTTGAACGAGGAAATTACTTGATGACCATACCCGGATCTGATGCTGGAAATATGAAACCCCAATCCACTGAAGCGTCGGATTATCCAAATGAATATAAAATAAGTATTGGAATAGAAGACTATAATATATTTTCAAGCTGGCAAGATAAAAAATTACTAGAACTAGAAGAGCTAAGACTGACAAGAACAAAAGAAAATATTGAGGAGACAGCAAAACAGGCTCAATTCAAGGTCGCCAATGAGTACATTAAAGCTTATCGTGAGCAACTAAGTATTGATATATTAATTACAAATATTCAAATGAATAAAGCAATTCATGGCTTTTTACAAACCCAATTATCAAATAACAATTCCGTTGAAGTTGATTTAAATTCAATCACTTTAAATATTCAGGAGACCCAGCGAAAAATAGAACAACACAAAGCAAACCAGCAGACTTCATTTTTCGAAATTGAAAGTCTTATTGGAAAAAGTATTGGCGCTAATTTTTCTTTAGATTCTCCCGGAGAATCCCTGGGGCTAACAATAAATCCAGAAAGAGTAAATAGCCTTGTTGAAAATTCACCCACTTTAAAAGAAATCAAGTACAACTTAAAATCATCAATCTTAAGTTATGAAAATGAAGATAGAAAAAGGTTTCCACTGCCAACTATGAATCTAAAGGGTGTTATGTGGCAAAATACAAATTCTTATTATCAAAAATCTTATGACATCGATACCGGCAGCGATCCAAATGGTAACGTAGAGCTGCAGATTGGGATCAGTTGGAAAATTCCAATTTGGGGCCAAGAAGGATTTGCCAATTCGCGCAATATCGAAAAAGCAAAGCTAGATATACAAATTAATCAAAGTCGAAATCGAGCAGAATATCTGGAATTGAAAAAGCAAATAAACAATATTGCAATGTCTTTAGTGCAAAAAAAAGAAGCTATAGACAATCTAAAAAAATCAATCAATGGTGCAAGAGATATTTTTAATATTCGATTCAGAGACTACAAAAAAGACAAACAAAATTTTCTTGCCTTAAAAGATGCTTTAGAGAGTTGGTCCAGTTTAGAGCTTGAAATGATATCCGCGCAATATGATGTTCAGAGTGAAAAACTAAATTTATTTAGCCGTGTCGGGGTTAGTTTGAATGAAACAGGTGAAATATGCGAAAAATCTGTTTGCTTGTAATTTTGTCATCATTAATAAGTATTCATAACTTAAAAGCTCAAGAAAAAGTTAAAGCAATCTATGAACGTAAATCTGTGACTTCTATTGAGGCCGAGGGAGGAATTAACTCTTTTAACGTATTTGGCAATTCTTTTTCTCCTTACATTCAGCTGTCTACCAATATGCGTAACATTGGTTTTGATCTCCGATATAATATCATTAACACGGACTACGCATCTCTATCTCCGCGTCGACCTTATGAATACGACAGTTCTTATGAAAATCCAGAACTGTCTAAACCTCGATACGCCAATGATTCGTGGACAGGGTCTTTATGGATGCTAGGATTTCATTATTCAAGTTCAAATTTTCAGTCTCTTCCGTCATGGATTCAAATTCTATCCTGTGAAGTTGGAAAAATAAAAATACACGATAAAAAAAACAATCTGGAATTTGAAGGAGAGCTATTCGGTCCACAAATTAAAAATTTAATTCCAATATTTAAATCAAAGAAATCGACCTTATATCTATCAACTTATATTGCCTACTATGCAGGTGGAATCAGCACAGAATCTGGGACAATTTCAAATGCATCACGACTGCCAATCAGTATAACTGATTTTGGTTTAGGCTTAAGATATCAATTTTAATAGTTTCTAAAATATACTTAGACATAGATCTAGTTGTACATATTTGAGAATAATAATTTATTTTTAGTATTAACTTTTCGTTAAATATAGCCGAAAATAAATTTGTCTAAGGCAATTAAGCCTTAGAAATAATATGTATATTAAAAAAAAATGGAGAAGACATGAAGAAAAGATCACTATTGCTAGGAATGGTTTTTTTATTTAGCACATCAGCTTTTGCAGAAATGAATCCTAAATCTGAATGCAGACAGATACTTGATTCTGCACAAAAATCTCAAAGAGAAGCTCAAAGTAATTATGACAAAACAAAAAGCAGTTTCTCGATTCAAGAAAGAGAATATAATTCATCTTGTACTCAAAACGCAAAAAAACCTATAGATAAGGCATTTTGCGAAGATAAAAACGCTAAATATATCTCTGAAAGAAAAGCTCTTAGTAACGCACAGGCAGACGTCAAAAAAGCCTATGATAATGTTAAAATTTCTGAAGCTAAGCATAAAGAGTGCATGTCAGCTGCAGTTCCAAGACCAGAACCAAAAGTATCTTGCTCTAAAGAATCTAAAGAAGCAGCTTATAAAGCAGAACAAGAGTCTAGAAGGGCAAATGATGCGTATGGAAAAGAAAAGTCAAAATTAGCACGAATTCCAATTGAAAAAGCAACTTCAAACTATAATAAAGCAAAGATTGAGTTTGAAAAAGCAACTTCATTTTATGAAAAAGAGAAAGCAGAACATGAAAAAGTATCTGCAAATTTAGAAATGCTAAGTTCAGAAGCGAAAAATGCAAAAATAAATTATGATAAACTAAAAGATGAGTATATGAGTTGTTTAAAACAATCCAAATAATCTATTGTTAAGTAGTTAAAACTGTTAAATCAGGCCAAGCAAAGGCTGGCCTGATTTTTTTTCTTTCACTCGATCGCGTTACTGGTAGCAATAATTTTTACCAAAAAATGATCTTAACTTCTATTGTTATAACCATGGCTTTATCAACCCACTTGTGGCAAACCCAACATTGCAACGGATTTTTTAAAAACTTAAGAACGGCATTAAATGCTGCCAACCGGTTTCCACACCAAGCACTAGAATTGCGAAATAAACTAAACAAATTGCAGTCTGCAAATAAGATAAAACTATAAATAAACCATCTTTTTCAAGATGACCAAGAGCTTGAAAAAGTATCATCCAAGCTGGCATTGCATTTGAAAATGGAATTGGCAGCGGAAGTGCTAACAAAATGGCATTTAAAATTAATAACATAATATTAACAATCAGGAAAGGACCCTTAAAAAAAGATTCCCATCGCGGATGAAGCATAAAAGATATTTTTTCAAATACACGCTCTGAACCCTCGGCTATTTTTAAAACAGTTGGGCCAGACAACTTTTTGTCTTCCCATCTTTTAGGTACAAAAGGAGGTCGACCTAAATATGAAAAGTAAGCAACAATAGCTATCAAGATCCCGAAGGGAGTCGACAGACCAAACAAAGGAATAGGTTGCAAAAATGGTAAAATAAGAAAGAAAATCAGTAAATAATGGCCATCATTTCCAAAAATATTAAATATTATTTTAAGACTGACTTCTCCAGTTACGCATTTTTTTTCAATTTCATCTAAATGATCTAATAGAGGTCCTCGTCGTTTTACATTCATTTTTGTGCCTCGCTATTCGTTAATAATTCCGAGTAGCCTTTTTTATAACTTGGATAACGAAAATAATAACCTAATTTTTTTATTGCTTGATTACTGACACGACGATTGCTTTCTGGACAGACAATCTTTTCCAAATACGGTTGTTTTAGATTTTCTGCTAGCCAATCTAAAACTGTCTCTTGCAAAACGGGGTTGTCATCTACGGCCAAGTAAATTTTGTTTAAACTCTGATTTTGTTGATGTTTTTCGAATAAAAAAATGAGTATTCCTACGACATCGAGCACATGCACACGATTTGTCCACACGCCTTGATGCACTGGTTTTCTAGATTTGAGCCATTGGATCAATCGCAAACGTCCATTGCCGTAAATACCACCACAACGCAAAACCGTACTCGGCCACGCCTGCCAACATAATTGTTCAGCTTGAACTAGAATTTGGCCATTAAATGCGGTTGGCTCTGTCTCTGAATTTTCATCAACCCACTGACCCTGATTTTGTCCATACACACTTGTTGAAGAAACAAAAAACACGTGTCGAATATTATAAGCAGACAAGGCTTTTCGAATATAAGTTAAACTGTCTACAAATGTTTGTTGATAACTGTCCAAGGTCGACGAGTCCGGACTTAGGATAATATAAACATAATCAAGTGATTGAACTTTGGAATTCAAATACAGAGAAAAATCACGGCTGACATCTGCTTGTAGCATAGTAACGCCTTCTAACACATGCTCTGAGCGACGAATTCCATACACCTGATGACCCAGCAGACTTAATTTCTTAGCCAAAAGACTGCCAATATCACCACAACCAATTATTAATATGTTTTTCATTCAATAGTTATAACAAAATTACTGCCAATGTTGAGTCATTTTATCTATCTCTATTGAAATTAAAATTTTCTGAATTTAAATTCTTCTTCTAATTTAGATTGGGATGAAATGACTTGTTAATAACAATTGGAATTACCGTATTTTATTATAAATAATGGTAAGTATACGAACGACTCAGACACAAGATTAATAAATTCACCTCTTCCAACGGCTAAAAAAACTAGGATCTTTCGTCATTTGATCGGCCTACTTTGAGAATTAATTTAAAAAGATCTCAGCGTTATTCGTCAGTGCACCCACAAGTTGCAAGCATTGAAAAAATTGCTGACCAACAAATTGACGAACTTATAATAAATTTGTGATCTGCATTCGATTAAGCTTAAAAAACCGTTAAACGTCTTATTGTCATATCGGTTTGACTGAGCTTCTTTTACCTTTGTTTTTAATTGTAAAATTCGTGCGACATCAATCCTATTTGCTGTCGAGATGTGGGACTTTAAACGATTTTACAGTCTTAAAAATGGGTGGGTGAAAAATGACTTTGGGGCAAAAGGCCAATGGCCTTATTCGTATTGGTTTAACTTTTACTACATTGATGTCCGTACTGGCTTGCAGCAAGCATGAGGATGAAAAACGACCAGCGGCAGCAATCAATCCGCCGATTTACAAAACAGTCACACGTGAAAATTATATCTCTGGCAAAAAGTTTTGTCAGGTTTATGAAAAAATCACCAGTAAAGAATTTGGTAAATTCGTCACTGTGCCCAAGGACTATAACAATCCTAATGCTGGATCTTTAGAAATTTATGTTTATAGCATGAGTGCTTTTGATGCTGCTAAACCAACATATATATACGTAGACGGTGGCCCGGGCCAAAATACTCATGGTATGATGCCCAACTTTTTAGACGGGCAGTACAATGAATTGCGTTTTGATCAACGCGGACTGGGTTGTTCTTCTCCTGAAAATTTTGATCTCTATAAAGATGCTACACTTTATTCAACAGAAAATACTATTCGTGACATGGATTTAATAAGACAATCGTATGGCATCTCTCAATGGTCGGTTTATGGCATCAGTTATGGAACTGTGGCTTCTACAATGTATGCCTCTAAATTCTCCAATGCTGTTCGCTCTCTTGTTTTAGAAGGCGTGGTTGGTCGCACAGATCAGATTCATGATGTGGATTACAAGGCCAGCAAATTAAATCAAGCTATTTCAAATTTGAATTCACAACAACGCCAATCTCTTGATAAATTATTGCATGAGCGCTCCGAGCAATCTTCAGCCTTTATTGATTTTATTTATGGATACTTCTATCGTGACATTGGCATGCGTGAAGTCTCTAATAATATTTTACCTAAAGTTTTCTCACCTGCAGGCATCATCAATAGAGACGCATTAGAGCGTCTTAAAAAATATTACGACAATCGAGACAATGAATATTCATATGCTCAACAACCAGGAATGACTGATACTAATATCTTATCCATAATTTATTGTAAGAATCTTAACGAAGGTCACTCTATAGATAAATCATTAGCTTTTAATACGACAACTGGTTTTTACAGTTACACCAGTTACAATCAAAACAATCGTGAAGAGTGCGATTCCATTGGCGTTAAAGAAGCTAATGAAATGCCTTATGAAATCAGTCAAAATCCCGTATCGGCCCCGGTATTTTATTTTCAAGGTTCACATGATGGAGCGACATTGGCTGTCGGCGCAATTGCACACTGGCAAACGGTTCCACAAAACGAAAGCTATTTTATGCTGGCACAAAAAGGTGGACACAACCCAAATCTAACAAGATTGAATTCTGAAAAATCTGATATCATGTCATACGAAACACAGTTATTTAAAATGGCGATAGCTGGTAGCATGATCACGGATAATAATTTAATTTCAATAAACAACGCTCAAGACCAAAGTCAAAAATGGATTTTATTTCGTGAAAAACAAAAAGAAGATACAATTATCAATCAAGAACTCGAAGATATTTCAAACCGATCATTCAGCAGCGGATTGATTTTGCCAAGGAGTCATAACTAATAAAATAGTTATTTAAAATAGCTGTATTTTATTAAGGAGGCCATAAGTATGTTTACCAATCAAAATATCCGTTTCGACTAAACATACTTATGGCCTCCTTAATAAAGACTCACTACTCATTAATGAGTTGCCCCTGATGGATCTTGCAAACTTTGTCTGCCAATGCCTGCAAATCTTTTTCATCATGCGTGATTAAGAGAGCAGGTGTTTGAGTTTCATTTAATAATTTTTTTACCAATTGCCGAGCCTCTTGCCTAAGGTTTTCATCTAATGCAGAAAATGGCTCGTCTAAAAATAAAATTTTCGGAAAAGCCATCAATGCTCTGGCTAAAGCGACTCGTTGTTTTTCACCGCCAGACAACAATTCAGCTCTGCGATGCAAACATTCAGACAATTTCAATGTCTCTATTAATTGTTTAAATCTAACTTGTGCTTTTTGTTTTTCAATTTTTCTGGCTTGAGCTGCAAACCAAATATTCTCGGAAGCACTGAGATGCGGGAACAAATCATAACTCTGAAAAACCACACCAATCTGTCTATCCTGAGGTTTAAGCTTTGCTAAATCTTGTCCCTGCCATAGCCATTTCAAATCAGCACAAGGCTCAAGTCCCAATAGAATGCGGAATACTGTCGTTTTTCCCGAGCCCGAAGGGCCCCACAAGACAGTCACCCCTTGATCCAAAATTTCCCATCTTGGAATTTGCAAAATAAAATTATCATATTTTTTATTTAGATTCTCAACCAATGACATTTTCATTCCTTGCTTTAGAATAAACGAATTGCAAACTCCAAAAAAACAAATAACAACAAACACCCAAAACCAATAATAAACTCATCAAAGCCATCGCTGCATTCAATCTGTAACTGGACAATAAAGATTCAATCAATAAAGACAAGGTCACATCCTGTGGTAATAACAATTTACCAAGCGCAAAATCCCCCACCGCCCAAAAGCTTGCAATCCCAGCCAAACGGCATGCCGGAGAAAACATCTGTGGAAATATGATTTTTTTATAAATCAATAAATTATCAGCTCCCATCAATTCAGCCATTTGAATTTGTGAATTTATTTTTGCTAATGCTTGCAACCAACCCCAACGATAGACCGTACTGAAAATCAAATACGCAAAACCAACTGTCCATTTCAACATCGGATCGATCGCAAAAGGAAACGGCATCAACAACAAAGCCAAACCCAACAATGACGTGCTTGGCGAAGCCATTCCAGAAATCCATTTTTGTAAAATATAATTGGGAGCTCCCCACGCTGATAACAAAAGCAAAAATAAAACTACAAAGCCCACCGACAATGCCAAAAATAAACTGCTCGGAATTAACGACAAAGCCTCGGTTATCAATCCAGAAATATTCATCAACTGATCAAAACCAGAAAAACTTTGCCATAAAAAATATCCTGAAAACAAAAAACAGTAAGACAACAAAATCATGAACGAAAATATCCCACGAAAAAATATCAATTGCGAACGCGGTCGATCTAAACGAGGAGACTGAGTTTTAAATGGATTTAATGTAAATACGAAAATAAACAACAACTGTAACAATGACAACAAAACGGCAGATCCCCATTGGCCAGAAAATCTTATCTTTTCATAAATCAATATTTCTAATGTTGTCGCATTTCCCCCGCCAGCAATCATCGGTACGGAAAAACTTGCAAAACATAATATAAAAACAAAGATAAAGATGGAGAACAGATCTTTAACAATCAAAGGAAAAACTCTGCGCACAAAAAATGATTTTTTAGCACCAAAGACAATAGCTACCTGAGCAAGACTCTCTACTTTTTCCTGATATAGCTGATCCAACATCACAGCTACCAATCCGGCATTCATCAGGGCATGCAACAGGGATACACCAATCAAACCAATGGGAAATGGCTGTACAAAACTCATCACCACCAGAATTAGAAAAAGTGCAGGTAAAAAACTTGGAGCTAAAACCAGAAATTCTGTGACGGCCAATAATTTTTTATTTTCAGGCCACCAAAATCGGCACTGTCCCAAGCCAAAAAATAAAAACAACCCCAGAATAAACGCCAAAAAACTGCTAAAAAAACTTTGCGTGAATGAATTTTTTAAAGCCCACCGAAGCTCTTCCCAATCAAAAGATTGCAAGGCCGCTAGAGACTGAGTCCAATGTCCAAACAATAAAACGTATGGTGATAACAAAAAAACAATAAAAAATAGAAAGATAAATTTTTTATCTGATGAAAACGAAGTCCGCAACGACATCAATCGCCTCGTTTAAGGGCTGCCCACTTTTTCAAAATACGCTCTCGTTCTCCGACCGAAGGGATCACATCGTTACCACTCAATTTATAATTAGGTACTGTAGCAAACAGAGTTCCCTCTTTCACACCGCGAATCGCTGGAAACATATAATTTTTTTCCATGATTACCTTCTGTCCTTCTTTCGACAGAACCATGCGCACAAATTTCTCACCCAACTCACAATTTTTACAAGTCGACGGCACGCCCATGTACTCAAGCTGCATTGGCTGACCTTCGACAAGACTTAAAGCCACCACATCATTGTTTTTATCTTCAATCATCTGATAAATCGGCGACGTCACATAGGAAAAAACCATTTTAACCTGAGCTTTTTGAAACAAACCATAAGCCGTCGACCAGCTTGGCGCATAAGAATGCAATTGTTTATTCAATTGCCGTAAATACTGAAATGCTTTTTCTTCACCACGCAGTTGAATCAACCACAATAAAAACTGCAAACCTGGAGAACTTGTCCGTGGATCTTCAATCACAATCTGTCCACGTAATTCTGGTTGTAATAACTGGTCTAAATTCACTGGTAAATCTTTGAAATCTGGCTTGCGTACAACAAACGACAGCACACTCCAGTCATATGGAATCAAATTACTGCGGCTTAATGTGCCTTTGATTTCGTCTTCAAATTCAGCATCATCTGTTTTGATTTTTTTCCACTCAAGCCCCTGGTGTGCCAGCTCAATATCGAACTGATCAAAACCAAATACCACATCTGCGCCACCAGTACGCCCCTCAGAGCGTAAACGCTGAATCAAGATCATAGAATCTGCACTGTCTTGGTATTCGACTCGGCAATCACAACTTTTTTCAAACTGTTCTTTCAACCAAGGACCAGGTCCCCATTGAGAAATAAAACTGGAAGAAGCAAAAACCTTCACCACAGGTCTGCCATCTTTTCCACCGTCATGTGCTTTTTTAAAATATGTCGCCGCAAATAGACCGGCAAAAACCAAGACTAGGTAAGCTAAAAAATTTTTCACAAGTTACCACCAAATGCCACGACGACGTTTATAAAAATAATAATCCAAGCCAAGGCAGCGTCCAGCACCAACCCATGCCATAATAAGATGGATAGCAATAAAAGTTTTAAATAAGTCCTCTGACCCATTACCCATCAAGATCAACATATTAAAACTGAGGAATGCCCCCAACAAAGCCATCGGGCGAACAACGTAACCTAACAAATAAGAAAGCGCGATACCAAATTCGATCGCCAAAATAGAAAAAGCAAAAATCTGCCAATGAGGAATCAAAACATTCTCAAGAAAAAAACGATAACCCGCAGGCGCTTGCAAGGTTGGCAAAATATCAGCGACCTGAGCCGCCAAACGTGGACGCGATAAATAATCGCCGCGAAACTTTAACAAGGCTTGCTCTAAATAATAATAACCCAAAAAAATGCGCAAGAAGGCAATGGGTAAAAGATGACCTACGTATTTTACGCTTTCAAAAAATGCTACAAACATAGAATGATTAAACAGTCTTTTCGCAGACAGGTCAAAACACCATCCACTGTTATTTCATTTTTTTGGGACAGTGTTCAAAAAGAAAACAATTCGCACAGTCGGGCTTGCGTGCTTTGCAAACTTTGCGACCGTGAGCAATCAACCAATGTGATAACATGATCCAGTCTTTAGTCTCGACATATTTTTCCAACTCGCGTTCAATAACAACCGCATTGTCAGATTTGGTCCAACCTAGACGATAGGACAGTCTAGACACATGAGTATCAACAACGATCCCGCTGATGATGCCGAAGGCGTTGCCTAATACCACATTGGCGGTCTTGCGACCAACACCTGCCAGCGCTACCAGGGCCTCTAAATTTTTTGGAATTTCAGCATCGTGATTCTCGACCAAAGACTGGCAACAGCTTTTGATATTTTTCGCTTTGTTCTTATAAAATCCTGTGGATCGAATCAGCTTTTCAATTTGCAAAACATCCGCCGCCGCCATCGCGCGAGCATCGGGAAAGTGCTTGAATAATTCTGGCGTCACCATATTCACACGTTCATCTGTGCATTGCGCTGACAAAATAGTAGCGATCAGTAATTCATAGGGAGTGGAAAAATTCAAAGCACAATGAGCATCTGGATAATAACGCTTTAACAGAGCAATGACCTCTTGAACTGAAGAAGCCAAATTATTTTTGGTATTTTT
>JACCDN010641077.1_pt1 | contig 20877 bp, 18 predicted proteins | sample 7441691 | NCBI WGS metagenome assembly JACCDN01 (sample SAMN15323439, study PRJNA562643) | freshwater metagenome | isolation source: river surface water | place: USA:Blue River Watershed | collected 2017-08-16 | reverse complement strand
CAACGCGAGCATCCCCAGCAAATTCGCATTGCCCACAATCCCCTGAATTCGCCCTCCGTCGACAAACAGAAGCCCGCGGCACCACGCGAGTTCGATGGACGTTCCCGCGGGTGCATCGACACCGACCGGGAAGAGGGGACGACCGCTCAGAGCGACGGCGATCTCGAAGACAAGCGACGCACCCAGAATGATTCGCAGAGCCGTCGCCACACGGGCGAACAGGGTCTCGACGGGGGAGACAGAGGCAAGTGCGAGTCCCACCGTGACGGTCAACAGGAAGGCCAGCGTCAGCGCTGCGGAGGTGAGCGCATAGGGCGACCACAGGGGCGACAGGGCGATCCATCCGAGTGCAACGAGCAGACTGACGGGGATGCCGCGCCACGACACGCGATTGACGGCGAGCGCGACGATCGCCCACGCTGCACAGCCGAGGGCCAGGGCGACCCAGCCGGGGACCGTCACAAGGTTACGGAAGAAATCGCCGGCGAAAAGGACGATGAGCACCGCCACGGTCAGTGTTTCGCTCGACACGATTCGCTTCATGCTGGCTAGCCTAGAGGGGACGTGGAGGTGTTCGTGTGTTCGAGATAACCAATACTCCGCGCCCCTACTCGTGGGGTTCCACCTTGGCGCTCGCCGAACTTCGCGGGGTCACACCGTCGGGGCAACCCGAAGCCGAACTGTGGTTTGGTGACCACGCCGGCAGCCCGTCCGTTCGCGTCGCCGACGGTCGCACGTTGGTCGAGTGGCAAGCCGAAGATTCGACGCGCACGCAACTTCCGTTCCTTCTCAAACTCCTTGCTGTCGCGACGCCGCTGTCGATTCAAGTTCACCCCGAACGTGAGTCGGCTCGAGCGGGTTTCGAACGTGAAAATGCCGCGGGAGTTCCGCTCGATGCGCCTCACCGCAACTACAAGGACGCCAACCACAAACCAGAGATCATTCGAGCCGTCAGCGAGTTCTCGGCTCTCTGCGGATTCAGGCCGGCCAACGAGCGCATGGACATCCTGGTTCACCTCATTGGCGCAGGAGTCCCCGGCGCGACTGACCTTGCACTCGCGTGCGAGAGCGGTGTGCGTGGTGGCGTCGAATGGATCGTGAAGCGCCACCCCGCTGCTGTGCAACTCGCGGTGGCGTTGGCCGGACCTTCTGTCAGCACCGGGTTGCGTCACGTCGACGATGCGATCGCAACCGCGCGCGTGATCTCTACTTCTTTCCCCGGTGACCCCGGCGTCGCGATGGCCCTTCTCCTCAACCACGTCGTGCTCAAGCCCGGCGAGGCGCTTGCAGTCCCAGCCGGAACGGTTCACGCGTATCTGTCGGGAGTCGGGGTCGAAGTGATGGCGTCGAGTGACAACGTGTTGCGCGGAGGACTCACGTCGAAGCACATCGACGCGTCGGAATTTCTCGCCGTCGTCACGTGGGACGAGGAGCGCCCTGAGCGCATCCAGCCCAGTGTCTTGGGCGTCACGCGAGAGTTGCGCGCGAGTTTCCCTGATTGTGCGCTGACCGAAATCGACGTCGACGGCTCCGCTGTGTCCGACATTGACGCCCCAGCGATTGCGCTGTTGCTGGACGGTGAGGTTGCCGCAACGGCCGCGGAGTCGGTGAATTTGACGCCCGGACGTGCGGTGTTCATCGAGGCAGGCGACTCGCCCGTGACCTTCACGGGGCGCGGAACGATCGTGATCGCAAGCGGTTCCGCCGCGTCCTAATTCGCGACACGCCCACCCTGCATATTTGAGGGTCCCCGAACTTGACTATTCGTAATAACAACGGTGTAATTATCGAAATACTTTGTTCCAACGGAGGACCTTCGCATGACCGACTACACCAATGATGTTCCTAGTGACTGGTTTGCTGACCCCGTCCTCCGCGGAGTCCCCGGCACCGCCAGCGAGGTCGTCGGCGATGACAACCCGCTCGCATGGCAGGCAGACGCGCTCTGCTCGCAGACCGACCCCGAAGCGTTCTTCCCCGAAAAGGGCGGATCAACTCGCGACGCAAAGCGCATCTGCACCCAGTGCACCGTGCGCGACGAATGCCTCGAATTCGCACTCGAGAACGATGAGCGATTCGGAATCTGGGGCGGCCTGTCCGAGCGCGAACGCCGCAAGTTCCGCCGTCGCGGCTAACCGTTAGGTTTATCGCTTGGTCACTCGTGACTCTGTCGCGGTCGTCGTTGTCGTACGTCGACACCCCGACCGACTCACGAGCATTCTTGATTCACTCACAGGCCACATCGGACAGGCACAGATTGCTGTCGCCAATCTCAGCGGGGAATCGATTTCCCTTCCGAGTGGAGTCGCGGGGCTCGAACTCGATCCATCGACAACGCTGTCGAACGCCGTAACGCAGACCCTCGAAGGGAGAACGGGTGAGTTCGTCTGGGTTCTTCGCGATGACACTGTTCCTCGGCCGGGTGCCCTCGCAGCTTTGACCGCGGTATTCGACACCAGCCCCTCGGTTGGCGTTGTCGGTCCGAAGCAACTCGATGCGGACATCCCCGCGGAGATTCGCGAAATGGGCGAGTCGATTTCGCGATCAGGCTTTGCCGTTCAACTCGCCGAACGCGAAATGGACCAGGGCCAATACGACCGACAGAGCGACGTTTTGGGCGTCGGCGAAGCGGGCATGCTCGTTCGGCGTTCCTTGTGGGACGAACTCGCGGGGTTCGATCCCGCCTTGCCTCTTGTCGACGGCGCTTTGGACTTTTGCTATCGTGCCCGCGCCGCCGGCTGGCGAGTTGAAATTGTTCCCGCAGCGGTCATCGAAACGGGAGACTCGTCGCTCGAATCGGCTCTCGGTGCCGTTTCGGACGCGCGGGTTGTCCGCGAAGAGGCGAAGGCCCGCGCTCATCGAGTTCTTGCCTACATTTCTGCCATCGCAGCCCCCTTTCGCGGCCTGACACTATTCATCGGTGCCGCCGCTCGCGGGGCTGCACGGTTCATTCGGAAGCAGCCCCATTCGTTCGCTGAACTCAGCGGAACGGTGTCTGGCTTGATCCGCACAGGCGCCATCGCCGAGTCACGCCGTTCGATCCTCCGCACGACTACCCAGCCCATCGATCGCGCGCGACTGTTTGTCACGCGAACCGAGATGGCCAGGCGCCAAGCTCTCGAGCGCGATGCTCGCCGGGCTGCTCGCGAGGCGACAGACACCGAGCCGCGACTGGGCTTTGGCCAGTTGGGCGCGTGGATGACCGGCGCAGCAGCGCTGGTCGGACTCATTCTGGGATATCGCTATCTGGGTGCCCCTGCATTGAGCGGCGGCGGCCTTCTGCCGCTGTCTGGCTCGATCGTTGACGTGTGGAGTGTTGTCGGAGCAACATGGACCCCGATCGCCGGTGGGTTCGACAGCGCGCCGGACGGCTTTGGCGTTCTGGTCGCGGCACTGGCCTCGGCAACGTGGTGGAATCCCAACCTCGCACTCGTCCTGCTGTGGCTGACCGCGGTTCCCTTGTCGTTCGTCGCGGGCTGGGTCGGCGCGGGTGCCGTGACAATTCGCTCCAGCACCGCGTTCATCATTGCCACCGCCTGGACGTTGCTTCCCTCGCTCCACTCTGCACTCGCCGAAGGTCGACTCGGCGCCGTTCTCGCGCACATCGCCATCCCCTTCGCTGTCCGTGCCTTAAGTTCACGCGGGACCGTGTCGGCCGGTTGGTTTGCCCTTCTCGCCGCGATGATCTGGGTCTCAGTTCCCGCACTCGCACCCGTCATCGTGATGGCGACTCTGGTTCGTGCCGTTGCCGGCCGTCCCACAATTCTCGTCGCGTTAGTGCCGGCGATTGCGCTCGAATGGCCCCGGATGCTCGAAGCGGTCCTCACCGATCCGATTCTGTACTTTGGTGACCGCGGAGTTCCCACCGCTGGCGTTTCCGCGGTCGGTGACCAGATTTCGCTGTGGCCCGTTTCTCCGTCGATTCCGTTCCTCGACCCCGCGGTTTCGTCGATTGCTGTCTACGTTCTGATTGCTCTGGCCGCAGTCGCGACGGTTGCCGCAATTGCGCTGGGTGCTGTTCGCCTCGGCGCGATCGCCGCGGTGTCGACACTCGGTCTCGCCATTGCCATCTTCCTTGGACCGCTGCCGCTCACACACATCGCGGACGAGTCCATCGGAGTTGCGCCCGGGGCTCTTCTCGACCCTTTGTGGTTTGCCCTTATCGCGGGACTCGCCATCATCGGGACCGCACTGCCGGTCGTTCGCGGTTTTGCCGTCCCGACGGTGTTGGCTGCATTCGCGGTGGTTTCCGCAACCACGATTGCACTTCCGTTCACAGGCGGAACGCTCGTTCAGGCATCGGCAGTGCGCTCGGTACCGGCCTACGTCGAAGCCGAAACGCGAACCCACCCAGCAGCCGGAACGCTCGTGATCACTCCACGTGAGGACTCAATTGTTGCGGAACTTCAACGAGGCAGCGGAGCCACTCTCACGGAATGGACGGCCTCCGCTGCAGCGCGCCGAGAAGTGAGTGAAACCGAGCTCGCTGTCGCAACACTCGCGGGAAACCTCATTGTTGAGAGTGGCTTTGACGTGGTCCCCGCCGCGGAGCAGCTCAACATTCGCTTCGTCTTGCTCAAGGCGTCGCCAACGAACCCCGCCGTCTCGGCGATTGCGTCGCACGGAGGCCTCACCCAGGTCGGCCAGACCACCAACGGAGTCCTGTGGATTGTCGACGGGGATGTTGACTCCTCGCTCGATCACACCGACCGGAACGCTCTGTACGTGACGCTGTCCGTCCTCGCCATTCTCGTGGCGGTGATCGCCGCGATTCCGACGTCACTCCCTCGCCGCCGAGTCGGAGAAGACGAACTCGTTCTCGAAACGGGGGAGAACGATGGCTGATATTCGTTCACTCATCGTCGCTGCTGTCACCGCCGCAACCTTCGCCGGTGCCGGAGCACTGTCGATATCCGGGTGGTCGCCAGTCACAGTCCAAGAACCTGCGGTGTCGACGGTCGTTGCTCCGGAAGCCGTGTCGCGCAACATCAACTGTTCGGGGAGCGTTCTCGCGGCCATCGCGGACTCCACGACGTGGACGCGAATTGGCAAGGCCTCTCGAGGCATTTCAGGCGGAAGTCTTGCTGCTGAATTCACGACCGACGGCGAGCCCGATGGCGCAGTCATCGCCTATGACGGTTCACCGGACAAGGTCGCGGCGACCGAGTACGCCACAGTCGACAACGAGATTTTCGCTGGCTACCTCGCGGCGGAATGTGGCGACCCCGTGAACAGCCAGTGGTTGATCGGCGGAAGTACCACGACGGGTCGTGACGCCGTCCTGACCATTTCGAACGGCTCGAGCGTGGATGCGCGCGTCGACCTTGAATTCTGGGGTGCAGAAGGTCCGATCAACGCCCCGGCCGCCTCTGGCCTGGTGATCGCGGCGGGTTCATCTGCGTCCTACTCTCTCGCAGGGTTCGCGCCCAATGAAGCATCGCCCGTCGTCCACGTGGTGAGTAACGGTGCTCCCGTGTGGGCAACACTGCAGGTCTCGACCGTTCGCGGGCTTGAACCCGGCGGGCTCGATCGAATCGTGTCAGTTGGCGAGCCATCCATCAGTTCCGTTGTGCCCGTCGTTCGCCAGCCCGACGAAGAATTGGTCGGACCTCTTCGCGTCGACCCCGATTTCGTGGACACGGTGACAACCGTTCGACTCTTTGCCCCTGGCGACACCGATGGCACCGCGACGGTGACTGTCGTCCCGGTTGACGGCAGCGAGTCCGCATCGGTCACAACGCCGGTGGTCGCGGGCAAGGTGTTGGATATCGCGATCGATGAACTGGCCACCGGCGATTTCTCGATTGTGGTCGATTCCGATGTTCCCGTCCTTGCAGCGACGAGATTCTCGTCGTACACAAAGTCGAGTTCCATTTTGGACATGGCCTGGTCTCCCGCCATCGCCGCCCGAGTCGGCCCGGCGGAAGCCTATGTGCCTGTCTCCAAGTCCACACTGGTGATCGCCAACAACGGCGATTCCGCTGCAACAGTCGAGGTCAACTCCGCTGGTGACGTCACGACCGTTACTGTTGCCGCGCACAGTTCAGAATCTCTGATCGTCAGTCGAGGCGCCCTCACGGTGACGAGCGATTCGCCCGTTGTTCCAGGAGTCCTCATTGCGCTCGATGGCGGAATCGCAACGCTGCGTCTGCCCGTCGAGCCCCTCGGCGCGCGGTCGGTCAGCGTCGTCGCGCACTAAGCGTGCGGAAAATAGCGATTCGGGGCGAAGTCGTAGGGGTCTTCCCCGACGAGTTCGGCAATCGCTTCGATGACCGCTGATTCGATGTTGTTCCGACGGTGCCACTCGTCGTCTCGATGCAACTTTGTCATCCGCTCAATCGGAAGCCGGTAGACAATCACGCGCTTCTCGGTCGGAACAACGGACCACATTCGTGGCTGCCCGTCGGCGAGATCGCCGGACGGCAACGACGCCATCTCGACACGCACACCGTTCATCTTCTCCGCTTGCACGTCGCACAAATAGTTGATGACGTCTTTCGCAACATCAACAAAGAAAGCGTTTCGTCCGCCCGAATCGGCCGCTGCGATTCCCCGCACGTCCGATCGGACCGCTCGCCCGTGGCGAGATCCCGATGGCCGGCTGGTGCTCATGTGTCCAGCGTAACCTTCGGGCGGTAGCCTGATGGAGCAATGACTCGACCCTGCCGCAAGCCCGGATGTTCCCGGGATGCCACTACAACGTTGACGATGGATTATGCGTCCAAAGTCGCCGTCGTCGGGTTGCTCAGCCCCATCCTTGATCCGACCGCTCTGGATTTGTGCCCAGCACACGCGACCGCCTTTTCTGCCCCTCAGGGCTGGAAATTGGTGCGGTATCGTGAACGAAGCGAAGAGGGGTGAGCATGTCGAGTGATCTGACGCGAATCGTCAAGACGTACGACATTCGTGGGCTCGTCGGGAGCGAACTCACCGATGAGGTCGTCGAAGCCCTCGGGGCAGCGTTCGTCGACGAACTTGGCTCCGCCGGGTCGTTGATTGTCGTCGGTCACGACATGCGTGATTCGTCTCCGCGTTTCGCCGATGCATTCGCCCGTGGAGCGACCGCACGAGGTGCATCGGTCATCTCTATCGGGCTGTGTTCGACCGATATGACGTATTACGCCTCTGGTGCCTGGTCGATGCCGTCCGCGATGTTCACGGCGTCCCACAACCCAGCGACCTACAACGGCATCAAATTGTCCCGCGCCGGAGCAGAGTCGCTCAGTCTTGACACGGGTCTTGCGTCAATCCGCGATCGCGCGATCCGCTATCTCGGGTCGCCAATTCCTGCGGTTGCCACTGTCGGTCACACCGAGACCCGCGACGTCACCGCTGAATACGCCGCCTACCTGCGCCAGCTCGTCGATCTCGGGTCGATTCGACCGCTCAAGGTCGTGGTCGACGCCGGTAACGGAATGGGTGGGATGACGGTTCCTGCGGTTCTGGGGACTGCAGCAGGGCTTCCGGCACTTCCGCTCGACATCATCCCGATGTATTTCGAACTCGACGGCACGTTCCCGAATCACGAGGCGAATCCGCTCAATCCGGACAACATCGTCGATCTGCAACGCGCGGTCATCGAACACGGTGCCGATGTCGGTTTAGCATTCGACGGTGACGCGGATCGGTGCTTCGTTGTGGATGAACGTGGCGAGCCGGTGAACCCTTCGGCGGTCACGGCAATCGTTGGTCTTCGCGAAATTGCGCGCGTCAAGGCGGACGGGGAAACAACGGTAACCGTCCTCCACAACCTCATCACGTCGTTGATTGTCCCCGAGACGATTCGCGCTGCGGGTGCAAGGCCCCTTCGAACGACGGTCGGACATTCACTGATCAAAAAGGTCATGCGCGAGACGGGCGCCGTTTTCGGCGGCGAACACTCGGCGCACTATTACTTCAGGGATTACTGGAGTGCAGACAACGGAATGCTTGCCGCGATGCACGTTCTGGCCGAATTCGGTTCGCAAGAGAAGCCTTTGTCCGAGTTTGCGGCCGAGTACTCGCCGTATTCACAAAGCGGTGAGATCAATACGCGCGTCGACGATGTCGACGCAGCGGTCGAACGTATTCGCGACGCGTTCACCGGTCGCGGAGCATTCGACACCCTCGACGGGCTCACGGTGTCTGGCGGGTCGCTTGATGACGAAGCACTCCCGCCCGCTCGTGGGGAGCGCCGCGATTTCTGGTGGCTCAACGTGCGCCCCTCGAATACTGAACCCCTCCTGCGACTCAATGTCGAGGGTGGCACCCCTGAACTGATGGCTGCCATCCGGGATGAAGCACTGGCCATCATTCGGCAGAATGTAACGGTTGAGCCGTGATTGGAGGAGGTGACATGACACCGCGCATCCTTGTCGTCGATGACGACCCCGGAATCGGCGAGGTTGTTCAGTTGTTCCTCCGCGCCGAAGGATTCGACACGCGCGTTGCGACGAGCGGACCGGAGGCCCTCACGGCATTCGACGAGTACGAACCACACCTCGTCCTGCTCGACCTCAACCTTCCCGGCCTTGACGGTATCTCGGTGTGCCGAGCCATCCGCGAGACGTCGGGCACTCCGATCGTGATGCTTACCGCTCGCACGGACACCCAGGACATCGTCGCGGGCCTCGAAGCGGGTGCCGATGACTACGTCGAGAAGCCGTTCAACGAAAAGGTCCTCGTCGCCCGTATTCGCGCGTGCATGCGACGCCCCGTCGCGGCGACGTCGGACACTCTCGAAGTAGGCGACATCGTCATTGACCTTCGCGGGCACGGAGTCACGCGCGAGGGCAAAGCAATCAACCTCACGCCTCTCGAGTTCGAGCTCTTGCACACTCTCGCCGCGAGTCCGGCCGAAGTTTTCACTCGTGAAGCACTTCTGGAACGCGTCTGGGGCTATCAATACAAGGCGGACACCCGCCTGGTCAATGTTCACGTGCAACGCCTTCGTTCCAAGATTGAAATCGACGTCGACAACCCTCAGATCATCGTCACCGTCCGCGGGGTTGGTTATCGCGCAGGTGAAACGCGAGCGCTGTGAACGTCGTGCGGCGCCTGATTCGGCTCGCGCTCAGTAGTTGGCGGACATCGCTTCGCCTGCGCATGATGTTGGTGTCGCTCCTCTTCACCGCAATTGCGGTCGGTCTCATCGGTGGAGTGCTGTCCTACACAATTCAGCGAAATTTGTTTGAGTCACGCCGTGCCGAAGTCGTCGCCGAGGCTGCTGCTGTGGCGGGCAACGTTCAGTCGGTATTCGACGGTTCCGTCGACGTCGACGGAAACATTGATGTCGAGCGGGCCAACTCGGCTGCTCAAACGGCGATTCGGTCGACAACCAACTCGCCTGGCTTGGTCGGGTTCGCCATTTTGCGCGAGTTCAACCAGCTCACCGAGAACGTGCTCGCCAGTACATCGTCAATCGGCTTCCCCGTCGAGGTCGTCACGACAGAACTGCGCAACGCTGTCAACGCCGACCGAACATCGGTTCACTATCAATCTGTTGCGCTGCCCGACGGGGAGCCAGGAATCGCCGCCTCCGCCAACGTTGACGTTCCGACAGCTGGCCGCTACGACCTCGTGTTGGTCTACGACTTGTCTGACGTCCAAGGGAACCTGCGATTCGTGCAAAGCGCTCTGCTTCTCGGTGGTGTGTTTTTCGTTATCGTGACCGGCTGGATCGTGTGGACGGTCACCACGAGGGCAATCCGACCGATCGTGACGACAGCCCAGACCGCCGAACGATTCGCGGCCGGAAACCTCGAAGAGCGAATCGCTGTCGACGGCGAGGACGTCACCGCGACTCTCGCGACGTCCTTCAACCGCATGGCGGAGGCAATCGAGGGCCAAATCACTCGTTTGGCAACGCTCTCGACCCTTCAGCAGCAGTTCGTGTCAGACGTCAGCCACGAACTGCGAACTCCGTTGACGTCAATCAAGCTCGCGGGGAACATGATTTTCGAACGCCGCGACAAGTTCGACGCCGACACCGCACGCGCGGCAGAGATTCTGCACCAACAGTTGGAAAAGTTCGAGGTTACGCTCGCCGAACTCCTCGAATTGTCGCGATTCGACGCCGGTGCGGCGGAGCTCGAAACCGAACCGACAGTTCCGGCAACACTTGTCGCATCGAGCATCGATGCCGTCGCCGCGCTAGCGAAGGACCGCGGTACGGAAATTCGCCTGCACGCTCCCGGAGGTCACTCTGAGGTCGACATCGACCCACGGCGCGTGCGACGCATCATGCAGAACTTCCTCGCCAATGCGATCGACCACGGCGAAGGAAAGCCCATCGACGTGTGGGTCGACTCGTCATCGAGCGCGGTCGGGATTGCCGTTCGAGACCATGGTGTCGGAATGACGGACGATCAAGCGACTCGCGTGTTTGACCGATTCTGGCGTGCGGATCCCGCCCGCGAGCGACGAACTGGCGGCACGGGTTTGGGGTTGGCCATCGCTCTCGAAGATGCGCGACTCCACGGCGGAGTCATCGACGTGTGGGCCGAACCGGGCGAAGGTGCCTGCTTCCGCTTGACTCTTCCGCGCGACGGAGCGCGCGATGCCGTGTCGCCCGTCGGTCTTCCACCAAGCGAGGGGGAACCTGATGCGTAAGGCACTCATCGCTGCAGTCGTGCTTGCTCTGGCCGGCTGTACTAACTTGCCCACGGGCGGACCGGTGCAAATCGGTGGCCCGCTCAACGCCCCAGACGATGCGCAGGTGCAATACCTCGCCTCTGGACCCGTCGCTGGTGCGACGCAACAAGAGATTCTCGATGGTTATCTCGCCGCGGGAGCCGCCGCCCAAGACGACTATCGCGTCGCGCGGTTGTTCCTCACGGATGACTTCGCCGCGGAGTGGAACCCGTTGCAAGAGTCGGTCATTCGAGGCACCGGATCGTCGGCCTCGTCAATCGGTCTGGAAACGATGTCATATTCCACGGCGGTGATTGCCCGCGTGACTCGTGGCGGTTACTACGCCCTCGAGGACGCCGGTGCGTCTCAGAGTTTTGAGTTCGAATTCGAGAAGGTCGGTTATGAATGGCGAATCTCGCAAGCGCCAGACGCCGTGTTTGTTACGGCAGCGACATTCGAATCCGTCTATCAACCCTTCACCGTCTACTTCTACAACCAATCGCGAACCCAGTTGGTCCCGGACGTGCGGTACTTCCCGCGCGCTGGTGACCCCGCGACGGAAGTCGCCCGTGCCGTCATCGGCGGACCGAGCGAGTACCTGCCGCACGCCGCAACGGCATTCCCGTCAACCGCAACACTCGTCGCGTCGCCCGTCGAAATCTCGGAAGGCCGCGCACTTGTCGACGTGTCCCGCGACATCCTCGATTCGTCGGCTGATGACCAACAGGCGATGTTGAGTCAGATGACAGCGAGCCTCGACGCCATCTCGGGTGTCTCAACGGTGTCATTGACGGTCGACCGGTCAATCGTCAACATCACGGGCGGGCGAACTCCTGACGTGGTCGCCGAGCCACTCGTGAACGAAAACGCACTCATCCTCCGTGACGGTGAACTCGGCTTTGCTGTTGGCGGAGCCGTCGACCCACTCGGTCGCTTGGGTGAGCGAATCGGCGACCTCAAGCCCACGTCGATTTCGTATCACGACACAGGCGTCGCTGCGGTGGGGACTTCCCAAGGGGTGTACTTCGTCGGCGACTCACAGGTGCGCGTGTCTGAACAGCGATCGGCTGTCGAACCTCAAATCGACGGCAACAACTCGGTCTGGTGGGTTTCGCCGCGGGACAAATCGTCGATTCGCGTCTATTCGTCCGGCCGCTCAATCGACGTCCCCGGCCCGTGGGGCGCCAAGGGGACAATCCGCGCCGTCGAGGTGTCCCGTGAGGATGCCCGTGTCGCCGTCGCGGTCGACACCGCTGGTGGACCACGTCTGTACGTCGCGTCGATCAGCCGCGACGCAAAGGGCCGAGTCAAATCGGTCAGTGGATTCCACCGACTTCCGTTGTATGGCACATCGGTAATCGACATCGCGTGGGCGGACGGCACGAACATCGCCGTGATTACGCGCAAGGGCGCCGGTTATTACGTGGAGCTCGCTTCCGTCGGCGGAGTGACCACCTCGATGGGCCAGCCAACCATGCCCGCCTCGATCGTGGGTGGAAACGGGCAGTCCGAATTGCTCATCCGCACGACTGACGGCGAATTGTGGCAACCCCGAGCCGGTGGGTGGCAGTCCATTGGCCTCACCGCTGACGTGCTGGCAACCCAGCACTAGCGGCAACTGTCCACAACTTCGCCGGATGTGGGCTCGTGTTCGGGACACATCGTCAGAGTTGATTCGTGTTTCTGTCACTCATCCTCGGGTCGCGCTGCGTCGCCTGCGACGCACCAGGCAACATGCTGTGTCCGACATGTCACTCGCGGATCGCGGGGGACCGCCGACCCACGTTTCTGCTCGATGGCATTCCTGTTCGGGCGTTGGGGACTTACTCCGGGGCGTTGCGCGGGGTGGTGCGCGCCGCGAAGAATTTCCGCGCACGGTCAGTCCTGTTCGATCTCCGCCAGGAACTCATTTCGCCCTTCGCGGATGTGGCTGGAATCCCGCTTGTTCCGATTCCGCCGTCCGTCCCTGGCTTTCGCCGTCGCGGATACGGTCTGGCACTCGTGGTCGCGCGAATGGCGAGCCGGGAGGTCCTCGACGTTCTGCGGTTTCGCGGCGACGAATCCCAACGCGGAAAGACGGAAATCGAACGGTCGGTCGGTCGGTCATTCAGAGTCACGAGTCGCACACCAGCGCGCGTGGTCCTCGTTGACGACGTGCTGACGACGGGCGCAACCATGCGCGCGGCGGTTCGTGCGCTTTCGTCGGAGGGCACACAGGTCCATGGGATTGTCGTCCTTGCGGCTATTCCCTCGTGGTGGCGTGACTGTTAGCATCGCCACATGAACTTTGATCACGCCGATGACGACATCAAGAAACTGCTCAGCGACTACTTCGACCTGATGCACTTCCAAGACATGGAGTTGTTTGATCGCGTGTTCCACAAAGACTGCACGTTGTATTCAACGCAGGGTGGGACGATGAACATCCGCCCCTACGCCGTGTACAAAGAGGTCGTCGCAAACCGTCAATCACCGGCCGAAATGGGAAATGCCCGCCGCGATTCGATCCTCGACTTCGACCAGGTGTCACCGACGTTGGCGTGGGTGAAGGTTCAGCTGGAGATGTTCGGCGGTGTCATGCAGGACTACCTCAATATCGTCTACATCGACGGCCAATGGTGGATTCTCGCAAAGATGTGGGAACGCGTCGGCGACTCTGAATAACTTCTCCCGATTTCGGTGAAATCGGTCTAGTGTTGCAGACACACAGGTTGGCGTGACCCTCGCCTCCGGTAGGCGAGTGGCCACCGGAAAAGGAGGGTGTCATGGACATCACGATTACAGGCCGAAACATCAGCATCAGTGATCGATTCCGAGATTTCGTGTCGGAAAAGTCAGAACGAATCTCTCACCTGGACTCGCGAACGGATTCCTTGGAAGTCCGCGTCTCGCGCCACTTGGACCGCAACGGTAACCACGGCGACGACCACATCGAACTCACCCTGCGCGGTCACGGCGTTGTCATTCGGGCCGAGTCCGGCGCCGGCGACAAGTACGCCGCTTTCGACGTCGCGATCGACAAGTTGATTGAACGAGTCCGCCGAGCAAAGGATCGCCGCAAGATCCACCGCGGCGGGGGCCACCACATGATGGGTCTGAGCGAGGCAACAGCGACCAAGTTCCTCGAGCCGGTCATCGACCAACTCGAATCGGAAGAAGAGGGCATCGAGAACCCGATCGTGATTCGGTCGAAGGTGTTCGACGCGGCACACATGACCGTTGAAGAGGCCGTCGACCACATGGAACTCGTCGGGCACTCGTTCTTCCTCTACATCGACTCGGAGACTGGTCAACCGTCGGTCGTGTACCGCCGAAAAGGCTGGACTTACGGGGCTATCGCCCTCAAATCCGCATAGCCCGAAAGCCCACACGGCCCGTTCGCCGTAGGATAGACGAGAGCCGTTCGCACCTCCTCTGAGCGACGGCCTGGTGAAACGGAGTTCCGAGTGGCCAATGTTCTCGAGCGAGTTCTGCGTGTCGGCGAAGGCGCGATTCTGCGCAAACTCAAGCAGTACGCACAGGCGGTCAACGCACTCGAAGACGCTTTCTCCGGCCTGACGGACGACGAACTCCGCGCCGAAACGACCGACTTCCGCGAGCGCTACGCAAACGGTGAATCGCTTGATGAATTGCTTCCCGAAGCCTTCGCCGCCGTTCGTGAAGCCGCCAAGCGCACTCTCGGAATGCGCCACTACGACGTTCAGCTCATGGGTGGTGCCGCCCTGCACCTCGGAAACATCGCCGAAATGAAGACCGGTGAAGGAAAGACTCTCGTCGCGACCCTCGCTGCGTACCTCAACGCGATTCCGTCACGCGGAGTCCACGTTGTCACGGTCAACGACTATCTCGCGTCGTACCAGTCAGAGCTGATGGGTCGCGTCTTCCGCGCCCTCGGCATGACGACCGGTTGCATCCTCTCGAACCAGTCGCCCGAGGTTCGTCGCCAGCAGTACCTCGCCGACATCACCTACGGCACCAACAACGAGTTCGGTTTCGACTACCTGCGCGACAACATGGCATGGCAGCGCCAGGACATGGTCCAGCGCGGACACTTCTTCACCGTCGTCGACGAAGTTGACTCGATCCTCATCGACGAGGCCCGCACCCCGCTCATCATTTCGGGACCGGCCTCGGCAGAAGCCAACCGCTGGTTCACCGAGTTCTCCAAGATCGTCCAGAAGCTGACGCCAGGCGAAGACTACGAAGTCGACGAGAAGAAGCGCACAATTGGTGTTCTCGAAGCGGGAATCGAAAAGGTCGAGGACTACCTCGGCATCGACAACCTCTACGAATCGGCCAACACCCCGCTGATTTCCTTCCTCAACAACTCGATCAAGGCGAAGGAACTGTTCCGCAAGGACAAGGACTACGTCGTCATGAACGGTGAAGTTCTCATCGTCGACGAGCACACCGGTCGAATCCTCTCGGGTCGCCGCTACAACGAGGGAATCCACCAGGCGATCGAAGCGAAGGAAGGCGTCGAGGTCAAGGCGGAAAACCAGACCCTCGCCACGGTCACACTTCAGAACTACTTCCGTCTGTACGAGAAGCTGTCGGGAATGACCGGTACGGCCGAGACCGAAGCCGCAGAATTCGCATCGACTTACAAGATCGGCGTCGTCCCGATTCCGACCAACAAGCCGATGGTTCGCATCGACCAGTCCGACTTGATCTACCGCACGCAGGAGGCCAAGTTCCGCCAGGTGGTCGAGGACATCGCCGAACGTCACGCTAAGGGCCAGCCGGTCCTGGTCGGAACAGTGTCGGTCGAAAAGTCCGAGATGCTCTCCAAGTTGCTTGCCCAGAAGGGCATCCGCCACGAAGTTCTCAACGCCAAGAACCACGCGCGTGAAGCGGGAATCGTCGCAGAGGCCGGCCGTCTTGGCGCCGTCACCGTGGCAACGAACATGGCTGGACGTGGAACCGACATCATGCTCGGTGGAAACGCCGAGTTCATGGCTGTTCACAAACTCCACGAAATGGGCTTGAACCCGAACGACACCCCCGAGGAATACGAAGCCAAGTGGGACGAGGTGTTCGCCTCGACAAAGGCGCAGGTTTCCGAGGAAGCCGACAAGGTTGTCGCTGCCGGTGGACTTTACGTCCTGGGCACTGAGCGTCACGAGTCACGTCGTATCGACAACCAGTTGCGCGGTCGTTCCGGCCGTCAGGGCGACCCGGGCGAGAGCCGCTTCTACCTGTCGCTGCAGGACGACCTCATGCGTTTGTTCAACGCAGGGGCCGCCGAGTCGATCATGCGTCGCACCGGCGATGACGACCTCGCCATCGAGTCCAAAATTGTCTCCCGCGCAATCCGCTCTGCCCAGTCGCAGGTCGAAGGCCGTAACGCCGAGATCCGCAAGAACGTCCTCAAGTACGACGACGTCTTGAACCGCCAGCGCGAGGCCATTTACGGTGACCGCCGCCAGATCCTCGAAGGCGCATCGATCAAGGAACGCGTCTCACAGTTCATCGATCGTTCTGTCACCGAGGTCGTAACCCAGCACACCGCTAACGGTCGCCACTCGGACGACTGGGATCTCGAACAGTTGTGGACCGATGTCCGCCAGATCTTCCCCGTCACCATCTCGGTTCACGACGTTCTTGCCGAGTATGGAGCGAAGATTTCGTCGGCGGATGTCGCCCGTGAACTCATCGGCGACGCCATGGTCCAATACGGCATTCGCGAGACCGCTCTTGGCGAACAGGCCATGCGCGAACTCGAGCGTCGTGTTGTTCTCTCGGTCGTCGACCGCCGCTGGCGCGACCACCTCTACGAGATGGACTACCTCAAGGACGGAATCGGTCTGCGTGCGATGGCTCAGCGCGATCCGCTCATCGAGTACCAGCGCGAGGGTTACCAGATGTTCCAACAGATGATGGGACTGATCCGCGAAGAGTCGGTCGGTTTCGTCTTCAACCTCGACGTTCAGGTCGTTCCCGCCGGTGGTGGCGAGGCCGTGTCGGCTCCGGGGCTCAACGTCCCGCAGGCTCCGACGCAACTGTCGTATTCAGCCCCCAACGAGGACGGCGAGACCGAGGTTCGCCCGGCCCAGCCGCGTCAGAACCCTGCACCCGCGCAGCAGCCTCGCGTCCAGCCCAAGCAGCCGCCGGCTGCCGGGGGAGGACGTGGAGCGTTCGGTCAGAAGACCGAATAGTCAGAGTAACGCCAGCGAGCTTGCTCGCCAGCGGTGATCGAGCCCTTCAAGGCGAATTGCCACAGCGCGAGTCCGCGGCCCAATTCGAACGAGGGCAACGCCTTCAACGATGCCGTCTCGAGGTTCGCACACGTGGGATGACATGACTGCCACCGCGGGTCGCTTCAGCGATGAGACCGTCGCTTGAGCCCTGCGCCTGCGCGCATCGATCGAACGCTCGGCAACCTGTCGGTAAACGTCATCCGTCACCCACCGTGCAATCTGGTCGAGGTTGCGGCTGCCGGCAAGGATTTCACATGCGAGCAACGCTAGGCGTTCAACGACGTTGCTGGGGTCGGGCAATTCTGCCCGCGGCGTGGGCTGGGCGTCGAAGAATTCAACGTCCTTCACGCGCTTGTGTCGTTCCGATTCCGAATCGGATGAGTGTTTTGCCATCTTTCCTCCCTACGTCCAGGGTGCTACCGGTTATTGGGTATTTCCCAGATAACGCCACAACCATCGCGCAGATTCGTAACTAAAGGGTGGCGTGTCGAAAATCTGTGGATAACTTTTTTTAGCGCCCAAACCCCTTTACTCTCGCGACATGAGATGGGAATCATTCGTCGCTGGGTATCAATCACTGTGGGAATCAGAAAGCGACAACGCTGAATTGGATGAACGCCGTGAACTTGTCCGCGCTGATCGGGCGTCAACGCCATTCTTCGCTGTGTTGTGTGAACGCGTGACCTGCGAGCAAGTGGTGGCACTCATCAATCGCCTCGAGTCGCCAGTACACATTTCGCAGGTCGGCGCGAGTTGGGTCCAAGGACGGGTGTGCGGAACCGCAGGGGACGTAATCATTCCGCTCGAAGCTGTTCGCGGATTGATCACATCCCGTCAGTGTGATTGCGGCGTAGCTACACCCCGCATTTTTCGACATGTCACATTCGGGGCAAGACTTCGCGCGATTGAGCGCGCGGGCACACGAATCGTCGTATCACATAGCGTCGGGGGTGTCCGCGGCCGGATCGTGGCGGTGTGGCAAGACGCAATCGACGTGTTGTGTGCGAACGGCGTTACGACGATTCGGTTTGGCGACGTCCACTCGGTGTCATTCGAGGGGTCGTGAAACAGAGAACGAGGGCGCCAGGGACATCACATGGCCCAGCTCTAGCGCTTCGGTGCGGCTCTCACAGATGAAGGCCGCAAGATCATCGTGGGCAATCCTCCACCCGCGATTCTTCGAGGCGGGGAGTCTTCCGCTCTCGATGAGCGACACGACTTCGGTGATCGGGCAGCCCAGCGCCTCTGCAACATCGGTTGGTGTGAGGGAAATGTCATCTGGCATTTGACCAGAATGCCCATCATGACCTGACTTTGCTCGATTCTTCAGAAATCTGTGGATAACGACCGCGCGCTCTCGCGAGTTGCGCAACCATCCTCCATAAAGGAGGACACATGAAGTTCATAATCCCCAAGCCGGCATTGAGATCACCCACACCACGAACGTGGCTCGGCGTCGCCGTAATTCTGGTCAGCGTTGTCGGCACCACTTGGGTTATATCCGACAACTCCCAAGGAACGGGAATCATCCTTGCGTCACGATTCATCCCCGCTGGTACCGAAATCACACGCGACGATGTCGTCGAGGCGCGGATTGTGGGGGAAGGGTTTGTCGCCGCGACGAATATCGATGACCTCATCGGGAAGCGGGTCGCGCACGATCTTGCATCGGGGGACCTCGTGACTCTGCACGCCCTCGACTCGACGGCCTCGGAGCGACGCGTGATTGCGGTGCCGCTGGGTATTGCCCCATCGACAACGATTTCGTCCGGGATGCGAATCCAACTGTGGTCCGTTGCACCCAATGGCTCGGCGCCTCCGATGCAAGTCGCGTCGGACGTTGTGGTGGTCGCCACTCGTCGTGGCTCTTTTGGGGACGGCGATTTACTCGATGTATCAATTGCCAGTCGTGATGAAACGCATCTGCTGGCGGCGTTGGGGTCGGAGGGGCTGATTGTGGCAATTGTTGGTTCCGGGTCTGCATGAAAATCGGGCTGTTGGGTCCGTCCGACTGGTTATCGAGTGTTCAGGAGGTCGACCAATGGTGCGAGGTCATGTGGGGAACCGATGACGTCTCACACGTGAAATCCCGACTTCGGGGGTCGAACCTCGTAGATGCCGTCGTCATTGAAGGGACGGTCGAATTTCTCACGTCCGAAATCGTCAAAGGCCTTGCGGAATCGGGAGTTCGGGGTTTCACGTTGGCACCACGTACGCGTGAAACACAGTGGATCGATGATGTGCCCGGCGTCTACAGAATTGCCACGTTTGCCGAATTGGGCGAGCTCGTGCGTGTCGATGATCAAACGGTTGAGGGCCCCATCGTTCAGAGCGAGGACATCACGGCGAGCGGACGTGGGAGGGTCATTTGTGTATGGGGTCCTTGCGGTGCCCCGGGAATCACAACGATCGCAATCACGCTGGCGATTCTTGCGGCGCGCGAGGGAGCGAAAGTTGTTCTGTGTGATGCCGATTCTCGCGGGGCATCAATCGCCATCGGGCTGGGGTTGATTGATGACATTCCTGGATTCGCGGCCGCTTGTCGTCTTGCCGGTCGAAGCGAGTTGACTGACTCCGAATGTGAGCGCCTGGCAATGAGGTCCCCTGCGTTCGGAGAGAACCTAGCCGTGTTGACGGGGCTGCCACGGGCGTCGCGGTGGGCGGAAATCGCGGGTCCAAAGGCGCGGCAAGTCGTGGAGCGGCTTCGTGAGTCTGCAGACCTTGTGGTGGTCGATGTTGGATCGGGCATCGAAGAGAACGAGTGGATTGATGGCGCACCCCAGCGAGATGGCACCGCGCGAACACTCCTTTCGAACGCCGACGCAGTGGTCGCTGTTGGACTGGGGGACGCAGTTGGAATCTCGCGACTCATCCGGGGACTGGACGAACTAGACGACATGTGCGCCGACCCAATTGTTGTGGTGAACCGAACCACTCGACAATCTGCTCGAGAAGCATCAGATGCCCTCTCGCGATTCACCCGCCATCGAGTTGCGGTGGCTATCCCAGCAGACTCACGAGGAGGGCTTGAGGACGCTGCGTCGAGGGCGGCAAACTCGGCCAAAGGACTGTGGCGCGAAGTGAAAAAGCGCGTGGGCGACCTGGAGTCGGGAGCCAAAAGGTAGCCTTGACCTGTGCCCACGCTGACCTCCATCGCCACCGAGCAAACTGCGCTCGGGTCTGACGATATTGAATGGTTGCGTGACCTGGTCCGCGAAGGGCAACTGATTGCCGACCTGTCGTTCTCGGACATGGCGCTGTGGTTGCAAACCAAGGACGGCGGGTTCGTCTGCACGGCGCTGTTCCGCCCTGGCAACTCGAACACCATCTTCTACCGGGACATCGTGGGCACCAGTCCGGACGATTCGTGGTCGAACCTGCTGGTCGAATGTCTCCGTCGCGGGACGATCATCGAAGCAGACAAGCCAATCTGGATTGAAGAGACGGCCAACACGGTTCGTGCGATTCCGGTTCGTCGTCGCGGCGCTTTCGCGCCGATCGCGGTGTTGACGCGCCATTCGCTGATGACCGACCTGTCGGCTAACCGCCAGGCGTCGACATTCATTGAGGCAGCAGAACAGATTTATTCGATGATTTCCGAAGGCGACTTCCCGGATGCTGCGCTCAAGGATGCTCCGCGCATGGGGCTGCCTCGCGCTTCCGACGGATTCATCCGACTCGACCGCGATGGTGTCGTCACGTATGCGAGCCCGAACGCGCTTTCGGCGTTCAACCGACTCGGGTACCCGTCTTCCATCGAAGGCATGCCTCTCGCGGATGCCGCCCGCCGAGTGTCGAACGAGGGCGACGTTGCCGCTGACGAATCGCTGGCGATGATCATCTCGGGAAAGGTTCCGTGGCGAGCCGACTTCCGTGCGCAGAACCTTGTTCTTGCAGTTCGCTCGATCCCCTTGACCCAGGGCGGCGAGCGCATCGGTTCCGTTGTTCTCATCCGTGACGTCACCGAGATTCGTCGTCAAGAGCGCGAACTCGTCAGCAAGAACGCGACCATTCGCGAAATCCACCACCGCGTGAAGAACAACCTGCAGACCGTTGCGTCACTGTT
>JACCDN010578405.1_pt1 | contig 20879 bp, 20 predicted proteins | sample 7441691 | NCBI WGS metagenome assembly JACCDN01 (sample SAMN15323439, study PRJNA562643) | freshwater metagenome | isolation source: river surface water | place: USA:Blue River Watershed | collected 2017-08-16 | reverse complement strand
TTTTGGTTTCAAGCCTTGGAAATAGGCCCTTTGGTTCGTTAATTTTGTGGTCTGGTTTTAGTGCAAAATCTGCATTTAAGAATTTCAAAGTGCGCGATTTTTCATCAACATTTAGCATATCAAGCATTTTGCCAGAAAGCGTGGGAACAAAAGGTTGAAGCGCAATTGCAAGACAACGCAAAGATTCGGCAATCGTTGACAAAACCAAATTCATTTCTTCGACGCGATGTTCTTTTTTTAAGGTCCATGGCGCTTTTTGATCGACAAATAAATTGCAAGCGCGCGCGAAAATAATGATTTTTTCAATCGCTTGATCGAAAGCAAATTTATCCATTTCTAAAGTGATTTCAGCTGGCAATTTGTAAGCCTTTTCCAGCAATTCTTTAGCATCTTCATAATGAGAAAAATTCACAATTTTTCCGTCGTTATTTTTGTAAATCATCGACAAAATTCTTTGCGATAAATTTCCAATATTATTCGCCAACTCAGCATTGACGCGAGTTACAAAGTTCTTGCGATTATAATCACCGTCATTTCCAAACGGAACTTCGCGCAGTAAAAAATATCTGAAATAATCAACAGCCTGTTCGTGGCTACAACCAAAAGATTTTAGCCATTCTAATTCTTGGTGCGGATCAATTACATTTCCCAAAGATTTAGAGATTTTTTGGCCCGAATTTGTCCACCAACCATGAGCAAAAATTTTATTTGGCAGTGGAATTTGCGCCGCCATTAAAAAGGCTGGCCAGTAAACCGCGTGGAATCGCAAGATATCTTTTCCAACAACGTGAACTGGGGAATCTTTGGTATCACACCAAAATTTTTGAAGTAACGGATCTTGTTCATTTGGAAATCCAAGGGCGGAAATGTAGTTGGTGAGAGCATCAAGCCAAACATACATCACGTGATTTTCGTCGTCAGGAACTTTAACGCCCCAAGAAAAAGAAGTGCGCGAAATAGACAAATCACGGAGCGCGCCTTTAACATAATCTTTTCCACCGCGCACAAATGAAAGCACTTCGTTACGCTTCGATTCAGGCTGAACAAAGTCTGGAACCGCGTCATAAAGTGCTAATAATTTATCTTGGAATGCCGAAAGTTTGAAGAAATAACTTTCTTCTTTATGCCATTCAACATCAGCGCCAGTAGGAGCTTTGCCGTTTATTAATTCGTCTTCACCGTAAAAAGCTTCGTCACGAACAGCGTACCAACCTTCGTAAACGCTTTTGTAAATCCAGCCGTTTTTTTCTAAAATTTTCCAAAATTCTTGAGCCGATTTTTTGTGACGTTCTTGCGTCGTACGAATAAAATCATCATGCGATAAACTCAATGTTTGAGCCAATTCGCGGAATTTTGAAGAAATTTCATCACAAAATTCTTGCGGAGTTTTGCCACGAGAAAGCGCTGATTTTTCAACCTTCTGGCCATGTTCGTCAGTGCCAGTTAAAAACCTAACATCAAAACCTTCTAGCCTTTTAAATCGAGCCATCACGTCGCATGAAATTGAGGTATAAGCGTGACCAATATGAGGCACATCATTGACGTAATAAATTGGCGAAGTGATGTAAAAATTTTTGTAGGACATTTCGTAACTTGTAATTTTGAATTCTATTGTTTACTTTGCGCGACCTTGATTTTAGATGCCTCAGCCGCTTCGCGCAGTCTCTAAAATATCCGCAAATAAATCAACTTTTTAAATCTCAAATGTCATTCATGCAAAAACTCGAAGGCATTGTTACCAAACATGCTGAGTTAGAGAAAAAGCTCGCCGATCCTTCTGCCTTGGGCCAAGAATATGCTAAAATTTCCAAAGAGCATTCGGATATGGGGCCGATTGTTGAGTTGATTAATGTCTATAAAAAAAATACTCAGGACATTTCCGATATCACCGAAATGCTTGCGGATGGCGGAATTGACAAAGATATGAAAGATATGCTCAATCAAGAAAAATTTGATTTAGAACACAAGGTTCCGCAAATCGAAGAAGAAATTAAACTTTCTTTAATTCCTAAAGATGCGGCCGACGAAAAGAACGCGATCCTTGAAGTTCGCGCCGGAACTGGCGGCGAAGAAGCCGCTCTTTTCGCTCAAAGATTATTTGCGATGTATCAAAAATATGCTGAAAAAAATCGTTGGAAATTTGAAATTCTATCAATTTCTGACACCGGTCTTGGTGGCTATAAAGACGCGTCAGCAACGATTACGGGACGAAATGTTTTTGCTCGCTTAAAATTCGAATCAGGCGTTCATCGCGTGCAACGCGTTCCTGAAACTGAAAATCAAGGCCGCGTTCACACTTCAGCCGCAACGGTTGCGGTTCTTCCTGAAGCTGAAGAAGTTGATATTAAAATTGAAGAAAAAGATTTGCGCATTGACGTTTTTCGCTCAAGCGGTCCAGGCGGACAATCAGTAAATACAACAGATTCAGCAGTTCGTATTGTTCATATTCCAACTGGCGTGACAGTTTCAATGCAAGACGAAAAATCTCAAATTAAAAACCGCGAAAAAGCGATGAAGGTTTTGCGCTCTAGGCTTTACGAAGCTGAGCGCGAAAGAATCGACAAAGAAATTTCCGCCAGCCGCAAAGAACAAATCGGCAGCGGCGACAGAAGTGAACGCATCAGAACTTATAACTTCCCACAAAGTCGTGTCACCGACCATCGCATCAATCTTACAAGCTACAGAATTGATGACATTATGCTTGGCGAATTAGACGAATTCATCAATGCTTTGACGGCGGATGATCGCGCCAGAAAATTGTCGAGCAGCGAAGAATAAATTAGATTTATATATTTTATTACGCCGTCATTGCGAGCACAGCGCGGCAAACCAGAAAACCGAATACCACCACTGGGTTGCCGCGCTGTGCTCGCAATGACGGCGTTTAAAATTGAAGAAAGGCACTAAAAATAAATATCCGCCGCAGAAATAATTTTGCGACCTTGAGCGGTTTCCAGAACCAAATTTCCCCCCTCATCAAAATCAGAAAAAACTCCAGAAATTTCTACATCACCATTTTTTACGAAGATTTTTTCATTAAGACGAAAAGCCTTAGCCAACCAAAGCTTGCGAATTCCAACAAAACCAAAATTTAGAAAATTTTCGTAAAGTTTTTCGAATTCATTTAAGAAATTTTTTAGCGCAACTTCAGAAGTAATTTCGATGCCGAAATTTTTTAAATTATCTGCCGGAAAAATTGTTTGATCAGGATTGGAGACAATATTTAAGCCAATTCCAACAATTACAAATTCACAATTCTGTTGCGAAATTTTACTTTCCAATAAAAGCCCCGCAACTTTTTTTTTGTTAATCAAAAGATCATTGGGCCATTTATTTTGGATTTTTTGATTTGTCGCCAAACCTTCAACCATCAGTCTTAGGGCTGTAATTGCGACAAAAGAAATCTGAGAGATTTTTGGTGCTGAAATTTGCGGACGCAAAACTAATGAAAAATATAAATTACCTTGCGGAGAGCTCCAAATCCGCGACTGACGCCCTTTTCCAGCACTTTGTGTGTCGGCTAAAATTATTTCGCGATCGAGAATCTCTCTCGCTTCTGCCATTTCTAAAGCAGTTTTGTTGGTGCTTTCAAGCGCCTTGAATTGATGGATTGTGTAATTTTTATGCGTCCAATTTTTCATCTAATAAAAGTAAAATTTGATTCATCCGACATCGTTTTTTCAAAGCGATATTTCTCTAACGAAAATTTCTTCAACTCTTGCGGATCGGAAATTTTATTCTTCACAATGAAATTTGTCATCAGCCCGCGCGCTTTCTTGGCGTTGATTCCAACGATTTTGTAAACGCCATTTTTATTCTCTTTAAAAATCACGTTAATAATTTTTGCTGAGATTTTCTTTTGATTGATCGCCAAAAAATATTCTTCCGAAGCCAAATTTATAACATGCTTCGCGCCAGCATTTTCAGACTCTGAATTCAAATGTTGTGAAATTTTGTCACCCCAAAATTCGTAAAGATTTTTAATCTCGGCAGAAGTTTGTTTGAAATCAGTTCCCATTTCTAAACGATAAGGCTGAATCAGATCAAGTGGCCTTAAAAGCCCGTAAAATCCCGACAAAATGCGTAAATTCTTTTGCGCAAAATCAAAATCTTTTGCCAAAAATTTTTCTTTTTCGATCGACTTATAAACATCGCCATCAAAAACCAGCAAAGCTTGTTTAGAATTTTTTAAATCAAATTTCTCAGTAAAATTCTGAAAACGCGAAAAATTTAATTCTGCCAATTTCTTGCTGATTCCCATTAACTTTTCTAAATCGTTTTCAGAAAACTTTTTTAGAATTTTTGACAGCTTTTGCGTCTCTTTTTCAAAATGCGGAATCGTAAAATTTTGGTGCGAAAATCTCGATTCGTAATCGAGCGATTTCGCAGGCGAGAGTAAGATAAACATAATTGCTTGCTTTTAGGGCTATAGATAAATAAAAAATGACTTCTCTTTGATATTTCACAATTTTCAATAAATATGACACAAGAATTACCTCTAATGCGCAAAGCAACTGCTGTTTGGCTAGTTGAAAACACGTCGCTTACTTTTGGACAAATCGCAATTTTTTGCGGCCTACACGCTCTTGAAGTTCAGGGCATTGCTGATGGCGACGTTGCTTCGGGCATCATCGGACAAAATCCAATTTTATCGGGACAGCTTTCTCGCGAAGAAATTGAAAGATGCGAGAAAAATTCTGACGCAGTTTTAACACTAAGAAGATCAACTACTAGCGATGTAAAATCTGTCAGCAAAAAAACTGGCAAATACACCCCAATCGCCAGAAGGCAAGACAAGCCAGACGGCATTTCTTACTTGCTGAAATATTATCCTGACATCAGCAACGGCCAAATCAAAAAATTGGTTGGCACTACTGACAAAATGATCGAATCAATTCGAACTCGCACTCACTGGAATTTGAAAAATATCAAACCTCGCGACGTAGTTCTTTTGGGCCTTTGCAGCCAATCGCAATTTAACGAAATTATTGCCAGCATCAAAGCTCCAGAAAAAGAAATCGAGAAACCAAAGAAAAAAATCAAAGCGAAAGAAATAAAAGCTAAAAAAACCATTAAAGCCGAGGCTTAATATGACCTTAGAAATTGGAAACTCAGCTCCATTATTTTCAACCGCCTCTGACGAAGGAGAAATTTCTTTGTCAGATTTGAAGGGCAAAAATGTCGTTTTGTATTTTTACCCGAAAGACGATACCCCTGGATGCACCATCGAAGCTCAAGATTTTACCAAAAAAATTAAAGAATTCGAAAAGCTTGATTGCGTAGTTTTGGGCGTTTCAAAAGACAGCGTCAAAAGCCATTGCAATTTTATAAATAAATACAATTTAGCCTATAATTTACTTGCTGATGTAAATGGCGAAATCTGCGCCAAATATGGTATCATCAAAGAAAAATCGATGTTTGGTAAAAAATATTTTGGCATTGATCGCAGCACATTTTTGATCGATAAAATGGGTAAAATTGTAAAAATTTGGAATTCAGTAAAAGTTAACGGCCACGTTGAAGACGTCTTAGAAACTTTAGCCAAAGCACAGAAATAACTTGCCTCACAACTAAGTTTGAGTGACAAAAAAGACTTGATTCTTGTGGCTTGATTTCTAGATTGCCGCGCTCTTTTGGGGCTGGCGAAGTATTTATCCCGCAATTCGCGCTAGAGCTGCAAGCCTTACTGATTCCCTTCTATTTGTTAAATAATTTCGTAGAAAATAATGACTACCATCGTGTTGAAAGCTGAAAAAAGAGAAAAACTTGGCTCTTTAGAAGCAAAAAAAATTAAGAAAGCTGGAAGAATTCCGGCAGTTATCTATTCATCAAAAGGCAACATCAATCTTTCAGTTGATGTCAAAGAATTTGAGCACGAATATTTCAAGGGCAATGCTCTGACCTCAGTTCTTGAATTAGAGCTTGGTGGTAAAAAAACTAAAGTTATCGCTCATAAAATCGAGCTAGATCCAGTTTCTGATCACCCAATTCATATCGACTTCCTTAGCTGCGAAGATTCTAAAACCGTAAGAGCGCAACCAAAAATTAATTTCGTAAACCAAGACAAATCTCCAGGTTTAAAAAGGGGCGGTTTCTTGAACGTCGTACTTAGAAAAGTTGCGGTTGTTTGCGAAGGCGGGAAAAATATTCCTGAAAAAATCGACGTTGATGTTGGCGCAATGCAAGTTGGACAAAAAATTAGAGGCAATGATTTGCATCTTCCAGCTGGAATTACTTTAGCTTCAAACGGCAAATTTTTAATCGCTTCTATTACTGGCAGATCTTCTAAAGCCGAAGAGACTCCAGCCGCAGGCGCTGCTCCAGCAGCTGGCACCGCAGCAACCCCAGCTGCAGCAGCTAAACCAGCAGCTAAAAAATAGTTTAGGTTTTAAAAGTTTTGCAAAAAAGGGAGCCCTAAAAAGGCTCCCTTTTTTATTGGTCGTCATTGCAATGAAGCGCGGCAAAACCCAGTGCAGTGTTAGGTTTTTCTGGCCTGCTGCTGCGCTTGCGCTCGCAATGACAATGTTGGAAATTTTATACCTATAACGCTTTCTTCCCTGGCAATTTCGCGAAAATCGGATCGGTAATTTTTGGTGATAATAAAGTTGAAAGCCAAACCACAAAATAAAGTGGAAATGGAAAAGCAATCCGCGATTTATTTTTTGCCAAACCATCTTTAATAATTTCTGCACATTTTTGTGCCTTCATCAAAAATGGCATCGGAAAATCATTCACGTCGGTCATCGGGGTTTTGATGTAACCCGGACAAATCAAATTCACTTCAATTCCCAGCTTTTCTAAATTACCGCGCAAAGCTTCTCCATAAACTCGCACCGCCGATTTACTTGCCGAATAAGCTGGAGAACTTGGCAAGCCACGAAATCCTGCCAACGAAGAAACCAAAGCAATCTGACCTTTTTTTCTGACTTTCATTTTATCAATTACAGGATGAATTAAGTTCAAAACCCCATCAACATTGGTGCTAAAAATTTTCCGCACCTGACTAAAAGATTCTGGCCCGCCAGCGGTTCCAGCAGAAATTCCAGCATTGGCAATCACCAAATCTAGCGCATATTTTTCTTCGATTTTTTCGATCCAATTTTTTACCGCTTCAACATCGGTAACATCTAAAATTTCCAAAAGAACATTTGCTTTTAATTCCTCACAGAGAATTTTTGTGGCCTGCAATTTTTCTAAATCGCGACCGCATAAGAACAAATTCACACCAGCTTTGGAATAGCTAACGGCAAGGGCGCGACCGATTCCACTTCCAGCGCCAGAAATTAAAATATTTTTGGGATTTATCATAAATGAAGGCAAAATTTATTACGTTTGAAGGAATTGAAGGCAGTGGAAAATCTACGCAAGCAAAAAAATTACACGAGTATTTTATCGCACAAAATATCGCATCAGTATTAACTCGCGAACCTGGGGGAACTCCAGCCTCTGAAAGCATCCGCGCAATTTTAATCGACGAAAAAATTGCCAAACTCGAAGCTAAAACCGAACTTTTTTTAAATTTTGCCGCCCGTCTTGAACATGCAGAAAAAATGATCAAACCACAATTAAAGCAAAATAAAATTGTGATTTCTGATCGTTTTTTTGACTCAACTTACGCTTATCAAGGCAGCGCTTTCGGACTTGATGAAAGCTTGATCGACGAAGTTAAAAAAATGGCAATCCAAGATTTTTCTCCCGATATTACTTTTCTAATCGATGTGCCGGTAGAAATAGCATTTGCGCGCATTGCCAATCGATCTGATAATAATCGTTACGAAAAATTGGGCCAAGAATTTCACCAAAAAGTTCGCAATGGCTTTTTGCAACTAGCCAAGAAAAATCCACGAATTAAAGTGATTGATGGAACGCAAAAGCTTGAAAAAATCTTTCAAGAAATTTTGTTTTTTTTAACCACACCAAATTTCACAAACCAATGAAAACTGATTTTATTGAGAGCGTAGAAAGCTTTAAAGTAAGCTTCGGCGGAAATACCAGTATCAATGCCGAAACTTTTGCAAAAAGCATCAACAACACTATAGAACTAATCAAAGAAAGCGCTAACGCTATTGATCCTAGCTGCTTCTTGAGATTAGAAATAAAAGCTAATCAGGAAGGATCTTTTGAAACCATAATTGACGCGATTGTGCGACACAAAGATGATTTGCTAAGCACAACATCTATTGCCGGCAACATAATCCAAGGATTCCTAAATTTTTTACTAATCAAAGAACATTTGAAAGGCCGGAAAGCAAGAAAGATAGAAAGCAATGACAAAGAAACAGCCATCCAGAACCAAGACAACCAAGTTATAAAAGTTCACAAGGAAATTGGAAATGCTTACTTCCAAAACAACAAGATAGATAATCTAATAGTGAATCAATTTAGTATCTTGACGGATCGACCTAGTTATTCGATCACAACTGAGAACAATAAAATAATAATTAACCAAGATTCCTACGACAATATGAGACAAGCTGTGGTTGACGAAAATTTCGTGGTAAAAACTATAAAACAAAAGCCAATAGAGGTAGAACTTCTGTTAAAAAAACCAGATTTACTTGGAGATTCTAAATGGCAGTTTGTTTACAATAAAACTATCGACGCAAAAATAGAGGATGAAGACTTTTTGGAAAAAGTCAGAAAGGGACGTATCAGCGTGAGAGCTGGGGTTAAAGTTCCATGCCTTATGGAAATTGAATATGACCTAACAGATAGGTTGGACATAATTCAGAAAAGCGAAAGATATAACATAAAAAAAATTACTGGCGACATAATAGAGCCAGAAGACGATAATCAACAGAGTTTGTTTGAATAAGTCTGCATCACAAAATTCTTCAAATCTTAATCTCAAAATAAAATTTATGGCAAAAAGAAATAAAATTGCGCTGATCGGCGCTGGCAATATTGGTGGCACTTTGGCACATCTTGCTGGTTTAAAAAATTTGGGAGATGTTGTAGTTTTAGACGTCAATGAAGGTGTTGCAAAAGGCAAAGCTTTAGACCTAGAGCAATCTTCTGTTGTTGAGGATTTCGACGCCAATATTACCGGAACCAGCAACTACGCTGACATTGCTGATGCAGACGTAATTATCGTTACTGCGGGAATTGCCAGAAAACCTGGGATGAGCCGCGATGATCTGATGAATACCAATACCGCAATTATTAAATCTGTTGCCGAAGGAATTAAACAATACGCACCAAACGCTTTCGTAATCGTGATTACAAATCCTTTAGATGCGATGGTTTATGTTTTGCAGAAAGCTTCTGGATTGCCTGCAAATAAAGTTGTGGGAATGGCTGGGGTGCTCGATTCTTCAAGAATGTCGCTGTTCTTAGCTCGCGAATTCAAAGTCTCGGTTGAAGATGTAAATGCCTGCGTTTTAGGCGGACACGGCGATACGATGGTTCCGTTAATTCGCTATTCAACAGTTGCTGGCGTACCAATCCCAGACTTGATTGAAATGGGCTGGACCACCAAAACTAAAATTGAAGAAATCGTTCAACGCACTCGCGATGGCGGCGCTGAAATCGTAAAACTTTTGGGAACTGGTTCGGCTTTCTACGCTCCAGCTTCATCAGCAATTTTAATGGCAGAAAGCTACTTATTCGACAAAAGAAGAGTCTTGCTAGTTGCCGCAAGTTTGAATGGCGAATATGGCGTCAAAGATATGTATATCGGCGTTCCAGCAATTATCGGCAAAAATGGTGTCGAGAAAATTGTTGAAATCAAGTTGAACGCGCAAGAATTAACTATGTTCAACCGTTCGGTTGACGCAGTTAGGAAGCTAGTTGCAGAAGTTACGTTGTAATTTAAATCATCATCCTTGATCACATTTTCAAGGATGATGTCCACACGTCAAAATGACCGACATCGACAATAAAAAATCCAGACTCGTCTTCATCTATTTCTGCATTTTAACAGCATGCGCTGTTATTATTTTACGGATGTTTTTTGTCGTCGCTTTCGGCGATAAAGTTAAAGTTAGCAATATTTACGATCAGCGCAAACTCACCAAAAGAGCTAATATCTTGGATCGCAACGGCATTTTGGTTGCGACCGATTTAAAAACCAAATCACTTTATCTCAGCAGCATTTTAATCAAAGACCCGAAAATGGTTGCCTTGGCGGTTGCTGGCATTTTCCCCGATCTTTCAGCGCAAGAAATTCTCAAAAAAATTACCGACGGCAGAAATAGCAAAAACTGGATTTTGCTCAAGCGGAACCTTACTCCCAGCCAGTCTGAACAGGTACAAAATTTAAAAATTGCTGGACTAATTTTTGAAGATGATCGTATTCGGGTTTATCCTCAAAAATCAATCACCAGCCATTTGGTGGGCTATGTCGATCTTGATCGCAAAGGCCTTTCTGGAATTGAAATGCAATATGATAAACAGCTAGCGCACCAGCCGCAAGACATTCAGCTGGCACTCGACATTCGCGTGCAAGACGTATTGCATGACGAACTTCTTAATGGCATGGAACAATATCGCGCCAAAGCCGCTGCAGGGATAATTATGAACGTTACCAACGGCGAAGTTTTGGCAGTATCTTCTTTGCCTGATTTTGATCCCAATTTACAACACGAAGCCACGCAAGATCAGCGCTTCAATCGAGCAATTAACGGCACTTACGAACTTGGTTCAATTTTTAAAATCTTCACTAACACCACCGCTTTTGAAGAAAATTTAGTTAAAATGAGCGATGTTTTTAATGTGCGCGAGCCTATTAAATATGGACGCTTCACCATTAATGACGATCATTCTGTAAAAGACGAAATGACGGTGGACGAAATTTTTGCTTTCTCTTCCAATATTGGAACCGTGCAAATCGCCAAAAAAATTGGCATCGAATTAGAAAAAAAATCTTTAGAAAAATTCGGTCTTTTAAAAAAAGTTGATACCGAATTTCCTGGGCTTGGTCGCCCGATTTATCCTAAATTATGGCGCGAGATTAATCTTTACACAATCTCCTACGGCCACGGCATTGCTATTACGCCACTGCATATCGCCAACACAGTTTCCGCAATTATAAATGGTGGCACACTTTATAAACCATCATTTCTAAAATTAACCGAACCCTCTAAAGGCACGAGAATTATCAAAGAATCCACTTCTGAAACTATGCGCAAACTTATGCGCAAAACCGTGATGGAAGGAACCGGTCGCAATGCCAATATTGTAGGATATGAAATTGGTGGCAAGACTGGAACCGCTAACCGCGCAGAATCGGGCAGCTACAACGAAAAGTCGACCATCGCTTCTTTTGTGGCAGCATTTCCAATGTCAAAACCAAAATATTTAGTTTACGTAATTTTTGATCGCCCAAATTACACCTTTAATACAGGCGGGATGGTTGCTGCACCAGTTGCTGGAAGAATCATCCGCGACATTGCTCCGATTTTGGATGTGGTGCCGCAAAAAAATTAAGTTATTTGCGTCATTGCGAACACAGAGTTTGCAATGACGACGTGTGTTTAATTTTTCTTCAAAGGCCGACAATAAAGCTCAAGCTTATGACCAACTAATTCATAGCCTTTGTCACGCGCAATCTTCTCTTTTAGCGTTTCTAATTCTTCACTAAAAAATTCAAAAACTTCATCAGTTGTAATATCAACTAGGTGATCGTGATGATCCTCACCTTCCAGCTTTTCGTAGCGAGCGCGACCTTTTCCGCCAAAATCATGTTTGGCAATCACGCCAAATTCTTCGAACATTTTTACCGCACGATAAACAGTGGCGATACCAATTCTTGGACTAATTTTTGAAGCACGACGAAAAACTTCTTCAACATCTGGATGGTCAACACTTTCTGAAATTACGCGGGCGATAATGCGGCGATTTTCGGTTAATTTAATCTTTCTTTCTTCACAAAGTCTTTCAATCTGAGAAGGCATAAATAGAGCATCGAAAAGGGTTAATAATTGATTTTGATTTTTTAAGCCTCGACAATAATTTACCAGCTCTTTCTCACTTAAAACATCGAAATGACATGACAAAAAATCGTAAAATCATCGAGACCACCAATCCTTCCCTAACCTTTGATGACGTGCTTTTGAAGCCATCATTCTCGAATGTTTTACCTGCTGATGCCAATATCAAAACCAAGATTACTAAAAATATTTCGCTGAATATTCCGATCATTTCTTCGGCGATGGATACCGTTACTGAAAGTCGGTTGGCAATTGCAATGGCGCAGTCTGGCGGCATTGGCTGTATTCACAAAAATCTTTCAATCAAAGATCAATCTGACGAAGTTAGAAGAGTCAAAAAATTCGAATCTGGAATGGTCGTGAATCCAGTAACCATAACAGCTGAAGAAACTTTGGGTGATGCTTTATTATTGATGAAAAATTACGGAATTTCTGGAATTCCAGTTGTCAAACCCGGCACAAAAAAACTAGTCGGCATCCTTACCAACCGCGACGTGCGCTTCGCCACCGACAAAAAACAATTGATCAAAGAATTGATGACCAAAGAAGGTTTGGTCACTGCAAAAAACAATATCGGCAAAAATGATGCCAAAGCTTTGCTGCATAAAAATCGTATCGAACGCATTTTGATTACTGATTCAAGCGGTAACTGTATTGGCTTGATGACTGGCAAAGATTTAGAAAAAACCAAACAATTTCCTCACGCTTCTAAAGATGAAGAAGGTCGTTTACTGGTCGCCGCTGCTACAGGCGTTGGCCGCGATGGCATTAAACGAGCTGAAAGTTTGATCGAAGCTGGAGTTGACATTGTTGTAATCGACACCGCCCATGGCCACTCTGCCGGCGTGATTGCAACCGTTAGCGAATTAAAAAAAGCTTACCCAAAACAAGATTTTATCGCCGGAAATATCGCCACTGCTGAAGCTGCTCGCGCCTTAATTGACGCTGGCGCCGACGCTGTGAAAGTTGGTATAGGCCCTGGTTCAATTTGCACAACTCGAGTTGTTGCAGGCGTCGGCGTGCCACAATTATCAGCTATTCTCGACGTTGTTGAATATTGCGACAAAGCAAAAATTCCCGTAATTTCTGACGGCGGAATTAGATTTTCTGGCGATCTGGCAAAAGCCATCGCCGCAGGTGCTTCTTGCGTTATGCTTGGTGGATTGCTTGCTGGCGCTGAAGAAACTCCCGGTGAAATCGTGTTATTCAAAGGACGTTCTTATAAAGTTTATCGCGGCATGGGATCTCTCGGAGCAATGGCTCGCGGTTCTGCCGATCGCTATTTCCAAGAAGACGTTACCGATAAATTGAAACTTGTTCCCGAAGGTGTTGAAGGTCGCGTGGCTTACAAAGGCCCAGTTTCTGACATCATTCATCAACTAGCCGGCGGATTAAAATCTGCGATGGGTTACACCGGAAATGCCACAATCGAAGAAATGAGAAAAAACTGCACCTTCGTTCGCATCACCAATTCTGGCCTTCGCGAATCTCATCCTCATTCAATCACCATCACTTCTGAATCGCCGAATTACACGACTGAAAGCTAAATTTTAAAACATTTTCAACGTATATTATACGCTGGATTTTTATCCCGATCGGTAAATTTTCTTATTTTTTGCTTGAAAAACTCGTCAAAAAACTAGTTTATTTCCCGATCGGTAAATTTTTTCTTAAAAAATGATAAAAATAAATTCAGCAAAAGATCTCGGAAGCCTTGTGCAACAGGCTAGAAAATCACAAAATATTACCCAACCACAATTGGCCGCAACCTGTGGTGTTGGAGTGCGCTTCATTGTCGATTTAGAAAAAGGCAAACCAACCTGCTCTTTCGACAAAGCTTTAAAAGTAGCGCAAATGCTCAACATCAAACTAATCGCACAGTAAGAACAATGACCACCAAGAAACTCGACGTTTATTTAAATAAAATTTTCGCTGGAGTTTTCGAGCAAAACTCCAGCGGCGGCGGAGCACTTTCTTTTACCTACGATGAAGAATATCTAAAATCTGAAAACGCCGCGCCTCTCTCAATACCACTTCCACTAAGGAGTGAACCTTTTGGCCACAATCAAACAAAATGTTTTTTTTCAGGTCTTTTGCCAGATGAAGATCAGCGCACTGTTCTTGCCCGAAAATTAAAATTGTCGCCAGAAAATCCATTTGCACTGCTTGCCGAAGTTGGTCGTGATTGTGCTGGAGCGATAGAAATTTTACGCAGAGGCGAAAAACCACCAAGCTACGACGAAGGCTCTGTTGAAAATTTGAGCGAGGATAGGCTTTATGAAATTTTGGGCAAAATGTACACAAACCCTCTGCTTGCCACTAACGGGAATATCAAAATTTCTTTAGCGGGTGCTCAAAGCAAACAGGCCGTTTTTTTTGACGAGAAAAAAAAATCTTTGCCACAACTAGTAAAAGAAAAGCCGAGCACACACATTTTAAAGCCTCCTATGACTTGGCTTGAGAACAGTTCTGAAAATGAATTCTTTTGCATGAAACTGGCTGGCAAAGTTGGCTTAGAAGTTGCTGAGGTTTTTTTAAAAAATGTTCGAGATCGCCCATATTTGCTGATTCGCCGCTATGATCGCACTAAATTTAAGGGCAAAACCATTCGCATTCACCAAGAAGATTTTTGCCAAGCTTTGGGGTTGCCACCAGAGTCAAAATATCAAGGAAAAGATGGAGGGCCAGGAATTTTGGATTGCCTGAAGTTAATCGAAGAAAACAGCTCTTTTATTGCACTAGATAAAACCCGCTTTTTGCAAGCTGTGATTTTCAATTATTTAATCGGAAATTCTGATGCTCACGGCAAAAACTTCTCTTTTTTGCATGAAGGCAAGAAAACCCGCCTTGCGCCGCTTTACGACCTTTTATCTGCAGAGGCTTATGAATATCTGGGGGTTTCTAAAATGGAGCATAATATGGCGATGAAAATTGATAAAATTTATGATCCAAATCGCTTATATCTATCTCATTGGTATAGCATTGTTGATAATACAAATACTGCCAAAACTCAGCTAAACAAAGAGCTAAAATCTTTTGCTACAAAATTGCCAAAAGCAGCATTGACTTTGCAAGAAAGTCTCAAGAAGGAAGAAATTGAATCAGAAATTTTTGATAAAATTCGTGGAATAATTGAAAAAAGATCAAAAAGAATTTTGGGATATTTTTAGTTTCAAAAGCAGTTTTAACCAATAAAATCAACCACCAACACCATGCTATCCACCAATCATCACAGAATTTTTCTCACCAGTTTTTTATTTTTCTGCACTCTTTTTTGCACAGATCTTTATGCCGCCAAACCAGCAATTCAGCTGGCCAATCTCTATTCCAACGACATCAATCTTGATGAATTTTTAGTCAGTGAAAAGCTTGATGGCGTGCGCGGATATTTTGACGGTGAGAAATTTATTTCACGCCAAGGCAATATTATCAAAGCTCCGAAGTGGTTCACCAAAAACTTTCCTCAAGAAGTTTTAGATGGCGAATTGTGGATTGGACGGGAAAAATTCGAATTAGTTTCAAAAATTATACGCCATGAATCCGCTGATGACAAGCTTTGGCAAGATGTGCATTTTATGATTTTTGACTTACCAAAAAGTTCAGAAGTTTTTTCCAAACGCTACGAGATCATGAAACAATTGGTCGCAAAGGCTGATTCGAAATATCTGCAAGTGATTAATCAGTTTGAAGTTAGGGATCACGAAACACTCGAAAAACTACTAAAATCAACAGTAAAAAACGGCGGCGAAGGCTTGATGCTGCATCGCAAAAATGCACTTTATAAAGCTGAAAGAAATGATGATTTATTAAAACTAAAAACCTTCGAAGACGCCGAAGGAATTGTCATCGCGCACGTTGCTGGCAAAGGAAAATACGCCGGAAAACTCGGCGCACTTTTAATTGAAATCACAAACGAAAATCACCAAAAAATCCACTTCAAAATTGGCGGCGGCTTTTCTGATGAACAAAGAAAAAACCCACCCGCAATCGGCAGCCAAATCACTTACAAATTCTTCGGCAAAACCAAAAACGGCACGCCAAGATTCGCCAGTTTTCTGCGCGAGAGAACATACTAACTCACCGGATCAACATCAACTCGAACACGGATCGACTTAGGAATATCAAGGTTTTTGAGAACGTCGGAAATTAATTTTTGTAGGTTTACTTTTTTTTCCGCTTTCAGATTTACCAAAAAATGGTGGCGGTTTTTTAAGCGCTGAAGAGCTGCTGGCGCGGGGCCGAAGAGTTCGATTTTTTCGCTGATGGGAAAATGTTGGATTAATTTTTTGGCAAAATTTTTGGCTTCCATCTCGGCGAAGGAGCTTATTTCAAATCTGGCAAACCTTGAAAATGGCGGCATTTCAAGGAGTTCGCGGTTTCTAATTTCAAAATCGTAAAAAGATTTTTTGTCGGATTTTACGATTTGTTCAAAAATAAAATTCTGCGGATTATAGGTTTGCACAATAACTTTTCCCTTGGTCTGGCGGCGTCCAGCGCGACCGATTACTTGGGTTAAAATCTGGTAAGTTTTTTCTAAAGCGCGCAATTCGGAAGAATAAAGCATCGCATCCGCATCAATAATTCCAACCAAGCTCAAATCAGGAAAATCATGGCCCTTAACAATCATTTGTGTGCCAATAATTACGTCAATTTCGTGATTTAAAATTTGCGCAACTAGGCGATCAACATCTTCAAAATTGGTGACGCTGTCACTGGTAACCAAAGCAATTCTTGCTTCAGGAAAAATATTTTTTACCTCTTCTGCTATCCGATCCACACCCGCTCCAACCGAAATTAAAGCGTCAGCTTCGCCACAAAATTTACATTCCAAAAAAAGTTTTTCTTGATGCCCGCAATGATGACAAATTAATTTTTGCTTAGCCTTGTGTAACACCAAATGAAAGTCGCAATCTGCACATTCATATTTTTTTCCGCAAGTCTTGCAAAGCGTGACTGGCGCATATCCGCGCCGATTTAAAAAAAGTAAGGTTTGTTTTTTTTGCGCAAAATTTTGCACCATTTCTTCGCGCAATCTTCGTGAAATAAATTGATTGGTTGGCAATTTTTCGCGCCGTAAATCGATCAATTCAATATCATTTTTTTGGCCAAAGCTTTGCTCTAAAATAAAATGATGATATTTGCCGGAAATGGCATTTACGTAAGTTTCAAGCGCTGGAGTTGCTGAAGATAAAATCACCGAAAAATTTTCTAATTTCGCTTTCACAATTGCCATGTCGCGCGCGTGAAAATTAAAAACATCTTCTTGTTTGAAAGACGAATCATGCTCTTCATCGATGACGATTAATTGTAAATTTTTGAAAGGCAAAAGCAGCGATGAACGTGCGCCAATCAAGACTTTAACCGATCCTTGCGCCACGCCGTAAAAAATTTCGCGCTTATCTTTTTTGGAAATTTTTGAATGCCAAAGCGCTGGTTTAAAATCAAATTGTTCTTCGAAGCGCAGCAGCAATTGCGAAGTTAGGGCGATTTCGGGAAGAAGAATTAAGATTTGTGCATCCGAATTTTTTGCTAAAATTTCGGCAATCAGCGCAAAATAAATTTCGGTTTTACCCGAACCGGTTACGCCGTCAAGAAGGCTTGTAACATGCCTCGAATGACTCATCATGACATTGAGTGATTCAAAAATTTCTTGCTGTTTTGGCAATAATTTCTTGAGAGAAAAATTTTGCGGCACAACTTTTTGTGCCAATCCTTCGGGAATTTTTTTAACTTTATCGGAATTCAAAATTCCTAAAAATGCGCGCAGCACCAAACCACGACTGGCAAGGTTATAAGACGCGATAATTTCAATAAATTTTAACTGATTTTCACTAAATTTTAGGCGCGAATTTTTTTCTAAAATTGGTTTAATTTTTGCTTCTGAAAAATTCTGTGGCGCTTCAAATTTAACTTTCGTAACCAATCCCCAAATTTCTTTTTTGCCAAATTCCACGCGCACCACTTCGCCACATTCGATTAACTCTTCGCTTTTGTAAGTAAAGGATTCGTCAAGCGCCAAAGGCAATAAAACTTCAGCAAAAATTTTTGACATGATTGGTTGATAAAGAGATTCAAGAAAGTTAATTTCAGAGCTCCTAGCAAACCGCTTCTTCTTCCAAAATTCAAACTAAAAACTTTATGAAATTTTTTATCGACTCTGCCGAAATTACCGAAATTAAAGAAATTGCATCTTATGGCTTGCTTGATGGCGTAACTACCAATCCAAGTTTAATCGCCAAATCAGGAAGGGATTTTAAAGAAGTGATCGCCGAAATTTGCAAAATTGTTGCCGGCCCAGTAAGTGCAGAAGTTGCCGCCACTGATTACGAAAACATGGTTCGCGAAGGTGAAATTCTGGCAAAAATTGCTAAAAATGTCTGCATCAAATTGCCAATGACTCTTGATGGATTAAAGGCTTGTAAATATTTTTCTGACAGAGGAATTCAAACTAACGTCACACTTTGTTTTTCGGCCGCACAGGCAATTTTAGCCGCTAAAGCCGGCGCAACTTTCGTGTCACCATTCGTTGGCAGACTTGACGATATCGGTCAAGATGGCATGAATTTAATCGAAGAAATTTGCGATATTTACTCCAACTATCCTGACTTCAAAACCGAAGTTTTGGTTGCCTCAATCCGCAACCCAATCCACATTACAACCGCCGCCAGAATGGGTGCCGACGTAGCAACAATTCCAACAAAGGTTCTGAAACAGCTGATTTCTCATCCACTTACCACTTCTGGCCTTGAAACTTTCGTGAAAGACTGGGCTTCAACTGGTCAAAAAATTTAGTAATCAAATTTTGACAATGTCAAAAAAATGGAAATTTTTTGGCTATCAGGCCAATATTGAATGGTATGATGTCAAAACCAAATTAAAGCAACTCTTGCGCAAAATTACTTACTCTTGGCTGTTTCAAGAGTTGTTTTGCCTGATTTTTTTGTCTTACATGCGCTTGGTTTTTTACAGCAGCAAAAGAATTTTTATTAATCAGAATTCAGTGCTCGATGCCGCGAAAAACAAGACACCACTGCTAATTGTTTTCTGGCATAATCGTTTGCTAATCGCTCCTTTCGTTACGGTTGCTCCAAAAAAACTTTATCCTGATTGTAATTTTATGACGCTAGCTTCGCGCCATGGTGATGGCCGTTTTGTGGGCAGAATTATGGAAAAGTTTGGGCTGATTTCGATTTTAGGATCTTCTCGCGATGGCCGCAAAGCCTCACGCGGTATCGATATTGGTAGTTTTAAAAAAATTTTTGAGGGTTTGAAAAAAGGCTATTGCCTGAATATCACGCCCGATGGGCCTCGCGGACCCAATCAAAAAATTAACGGCGAGATTGTAAATATTGCCCGAATTTCGCAGGCGGGAATTTTGGCGGCATCATGCTCAGCATCGCGATTCAGGCAACTCAACACTTGGGATCGTTTTAAAATTCCACTACCCTTTTCAACTTTGTGTTTTTATTTGGATGAGAAGCCATTTTATATCGATAAAAATGCCAGCAAGGAAGAGATGGAAGAGCTTAAGATTGCGATTGAGAAGAGGATGGATTTCTTGCAGGAAGAATCTTTAAAAATTGCGCGCAGTTAAACCTTGAGGAGCCTCTAAAAACCGCCCCTACCCATCGTCACTCGCGAGTGACGATGTTGGAAGTTTGTTGGCGGGAATTACTCTTCCGTAACCGCCATCCAAATTGACGCTACGGCTTGCGCAGCAATTCCTTCGCCACGACCCAAAAACCCTAATTTCTCAGTTGTGGTCGCTTTAATATTTACGCGATGCTTGGCAATTCCCAGAACTTGCGCCAACTCTTCCTTCATCTGATTTTTGAACTTCAAAATTTTTGGTCTTTCGCACATTATTGTCAGATCAATATTTAAAATTTTGGCACCTTTTTTTACCAATAAATGTTTGATGATTTTAAGCATTTCGCGCGAATCGATATTTTTCCATTTTGATTCAGAAGGCGGAAAATGTTCGCCGATATCGCCTTCGCCAATCGCTCCCAAAAGTGCGTCCATCAAGGCGTGAATTCCAACATCGCCATCGGAATGAGCATCGATTTTTTTATCAAACTCAATATCAACGCCACAAATTTTGATGAGATGATTTTCATCTTTGTGGCGCTCACGAAAGGCATGAACATCAAATCCACAACCGCAGCGATTTTCTTCTTTAACATTTGAAATCAACATTGAAGCCAGCCTTTGAGCGCGTTCGTAATCTTGTGCCGTTGTAATTTTAAAATTATTTTGCGAGCCCGGAACAATCGCCACCGGAATTCCAGCATATTCGTTGAGCGCCGAGTCATCGGTAAAATGCAAATCTTTAAAGGCGATGTGAGAATTTAAAATATCTTCGTAAATAAAGCCCTGAGGGGTTTGAGCGCGCCATAAATTTTCGCGCTCCAAAGTCCATTCAATTTTTCCGTCAGAATATTTTTTTAGCGTATCCTCAACCGCAACCGCTGGAATTACCGCTGGATGAGTTTCTAATTTTTCCAAAATACCATTGATTACACGCTTAGAAACAAAAGGGCGCACGCCATCATGGATTAAAACCTTATCAGGATTATGTTCGCGCAAAGCCTCTAAACCAAAGCGAATCGAGGCTTGGCGAGTGTCACCACCAAAAACTGGATTCAACAAATCAAGTCCAGCCGTCGCTTCTTCATAGAGTGTAAGATCTTCGGGATGAATCACGCAAATCACGTCATCAATTTTGGGATGATTTAAGAATGCCAAAATCGAATGGCGCAAAAGCGGCAAGCCGGCAAGTGGCAAATATTGCTTAGGAATTCCCTCGCCGCGATTGAAGCGGTTTCCACGACCACAAGCCGTGATTAGTGCGACGATTTTTGTCATATTTTAAGTGGTCGTTATTTTATTTTTTTCGCGCTACGCGTCGAAGGGCAAGCCGTGATTAGTGCGACGATTTTTGTCATA
>JACCDN011230698.1_pt1 | contig 20883 bp, 20 predicted proteins | sample 7441691 | NCBI WGS metagenome assembly JACCDN01 (sample SAMN15323439, study PRJNA562643) | freshwater metagenome | isolation source: river surface water | place: USA:Blue River Watershed | collected 2017-08-16 | reverse complement strand
GTCCCATCATGTCTGGGAAGTACCAACTGGTCAGGTAAATCGCTCTCAGCATCGTGCGCCGGGCAAGCAGGATAGTGCCGACCTCATACCAACGCAGCAAAGCATTCAGTCCACGCTTGCATCGCGCCACAAATCTCGATGAATCAAGCCCTGCTTGGGTCGCCAAATGACGCAAGATACACTCGTCTTCCGCTGAGAATTGTTCGTGAAGCATGAATCGCGAAGGCATCAGGCAGCGCGCCTGAAAGTGGAGGGATTGTGCGCCTGGCCACGGCGAGACGTAAAGCTTCTCCCAGGCAGCAACACCATTTTGTGAGAAGATTAGAGGATCAACGATTCGGTCAAACAACTTTCCATTCGAAAGTTGCTGAAGGTAGACCGGCCGGGACAAAAATAGCAGTTGCGCATTGCTCGCTGCTGGAACATCGAAATCGCGGTGGTTTGCAATGTAGCGTCGCATCTTCCCGAGCAGGGAAGCCAAACGCCGACCTTCGACCTTCGAGGATGGAATGCCCGCAAGCGGCGATGCCTCCAGCATCTCAAACCAAAGGCACTGCCTAATCAACGGCCACAGCTTGATTGAACGCCATCGAACACTAGCGGCCTCCCCACCAGCGTCCAGTTCAACGATCCGTGCGAAAGCTTGCTCAATACGCATGCTGCGAGATCATTAATCTTTTGTCAAAAATAGGCTGCTGCCAAAATACAGCCATACACAATCATCCCAACAACGCTTCGGCCATCTTGAAATCAATTTCGGCGTCAATGTCGATAGAGTCAGTTCTGCTCATCATGTAGGGCGCCGCCCCGACGTAAAGCGTCGTCAAATTTTCATCAGCAAGATCCGCTATGGAGCGAACATAAATCGCGCCATTAGGATGATATGCCTCTTGCTGATTCTGACTGCGCGTATTACCTGTCACCATCGGGCTATCGGAAAATACAGGCGACCAGTCGCGCATCTCATCCATATGGAAGGCGAAAGAAATCGGGAACCCATAATTGGTGGCCGAAAATACCGGGCGCTGCGTTTTTTCGAATAGCCCAATTGCTTCGTTGAAGTGGTGAGCGCGGCGCAGGGGGACGGTAGGCAATGCCAGCACGAAGGCTCCATTACGGCCAGCAAAAATTTTTTCGCGTTTGTCTTTCAGGTAGTCAAAGATTTTTACAGTATCGCCTGCCTCATCAGGCGCTCTGAAGTCCAATGTCAACTTCTTCGACGGGACATGCTGCCTAGCGATGTCCCAGTAGTCCATCGAGTCGGTCGAAAGAATGACCTCGTCTATGCGCTGCGCGTTTGCGCAGGCCTCCAATGTCCATACCAGCAGGGGCTTACCGACAAGCAGCTTGATATTTTTGTGCGGCAAACGCTTAGAACCTGAACGCGCCGGGACGATAGCGGTATAGGTCATACCGGCTCTCCACAACGGCGAGCCCATGCCTCGCGAATTTGCGCGTAGACATTCTGAACCAGCACAAATTCTTCATCGGAAAGGTGCTTTAGTGGCATACGATCACGACGATGCATCATTCCCGCAGCCTGAATCAATGCCTTGTTGGTACGATGCCAGCCATATTTGGCAGCACAAATTTCGAAGAACGGAGCCTCAAGTTCGCGCAGGATGAACTGTATTGTTTCATCGTCGTTTTCCTTGTAGGCCTTCCAAAAAGTTTCCCCGATACGTGCATCAATAATTGAAATGCCGTTGAGATAGGCGCGCGCGCCATAGGCCTTGTACTGAAGAAAGGACTTCTTGACGCCGGCAATAATGATGCGAATTCGCGGCTCTAATTCAAGAGCAGTCTTAGTAATCTCGAAATTCTTGGCGTCTTCCTTCAGCGCGATGATCTGCGGGATTTTAGGCAGCGACATCATTAGAGAGTTGGGCCAGTGCATTTGGTTGCCACTGTAGCCCGATAGGAACGGCATTTCGTGCACCAGAATCGCCATATTGGTTGCGCTGCCCACTTCCGCAAAGTGATCAAGTATCTGGTCGTCGGTGAAGTATTTCTCGCGTACGATCAGAGAAACGAGGTCGGCCCCCGTGTCTTTGGCGTGTTGGGTGAATTCGATGGTTTCGCGTGTCGAGCAATGAATCGGATCGCCCACGATAACGATGTTCTGCGGATCAAGCTTCTTGAGAAATCGAATGCAGAATTCGTTCAATGCCAGAATTTCTGCGTGCGTCAGTTGCGAATAACGCGAGTTATAGGCCATCGCATAAAAACGCCGCGCGCCCTGACGATACAATACGCTCAGGTATTTTTCGAGGCTGTCATATTCGATGCTTTCATCTTCCGAAAATGGTGTGAAAATCGTATAAAAACATCCATTCAGTTGGTCTTTTAATTTTTCAAACATTGGTCATTCCTTTTTCCCAGCGATTGATATCCGCACTAATCATTTCTTTGATCATTTGTTCCAGCGAGCACTTGCGACGCCATCCCGTTTCGGACTCGATCAGCGCAGGGTTGCCGTACATTGGGGGCGTATCGTGAGGCCGGAAATAGCGTGCAGAAACCTCGGCCAGTAGCATCCCCGACTGCCGATCCGTGCACACCTCGTCAATCCCTACTCCCTCGAATACCGGATCGTACCCGGCTGCCGATGCAGCCATACGAAGAAACTCCCGAACCGTCGTCAAACTCCCGGAGGCGATTACCATATCTTTGGCTTCGGGCTGGTCCAACATGGCACGCATCGCCTCGACATAATCATCGGCAGCCCCCCAGTCTCTCGCTGCATTCATATCACCCAACTCAATGGGGGGGCCACCTTTTACCTTGAGGCGCGCAATGTTAAACGTAATCTTCCTCGTCACGAATTCGCGCCCCCGCAACGGTCCTTCGTGATTGAACAGAATGCCAGAGCAGGCGAACAACCCGTAACTCTCCCGATAGAGACTGACGAAATTTTGAGCCGCCAACTTCGAGATGCCATACGGGTTTGACGGACGGCACAACGTCGATTCATCACAAGGACCGGTGACACCGCCGCGCCCGAACACTTCCGAGCTAGACGCAAAGAAGAGGCGAGATTCCGGCGAAACCAGTCGAGCCGCATCCAGAATGTTCAGCGTTCCGTGCGTATTCACTTCCAAAGTGACGCCCGGATACTTGAATGAATCCGCGACGAAACTCTCGCCGGCCAGGTTGTATACGTGGTCGGGCCTTATGGATTGAAAAATTTCGATTATGTGCTGCGGCTCGCTCAGCGGACATTCAACCAGCTCGATTTTTTTTGCTATGCCAAGTTGCTCAATACGCCATGTCTTGTTGGATGAACCGCGCCGGAATCCGCCGTAAACGCGCCAACCATCGCGCAGCAGATGTGCCGCCAGATGCGCGCCGTCCTGCCCCGTCACCCCTGTCACGAATGCGACCTTCTGCTTTTCAACGCCCATAGAGTTCTTCCAACTTCAAAAGGGCTTTGCGGAACCCCGCACCTTGGTCAAGGTGCCCCTGCCACACCTCGATAACTTTGAGGCAATCGAACTCGAACGAACGGCGGAACAATTCGAGGTTTTCCGGCTCGCCCTCACCGAATTCCAGGCCTTCGCCGTCGATACCCGCCGCGTCCGCGAGATGGACATGGCCAACCAGCGGAGCTAGGTCTGTCATAAGGTCGGTGGCGGAAAAACCGTAGCAATTGCGACCCATGATCATGTGGCAGACGTCGAGGCACATGGGCAGTTCATGCTTCTTTAGCAGTTCCGCATCGAGCAGTTCGTTCATCGCATGCAGCCTGATCGAGCCGCCAAAATACCAGGCGATCGGCGGTAGCCATTGCGGCATGACGGTTACACCGCGCGCCCGGTATTTTTTGAGCAATGCAGCATGTGTCTCGAAAAAATCTTCGCGCGATCGGTGCACGGAGGAAAAGCTGCCAACGACCGGAATTTCCATCCCCGTCAGCTCCTGCAAACGCTCCGCCAGTTCGACGGTACGTTCGAGTATGTGGATGCTTCCGGCGCGCTGGTCTGCGTCCGCGGAAAACGGATCAATCAACTGGGTCGAATTTATATAGTCCGGCAGGTGGATGCTGTAACGATTGCTAGCATCGAACCCTGACACGTCGATGTCCAATAAAATTTCGCTGAAAGAAAGGTGGAACTCGAACGCGCCGATAGGGAACTGGGTCTGCATGGAATCCAAGTCGTGTAGGCGAACTGGCAGAGACAAGCCCGTTCTGCGCGCAAACTCAATCACGTTATCCGGCAGTGCTGTCCTCTGCACGAACATGCTACGCACCAGCGAAGCCCCCTTCGCGACGGGCTGCATCAAGGTACGATTCAGATAACGATCGATGTCCTGGCGATTCAAACCTATGCTGGGAGAGCAATAAACAAGGTCTTCTGATGTAAGCACATGCCCGACCGGCAGATCGCCCGCCGCGAAAAAGGAGCGACCAAGATTCTGACGATTCAACAGTTCACCCTGATTGGGCACGCGTGGCCCGTCACCTGCCAAGAGCAGATCAAGTTCCCTGGCGAAAGCAGCGATCTTGGCAAATTCATCTGGCGTCGAACTCGACGAGTGATCCAATCCTTCGGACGACCTGTCCAGTGTAATGTGGCGCTCTATTACGTCAGCACCCAACTGCATCGCCAGCAGGCAGGCCTCCCAATGATCGTCGTGACTGGAGTAACCTACGTCGCAATTCCAGCGCCTGCCCAAATATTTGATGTAACCCAGCCTGGCGTTCTGCAAAGACAAGGGGTAGTTGGAGATGCAATGCATCGGGCTCCAGCCGGCTTTCGGCAAGCGGGTGAAGGCAGCCTCGATCTCGGTTTCCGTGTGGCAGCCTGTGGAAATGTAAAGATGACGGTCCAACGCCATCAGCGCATCGATCAGCGGCGCATTGGTCAGTTCGGCCGAGGGCATCTTAAAAAAATCGAACTCGGCGACCGAAGCACCGAAATCCTGAATATCTTGGACGTCGAAGAAGCTGATCCCTACTTCTAGGCCATGCTCCCGGGACAAGCGAGCCAGTGCCAGCAGTTGCTCCGGCGGTAGAAAAGCCTTGCGAATTTCACGCAACAGAATCTCGTCGCCGATTTCACGCGAGCTGCCAGAAGAGTAAGCGTTATCTAAATTACGGTACTGAAATTTGACGGCATGGACACCGGCAGCAGAAGCGGCAATCACTAAGGCCGCAGCTTTGTCTAACGAGCCATCATGGTTAATGCCGATCTCGGCAATAATTTTTATTTTGGACATTTTTGGGGAGAGAGTTTTGCTGCCACAAACTCAATTTCAGTCGTCAAGATTGGCTTTCCCTGCATTGTTCTTTTTCCGGTTAATCGTGGCTTCGCTAATACGGTCGCCCAATATACGAGTGGTCGCAGAGGGGAACCAGCGATTTAGATTCAGAGGGGAGCGCATCCACCAGCCGGGCGAAAAGATCCTGTCACTATAACGACGACCAGTTGGGTAGGTGTGAGCCCGAAGGACTCGTCGCTCACGCCCTTCCTGAACCACCCCCCCCGCGATGGAAACCATCAGCATCAAAAATCAGTAAATCACCAGCACATAACTCCATTGCCACTGGATTGCGTATCAACTCCTCATCAATGTCATTAGGAATATCGACGACGGCGCTTCCATGGGAAAGATGATAACTCGCTCGATAGCGTCCCTCTCAGTGCGAACTTGGGCTGTATTCGAAAGGCCTATATTCGCGCACTGTGTCCGTCAAATAGAACTCGAACATTTAGCAATATCTATGCAGTTTGCTTTTGCTTGATTAGTCCGGTTTCTGCCCCAGACGTACGCCATAAACCAAACTCACGCAATGTCGGAATATGCTCGGTGCGCTCTATTCACAATCGCCTCCTAGCAAGCAATTACTCAATTAGGTCATTTACTTTTAGGGTACCAAGAATTTGTTCCGCCTCAGAAAAATTAACTAATTTTCGAATATTTTCATTAAAACTTCGCCTACCTATTTTTCCCTTAATAAAACATTTTCCGATGACTCTTTTAAAAAGAGACCCTAGTTTAGTAAAAAAATTTCCCGACAAATTCCATCCAAATCGCTCTGCATCCGTATTTGAAATATTCTTAATTAATTTTTTTTGGTCGAAAATATCAAGGCCGATATCGTTTAATGGTGCAGCATCTATTTTAAGTAATTGCGCCAAGTGTCGCCCCTTTAACATTCCAAGTTGAACATGAACACTAGTGCCGCTACTGCGCAGATGAGCGATACGGTTTGTAATCAATAAAGGCGCACGTTTGAAAACAAATAGCAGGAAAGCGCGGTCTGCCGCATTTAGTTCTTTGAGTTCGGGGTAGCACTCAAAATCATCGATTATCTGCTTTAACAAGGCCGTCCTGAAAACCGCATGAGATCCAGCAAAATAATGTCGTACAAAAAAACCATATCCATTTACAAGGCTCCTTCTGGTTACATTTCTTATATAGTTTAAATTCCTAAAGTGAACTACTGTTCGATTAACATCAAGGTCAAAGGTACCCTCAAAAAAACGAATTGAGTCCCCGATCGCGCCTGAAAATTCTATATTGTTTTGTAGTTCTGTTACCGCATGCTTTATGAATGAATGAAGCAAAAAATCATCGTCGCAAAGAATAGACGTATACGGCGAATTGATTTTTTCTAGTCCAAACGAGCACTGCTGGTAAAAATCCAAATTAGGAGTATGAAAATACTCAACATTAGAAAACTTGGACAATAATGCAGCATTATTCTTAATGGATGAGTCCACCACCACCACCCGGTATGCTCGGTAATGATGTAAGCAGCGATCAAGGTACTTGATCCGCTCTTTCAGGGGAAGGACAAGTTCAATCTGATTGGCCGTTGATGGCATTTTCATACGATTTTATACAAGGCTCTTAACACACACACAACCCGCTCAATATCGTCGGCCGACAGTTCCGGGTACATGGGCAAACTCAGTATCTTCCCCACCAATGATTCGGTTACGGGCAAGCCATCTGATGGGAATCTACAGAGTTGAGCATAACCTGGATGCAAATGCCCGGGAACGAGGTAGTGCACCCCTGCCAAAATGCCATTTTCTGCCAGTTGCTTTTTCAACCAATCTCGGCGCGAGCAAGATAGTACGAACAGGTGGTACACATGATCGCTCTCCATAGGTTCAACCGGTAGTTGGATGTCCAAGCCGGCCAGACCCAATCTGTATTCACTGGCGATGCGCCGTCTGGCTGCATTGTCTGCATCAAGGGTGGGGAGTTTGATGTTTAACACTGCGGCCTGTAGCTCATCCAGGCGAGAGTTGAGGCCGGGCTCGTTTGTTGATCTGGCATCATCCCATCCGTATTGACGCAAGCGTTCAATGCGTAGCGCCAATTTAGGGTCGTCACTCGCCACAGCCCCGCCGTCTCCAATAGCTCCCAGATTTTTAGTTGGATAAAAGCTGAAGCAACCCGCATCGCCAATACTGCCAACACGCCGCCCCTTATAACGAGCGCCGGTCGCTTGGGCACAATCTTCAATGACTTTGAGCCCATTCTCTCGGGCTACTGCCATGATCGCATCCATATCGGCTGGTAGGCCATAGAGGTGAACCACAACGACTGCTTTTGTCTTGGTTGTAATTGCTGACTTGAGAGCGGCGGCGTCCATCACATAACTAACCGGATCCACATCGACTACCACCGGTGTGGCGCCTGAAGCGGCAATCGCGGCAATCGTTGCTAGGGCAGTATGAGAGACAGTAATGACTTCGTCACCCGCACCGATATCCATCGCTCGCAATGTCAAAATCAGCGCATCTGTTCCACTCCCCACACCGACGACGTGGGCAACACCACAATAGGCAGCAAATTTTTCTTCAAATTGCTTTACTTGTGGACCAAGAATATAGTTGCCGCCATCCAGTACATTCTGGAGGGCTTGCGAAATAGCATCGCGATGCTTTTTGTACTGAGCCAGCGGGTTAGCGCAAGGGATCATTCAACAATTCCCACTTGCGGAACAAAGGTAATCCATTTACCCCCCTTTGCTTTGAAGATTTGCTCTTTTTCGAAAATTTCGACGGCATGGTTCCAGGCAAAGAGCAAGGCGTAATCAGGCATTTTTTCCTGGAAAGTCTCGTAAGGCTTGACTGGAATGTGCGTTCCTGGGGTCAACTTCCCTTGCTTGATGGGTGTTGTATCGGAAATATATTCGATCAGGTCAGGGCCGATGCCGCAGTAGTTTGTGACAGTTGTGCTTTTTGAGGTTGCGGCATAGCCTACAACGCGCTTACCTTGTTCCTTGAGTGAACGCAGCAAGCCAACCAAGTCACTTCGTGATTGCTCACAATTCGCCTTGAACGCCGCGTAGGTCTCCGGCTGATGAAGACCTTGGGCGCGCTCTTTTTCTAGAATCATGGATACATTCGGGGAAATCGGATGGCTTCCCTTGGGGGCCAGGACATAACGCATTGAGCCACCGTGCGTTGTCTGCGGGAGCAAATCAATCAACTCAAGTCCGTGTCGGCCAAATGCAGCGCCGACAGAGGTGCCTGAGAAAATGAATACGTGCTCATCGTAAATCTGGTCGTAAGAAGTTTTTTCAATCATGCTGCCCAAGTAGGGGTCTTCAAACATCAGGACACCATCTTTTTTGAGCAAGTAGGCAATTCCTGCGGCAACACCATTGATATCAGGAATATGACACATTACATTTGCAGACAAGACTGCATCTGCATGCCCGTGCTCGGCGACAATCTTCTTGGCCAATTCCAGATTAAAAAACTCGCTGATGGTCCGAATACCCTGCTCACGCGCAACGTCCGCCACATTCGATGAAGGCTCGACTCCTAAATGAAGGTACCCAGCCTCCTTGAAATTTCGCAACATAATGCCATCATTACTACCCAGCTCAACAACAAATGGATCTGTCCGACCGGCAAAGACACGCTGTATCACCATGCCGGCAAAGTCTTTGAAGTGGGTCTGCATGTGCCTGGACGTGCTGGAGTAGAAGGCATAGTTCTCATGGAACATCTTTTCTGGAGCGGGTTGGTCTATCAGTTGAAACATGCCGCAACCATCACAAAATGCCGGGGCAAGTTCAAAAAAATACTCGCCTCCGATTTCGTCGGGAGACAAGAAACCATTGGCGATCGGCATCGCACCAAACGACATGAATGCTTCAATTTTAGTACCGCACACGCGACAACAAGTCATTTTTTCTCCTTGGCCAAACCGGCTAAGCTATGAATTTATATAATGATTAAAGTTTGTAATTAGCTTGTCTTAGCAGGGTAATAGTTTCACCAATTCCCCGTCGCAAATCACCAGAGAATGTAAATCCTTGTGCTTCGAATCGGTCGCATGAAACCTCATACGACAATTGATTCATGATTTGACTATCTACGAACTTAACCTCAAGCGATGGAATGAACTCGCGAATTGTATCCACTATCTGTCGGACGGTTGCGTTCAACGTGAGTACGTTATATACACGCCCATCAAAAATCTCATCTCGCAGAATATGTGAAACCGCATTACAAGCATCACTTATATCTAGGTATGGCCGCTTCTGATCGTAGGCAGTTCTCCATACGGTTATTGGCACGCCCATTACTGCCTGCCAACAAAACTTGTTAACCGCTGTATGAAATCGCATACCAGGTGATGCGCCGAAAATCGTGCCAAACCGAAAAACCGCGGCCTTGAGTCCTCGCTCGGCTACCAATTGCTGCACCGCGCGCTCCTCCTTAAGCTTAGTCATTGCATAGGGGCTTTGTGGCTTGAGTTCATTTTCAGAGCAGTCTTCGTCCACCACCTCCGCCTGGGTGCCGTAGACGCTGGTTGAGGAAAGCGTGATTAGTCGCACGCCCAGCTCCGCGCATGTCTCAGCCACTTTTAAAGTGGCGTTAAAGTTGTTTTGCTCTACTTCGGCAGCCCGCTCAAAACTGCCGGCTGCATCGGTTATTGCCGCAAAGTGCACAACCACATGCGCGCCATCCAGCAGGCTGTGCAAACTGATTTGGGTAAGGTCGGCCTCAATAAACTCATAACTGCCAACTGGAGGTAAATTGAAGAGCGATGTAAAACGTTGGGTCATCATATTGTCGACCATGACAATGTGAGAATCAGGAAAAACACTGGGTAGGTCGCGAATAAGCCTCGATCCAATATGACCCAATGCACCCGTTACGACAATTTTCATAAAAATCTCATCCGTTATGAAAAGATGATTGTGATAGCTTATCTACGGCAAATTTACTTGACGGCCCTTAGGTACCCGCCCGGATGACACGATAGCAAGAGTCGCTGATCAAGCTGAAAATCCACCTCAAAACGATCAGTTTCGGACAAGAATTCTTTCACCGCAGTGGCCGGATTATTATTCGGGCCCCAAGGCCGAACGCGATGGGTCTGCGCCGGTATGTGCTCCACAATTGTGTCCCCACACAATAGGTATTGGCCGTTTTTTACTAGCGGCGAATAAGCTCTGAGTTCCTTTAATACATGCTCATGGGTATGATAGGAGTCCAATATAACCATAACGCGGTCTGAACCGCCCAATAATGCTTTAACCTTGTCTAGCGTAGCCGGCTCCGTGCTGCCGCCCTGAATCAGATCCAGACGCTCGGATATTTTTCCATGTTCAGCCAGTCTCGCCCGCAAATCGTCGGGAATAAATACATCTACGCCGATTACTTTCTTCCCGCCGAGAATTTCAAGCAGGCAGGCTTCAAACAACACGCTCCCACCCCAAGCAACCCCGACTTCTACAATATAGTCGGGACGGGTCCGCCAAATGATTTCTTGAACTGCAAACATGTCCTGAGGAAGGTTAAGCAAAGGCTCACCAAACCAAGTGGCTTGATGAATCCAGCGATGACGGTCTGCCTCGATCAACACCTCGCGCGCTTTACGCTGCAACTCTTTATCTTTGTGCATTTCGTTTGCCGCGTTAGCATTGATCGCAAAAAACTCATCTCGCGTGATGATGGTCTTTTCCTCTTGTACGCTTTTTTTCTGGTTGCTCATTGCAGTCCTTTGGATGCTATAAATTTTCTGTAGTCTGAATAATCGCGAATATAATCAGACGCATCATAGGCCTGATCACACAGCACCATCAGCACCGCATCATTAGCCAGGTATTCTTCTCGCGCCCAAATACCGGCGGGAATTAATAAACCCTTCCCCAAATGATCGAGGATGTAGTCTTGTTTGGTTCGGCCATCATCGCAAATGACCCGGATCGAACCAGAAACGCAAATGAGTAATTGCACGCACTTTTTATGTGCATGATCACCCCGCAGGTCACCTGCCTTTGCCGATACCGTAAAGACACGCCGAATATCAAACGGCACCGATGCGCCCGACTCGTAAACGCTCAAGATTCCATTCGCGTCTACATAGTGCGCAAAGTTAATTGGGGTGACCATGCTCATAGCATGAGGTTCCGTTTAAATTTGTAAGCCATGATTGTTCTAACACCCCAGTAGGTTGTGAATGCCTTGCGATACACGATCGAGATCATACTCAGTTAAGTTTAGGGCACAGGGTAAATTGATGCCCCGCTCGGACGTGGCATAAGCAACCGGATTGTTTGCCCGGCCTTCGCTCTCACGTCCGGGGTATGCCGGCAGCGAGCTTAGAGGGTAGAAGAAAGGCCGTGCGGGCAGACCCAACTCGGGCAATTTGACTAGCGCCTCATCCTTTGTCATCGAATGCGACGGACCAAAGATCAGCGCGGTAGCCCAAACTCCGTTTTTCACATGCGGCGGCTCCGGATTTAAGAGAATGTCCGGAATGTCAGCCAGTCGTTCACGGAAGCCTTGCCAAATCCAACGCTTCTTACCAACCAGCTCGTCAATCCGTTGTAACTGACCGTAACCAAGTGCGGCTTGGACGTTAAACGGCATGTATTTGAAAGTAATTTCCGTATTGAAGTAAGTGCCAGGTTGTCGACCATGATCACGAAGAAATTTGCAACGCTCAAACAACTTGTCATCGTCCAATAGCAACATGCCGCCTTCACCCGTGGTAATCGTCTTGGTACGATGAAAGCTGAATGTTGATCCAATCCCAAACTTGCCAGCACGCACGCCTTTATAAATCGAGCCCAACGCTTCAGCCGCATCCTCAATCAAAATAAGGTTACGCGCATCGCAAAGTTCCCGGATTCCATCCCAGTCTGGCATATTGCCGAACAAGTCAACAACAATTACTGCCCTTGTTCGCGGCGTAATGGCGCGCTCTATGGATTCTGGCGTTAGGCACCAGTGGATAGGATCGATATCAGCAAATATGGTTTTTGCACGTTGGTAGGTGATGCACGCGGTCGAACCAACCCATGTACATTCAGGAACAATGACCTCATCTCCTTCATCTATTCCCAAACCCGCCAGAAGCAGATGCAAAGCAGTGGTGCAATTCGGCGTCATCAGGCCGTATTTTCGGTCATGGTATTTGGCAAAAGCCGCCTCAAAGGCCTCCACATAGTGGTAAGCCTCTTTGCCATACCAGCCATTGCGTACAGCATCAATCACTAGCTTTTCTTCTAGCTCTGTAACTGATGGTCCAGCCATAAAAATCTCAGACATGCAATTTCACCTTCACGACCAATTCAAATAATTCCAACACCTTCAATCTGCGCCTTCGTCTACCAATGTCAAGTCAAGCCTGGCTTTGTAAGACTTGCCACCAATCACAATCTCGGCTGAATAATCAGGGGAAAAGTCATGCGCCAGTAATTGGAGTATCAGATCTCGCGCCTCTAAATTCTGGTCCGCATTGATGATTCGATCAGCATATAATTCCGAGCGACGAAACGTATGCTGGCTGCCCACATTTTCTTGGGGCAACGTACTACGCTGGCCTTCTCGTAAAGACGGCCATTGTTCACAGAAGCTCAACCAGCTACGCTCAATGACTCTCGCATACAAATCCTGCCCAGTGATTGGCAAGACATATGGTATTTTTTCACGATACCAGATGGCTCCCTCATCCACGCCAGGGCTGATTTCGTGCAAAGTCACACCAGCCGGAAAACTCTTACGAATAGCCCAAACAATAGGATCTCGTCCCCTACCATATGGCAAATATGCGGGATGAACGTTTAGGGAATTCCTACCCAAAGACAAAACATCCGGCTTGAAAATATATCCACCCCAAAGATTAAGCAGCCAGTCAAAATGACCGATTTCATATCGCTTGATGGCGGTTAATGACTGCTCTGAGAGGAGAAAATGCGGCACGTTCCGATTCTTCAAGAACGCAGTAATGTCTTCAGCCGCAGGGTTAGCCACGATCACCGTATATTCGTCTTGCGGGTACTCGTTAAGCAAGAATTCCACACATTTTAGACCTATCCATTTCGAGGTGAATATTAGGTGTCGCACATCACTCCCTTATTTCACGCACAAAAGTCGCCCCTGCGGCGCAAAAGTAACGAGCTCCTTTGTGGCCAATTGGGGGTCAATAATGAATCGATTAGTTTCGGCAAGAAACTGCCTAAGCGCTGTCAAGGGATTGTTGCCATGCCCCCAAGGCCGTGGACGGTGCATATTTTCTGGCAGACTTTCAATCGCAGTCGCGTAAACTGTAAGATGCTGTCCCTTGGTCACCATTGGCGCATAGGCCCGCAGTTCGGACAACACATGACTCTGACAGTGATTCGAATCCAAGAAAGCTGCGACTTTGTCGCCCTTTGCGATTTCACGTCGAACACGGCCCACCACATCATGCGATACTGAGTCTCCTTCGATCAGCGTAATCCGCTCGGAAAAAGGGAATTTCATAATTTCTGTTCGTACGTGCTCGGGGATGAACTTATCAATAGCAAGAACCCTTCCCTTTCCAGCCAGCGCCATCAATGAGGCGTGAAACACCACCGAACCGCCCCAAGCCACGCCTGACTCAACTACCACGTCTGGACGATCAGCCCAAAAAATTTGTTGATTAACAAGAATATCCTCCGGCAATTGAACAAGTGGCAGGCCAAGCCAAGATTGCTGATGAGCGTAGTTATACTTGTCAGATGCGGCTACAAAAGACAACGCTATGCTTTGCAATGCCTCGTCGCGAGACATAGCTTGTGCCCTGGCCTGGATATCGGCATCAAATTCCGGTCGGATAAACATATATATACGGCGCCCTAGCCTGGCCGGTCTACTGGTCTGAATACGCGCTGAACTAAGCGTCCACGCCGACAGCGCTTTAAAAAATTAGTAATTGGCAGCCAAGAATACTTCGCCAGGCATCAAACCTGATCACGCGCACAAAAATGAGTTCAAATCCTGCAATTCAGAAGCTTGTAACAAAATTTTTAGCCATCAGGGATGCGCTCGGATTCGTCAGCCCAAAAAAACTATGCGATCCCACGAATTCGCAATTATTTTCTGCCGACAAGTTCACAAATATTCAATACGACTTGAGTCGCAATAACAGGGATGCCACATTGCTCGTTCCTCGACACCGCCATAGAAGAACTGATGTCTTTGTCACGCGGAAAGAACTAGGCCCCGACATTGCAGACCACATTATCCTAAATGACAACAATCTCGAGATCCCGATTGGCCAACCGCTTTGGTACCAAAAGATAAAAAATAAAGACCAAGCCACCATCGAAATCGACAGTCTTTAGCACCTTTCCCAACTTCGCAGCAGCCAAAAGCAGTGCTGAACCACAAGTACAACAACTGGGTCAATCGACGTATTTGATGTAACTAATTCCGGTTCTGACCAAGTAAGCTGCATTTGTTTGTACCGCCAAGTGAATTTTTCAAAAGTATGGTCGCCGACGGGTACTTCGGCAAAAATTTTGAATACACCTCACCCCATCGATAAATTGCTATTGATGACCATGCGTTTAATGTATCAGATTAATCAACCAACTGCGGTAGCAACTCGGGCTTGATGGACTTCAACTCAGGGTAAGCGTTGTCACGGACAGAAACAAGAGGCTGAATGATCGGCCAATCAATACCAACGCTGGCGTCACTCCACAACAAGCCTCCTTCGTCTGCGGGGTTATAGACACGACTAACTTTATAGTGCAAATCAGCCACATCGCTTAATACGCAATAACCATGTGCGAAACCCGGCGCCATATACATTTGACATAGGCCAGCATCGCTTAGCTCCACACCAAACCAGCGGCCAAATGTTGGTGATGTGGGACGCAAATCAACAACAACATCGAAAATTTTGCCGTGAATTACTGTCACGATCTGTGCCTGAGGCTGTTTAATTTGGAAATGCATGCCACGCAAAACGTTCTTGTATGAGCGAGAGTGATTTTCCTGTACAAACACTTCAGGAATTCCAGCTTGTAGATAGCGCTCTTGCTGAAAACTCTCTAAAAAAAATCCTCGCTCATCGTGGTAACAAAGCGGCTCAATCAGGATCAAGCCAGCGAGAGGGGTTGGGGTCAATTTCATAATTTGCAGAGCTTCTACGCAGCAGGCGCCGAGATTTGGTTTCCCATCTCAATAATACGTCCTCGCTCGATAGTGTAAAGGCGATCACAATGCTCAACTGTCGATAAACGATGAGCTACTATTAAAATAGTCTTTTTACCTTTCAATGCAACAACGGCACTCATTACACCCTGTTCCGTGACAGGATCCAGTGCGCTGGTGGCCTCATCAAGCACAAGAACATCGGGATCGTGATAGAGAGCTCTGGCAATACCTATACGCTGGCGTTGGCCACCAGATAGCCTCGAACCACGCTCACCCACCACCGTGTTCACTCCCTCCGGTAGCTCGCTTACCAACTCTTCCAGCTGGGCGGCCTTGACAGTGCGCTGGATGGCTGCATCATCAATTTCGCTTTCGGGTAGTCCAAAGGCAATATTTCTGCGCAGACTGTCATCAGTTAAATAAATTGTTTGCGGCACATAGCCAATACGCGCTTGCCACGCAAGCAAACAAGTAGAAATATCTTGCCCATCGACGCTTACCGTACCGGCTTGTGGGGGTAACAAACCAAGGATCACATCAATCAGCGTACTTTTACCTGAGCCGCTGGCGCCGACAAATCCGACCGACTCACCGCATTTGATGCACAAGGAAATATCAGCTAGTGCCGGTAATGATGCGGCCGGATACTGATACGCAACTCCACTCAGACGAATGTCCTGCTGGAGCGAGTGTTGTAAAGACAAGCTAGGAATCCCCGAATCCACTTCGGCAGGAAACATTTCATCATGCAGCGTCTCAACCACCGGCACTCCGTAGCGCAGTTGTTGGACTGAGGAAATCATACGATTAGCTGAGGGCATCAGTCGAAAAGCCGCAGCCCCGAACAACCCAATGGTGGGCACGATCATGCCAAGATTTTTATTTTGGCCAATCATTGCAATGACCACAATACAAAGGCCCGTCACACCCAGCAACTCTATCCAGAGCCTCGGCATTTGCTGAAGAACAACCTGAGATTGGGTAGCGCGGGCAACGGCATCTGAATGAGTACGAAATCGAGCAATAAACTCTCTCTCTCGACCCAAAATTTTTATTTCTTTTATACCGCCAAGCCCCTGCTGCACGTGCTGGATTCTCATGCCTTCGTGGTACTGACGCGCGCGACCCCAAATAGCGATTCTGCTACGAGTAAACCGCGAAAAAATCCAGGCTGCAAATCCCAGCATCGATATGACCATGATCGTACCAAGAGGCTCAACTACAAACAATAAACAGCAAAACCCGACAAAAACCAGCGTTTCTGACAGCAACAGCATAATGGGCGAAAGAGCACTAGACGTCAGCATGAGGATGCCGTTGCTAACATTAAGTATGAGCTGGGCAGAGTTGCGTTGCAGATGAAATGTGTATGACTGGCGTAAATATTTTGAGAACAGGCGCTCGGACAGCTCAGCCTGCAAACCATAGATAAACCGAGCTTGTTTCAATGCCAATATAGCCAAAAATGAGTTTTTGACGATATAAATGCTGGCAAGTCCGAGCATGGCAAACATGAACAACGATGCGCGATTATCGACTCCCAATTTCTCCAGCAACTGACCTACCAGGGGATAATTGTTTAACAGGTCCCCTCGAACCAGAACACCCACAACCGGAAAAATCAAACCAATACCAAGCATCTCAAGCGTCATGCCGACAATCATGAGGCACAATAGCCAGCACGCTTGGCTCTGCCGCTCTCGCCCCAACAAAACCCAGATTTTCCCTAAAGGTGCCAACGTCATCCGCTTAACTGCTCAATAAAATTTAGATAAGCACTGGCCAATCCCACTTTAAGTTCAATCTTGTGACGCCACCCAACGCTGTTTATTCGCGAGACGTCGAGCAACTTCCTGGGCGTCCCATCCGGTTTTTCTGGATCAAATACTATCTGTCCTGAATAACCAGTCACATTCCTAATCAGGTTGGCCAATTCTTGGATTGTCACATCTATGCCAGTACCTATGTTAATCAAGGGGGGCGTATCCTGAGCAGGATTGATTAACTTGGCATACGCTCCTTCGTCGAGACTCAGCAGCTCAACACACGCGTCAGCCATGTCATCGCAATGCATAAACTCGCGGCGCGGTAGTCCTGTTCCCCAAACAATTACCTCGTCGGATTGCTTAAGTTTTGCTTCATGAAATTTTCTGATCAGCGCGGGAACAACATGGCTGGTATTCAGATCATAGTTATCTCCGGGGCCATATAGGTTGGCAGGCATCACAGACAAATAGTTCGTACCATACTGCCTGTTATAACTCCAGCACATTTCAATACCAGCGATCTTGGCTAGCGCGTATGCACGATTAGTCAGCTCAAGCGGCCCGGTCAGAAGATACTCCTCCCTAATCGGTTGTGGGCAATCGCGAGGGTAAATACAGCTTGAGCCGAGAAAAAGAAGACGATTTACGTTATGTAGGTAGGCTGAATGAATTACATTGGCTTGGATTGCCAAGTTTTGATAAATAAATTCAGCAGGGTAGGTGTTGTTGGCATATATACCTCCAACCTTGGCCGCCGCAAGAAATACAACTTCTGGCTTCTCAGTTACAAAGAATGCTTCGGTCGCCCGCTGATCTGTCAAGTCAAGTTCGACATGCGTTCGAAGTATAAGATTAGTGAAGCCCCTAGCTCGCAATGCACGAACAATAGCCGAACCAACCAAGCCGCGATGACCGGCCACATAGATTTTGGCCTGTTTTTGCATTATTCGTTATAGTTATAGGCTGAGAAACCGTGCTGCTTGACAAGCTCGTCTCGCTCTGCGCTCTTAAGATCTTCGCGTACCATCTCAGCCACTAGCTCGCTGAAGCTGGTTCTAGGCGACCAGCCCAACTTTTGCTTGGCCTTGGTCGGATCACCTAAAAGAGTCTCAACTTCAGTTGGACGGAAATAGCGCGGATCAACAGCCACGATGAGCCTTCCAGACCTATCGTAACCCTTTTCATCAACACCGTTACCACGCCATTCGACCTTGATGCCAAGCTCACTGGCAGCAGCGTCGACAAACTCACGCACGCTATACTGAATTCCTGAAGCAATGACAAAGTCTTCAGGTTGGTCCTTTTGCAGCATAAGCCATTGCGCCTCAACGTAGTCTCGGGCATGACCCCAATCGCGCTTGGCATCCAAATTTCCCAGATACAAGCATTGTTGAAGGCCCAGCTTGATGCGCGCAAGCGCACGAGTGATTTTTCGCGTTACAAATGTCTCACCACGAATGGGCGATTCGTGATTGAAAAGGATGCCATTGCTTGCGTGCATTCCGTAGGCTTCGCGGTAATTTACAACGATCCAATAGGCGTAAAGCTTTGCTACTGCATAGGGGCTTCTCGGGTAAAACGGAGTGGCCTCCCTTTGGGGAATCTCCTGTACCATACCGTAGAGCTCGGAAGTGCTGGCTTGATAGAATCGCGTCGTCTTCTCCAGCCCGAGGATACGAATAGCTTCTAGCAAGCGCAGCGTACCTATCCCATCGGCATTGGCGGTGTATTCGGGCGTTTCGAAACTCACTGCCACATGGCTCATAGCCGCGAGGTTATAGATCTCTTCAGGCTGGACTTGCTGGATGATGCGAATCAGATTGGTGGAATCAGTCAGATCGCCATGGTGTAACACGAAGCGGCGACTTTCGACATGGGGATCTTCATACAGATGATCAATTCGGTCGGTGTTGAACAATGAGGAACGCCTCTTTATCCCATGAACCTCGTAGCCCTTATTGAGCAAAAATTCAGCAAGATAGGCGCCGTCTTGTCCGGTGATACCTGTGACCAGTGCTTTCTTCGTCATGTTTATCGTCCGTATTTATCTTCTATTCTCTCGATGTCATCCTCGCCAAGGTAATTGCCCGACTGCACCTCGATGATCTCAAGTGGCGTATTTTCCGGGTTAGTCAACCGATGAACTTCACCCAGCGGTATGTAGGTCGACTGGTTCTCGCGTAGCACGATGATCGTCTCGCCACACACGATCTCTGCAGTACCCTTGACAACCACCCAATGCTCAGCCCTGTGTTGATGCTTCTGCAAACTAAGGCTAGCCCCCGGCTTGACCATAATCCGCTTTACCTTAAACCCCTCACCTTCATCGATGCTGTCGTACCACCCCCAAGGGCGATGGACCTTGCGATGCGATGTGTGTTCGTCTCGTTGAGCCCTACCAAGCCGGGTCACAATATCCTTCACCTCTTGGCTACGCGATTTATTTACCACCAGCACGGCATCCGATGTCTCAACCACGACTAAATCTTCAACTCCCACCAAGACTACCAGCCGGCTGCTTGCGTGAACCAAGGTATTACGGCTATTGTTAGCAAGAACATCTCCAACATGAGCGTTGCCCGCCTCATCTTTGGGCAGCACATTCCAGACCGCATCCCATGCGCCCAAATCACTCCAGCCCGCCTCCATCGGCACCATGGTGATGGGAAATTCGCTTCCAGGACAAGACTCAATAACTGCATAATCAATCGACTCGCTGGGGATGTTGACGAACTCAGCTTTACCCGGTCGAATGAAGTGCACGTCGGCACTACGACTGGACCACGAGATACGCGTAGCGTTAGCGATGTCCGGCCTGAAGTTTTGCAACGCGCGAAGCCATACCGAGGCTTTAAGAATAAAGATTCCAGCGTTCCAGTAATAGCCGCCTTCATCCAAATATCCTTGGGCAGTTTTGGCATCTGGTTTTTCGACAAAACGTTCGACCACGAAATTGGATGAGTCGTTATTTTTGTAGTTAGCAACCTTGATGTAGCCATAACCAGTTTCGGGCTTACTCGGAGTAATGCCGATAATCGCTATTTGGCCATCAGCGGCTAGCTGAATTGCCTGATGCATAGCCTGAGTAAATGCGTTCAAATCTAAAATTGTCTGGTCTGCAGGGGTTACAACAAGAAGAGGATCTTTGCCATCCTCAATTGCTGCAAGTGCAGCCAGCGTTAATGCAGGTGCCGTATTTCGCCCTGCCGGCTCCAACAGGGCGACGCCCAGCTCGATACCCGATTCGCGCAATTGCTCCTGTGTCAAAAACCGATGCTCCTCAAGTGTCACGACGTACGGAGCAGCAACGGTGAACTTGGTACATTCTAACGACATTAGACGTTTTGTCGCTTTTTGAAAGAGACTTTCATCTCCAGTCAGGCAAAGGAACTGCTTAGGAAAACCTCCACGTGAAAGCGGCCATAAGCGCGACCCCGAACCACCACAGAGAATGACTGGTTGAATTAGATGAGGCATGACCTGTTAGGTCTTGTATTTTTATTTGGTTAGATAGATGTCGCTGTGGGGAGTATCGCTGAATAAGCCGCACCCACGCTACCGCCGTGCCGTTTAACGATCGGCTGCGCGGTGGACAGTTGATACTTGGATAGCCTGCCGGCACCGAAGCTTCAAGCTCGATTCCGCAGACTTTAGGACATACCGGATTTTGCCACAGGCTCGTGGCTTTGAGAAACGTTTCTGGTTCAGCGTGAGGC